>MDSV01210429.1_pt1 | contig 13062 bp, 10 predicted proteins | sample 810851 | NCBI WGS metagenome assembly MDSV01 (sample SAMN05326640, study PRJNA326480) | marine metagenome | isolation source: seawater | place: Atlantic Ocean: North East | collected 2012 | reverse complement strand
CCTCGACTTGCATGTGTTAGGCCTGCCGCTAGCGTTCATCCTGAGCCAGGATCAAACTCTCCATTGTAAGTTTTAATCTTAGTTGACTCTCATTAGATATTAACGTTGGAAGACCCTTCTTTGAAAAGAAGTGTCAAAAACCATCTCAAAAATTAAAATTTTCGAAGTGGACCTGTCTTGCATAAAAGACAGGATTTGGGCTGCTGCATCAAGTCAAAGAACTTTATTTCAATTCAGCTCCAGAAGAGCATCCTTAATTACTTTTTATAAAGCGGACGGCAAATTTATTGCAAGATTTTATTCATGCAAGAAAAAAGTGGACTTTATTTCACTTTTTTTCGGCGTCCATTTGTCAAAAAAAATCGCCTTCCTTTGAAAGCGGGTGCAAATGTACATCGTGTTTTCCTCTATCCAAACACTTTCGTGATATTTTTTCTATTTTTCTTCTTGAAGACACTGAATGTCTTGGTATAGCTGGGAAATCTCCTCTTTTAGGGTACCATCATAGAACCCCCTTAACCTACCCTTTGCGTCTACTAGCACTACGTTCTCAGTATGTACAAAGTCCTGATAACCACCATCTCCCTCATCTAAACACGAGAAATAGCTCATTCTAGCCAGCCTGTAGACCTCTGTTTTTTCACCTGTCAAAAACCACCATTTTGATGGTTCAGCAGCGTATTTTTCAGCATATGCATTTAGCACACTCACACTGTCTGCAAATGGAGTTACCGAATGACTTATTATTCGAACACCGTCCGGAAGTGCGTCATGAAGCATTTTTAAGTTGCTAGTCATGACCGGACAGATGGTTGCGCAACGTGTGAAAAAAAAGTCGACAACTAAAATTTGACCTTCAACATCAACTTTAGTGACAGTGTCACCTAAATGATTTATCAGGGTGAAATCAGAAATTCGATGATCTTTTACATGCCTCAATGTCGAATCAACAAGAGCAGGATTGATTTCGATGGGCTGATATATAGGTAGACGATCTTTTTGTTTGAAGAAGAAAAAGTAGGTTATCGTGATAGATGTTATGACTATCGAAGCAAAAATTGATATGACTTTAATGTTACCCATTAGTTGTTTAATTTAAAAACCACCTTTCCTGCAACTACAGTTTGGAGTACGTCAGTTGAAAGAATGTTTTCTTCTGGAGTGGTTAAAATGTTTCTATCTAGCACTACGAAGTCTGCCCATTTACCAACTTCTATAGAACCGGTTTCTGATTCTGTTCTATTTGCTATAGAAGCCCAAAGCGTCATTCCCAACAATGCAGAGTTTCTATCGAGAGCTTGGTCCATGTAATAACCGCCTACTGGATGTCCTTCTGAATCTTTCCTTATAGTTGCAGCATAAAAAGTCTTTATAGGGTCTATTTCTTCGATGGGAAAGTCAGTACCTAATGGCAACATACCTAGAATATTCTTTAAGTCTAGATAACGGTATGCTTGTCTGATTCGGCCTTTACCTAATCTCTCACCTGCCCAATACATATCAGAAGTCGCGTGAGTAGGCTGGACTGAAGGAATAATACTTGCACTCTCGTATAAACTCAGATCCTCAGTCGCCACCACTTGGGAGTGTTCAATACGCCACCTATTATCATTCACTCCTCCCAGGACATAATTGTACTGTTCAAGAACATGCCTTACAGCCCTATCGCCAATTCCATGTGTGCAAACCTGGAAACCTAGTTCGTGAGCTCTAAAAAGTGATTTCTCATATAAGATGGAGTCTTGGATTAGGTAACCACTATAATTGGGCCTATCCGAATACGGCTTTATAAGTGCGGCACCTCGAGAACCCAGGGCACCGTCCATGTAGAACTTGATGGACTCAGCAACGAGACGATCTGTTCTCCAGGGGCCCATTTCGAAAGCTAAGTCGAGGTTTGGTTGATTGCCGCTAGCCATGGCCATGACCCTTATTTGCAGATCGCCTGACGAATGGAGTTCAGAAATGAGTTTAATATCGCTAACGTCAAGTCCAGCATCTGTAACCGTTGTCAATCCAGCGGAAAATAGATCTTTCTCGCCTTCGATAAGGGCAAGTCTCTTCGTACTTGTGTCAGGTTCTGGAACGACGCCCAGCAGAAGATCGGCAGCCTCATCAACTAGAACACCAGAGGGTGTACCGTCAGCCAACAAAACTATTTCTCCCCCTTCAATTGAACCGCCGTTTTCTTTAACCAAATCAGGGATGCCAGCTAGCTCTAGTGCAAAACGGTTAGCCAGCAGAGCGTGCCCATCAATTCTTCGAACAGCAACCGGACGGTTAGGGAAAATCGAATCCAACTCATGTCGAGTTGGATACTCTGCAACTTTCCAATCGTTTTGGTCCCACCCTCTTCCTGTAATCCAAGAAGTGCTATCAGAAGCAGATGGAGAAGTCGAAGCAAAGTGAACAATCCTTTTAAGCACCTCTTTATAAGAATTGGTTCCAATAAGGTCGACCTTAGTCTTATTTAATGAGTAACCCATAAAATGAGAATGCGCATCAATAAACCCTGGGTAGATATATGCCTTTTTAAGGTCAATGAATTCTTCAGAACTGTATGCATTCCTAATAGCTTGCTGTGCACCAACACCCACAATCTTCCCATCAAGGATCGCAATCGCTCCTAGCTCAGCCTTTTCATTTCCCATACCATCACAGTCTATTATATAAGCGTTGTGAAATACAGTATCTGCTGTTTGGGATTTATAGTTGCACGAAATGAGTAGTGTTAGTACTATCGAAAAGGCAAAAAAAACTCTCATTATATAATGTGTCTGCTTTACTTTCTTCCTAATTGTTTGCGACGAGGTTTTACGCCTAGTTTTTCGCCTGGTCGTCTGTGAGATTTTCTAGGGTCGCGAGAACCTTCGTAAAGTTCGTACCCAGCCCAACGGCATTCAAGCGGGCCATTGTGAACTTTGATTTTCACCTTAGACCTCAAGCCTACATTTTTTAATGCTGTTGGGTCCGATGTTATTATCCACGCATTGAATCCAGGCCAGTGGAATTTGAGCCTATCGCCAATTTGAGAGTAAAGCGCATCCACATCTTCTAGTTCCATTCGTTCACCGTATGGTGGATTTAAGACAACGTATGCACCTTTTTCAGGATTAGGTTCAGCTGTCATGAAGTCGATTTGATTTACTCTAATGTCGTGATTTGGAAGATCTAATTGAGAAAGGGCATATATCGTTTGAGAAATTGCATCCTTACTGAAGTCTGAAGTGAAGATATTCGTCTTAACAGGCAGATTGAAGTCAATAGCTTCATCTCGGACCTTAAGCCATGCTTCACGATTAAAGTTAGGCCAGTCCATAAAGGCGAAGTGTGATCTGTTCATTTGGACTGGCATACCTGAAGCCCAAAGAGCAGCTTCGCATGTAAAAGTCCCTGACCCACACATTGGATCGTAAAGAGTCATGCCAGGACGCCACCCGCTTAACGCTAGAAGTCCTGCAGCAAGCACCTCATTTAAAGGAGCTACTGCTTTGCGAGATCTATAGCCTCTCTTGGAAAGAGGATCACCCGTTGCGTCAATACTTATAGTAACGTCGTTTCTACTTATATGAAGGTGAATACGTACGTCAGGTACAGTCTTATTTACAGAAGGCCTCTCTCCTGTCTTCCCCTTGAACCTATCTACAATTGCATCCTTCATTCTGAGGGTAGCAAATTTCGAATGAGGGAAAACGTCAGAATTGATGGTTGCATCGATTACAAAGCTTCCATCTTTTTCTAGAATCTGCTCCCACTCAAAACGAGCAGACAATCTATATAGGTCGTCAGTGTTTTGGGCCTTGAATTCGTGAATCTTTCTGAGCACTCGCAAAGTAAATCTTGCGTGCATGCAATGTCTATACATCACTTCAGCAGTTCCTGTGAAATTTACACCTCTTCTTACGATGTGCACATCAGTGGCTCCATGCTCTCTCAATTCGTCAGCAACGAGTTCTTCTAACCCTTGAAGGGTCTTTGCGTGATATTGCGCTGTGGGTAAATTCATTAACCTCCTTTACTCTTTACGGTGTACCCCACCTTTTCAAGATGCGAAACTACTTTATCTCTGTGGTCTCCCTGCACTAAAATGCAACCTTCTTTTACAGAACCTCCTACTCCGCACATTTTTTTCAGGTCTTTTCCTAAAAATAGCAAGTCAGACGCTGGGCCATTGTACCCTTCAACTAAGGTAACAGGCTTGCCAGCTCGCTGTTTTCTATCCAAACTTACATATAAAGTACAATCTGAAGGCGACCAGTTATCATCATCATCATAGTGATCATCGTCGAAGTTGTAATTTGAGTTGGTGCTGAACACCATTCCATTGTCGTTTCGTTTTCTCTTTTTTACCATTAATCCGCAAGGTACGTGGTAGCTTTGTACCATGGCACATTTTGAGGACGCAACAAATGAATATTCTACAGTTCATTCTTCTAAGGAAAACGAACTATTAAAGAAACTTAGAAGGGCAACATGGCTGGGAACTACTAAACCACAGATGTTGAGCGACCCTATTCAGGGCAGATTTCTTGCTATGATAAGCGGGCTTATTAGACCTGAGAGAATTCTTGAGTTAGGGACTTTTACTGGATATTCAACAATCTGCTTAGCTGAAGGCCTTGTAGAAGGTGGCAGCATTGACACTCTTGAAATAAATGACGAACTAGAGCATATTCAAGATGAATACTGGGAGAGGGCCGGCCTTAAAAATGTTAATCGCCACATCGGTCACGCAAAAGAAATCATAGAAAGCGGAGCAATAAAAGGTCCTTTTGATCTGATTTGGATTGATGCAGATAAAGAACACCAAATTGCCTACGTCGAATTTGCAATTGAAACCCTCAGAGTAGGTGGCTGCTTAATGGTGGATAACGTGATTTGGGGTGGAGCCGTAATGGATCCAGAAAAATTAGCGAAGTCCACTTCAGGCGGATCTAGAATTGATAGACTTAATAAGCATATCACAAACCACCCCCAATTAGAGAACGTACTGATTCCGGTTTGGGACGGAATACAGGTTGCTAGAAAAATTTCATAAGCCCTGCATAAACCACATGGCCTCCTAAACTTGTTAGGCTACTACAGCAGCAACAGCATCGGCTGCTTCTTGAAGCTGGATAACTGAAGTTACCTCAAGACCACTTTCGTCGATAAGTCTCTTAGCTTCGTCAGCGTTAGTACCCTGTAGTCTTACTATGATTGGAGCATCGATGTTACCCATGTTGCGGTATGCATCTACAACACCTTGAGCTACACGGTCACAACGAACGATACCTCCAAAGATGTTTACTAGGATAGCTTTTACAGAAGGGTCCTTAAGGATGATTCTAAATGCCTGCTCAACACGAGCAGCATCAGCTGTACCACCTACGTCTAGGAAGTTTGCTGGGTCACCGCCACTAAGCTTAATGATATCCATTGTCGCCATAGCAAGACCAGCTCCGTTTACCATGCACCCAACGTTACCGTCAAGTTTCACGTAGTTAAGACCAATTTCATCAGCTTCTACTTCTGTTGGATCCTCTTCCGTCTTGTCTCGCATTGCTTCGTAATCTGGATGACGGTAAAGAGCGTTTCCATCAAGGCTAACCTTTGAATCAACAGCGATAATCTTATTGTCAGAAGTCTTAAGTACTGGGTTGATTTCAAACATTGAAGCATCACATCCTACGTAAGCTTCATAAAGCTTGTAAGCGAACTTAACCATTTGCTTGAAAGCCATTCCACTAAGCCCCAAGTTGAAGGCAATTCTTCTAGCTTGGAAGCCTTGAAGACCGACAGCAGGATCGATAGTTTCAGTGAAGATTAGCTCAGGAGTTTTTTCAGCAACCGCTTCAATATCCATACCTCCTTCAGGAGAGTACATGATCATATTTTTACCAGTTGATCTGTCTAGAAGAACGCTCATGTAGTATTCTTCTGTCTCAGTTTCACCTGGGTAGTAAACGTCCTGTGCGATAAGAACCTTGTTTACCTTCTTTCCTTTAGATGAAGTTTGGGCTGTAACAAGGTGACCTCCTAGAATACCTTTAGCCTTTCCCTTTACTTCGTCAAGACCTTTTGCAAGGACAACACCATGAGATCCAGTTTCAGTAACTGTTCCTTTACCTCTACCACCAGCGTGGATTTGCGCTTTAACAACAAACCACTCAGTGCCAGTTTCCTCTGCAAGCTTGATTGCTGCTTCGTGAGCTGCTTCTGGAGTGTCTGCAACTAGTCCTTCTTGGATTGCTACGCCAAAACTTTTGAGAATTGATTTTCCTTGGTATTCGTGAAGATTCATTTTCTCGCTTTAAGCTAAAATTTAAGGTGCAAATGTAGGCAACTTTAGTGGTGCTGAGGTAGATTGCACATGTGATTATCGCAAAAAATATTCGCAAGAACTTTTCGGGCCTTGAAGTACTTAAAGGTATAGACCTTGAGATAGCAAAAGGCGAGGTAGTAAGCATTGTGGGATCATCAGGTGCAGGAAAGACTACTTTACTTCAAATTCTTGGAACTTTAGACCGTGCAAGCTCGGGCGGATTGATTATAGGCGGTGCAAAAATTTCTGGCTTAAGCTCCAACCAACTTGCAGACTTTAGGAATGCAAACATTGGGTTCATATTTCAATTTCATAGACTACTTCCTGAATATACAGCTCTAGAAAATGCAATGATCCCATCTTGGATAGCAGGAGAAAGTGACTCTGTTGCTCGAGAAAAAGCTGAAGCGCTTTTAAATGATTTAGGATTAGGTCAAAGACGCAACCACTTACCTTCAGAATTATCTGGGGGAGAACAACAAAGGGTTGCAGTAGCAAGAGCACTTGTAAATAATCCCGCAGTTCTTTTAGCTGATGAGCCTTCAGGAAATTTGGACTCTGAAAACGCATCCCAACTTCACGACTTGTTTTTCAAGCTTAGAGATCAGCTAGGAATCACAATAATTATAGTCACTCATAATGAAAAGCTCGCATCACGTGCAGACAGAACTTTAAGAATGGCTGACGGAGTAATCATCTGATTACTAACTTAGCAACAATGAAAAACGTGATGCAAAAGGTATTTTTCTTCTTTGCTTTTTTAAGCATTAACTTAATAGGACTGTGTCAATTTTACGTCTCACCTACTGACAGCATTTACGACACTATAAATGCTGACTCGACTATTTCCATTTTCCAAATCGATCTTGTAAATCTTGAAGATGATACCTTAAACATTACATGGAAATTGATTGAACAGGATGTCACTGAAGGCTGGGATTACAATTTATGCGATCTGGGCGAGTGCTATACAGGTGTTCCAAACTCAGCAGAAATGCAAGGCTTTGCTTCAGGCGAAGCTGGGTTTTTAAAAATGTTAGTCAACTCCATGGGGATAGTGGGGCATGGGTTTTGGCACTTTTGGGTTTACCCTACAGGTGATGAAGACAACTTTGTAGACCTATATTTTTCTATAAATGCTGAAGTAATTGAAAACGTGAGTGGTGAAGTTAAAACCGCTGCTCTTCCTAATATTTATCCAAATCCTGCAAGTGAAGAAATTTGGGTGGGCCACACTGAGCGAGTGCAACTATTTACTCAAAGTGGTCGTCTAATAATTGATTTGAAACCTCAATCAGAGTTTTTAGACATTAGCAATCTTCCCACAGGCGTTTACCTCATTTCGAGGGGGAATGCTCAAGTTTCAAAGCTCGTGATTAATTAAACCGCAAGACAGCAATTATGAAGTCATTGTTTTTCCGCTTAGCGACGTTGAGTGTCGCTGCACTTTTCTTTGGCCTTTTTTCTATAGCCCAAACTAGCCCTGAATTTTCTCACCCACACGCAACTCTACTTGGAGATGCTGGCCAGGGTACTATTTTGAAATTCGATTTTGCCGACCCTTCATTTAAGGAGGTGAGTACTCAACATGGTGATGCTATCATTCCATCTGTGGGCGACGATCTTCCGTTACTTGAAAAGGGAGCACCAAGCTTGACTAAGTCTTATGTTGCCATCATGATTGACGGGCAAAGCAAAACTGAAGTTGAGATTATCAGTTCTGTTTACACTGATTACAATGACATTGAAATTGCTCCCTCTAAGGGTAACCTTTTTAGAAATGTAGACCCTAACGATGTTGCTTTTGCGAAAGGAGCCGTTTACAACGAAGACGCATTTTACCCATCAGAACTTGCAACTTTAAGTGAGCCTTATATCCAAAGGGGTGTCCGTGGTCAAGCGGTTTGGACTTACCCAATGCAATACAACCCAGTAACAAAAACTCTTAGGGTTTATTCATCTATCACATTAAGAGTCATCGAAGTGGAAGGTGAAAGCGTTAACAAACTTGCAAGTATATCAACTGCAAGACTCACAAAAGAGAACAATGTAGCATTTGCTCAGCGATTCATCAACTCTGAATCTGTTAGCACTAGGTACGACTACATTGAAGAGTATGGGAAAATCGTAATTATTACAGACCCTATGTACGACGAAGTTTTGGCCCCGTTCGTGCAATGGAAAATTGAGAAAGGTTACGAAACTGAAGTGGTTTACGCATCTGACATAGGCGGTGTAAATGCTATCAAGGATTTCTTAGCTGAGGAATACTACAACAACGGTTTAACTCATGCAATCATAGCGGGAGATGAAGACCAAATCCCTTCTGAACTTGTTTCTAACGGTGGTGGTACTGGATATTGTGATCCGTGCTACTCATACGTAGAAGGAAATGATTCATACCCTGAATTCTTTGTTGGTAGGTTACTAACTCACTCAGTTGAAGAAATGCAATCTGTAGTTGAGCGTCACCTTAGTTACGAAAAGAATCCATACATGGGTGATGATTGGTTTAACGATGCTATAGGAATTGGCTCAAGCGAAGGTGCTGGAAATGGTGATGAAGGCCAAAGCGATTGGCAACACCAAAATGCCATTAAAAATTTACTACTTGCATACGGATACGACCAAGTATGGGAGGTATATGAAGGTTCTCAAGCAAGTTCCTCTGTCAGTACTGATGGTACTCAAGACGAAGCTGGCAATCCAAACGCAAATGATATGATCACCATTGTAAATAAAGGTGAGACTATAATTAACTACTGTGGCCACGGTTATCACGGTGGAGTAGCTACTTCAGGATTTGACGTAAATGCTGTAGTTGATCTTGAAAACACTGGCATGTACCCATTCTTTATGGCTGTAGCTTGTTGTGTTGGTGACTTCGACGAAAGTGATGGAAGTGGCGACTGTTTTGGAGAGGTTTGGTCTAAGGCAACAGACAATAATGGGAACCCCATTGGTGGAATTGGTGGTGCATTCTCAAGTGTACTTCAAAGCTGGGCTCCTCCAATGGAAGGCCAGGATGAAATGAACAACCTCATCGTAGAGCAAGGCGCGTATGACATCAGACACTCTACTGGTTCAATCGTAACTCACGGCTGTTGTAGTATGAATGATGCATATGGAGGGCAAGGTGATGAAATGACAGATACGTGGTGTGTATTTGGCGATCCTTCGACAGTTTTACGTACAGCAACTCCAACCCAACTTGAGCTTGTTCACCAAGAAGTATACTTCCTGGGTACTCCCGCAATGCAGATTAACTGTAATGTCAATGGAGCCTATGTTGCAATAACTTCAGGTGACCAAATCCTAGGGACAGCATTCGTTGAAGACGGAGTAGCTGACATCAGCTTAAACGCTCCCTTGTCAGTTCCAGGCGAAATCCTAATTACAGGTACAGCATATAATACCATTCCTTACCAATCTACTTCTGAGGTAGTTCCTGCTGAAGGACCATACGTTATTGCTAACAACCCTATGGCTGATGACATCACTGGCGACCTCGACGGAGTTGTGGATCAGGGAGAGTCTATAGCACTTGATTTGAACCTAGAGAACGTAGGTATTGAAGTAGCTGAAGGCGTTGTAGTGAATGTTACAACTGCTGATGTTTGGTTTAACATTACTATCGGTTCTATTTCAGTTGGCGACATCAGTGACGGTGCTAGCTTGATTGCTCAAGGATTTTCTTTTGACGTTGTTGGAGGAGTTGAAAACGGGCACGTTGCACTTTTCTTAGTTGAGATTACTGACGTTAATGGTAATGTTTGGAATACACAATTCAACCTTACTATAAACGCACCTCAACTGGAAGTAGTGGGATTAGACGTTTCAGACGGAGGCAACGGAATAATGGACAGCGGAGAAAACGTTGACTTAATCATTGAAGTAGCAAACGTTGGAGCAGACATGGCTTACATGCTGGAAAATGCTATCACAATTTCTAACCCAAACGTCACAATAAATAACGCTAGCTTCAGTGCTGGAAATCTTGCAGAAGGTGAGAGTGCTTTTGCAACATTCAATATTGACATAAGCCCTGACGCCGGTCCTGGCGAGCTTGCTTCAATAGAGTTTTCTGGAGAAGCTGGACTTTATTCAACTGAGGACACATTTGTAGAAATCATCAACCTAATTATTGAGGATTGGGAAAGTGGAAACACTGATCAATTCGATTGGGAGATGGACGGCAATGCAGATTGGTTCATTACTGATTTAGATCCATACGCAGGTGTTAACTGCCTACAATCTGGTGATGTAAATGACAATCAGAGTTCTACATTGACTATTGAAATCGACGTTCTTACTGAAGGCGAAGTGTCATTTGCAAGGAAGGTGAGTTCAGAAGGTGATTACGATTTCCTTTACTTCATTGTTGACGGCGTTACAGTTGCTGAATGGTCTGGTAACGAGGATTGGGTTGTTGTAGAGTTTACTATTTCAGAAGGCCTTCACACTTTAGAATGGACTTATGAAAAGGACTTTATCATTAGCGATGGAGAAGATGCTGCATGGGTAGACGATATAGTACTTCCTCCATTCTGTTTCATTGACGCGCAGATTACTTCAAGTGATAGTGATGGGGTTTTATGCCCGGGCACATCTGTGACTTTAAGCACATCTAACAACTTTGACGCAGTTTGGTCGAACAACGCAACAACTTCAAGCATTGAAGTTAGCGAGCCAGGAACATACTGGGTGACATTGACTGACGAATCAGGATGTTCAGGGACATCTGATCCTTATGAATTAGAACTTATTGAGCCTTCTGAAGCAAATGCTTCTGTTTATGGTCAGCTTGGCTCTTGTTCGGTTGGAGCACTAGAACTTGACTTCTGTGCCCCGGGTTCATACTCTATCACACTACCGGGTGGTGGTATTGAGAACTTCGAAATCGCACCTGGTGAATGTGTTGCATCTGCAATAGATGTAGAGGGCACATACACTATCAGCTATACAGACATATGTGGGTCTTCAGTTGAGGATGTTGAATATGAGGTGGCTTACTTTGGAACTCCAGATTCTCCTTCAGTTTCTGACATACAGATCCCTGAACCAGGCACTGCAGAATTTACTGGAGCACCAGCTACAGCACAATGGTATGAAACTGAAACTTCTAGTGAGGTATTAACTATTGGCTCTACTTTCTCACCTGAAGTAACTGAAACTACTACTTTTTGGGTGTCAGACAATGAATCTCATCCAGGCACAGAGGCTGGTGGAGGTCGCACAGATTACCACTCAATTGGACAGTATCACAACAACACATCGAGATTCTTAATGTTTGACGCATACCAAGACTTCACTATTGAAACAGTTAAAGTTTATGCGAATGGTGAAGCGGAAAGAACAATTGCACTTGTGGATTCAGATGACAACATTATTCAAGAAGCTACTATCTTGATTCCTGATGGAGAACAAGTGGTGGAATTAGGGTTTGATGTTCCAGCTGGATCTGACCATGGTTTAAGATGTACTGGAAACAACGTTCAACTTTGGAGAGACGGAAACGGGTCTAACCCTGACTTCCCATACCCACTTGGAGATATGGGTGCAATAACGAAAACTAGCATTCCACTAACCAATGCTCTTAATTTCTACTTCTTCTTCTACGACTGGCAGATTTCAAGTACTGAAACTATTTGTTATAGTGAAAGAGTAGCTGTAACTGTAGACGTTCTTTCTTCTGTGGGTGAAATTGCTAATGTTTCAAGCATTAACATATTCCCTGTTCCAACAACTGAGAATGTGAACATTGATCTAAGTGTTGTGGGAGTTAAAAATTTAACTGTAGCACTCCACGACGCAACAGGGCGAGTAATTCTTAATGAAAACTGGGCAAGAGTAACTACAGGTGTAAGAACGCTTAACCTAAACAACTGTACTCCTGGCATCTACACCTTGAGCATTACAGATGACGTAACATCAATTGCAAGCAGAGTGGTTATTCAATAATCTAGCAATTAATATAGTATCGAAAAGCCCCGGTTAACGCTGGGGCTTTTTTCTTTCGATTTTCTAGTCTTTTTTATAAATTTACTATGCATGCATAGTAAATTTATGCTAACTTGCATGTCCCTACTTTTTTATGATGACTAGAGAAGATATTTTAGATTTTTACTTGAGGTGGGCTTGGGTCAAACTCGCTAAAGTCTACAATTCGGAAGCTGAACGTAGAGGAATTACCCTATCCGTAGGTTACGCTCTACTCAGTATAGAAAAGGAAGGAACGCCTAGCACCAAGTTGGGACCCAGAATGGGCATGGAACCCACTTCCCTATCAAGAACCCTTAAAGGGATGGAAGAAAAAGGTCTTATTGAAAGGCGTCCAGACCCCAACGACGGAAGATCTGTTAGAGTCTTTTTGACAAAGACAGGTCTTGACGCTCGACGTCAGGCTAGAGACTTAGTTGTGGGGATTAACCAACGTTTGGGCTCTATGTTAGGTGAAGAAACTATTAAAGAATTAAACACGGGGCTCAGAAAGCTTAATGCTATTCTCGAAGACCCGAAACATCTAACACCTATTAAATAAGATGAGTGTACCTATAAAGAATCATGAGATCAGGAAAGTCGTAGTGCTCGGATCAGGAGTAATGGGCTCAGCTATTGCGATTCATTTAGCCCAAACAGGTTCTGAAGTTTTACTTCTAGATCTACCTACTAAAGAAGGCCCTAGAAACTCAATTGCCGAGGGAGCCTTTAAAGCTGCAATGAAGTCAAAGCCCTCTCCTATTTACTCAAAGAGATTT
>MDSV01038505.1_pt1 | contig 13062 bp, 13 predicted proteins | sample 810851 | NCBI WGS metagenome assembly MDSV01 (sample SAMN05326640, study PRJNA326480) | marine metagenome | isolation source: seawater | place: Atlantic Ocean: North East | collected 2012 | reverse complement strand
TATGTTAGACAAATATTTTGAGTATAAAAAACACAAAACTAATTTTAAAACAGAAGTTATTGCAGGAGTAACAACTTTCCTAACAATGGCTTATATAATGTTTTTAAATCCTTTTATATTGTCAGGAGAATTTGCAGGTCCAGAGAAAGGTTTCTTTGATTTTGGAGCTGTTTTTACTGCTACAATACTTGCAACGGCCATTGCTTGTTTCATAATGGCATTTTATGGAAGAACATGGCCCGTTGGTTTAGCTCCAGGTATGGGAATTAATGCTTTTGTTGCCTTTGGCGTAGTAGCTGGAATGGGCTACACCCCTCAAGCTGCTTTAGGAGCGGTATTAGTTGCTGGTATACTCTTTTTAATAATATCTTTAACTCCAATAAGAGCTTGGCTAATTAACTCCATACCAAGAAGTTTAAAATTAGGTATTGGAGCCGGCATTGGCTTATTTTTGGCAATTATTGGTTTGGAAATAATGGGGGTAGTTGCGGACCACCCTGTTACATTAGTTACTTTAGGTGATATTAAAAATCCTTTAATACTACTCGCTTGCTTAGCTTTTGTCTCAATGATCGTTATGGAAAAACTTAAAGTTAAAGGAAATATAATTATCGGAATTATTGGATTTAGTATAATTGCTTGGGTAAGTGGGCTTGCAAAATTTAATGGAGTTGTAGGAAGTATTCCTCCAATGACTTATCTCTTTGATTTTGATCTCAATGCCGCTCTAACCGCGGGGATGTCTACTGTAATATTTACATTATTATTTATTGATTTTTTTGACACTGCTGGAACTTTGACTTCAGTAGCAAATGTTGCTGGCAAAGTTGACAATAAAGGAAAAGTTCAAGATATTGATAAAGCAATGATGGCGGACAGCGTTGGAACGGTAGCTGGTGCATTAATGGGAACAACTACAGTTACAAGTTATGTAGAATCTGGTGCTGGTGTTAAAGCTGGTGGTAGAACGGGAATGACTTCCTTAACTATTGGGATCTTATTCCTAGCATGTTTATTCTTTGCACCTCTTGCTACAAGTTTACCAAAAGAAATTGATGGAGCTGCACTATTATATGTTGCTGTCTTGTTTGTAAGAAATATTACAGACATTGAGTGGGATGATATTGGTGAATCGGCCCCTGCAGTACTTGCAATGATAGCCATGCCATTAACTTACAGTATAAGCAATGGTATCGCTTTAGCATTTATAGCATATGCATTGATAAGAATATTTACTGGTAAGTTTTCTACTACTTCTCCAGCAATATGGGTTATTGCAATACTTAGCGGTATTAGCTTTGCTGTTGCCTAAAATTTTTTAAAATAGGGCTAGTTTTTCTAGCCCTATTTATGTTTTTCAACAATCTCTTTTATAGATAATTCTTCAAAATGTTCAGTTGGTTGCACTATCCATGGATCGGACTCTAGCCTAACAGGACAGAAGTCTGGCTCAAATTTAGAGGATTTTTTTTTCCACAAGCATGCAGTTTTTATTTCTTCAATAAAGTTTTTGGTTGGTTCATAATTTTTAAGCCACTCAATGCTTTTGTTTAAGGTCAGCCCAGTATCAGACAAGTCATCAATTAATAATATTCTTTTAAAATCTTTATTTTCTGCGATAGAGCTAATCTCTCTAGCAAACATTAATTCACCTTGTTTATCTTCTTGACCTTTGCCTGAATAACTTTGAATTACTATATAAGCAATCGGTAATTTGAGAATTCTTGACAGTATATCAATTATAGGTGCCGCACCCCTCATAATTCCAATTAAAACTGTCGGTTTATAATTCTTATGAATTTGTACAGCTAATTTTTCTACTATATTAACATAATCATTAAAGTTAATTATTAATTTATCTGTCATTTTAATTTTGGTATCATATTAAAAAATAATAAAAAAGAATAAAAGTTATGAAAATATTCGATTGTTTTATGTACTTTGATGAAGAGATTGTTCTCGATTTAAGGTTAAATGCATTAAATCAGTATGTTGACTATTTTGTAATTGTAGAAGGTAAATTTAATCACAAGGGTGAAAACAGAGATTTGTTATTCAATAAAGATAAATTCAAAAAGTTTAAAGATAAGATAATTTATCTAGCATATGATGAAGTTTCTACAAAAGTAGAGAATATTAATGATAAAGACAGCGAAAACGAAAAATCAAGAAAATACATTATGAATGCTCTTTACAGGGAGAATGGTCAAAGAGATTTTATTCAAAGAGGATTAGAAAAAGCCAATGAAAATGATTTAATTTTAATCTCTGATGTCGATGAAATACCCAGGTTGGATCAATTAGACTTTGACAAAATTAGAAATAGAATAATTTTATTTAGACAAGATATGTTCTATTATAAATTTAATCTCTGTATACCGAATTTTAAATGGACAGGAACTAAAGGATGTAAAAAAAAAAATTTAGTTAGTCCTCAATGGCTTCGGAATGTAAAAGACCGAAAATATCCTTTTTTTAGGCTCGATACTCTTTTTTCAAATAAAAAATATATAGATGTTAAGATTATAAATAGTGGTGGGTGGCATTTCTCAAATATAAAAACAGCCAAAGAAATTGAACATAAGCTAAGATCTTATTTACATCATAGAGAATTTGATGCAGTCCCTTTAACAATTAATGAAATAGAAAAAATGGTCAAAGATAAAAGAGCAATTTATGATTTAAAGGTGGATAAACGAGTGAATAAAATTGGTAATGGAAGCTATTTACAAAAATTTGAATTTACTAAATTACCAAATTACATTCAAAAGAATAAGAAAAATTATATAGATTGGATAGAAGACTAATGAAAGGATACTGGAATATGAGAGTTAATGTTAAAGATGAAACTGCTTACAAAGAGTACGCAAAAAGAGCAAAATTAGCAATCGAAAAATTTGGAGGAAAGTACAAAGTTAGAGGAGGAAATTTTGAAGTAGTAGAGGGAGAACATAAGTATACAAGAAATGTGATTGTCGAATTTGAAAGTTTTGAATTAGCTAAAAAATGTTTTAACTCAAAAGATTACCAAGAAGCAAGATCATTTAGAATTGGAAAAGCTGATTTTAATGGAATTATAATTGAAGGTAACTAATATTGTATTGGTTCGGGATCTATACTTCTCCAAAGATACCAAGTAGCAACAGAACAATAAGGTGAAAATCTTTTTTTCAAAAGACTTACATATGAATCTGGTGGTAAATAATTTTTTTTATAGTTTTTAGATATTGCTCTTAAAAGACCAATATCTTGAATGGGCCAAATATTTTGACGATTATAAGTAAATATTAATATCATTTCAGCTGACCATCTTCCTATCTGTCTTAATTGAGATAAATAAATAATTGCATCTTCGTCGGACATTTTGGGAATTAATCTAGGATTAAATGATTTATCTAATGTTTGTTTAGCTAAACTTTTTATTCCTTTTACTTTTTGTCTGCTCAAACCACAACTTTTTAATTGTAATGAACTTAATTTTAGTACTTGTTTTGGATTAATTCTATATTTACATTTTTTTTTAAATCTTAAAAAAACAGAATTTGCTGCTGCTACACTTATTTGTTGACCAACAATACTTTTGCATAATGAAAAAAAAATATCTTTTCTTGTTGTAAGAACTGTTTCTGAGGGAGATTTATACTTGTCTATTATTTTAGACATGACCGGATCTTTTTGAGAAAGATATTTTTTTGCGGTTTTCCAATATCTGGGTATCTTATTCATGTCTAGGCAAAGAGTCTTCTTTTTTTTTAAAATAAATCTCTCTTCTAAAAATAATCAAAGATGAAAAAACAACTAATAATGCACCTAATAAAGTTTTTATGGTTGGAATTTCGTCCCATATTAGGTAACCAAAAAATATTCCAAAAACTAGCGCTAAATATTTTAATGGTGAAACAAGAGAAACTTCAGATAATTTAAAAGATTGACTTAACCACAAATTCGCAAATCCACCCAAGAATCCAATCATAGTTAATAAAATTAAATCTTTAAAGTTTGGCATTATCCAGCCAAAAGGGATTGTGAAGAAACTTGCGAGTGTAATAGCTGCAGAAAAATTTAAAGAAATTAACCACACTGGTTCTGTTGTTGATAATTGTCTAATAGTAATTGCTACATAAGATAAACCCAAACAGAAGATAATTGGATATATATAATAAATATTCAAAGACTCAAAGCCGGGTTCAGTTATTATAATTATTCCAATGAAACCAATTAGAACTGCAAGCCATCTGTAAAATCCAACTTTTTCATTTAAAAAAAAAATTGAAAAAATTGTAGTAAAAATAGGAGCGGCAAAAGAAATACTTACAACTGTTGCTAAAGGCAAATTTCTTAATGCAGTAAATATTGCGATTAAAGCTATTAAACCAAATAGACATCTTAAAAAATGTAATTTAGCTCTTTTTGTATAATAAAAATTTTTAATTCTATTTTTTGGTATTATCAAAAAATATAGCACTAAACCAAAAAAACCCCTAAAAAATAATACTTGTCCCAAGGGATAGTATTCTGACCACTTAACAATTATATCCATAATGGAAAAAGCACATATAGACATAAACATGTACAAAAAGCCTGATTGATTTTTAGTTAACATAAGAATAATTTGTAAATTAAATTAAAGTATAATCAATGGAAATCGCAATTTTAGGATTAGGATGTTTTTGGGGGCCAGAAAAACAGTTTAACAAACTTGAAGGTATAATTAAAACAGAAGTTGGTTATTGTGGAGGCAATACTAAAGAAACTAATTATCAAGAAGTTTGTACTGGAAAAACGAATCATGCAGAAGTGGTAAAATTAGATTTTGATCCAAAGATAATTTCTTATGAAAAAATTATTGAATTTTTTTTTAGTATTCATGACCCAACTACATTAAATTCACAAGGCCCTGATTTTGGAACACAGTATAGAAGTGAAATTTTCTATTTAAATGAAAACCAAAAAAAGACTGCAGAACACGTGAAGGATAAAATAAATCTTAAGCTTTCTGGTAAAGTTGTCACAAAGATATCATTGCTTAATAATTATTGTGCTGCTGAAGAATACCACCAAAAATACCTTGATAAAAGATAGTATGCCATTAGTTAGTACAAATTGGTTAAAAAAAAATCTAGATAAAGTTAAAATCATTGATTGTTCATGGCATATGCCAAAGACTAATAGAAATGCCTATAAAGAGTTTGAGAAAAAACATATTAAAAATGCAATTTTTTTTGATTTAGATAAAAATTCCAAAAAAAATACATCATTGCCACACATGTTAACAGACATCAAATCTTGGGAAAAAATTGTTTCAGAAATGGGAATAAAAAATAAGGATCAAATTGTGATTTATGATAATTCAGATGTTATTAGCTCTTGTAGATGCTGGTATAATTTTATTTATTTTGGTCATGATCCAAAGTTAGTACATGTATTAAATGGAGGATTTAAAAAATGGAATGCTGAAAAAAAACCAATCACTAAAAGTTTAACTAAGAATAAATTTTCTTATTACTTAGCAACTGAAAAAAAAGAGTTGGTCAAAAATAAAGATGAAATAGATAAAAACATATTGGTTAATAAATTCAAGGTTATTGATGCAAGAAATAGAGAACGATTTAGTGGTAAAATTCTAGAGCCAAGAAAAGGGTTAAGAAGCGGCTCTATAAAAAATTCTTTTTGCTTACCATTTGTAGAGTTAATAAATAAAGATAGAACTTTTTTAAGTAAAAATAAGATCTTAAAAAAATTTAAATTAACTTGTAAATTAGATAATAATATAGTTTTTTCTTGTGGTTCAGGTGTAACAGCAGCGGTGCTCGCTTTTACATACTCAATAATCAACAATAAATATGCGCCAATTATATATGATGGTTCTTGGAGCGAGTATGGTAAATATCCCAAATGAAATATTCTAAGAAATTAACAATATTTATAATTTCAATATTTGTAATTATTTTTGTTATAATTGCTGGAAGATATTTTGTCGGTAAATATTTTGAGAAAAAATTTTCTAAAAGACCGCCACCAGAAGTAATCACTGAAATCGTTGCAAATTCAAAATTTTTTGACAATATAGAAACATTTGGAACTGCTTTAGCTCTTAAAACTAAAAACTATAGAATAAAAAAAGAGGATGTAATTAATCAAGATTTAAACTTAGGAAAAATTATAAATAAGGATGAAACAATCATTGAATTAAAAAATGAAACGATTTTTGCACCATTTAAAGGTGTTCTGGGTAAAAGAGAAATTGCACAAGGAGTTCTTGGAACTAACTCATTTATTTTAACTTTAGATGACACCTCTTTTATTATGCTCGATATTAAAGTTCCCGAGATATATTTAAGTATATTGAAATCTGGACTAGACGTTGAAATAACAACTGACTCTTATAATAAGATTTTTAAAGGTGTAATAGAATCTGTCAGTTCAAGAGTTGATCCAAGCACAAGATCTGTATTAAGTAGCATTAAAATTTCAAACCCTGATGCGGAGCTTATACCTGGAATGCTATTAAATGCAAAAATAATCTATAATACAATTGATGCAATTGGAGTCTCTGAGACTTCACTATTAATACAAGGTAATACTGCATTCGTTTATAAAGTTTTAGAAAATCAAACAATTAAAAAAACTGAAGTTAAGGTTAGCAAAAGAAATTTTGGAAAAGTTCTAATCACAAATGGCATCGAGTTAAATGATGAAATTGTAAAAGAGGGAATTACAAAAGTAAGAGATAAGATGAAAGTTAAAGTAACTAACAAGTAATTAAAAAAAATGTTCTTAACAGATTTATCAATTAAAAGACCAGTGGTTGCTTCGGTAATGAGCATGATACTGGTAGTTTTTGGATTAGTTGTGTTTAATGAAATACCAACAGATGAACTTCCAGATGTACAAAGACCAGTGGTAACAATTCAGACCAATTATAAAGGAGCGGCAGCAAACGTTGTAGATACACAAATAACTCAAAAAATTGAAGACAGAGTTGGTGGGGCCCCGGGTTTAATAAACATTGAATCTACCAGCGAAGACGAGTCATCCAGAATTGAAATGACATTTGAAACCGGATTAGATCTAGATGATGTGGCAAACGATGTAAGAAGTTTAATTGCAAGAGTTTTGGATGATTTACCCGAAGAGGCCAGTGCACCTGAAATTTATAAACAATCTGCTGGATTTAGAACAACTATGTGGATTAGTTTTAGCTCAGAATTTATGTCAGACTTAGAGCTTACAGATTATGCTGATAGATATTTAACAGATTATTTTGCTACAGTCGAAGGAGTTGGAAGAGTCAGGTTAGGTGGGGAAAGAGAGCTTTCTTTAAGAGTTTGGCTAGATCCAATAGCATTAGCAGCAAGAGACCTTACAACTCAAGAGGTGGAAGAGACTCTACGTTCAGAAAATTTAGAATTACCAGCTGGCAGAATTGAGTCTAAAGATATTGACTTAACTATTAAACTGGAAAATGCTTATAATGATCTTCAGTCCTACAAAAATTTACCTCTTAAAAAATCAATAGATGGATCCATAACTAAATTATCAGATGTGGCAAGAGTTGAATTTGGACCAGTATCAACCAGAACAATTTTCAAAGGAAATGGTAAACAGGTAGTTGGGATTGGCGTATATCAACAGTCAGATGCAAATACCATAAAAGTTGCAACTAAACTAAAAGAAAAAATTAAAGAAATTAGACCCTCATTACCAGATGGAACCGCACTAGAAGTTTCATTTGATAGAAGCAATTATATATCAAGTGCAATATCAGAGGTTTATAAAACTTTAGTTATAGCTTTAATTTTAGTTACTATAATAATATATTTATTCCTAGGGAATATAAGGGCCCTGGTAGTTCCACTTGTTGCTCTTCCAGTATCATTGATATCAACATTTTTGGCGATATATTTTTTCGATTTTTCAATTAATTTATTTACATTAATGGCTTTAGTTTTAGCCATAGGAATAGTCGTTGATGATGCAATCGTAATGCTTGAGAATATAGTAAGAAGAATGGAAAATGGAGAAACGGCTCTTGTAGCAGCTTACAAGGGATCAAGGCAAGTTTCATTTGCAATTATAGCTACAACTTTAGTCTTAGTTGCGGTATTCATACCACTTATCTTTGTAAAAGGACTTAGTGGAGTACTTTATACTGAAACTGCAGTCACACTTTCTGCTGCCGTAATTATTTCTAGTTTTGTTGCTCTTTCTTTAAGTCCAATGATTGCTAGTAAAATTTTATTAAAAAAAAATACTAAATCGAAAATTAGTCTAAAATTTGAAAAACAATTAAATAAATTTAAAGAATTTTATAAAATAACTTTAATTTATTGGTTAAAAAAAAAGAAAGTAATTGTTTCCTTTTTGTTAATTATTTTAGTATTTACGATTTCTATATTTATTTTTGCGCCCAAAGAATTAATGCCAAAAGAAGATAGAGGAGCTTTTTTTGTAATAATTAAAGCACCACAAAGTTCTGGTTTTGAGTATACATCTTCTAAAGCTCAAGAAATTGAAGGATTTTTATTACCGGAAGTTGGAAAAGGTGAATATAGAAAATTAATATTAAGAGTTCCCGGTTTTGGAAAAAGTAGCAAACAAGTAAATTCAGGTTTTATAATTGTTCTTTTAGAACATTGGGACAAAAGAAAACGAGCTGGTAATAAGATAATGATGGAGTCCTTTCAAAAAATTTCAAAGGTTCCAGGGGTTCTTGCTTTTCCTGTAATGCCCCAGGGTATAAGGACTGGCGGTATTCAAAAGCCGGTACAATTTATTATTTTAGGTAATACTTATGAAGAGCTTATTGAGTGGAAAGAAATTATAAAACGTGAAGCTAGAAAAAATAAAAAATTAAGAAATATTGAAGATGATTTCAACAGAAATAAACCAGTTCTTAAAGTTAAAATCGATCAAAAAAAAGCGTCTGATTTAGGGGTATCTACTATCGAGGTTGGAAAATCTATCGAAACTATATTTGGATCAAGAAATGTAACTAAATTTACAAAAGATGGTAAAGAGTATTCAATAATATTACAAGGAGATATAAAAAATAGACAAGAACCATCAAGTCTTAATAAAGTTTATGTTAGATCTTCAAATACTGGCAAACTAGTTTCTATATCAAATTTAGTATCATTTGAAGAAGAGGGTACTGCCCCTTTTTTAATAAGATATAATAGGCAAAAAGCTATTACAATTTCTGCAAGGATTGCGGAGGACTACACATTGGCTGAAGCTCTAAATTTTTTAGAAAATATTGTGAAAGAAAATACTCCAGATGCTAGAGTTCAATATAAGGGTGAAAGTGAAGAATTAAAAGAAACTAGTTACCAAATTTACTTAATATTTGCCCTAGCCCTGTTAACTGCTTACCTTGTAATGGCTGCACAATTTGAAAGCTTTAAACATCCATTCACAATAATGTTAACAGTCCCTCTGGCTATTTTTGGAGGAATTTTGGGCTTATTAGTTGTGGGTAGTTCAATTAATATTTTCAGTCAGGTTGCTTTAATCATTTTAATAGGACTTGCAGCAAAAAATGGAATTCTTATTGTTGAATTTGCTAATCAACTTAGAGATGAAGGAAAGGAAATTGAAAAATCGATAATTGAGTCTGCAAATTTAAGACTTAGACCAATTTTAATGACCTCTTTATCAACCATCATAGGTGTACTACCTCTGGTAATAAGTAGTGGACCAGGTGAAGCAAGTAGATTAACAGTAGGAATAACTATATTAGCAGGAATGCTTTTCTCTACTTTTTTTACATTGTACATTATACCTTGTATTTATTTAATGATTGGCAAAAATTCTAAAAGTATTAATGCTGTTGAAAAAGAATTAAAAAAACAACTTCGCTAAAAAATAATATATTTTTTCTTATTAAGTCTTCTTTGACATTTTGTTAATTGGTTCTTATATTTATTTGATTGTACTTCAACTTTTTTTGCTAATTGGATTACTTTTTGATTTTTTTTATAATTCTTATAATTTCCCCAGCCTTCATGATATGCGAGGTATTGTCTAAAAGCGTCTTTTTTTGAAATTTTCAAAATTTTTTCAGTCTTATTTGTATACCATCCAATAAAATCAACACTATCTTTAAATCTTATTCTAGTTGCTAGATTATTTCCTGTCTCTTTTTTATATTGTTCCCAAGTACCATTTACTGCTTGGGAATAACCAAATGAACTTGATGGCCTTTTGTAAGGAATAACTTTAAAAATTTTTTGTCTTTTTGGTTTAGCTAACCAATCAAAATCGGACTCCATCTTTATAATGGCTAATTGAATATAAATAGGAGTTCCCCATTTTTCTTTTGTCTTTTTTGCATGTTTATACCATAAATATCTTTCACTAAATATTGAACAACCACTTGAAGTATTGACGGGTACTGATGAACAGCCCGAAATAGATAAGATTAAAAATATTAATAAAAATTTTTTATAAAAACTCACGTAATAATTTATATAAAAGATATACTAATGAAACACCTAAAATATTTCCAAAAAGATCAATTAGTTCAAAATTTCTTTGCGGTACTATAAAGTGAAATAATTCAATTATAATTGATAGTAAAAATAAATATTTCACTACTAAATTAATCTTTTCATCTTTTCGATATGCAAAAATTCCAACAAAAGTTAGAATTACAAAAACATAAAAATGGTTAGATGAAACGTAAAAAAAGTCCCTTGTAATCTGAGGTTGTTTTTTTATATTATCGTAAAAAATAAGTCCTATTAAACTTCCAGGATATAAGTAAAAAAAAATCAATATTAGGTTAATTATGTGAAATAAAATTTTCATAATACTATTTATTTTATGCATAATAATAATTTTTATTTATTTTATATAATTAATCAGTTATCAAAATGTAATATGCCACATATTATCTTAATAAGACATGGTCAAAGTGAGTGGAACCTTCAAAAAAGATTTACTGGCTGGGTAGATGTTGATCTGTCACCACAAGGAAAACTTGAAGCCTGTAAATCTGGAGAGCTCATAAAAAAACTAAATATTGATATAAATTATTATTTTACTTCTTATCAACTAAGAGCAATCAATACCCTTAAATTAATTTTGAATACATTAAGAATTGATGAAATACCAATAAAAGCATGGCAATTAAATGAGAGACATTATGGTGCGTTAACTGGTTTAAATAAAGATGAAATGAAGATAAAACTTGGAGAAAAAAAAATTCATGAATTTCGGCGTTCATGGAATAAAAGGCCTGATCCATTAAGTAAAAATAATCCATATCACCCTATAAATATTGAAACTTATAGAAATATTCCTTTAGAACAAATTCCAGACACTGAGTCTCTTAAAGATACATACAAAAGAGTGATTTCATATTATAAAAAAGAAATTCAAAGCAAATTAGATGAGAATAAAAATATTTTAATTTCAGCACATGGAAACTCTATTAGAGCACTATGTAAGTTTTTATTTAAATTAGATGAAAAAAAAATTTCTTTTCTTGAAATACCGACAGGTAATCCATTAATAATTAATTTAAATACTAAAAATAAAATTCAAGAGTGTAAATATCTTGATCAAGATAGAGCTAGTGATTTAATTGCTTTTTAATAGTTTATGATAAATTTCAAGATTGGTGACATGTTTGAAATTATTTTTACTTTCAAAGCCAAATAATCCATCTGAGTTAATTGCTGCATCCCATTTACTTGTAATAGAAAAATTATAAGCTGGTTGATCCCAGTAACCATCATTTATTATTTTTCTATTTATGATTTGGCAACCAGTAAAAATATACTTATTTTCTGAATGCTTAATTAATTTATTACTATAATCACTTCCACTATTAAATATTTCATTATTGAAGCAAAAATCTCCCTTGAGATTATTATCAAAACTTAATTTTTTATCGACAATCAATAAGATGTTCTGCTTAAAACCTGAAAAATAAAACTTAATCATTTCTTCAATTACCTTTACGTAATTTTGTTCCCAAATCGTATCTGAATTAAATACTAAAAAATCGGTCTCAGATTCAGGAGATGATTTCATCATATTATATATACCACCCCCTGTATCTAAAATTTTATCACCATCCTCAACTATTTCGATTGCTATATTAAAATTTTTTTTTTTAATAAAAGATTTGATCTGATCTTCTAAATAAAAGGTGTTTAATTTAATTTTTTTTATATCTAAATTTTTTATCAAATTAATTGTATTTTCTAATAAAGTTACATTATTTATTTCCAAAAGAGGCTTTGGTATATTTAATGTTAAGGGATTTAATCTTTTACCATAACCCGCACATAAAATAAATGCTGTATTAATTTTCATTTTTAAGTCTCATATTTTTGGTAAAATGAATATCTAAATATTTTTTTAAATTATCAAAAATAATATTATTATTCATTCTCAATTCAATAAGTTTCCACGCATATGGTATGTATTTTAAATATTTTTTTTTATTATCTCTTACAGCTAATCTAGTAAAGATTCCAATAATCTTTAAATTTCGAAGAACAGATAAAATTTCAAAATCATGCCTAAAATTATTTTTATCTAAATCTTTATTAAATTTTATAAATTCTTTATAAATTAATTCTTTGAAAATATTAGATGATTTAAACCTAACGTCATCAATGAGTGATGCAAGATCGTATGCTTTATTTCCAAACACAGCATCTTGACTATCTATAACTCCAATTCCATTTTTTGTTTTCATTAAGTTTGCAACATGAAAATCTCTATGAACAAATGTATCATTGGATAAACGAATTTTTGAAATTAATTTGATAACTTCTTTTTTAATTTTATCATTTACTAATTTAATATTTTTTTTTTTAATATTTTTTTTTGAATACCACTTAAAAAAAAGATTAACTTCATCAAATAACATCTTGTCAGAATAAAGTGGAATTTTGTAAACTTGATTATTAAAATTTTTAATTTTTTTTTTTTTAATTTTTTGTATTTTATTTAATAATAATATTACACTTTTATAAACATTAATTTTTCTTGTTCTGGACTTTAAAAATTTTGATAATGTATTATCTCCAAAATCTTCAAATT
>MDSV01002329.1_pt1 | contig 13063 bp, 12 predicted proteins | sample 810851 | NCBI WGS metagenome assembly MDSV01 (sample SAMN05326640, study PRJNA326480) | marine metagenome | isolation source: seawater | place: Atlantic Ocean: North East | collected 2012 | reverse complement strand
TTTATGGTATTCAAGACATACGTGATGATGAAATTATTGGTGTTAAATCAACTTCTATTAAATTTAAGAATAATACAAAAAAATTTGTTGGGTTTTGCTATAGCTTATCTATTTTAATGATACTATTATTATACTTTATAATGGGAATTGATAAATATCTTTTAGTATTATCCACTTTATTTATTGCTTCACTGATTTATCAACTAAAAGTTTTTAAAATCAATAAACCTCAAACTTGTCTTGCAGCTTTTAAAATGAATAATTTGACAGGTTTCTTAATCTTTATATTTATTTTTTCATTTAATTTATAATGACTCTAGCAACGCTAAAAATAATTTTAATAAGACTATATAAATTCTACGTAAAAGAACATTTGGGCAAAATAATATTTGCACTTATTTTATCATTTGGTGTAGCTGGTGGTACTGCTGCCATTGCATGGTTGTTAGACCCTGCGGTAAAAAAAATCTTTATTGAACAAGATCAAACTATGATGCTCTTAATACCGGGTGCTATTGTTTTGGCATTTATGACTAAAGGCTTATCTTTATATTTTTCGAGATTAATGTTAATTAAAGTTAGCCAAGAAGTTTGCCGTAAACTTTCTGTTCATATGACAAATAGTGTTCTTAGATCAGATACACATACTTTAGAATCTAAACATTCTGGAAAATATATTTCACACTTTCTTTATGATGTGGGTGTTATAGCCAGCATGGTAGGTACTGGGGTTTTGAATTTAATGAAAGATACTTTAACTTTAATTGTTCTGGTTTCTTTAATGTATTATCAAAATTGGAAGCTCGCAAGCTTTGCTCTAATAATGATGCCTATAGCTGCAATACTTTCCAAATCTTTAGGAAAAAGACTTGGAAAAGTAACAACTGAAAGTGCTGAAGTTTCTGGAAAATTATCTTCCTTTTTAAGTGAAATGATTAAAGGGGCAAGGATGATAAAAATTTATCAACAAGAAAAATTTGAATCTGACAGGTCAAATAAAATATTAGAAAATTATATGCAAAAACAAATTAAAATTGCTTCAGTAATAATTAGAGCTACCCCCATTATGGAAATTTTAACTGGCATAATGATAGCGGGGTTTATTTATTATACAGGTATAATGGTTACTTCTGGTGAAATTGAGATTAATAGCTTCTTTTCATTTTTGACTGCAATGATGCTTGCATATCAACCAATTAGATCGTTAGCTACGATAAATATGTTATTTTATCAAGGGGGAGCTGCTGCAGAAAGAGTTTTTGCTGTTATAGATACTAAGGTTAATATTAATGAAATTGCTAATGCTTCAAGTTTAAAAATAGATAAAGGAAATATAGAATTTAAAAATATAAGTTTTATTTATCCAAAAACTTCAGATAGTGCAATTAAAGATATCAATATTAAAATTGAAGGTGGTAGCACTGCAGCACTTGTCGGGCATAGCGGGGCAGGAAAAAGTACAATTATAAATTTGCTCCCAAGATTTTATGATCCTCAAATTGGTAAGATTTATATTGATGGTCAAAATCTACGTGATGTTTCGTTATCTTCTTTAAGAAAAAATATATCATTGGTTAGCCAAGATATAATATTATTTGATGATACTATTCATGCAAATATAGCTTATGCAAATTTAAATGCCTCGGATGAACAGATTAAAAAAGCTTGTGAGCATGCTGCTGCTAAAGATTTTATCGAAACTATGCCCCAATCATATCAAACGCTTATTGGTGAAAATGGCGTAAGATTATCAGGTGGACAAAAACAAAGAATTTCTATTGCGAGAGCAATCTTAAAAGACTCTCCTATAATACTTTTAGACGAGGCCACTTCATCCTTAGATGCAGAATCAGAAGAAAAAGTTCAGAATGCAATTATTAATCTCACAAAAAATAGAACTACATTGGTTATTGCCCATAGATTATCAACAATTATAAGAGCTGATAAAATTATAGTACTCAAAGAAGGAAAAATAGTTGAAACTGGGAACCACCATCAGCTTCTTAAAGACTCTGCAATCTATAAAAACCTTTACAGCAAACAATTAAGCGCGAATTAATTTATGTATTTTTGGTATAAAGTTTTGACGTACCTTTTTTACCCCTTCTCTCCAATGTATTTATACTTGAGAAAACTTAGAAAAAAAGAGGATTTAATAAGGTATAAAGAAAAATTATCAAAAATAAATAAACTAAGAGGGGATGGTTTTTTAATATGGTTACATGTAGCTAGTGTGGGCGAAGCTATGAGCATATTGCCATTAATTGATAATTTTATAAAAAAAAAAGAAATTAATAGGATTCTACTAACATCAATAACTTTAAGTTCAGGAAAAATTTTAGAAAAAAAATTTAAAGATGATGAAAAGGTAATTCATCAATTTTTACCATTAGATGTAATATTGTTTATAAATAAATTTTTAAATCATTGGAAACCAAATTTATCTATTTTAATAGATTCAGAAATATGGCCGAATTTGATTTTGCAAACTAACAAAAAAAAAATACCTTTAATTTTACTTAATGCTAGAATAACAAAAAAAACGTTTGAAAGATGGAAGTTAATAAAAAAATTTGCAAAAAAAATATTTGAAAAATTTGATTTATGCATAGCATCAAATAAAGAAACTGAAAATTTTTTAAAGGTACTTGGAGCTAAGAATATTAAAAATTATGGAAATCTCAAATTTTCTAACTCAAAAAATAATACAAAGCAAAACTTTGATTTAGTTTTGCTAAATAAAATTAAAGATAGAATAATTTGGTGTGCATCAAGCACACATGATCCTGAAGAAGAAATATGTGCTAAAACCCACTTGGATATTAAAAAAAAAATTTCTAATATTTTAACAGTAATTATTCCTAGACATATAGACAGAGTTAAAGAAATCAAAAAAAAGTTATTAAATCTTAATCTCAAAATTGTATTGTCTAGCGAATTAGATCAAGTAGATAACAAAACAGATATAATATTAGTAGATTCATATGGGGAAACAATAAAATTTTTAAACATTTCAAAAAATGTTTATGTTGGAAAATCTTTAGTTCGATCATTAGCTATGGATAGTGGACAAAATCCTATAGAGCCAGCAAGGTTGGGCTGCAAAATTTTACATGGCCCAAATGTAAGCAACTTTGTTGAAGTTTATGATTATTTAAAAACACTAGGTATTACCAAAGAAGTAAAAAGTTCTGATGATTTGTATGTATCTCTAGTTGAACTGTTGAAAGAAGATAAACCTATAAATAGTGAAAATATAAAAAAAATTGAGGATTATAGTCAGAATATATTTAATAATGTGATCATAGAGCTAAAAAAATATATATAAATAATTATAGATGAATTTTTTTAAACCAAACTTTTGGGATAAAAATAAAATTACCTTTTTATCTATTATATTTTTTCCAATATCTTTATTAGTTAAATTTTTTATTTTATTAAATTATTATCTAACAAAGACTTACAATTTTTCTAAACCCGTAATATGCGTTGGAAATATCTATTTAGGGGGGACTGGAAAAACACCTCTGTGTATCGAAATATTTTCAATTTTAAAAAACTTAAATATAAAAGCTGCGTTTATTAGAAAAAAATATTCCTCATTCCAAGATGAACTAAATCTATTAAAAAAATATGGATCTATATACGAAAATAAAAAAAGATCTGAAGCAATTAGAGAAGCTATTAAAAATAAAGCTGATGTAGTTGTATTAGATGATGGATTTCAAGACCTATCAATAAATAAAAACTTATCAATAGTATGTTTTAATGAAAAGCAATGGATTGGCAATGGTCTAATAATTCCAGCTGGTCCATTAAGAGAATCCCTTTCTGGCTTACAAAGAGCTAATTGTGTAATTATTAATGGTAATAAAAATACTGATATTGAAAAAATAATTTTAAAATACAATAAAGAAATAAAAATTTTTTATACAAAATACTTGCCACAAAACATTGAAGAATTTAAAGAGAAAAAAATTACTGCCTTTGCTGGAATTGGAAACCCTGAAAATTTTTTTAACTTATTAAAAAACTATAATATAGATATAAAAAGAAGTTTTAGGTTTCCAGATCATTATAATTATAATGAAAAAGAATTAAATAATTTAATCAATATAGCAAAAAGAGACAATACGATATTGCTTACTACAGAAAAAGATTATTATAGAATTAATAAAAATTTTAGAAAAGAAATTAATTTTTTAAAAGTTATAGTCGATATTAAAGATAAAGACCAGTTTATTGGTGAAATTAAAAAAATTTTATGAAAACTATTAAATATTTTTTTGAATTTATTTGCGTAATTTCCTTATTTTTTATTTTTAAAATAATAGGTCTTAAAAATGCGTCAAACCTTGGTGGAATAATTGGAAAACTATTTGGACCACTATTTAGATCCAAAAAAATTACTAAAGAAAATATAAAAAATGGTTTGGGAGAAATTGACAACAAAGAGGAAACTAAAATTATAAATGGAATGTGGAGTAATATTGGAAGAACTTTCGCAGAATATGTTTATTTAAAAAAATTTAAATTTAATAAGACTAACTTTGATCATATAAAAATTAACGGCTTAAAACACCTGGAAGAAATTAAAGAAAATAATGAGCCAGTAATTTTTTATTCAGGTCACTTTGCTAATTTTGAGCTGATGGCAATGGAACTCGATAAATTTGGAATTAAATGTGCTGCAATTTATAGGCCATTAAATAATTTTTTTTTAAATCCTTTAATGGAATACCTAAGAATGAAATATATTTGCCCCAATCAAATCCCAAAAGGACGAATAGGTATGCGTGAAATAATTACTAAAATCAAAAATGGTTACAGCGTTGCGCTAATGGTGGATCAACGTGTTGGGGAAGGTCCAAGAGAACTTTTTTTTAATAAACCTGCTCATACTACTACTATACCAGCTCAAATAGCTCTAAAGTATGGATGTAAATTAGTACCTATTTCTCTCAAAAGAAAAGAAGATATTTGTTTTGAAATGACTATTCACAAACCGTATAAAATTGAAAAAAGTGATAATGAAGTTGAAGATACAAAAAATATTACACTTAAAATTAATCAAGTTATAGAAAAAATGATAATTGAAAATCCAACACAATGGATTTGGTCACACAATCGCTGGAAATAGATATGCCTTTAAAAAGAAATTCGAAAGGAAAAATTGAAGAAGTCAATCCTCTTAGAACCCGGAAAGGGAGTGTTTATATAAAGGGATCTAACTCTATTTTTAAAATTAGTAGATCTAAATTTAGTAATTTTCTAGAATGTAAAAGATGTTTCTATCTTGATAGAGTTAAAGGACTTAAAGATCCAAGCATGCCAGGATGGTCTTTGAATTCTGCAGTTGACGATTTATTGAAAAAAGAGTTCGATGAGTTTAGACAAAAACAAAAACCACATACATTTATAGAAAAAAATAAATTAAATCTTGTACCGTTTAAACATGAAAAAATAGATCTCTGGAGAAACGCTTTAAGAGGTGGAATTTCTTTTTTAGATAAAAATACTAACATAGAACTACATGGAGGAGTTGATGATATATGGTTTGATCGTGATAAAAATGAGTTAATAGTCGTTGATTATAAAGCTCAATCTAATAGCACTCCAGTAGAAACTGTAAATTACTTAAATAATGTTTGGCATCAAGGTTATAAAATTCAAATGGATATATATGTACATATTTTAAGAAAGATGAACTTTAAAGTATCAGATATTGCTTATTTTTATGTTTGTAATGCAGATAGAAATCATACAAAATTTGATGGAAAATTGAATTTTACTATAACTTTAGTTCCATACAAAACTAATACCTCATGGATAGATAAAAAAATTATTGAAATGAAACAAACCTTAGATTCTGAAGATATACCTGATATAAATAAAAGTTGTGAAAAATGCATGCATTTAAGTGCAGCTAAGAATCTTATATAAATTTATTTTTTGATATTAAGTACAGTTGCGGGGTCTAATCTTACATTAAACCAATTTAGTCTAACATCTAAATGGGCTCCTGTAGATCTACCAGTAGATCCTACTGTTCCTATTATATCTCCTTGCTTAACTTCTTGACCTTTTTTTACCGATATTTTTTTCATATGCATATATAGTGTTGATACTCCATGCCCATGATCAAAAATTAAAGTACCTCCCGTATAAAATAGATCAGGTTCGGCTAAAGTTACTACCCCATTCAGCATAGCTTTTATTTCTGTTCCTTCAGCTGCAGCAAAATCTATTCCATAATGGGGCCACTTAGGTTTGCCATTTAAAATTCTTTGACTTCCATAAACACCAGTGATTATTGCGTTTTCAAGTGGGTTAATAAATTTTTCTTTAAAAAAAGTTAAATTACTATTAACAGCTCTAGCTTCTCCTATCCATTTATTTTCCCTTTTAATTCTTTCATAAACTTCTTCAGGAGGCGTTACTTTTTTTTCTTCAAGTCCATCTATTCTTTGAATTTCATATTCTCTCTTAAAAACTTTCTTTGTTATTTTTTTACTATTTACTGTTATCACAACATCATTTTTTCTATCTCTTGATAAACCAAAGGCAAAAAAACCTTCTGAGGTAACTTTTACTTTTCTTTTATCAACAAAAACGTCAGAACCAGGTTCAGTTTTTCCCAGTATAAAAGAGCCTTGGATAAACTTGCCATTAAAAGTAGTAGCAAAACTTGAGGTTGTAATTAAAAAAAATATTAAGGTTAAAATAATTTTCATTTTTTATTTAATTCTTCATATCTTTGTTGAGCTTCTTTAGGAGAAAAGTAAGCTTCCTGTAACTCAACATTCCAATATGTTAGTTGATTTAAAGGGATATTTTTTCCAGAAATAGCACAAATTACATAATCTCCTTTTTCAAGAATTTCAAAATTACTTGGATTAAATTTAAGTTTTGCTTTATTTCCGTTCATGTATATTTAATTATAAGTATATCTATATTATATGAATTTAGCAGTCATAGGAAGTGGTGGTAGAGAACATGCTATTTGTTACAAATTAAAGCAATCTAAAAAATTAAAAAACCTCATTTGTATACCTGGTAATGCTGGTACTCATTTAATAGCAAAAAATATAAAAGAAGATATTACAAATTTTAAGGCTATATATAAAATAATTAAGAGAAATAAAATTGATATAGTAATTATTGGACCTGAGCAGCCTTTGGTTGATGGAATAGCGGATTATCTTAAAAAAAAAAAAATTAGAGTATTTGGTCCTGATAAATTTGCATCTCAACTAGAAGGATCAAAAGCTTTTATGAAAAAACTCTGTAAAAAAAATAATATTCCCACAGCAAATTTTGGTATTTTTGACGACTATAAAAATGCTTATAATTTTATAAAAAAAAATAAATTTCCTATAGTTGTCAAAGCCGATGGTCTAGCTGCAGGAAAAGGAGTTTCTATTTGCGCTTCTATAAAAGAAGCCCTAAAAAAAACTAAAGATATTTTAAATGGAAAATTTAAATCTTCAAATAAAGTTTTATTAGAAGAATTTTTAGAAGGAGAAGAATTAAGCTATTTTATAATAGTTGATAAAAAATCGTATCGTTTTTTTGGCTCTGCACAAGATCATAAAAGAGTTGGTGAAAAAGATACTGGACCAAACACTGGAGGTATGGGAGCATATTCACCTTCACCCTTACTTACAAAAGTTCTTGAAAAAAAAATAAAAAAAAAAATTATCGATCCTACCCTTAAAGCTATGAAAAACTTAGGTCATGCTTATAAAGGTTTTTTATATGCAGGTTTAATGATTAAAAAAGGAGAGCCTTATTTAATTGAATACAACATAAGGATGGGGGATCCAGAATGTCAAGTGCTAATGATGAGATTAAAAACAGACTTATTAAAAATCATAGACTACTCTACCAAAAATAAACTGCATAATTTAAAAGTAAAATGGAGTAATAAAAATTGTATTACTATTGTTTTATGCGCAAAGGGATACCCTTCAAAGTATATAAAAAATAGTGAAATAAAAAACTTATATAATATAAAAAATAATAAAAATGCTCAGGTATTTCACTCGGGTACTTACTTGAAGAAAAATAAAGTTTATTCAAATGGAGGCAGAGTGCTAAATATTACAGTACTAAAAGATAATTTAATTCATGCACGAGATAAATCTTTAAAAAATATTAGAAAAATAAGATGGAATGATGGTTTTTATAGAAAAGATATTGGTTGGAAAGTAATTAATAATAAATAAATGTAAAAATTATGAGGATTATTTCAGGAGAATTTAAAGGCACAAGCCTTCATGGACCAAAAGATAAAAAAATAAGGCCACTTAAAGATATGGTCAGAGAAAGTATTTTTAATTTTTTGATTCATTCCAATAAAATATCATTTAAATTAGAGGGTGCAAATATTTTAGATTTATATTCGGGAACTGGATCATTTGGTCTTGAGTGTTTATCTAGAGGTGCAAATAAAATTATATTTATTGAAAAAGAAAAAGAAGCTGTAAAAATTTTAGTACAAAATATTAGAAAAATAAAGAAAATAAAAAATACAAAAATATTTATAAATGATACTTTGAGTTTATTAAAAAAAAATACTTTTAATTTAAAGTTTGATCTTATTTTTTGTGACCCCCCCTTTAAAGATAAAAATACAGAGGAGTTAATAGAACTAGTTTTTCAAAAAAGACTATTAGAAAAAAAAGGAATCTTAATTTTACATAGAAATAAAAATGTTATAGATAAAATACCTAATAATTTTCATATAATAGATGAAAGAATTTATGGAATATCAAAAGTGATTTTTGTTACCTTGCTGAGCTAAATCAGTATTTTTTTTGTTTCTACTTTAATTTGTTCAACAGCTGGTTGGTCAAATGGGTTCACTTTCATCAATCTCGCTAAAAGTAAGGTTTCTAAAACAAAAAAAGTAAAAATTGTACCCAATTCTTCTTCGTTTTTTTTATTAAAATTAATTTGTCTAAAAGGAATTTTTTTTATTTCAAAAGTATTTTTTACTGCCTGACTTTGTGCATTAATTATAGATCTTAATTTTTTATTTTTTAAAACTTTAAAATTATCTTTTTTATTTTCTGAATTGAAAAAAGTAAAAAATTTATCTTTTGGTCCATCTAAATAAAGTTGCATTACGCTATGATGATCTTTAGGGGCTTCTGCTATTATTGTTGTTATACCTTTTCCTTTTTTTCCTAGACTTTCTGAAACTAATTGCTGATACCAATAAGATAGTTCTTTTAAATCAGAATCATAATTTAAAATTACGGAGTTTTTTGAACCTTTTGAACTAAGAGTTAAAATACAAGCAACATTTTGAATTAAAGACGATATAAAATTTTTATCATTTATTAATTTATCTAACATCTTAAATTTTTCTATATTTAGCCCCATTAGTGCTGCAGGGAACATTCCTACCTCTGATAAAACAGAATAACGACCACCTATAAAATCTTTATGCTCAATAATCTCAGCATTTAACTTATTTGCTATGCTTGTCATAGAGCTATTCTTAATTTCTGTAATAAAAACTATTCTACTTTTAAGTGAAAAATTGGAAAGCAATATATTTAAATTAGTTACGGATTCTATAGTTTCTCCAGACTTAGAAATTATAATAAAACAACTACTTTTTAATTTTTTTAATTTTTTAAATTCTAAATATAAATTTTCATCTAAATTATCAAAAAAAAATACTTCTTTTTTTATTCTATTCTTAAAAAAATTATAAATACTTTTTGCACCTAGCACAGATCCCCCCATGCCAATTATTATAATATTATTATATTTAGAAAAATTTTTAATTGTTAAAGCAGAAAAATCTAAAAAATAATCTTTTTTAAAACTTTGTAAAAATGGAATTTTATAATTTTGGATATCAAATTTAAGATTTAAAAAAGCTCTTTTAGTTTTTCTAAAATTTTTGTTAAATTTATTTGTATTTAGATTATAGTTTTTAAAAAAAAAATTTCTTTTTAACATTAATTTTTATTGTTTTCTTATTTTCTTCAATATTGATTCTTCTGTAGAGCTTGATGCTGAGTTAGTCTCTTCAATTAAAATTTTTTCTTTTAATTTATCCGTAATATTTGAGGATTCTACTTTACTCATACCTTTTTCATCAGGAGCTGGTAATTCATCAAACTTTGGAGGTAAGCTAAGCGGATCTTTTTTCCTTACAAAAAATTCATCTGTATTTTCTAACTTTTCTCCAGTAAGGCCTCTTTTAACTGAACCCATTGTTTCACAAGATGTGATAAAAAATGTTAGTGACAATAGAATAATAATCTTTTTAAGCATTAGTTTTAATATTATAATTTTTAAATAATTCTGTAAATATAATCCCTATTATACCAACTGTGATAAAAACATCAGCCACATTAAATATAAACCAATGAAAATTTCCAACATGTATGTCTATAAAATCTGGAACTGCATTATAATACAATCTATCAAACAGGTTTCCTAGAGATCCTCCTATTACTATTGCAAATAAATATGCATTAATACCTTTAGATTTTGTTAAAAAAAAGATCAAAGCTAAATTAATTATAAATATAATTAAAGTTAATATATGGTAGAAGACGTTAGATTCTAGAGATATTAAGCCAAAACCAATACCTGTATTCCATACTAAGTAAATGTTTAATAATGAATTAATATAAAAATCTATATCTGTTCCAGAGGATTGTAGATTTATTAAGTAAAGTTTAGAAATTCTATCGAGAAAAAATATTGTCAAAATTATAATAACTTTTTTCATTAAAAATTAATTATTTGATCCACATCTTTTGCATGGATGAGGAAAAATTTTCCAACATCTAGGGCATTTATCACCTTTTGCTTTTTTTACTAAAACTTTTATTTCTTTAATTTCATCCAATTGAAAAAGGTTATTATCATTTATAATTTTCTTTGCTTCAGCCTTTGATGTAATAAAATTTTCAGACAAATCTAAATCTTCTATTATTTTTAGATATTCATCATTTAAATAGACTTCTACATCAGCTTCTAAACTTGATCCTATATCTTTACTTGCTCTTTTGGCTTCCATGGCTGCATTAACAACTTTTCTAATTATTTTAAACTTTTTCCATTTTTCTGACAGTTCATTATTTTGCCAATTTAATGGAATCTTTGGAAAAAATTGTAAATGTATACTTGACTTACCTCCTGGGTTTATTATTTGATAAATTTCCTCTGTGGTAAAAGATAATATAGGAGCAAACCATTTTAATAGCGTATCTAAAGTTATACCTAATAAATTAATACAATTTTTTCTTTTTTTTGATGAAATGTTATCACAATAAAGTGTGTCTTTTCTAATATCAAAATAGAAAGCTGAAAGTTCTAAAGAGCAAAAATTTACTAATTCTTTATAAAGCTTATGAAAGTTATATTCTTTAAAATATAACTCAAATTTCTTATTTAATAAAAAAGTTTGGTGTAAAATAAAGCGTTCAAGTTCGGGCCACGTTTCTATTTCTTTTGAATCTATATTTAAATTAATTTGTTGATCTTTTAAATTTCCTAATAAAAATCTGAAAGTATTTCTTATTTTTCTATAAGATTCAGCGTGTTGTTCTAAAATAGAATGATCTAATTTTAAATCTTCTGAGTAATCAGACGCCGCAACCCAAGTTCTTAAAATATCTGCTCCATATTTTTTAAGTACATCTTCTGGCGCTATAACATTGCCTGTTGATTTTGACATTTTTAAACCTTTGCCATCAACTACGAAACCATGTGTAAGAATACTATTGTAAGGAGCTCTACCTCTTGTACCACAAGATTCTAGCAAAGATGAATGAAACCAACCTCTGTGTTGATCCGAACCTTCTAAATACATTGAGGCTGGCCACTCTAAATCTTTTCTATTTTCTAATACATAACTATGAGACGCTCCACTATCAAACCAAACTTCTACTATGTCATTAGTTTTAATATAGTCTTCTTTTTTATATTTTTTTCCTAAAAATTTTTGAGGATCGTCAGTAAACCAACAATCAGAACCTTCTTTTTCATAAATTTTAGCAATATTCTCTATAACTTCTAAATCCTTTAATGGTGCTTTCGTTTTTTTTGAAACAAACAATGGTAATGGAACTCCCCAAATTCTTTGTCTTGAAATACACCAATCTGGTCTTGTTTCTATCATTGATCTTATTCTAGCCCTTCCTCTCTCAGGGTAAAAATTTGTATTATCAATTGCTTTAAGAGCTTTTTTTCTTAAATCTTTCATTTCCATGGATATAAACCACTGAGATGTTGCTCTATAAACTAAAGGAGCTTTAGATCTCCAAGAGTGTGGAAAACTATGTTTAAGTTTATTGTTACCTAATAAACTTTTATGTTCAGATAATTTTTCTATTACTTGGTTATCTGCCTTGAATATATGTACTCCAGCAAAAAAAGGAACTTCTTCAGAGTATAATCCTCCATCATTAATTGTGTTAGAGGCTTTTATTCCATGTTTTAAACAAAGATTAAAATCATCAGGACCATGACTGGGAGCTGAATGAACTATTCCTGTACCTTGTTCCAATGTAACAAAATCGCCTTCTAACATTGGAACATCGTATTCATATCCAATATTTTTTAATGGATGTGAACAAATAGTATTTTTAAAATCTAAACCATTAAACTCTTTTAATACTTTATAATCTTTAAAATTGCATTCTTCAGAAACCTTACTAATCAACTCACTAGCAATAACTATATTTTTACCTTTAAAATGCTCTGTATCTTTTCCTATTCTAATAACTGAATATTTAATTTTATCACTATATGCTAACGCTCTATTAACTGGGATTGTCCAAGGAGTAGTAGTCCAGATTATAATGTAGGAATCTTTTAAAAAATCTTTATTTGTTTTTTTTATTTTAAAAGAGGCATAAATAGTATTAGAAGTATGGTCTTGATATTCTACTTCTGCATCAGCTAAAGCAGTTTTTTCAACAGTTGACCAAAGAACAGGTTTATAACCCTGATACAAAGTACCATCTAAAAGAAATTTTCCTAATTCTCTAACTATCTGGGCTTCTGCATCAAAACTCATTGTTGAATA
>MDSV01234796.1_pt1 | contig 13064 bp, 16 predicted proteins | sample 810851 | NCBI WGS metagenome assembly MDSV01 (sample SAMN05326640, study PRJNA326480) | marine metagenome | isolation source: seawater | place: Atlantic Ocean: North East | collected 2012 | reverse complement strand
TACGGCAGAGCCATTAACACCAAGTCCGTTAGCTGCAATCTTCATTGGAGCAATAGCAGGAGTATTAATGTACTTCTCAACGAAACTATTATTCAAAATGAAAATTGATGACGTAGTGGGTGCCATTCCAGCACACTTAGTTGCTGGAGTATGGGGTACATTAGCAGTGCCATTAACAAACGGAGATGTATCTTTCGGAGCTCAATTCCTAGGAACAATCTCAGTAGTGGTATTCGTATTCGTAGTCTCACTAATTGTTTTCCAAATTATTAAGAGCACAGTTGGATTAAGAATTAGTAAAGAAGCTGAAAGATTAGGAACTGACAAAGCAGAGGTCGGTGTAATAGCTTACGGTATTCGTGACTAATAACAAAGTTAGTTAATCTCCTCCCTCGTTAGTTGGAGAATATTAAGGCCCGGGCTCCCCGCCCGGGCCTTTTTTACATGTCTAACATGCATTTAATTCATACTCAAAATTTAAAAAATTTGGTAACTAGCTCTTAACGAGGAGGATTAATGAAAAAAGCTATTTTTACTTTTTTAATTTGTATTTCTGCACTAATGTTTTCAAGTTTTAGTCATGCAGAAACAACGATGTCTCAAGAGGGACAATATATTTTTAACTCTTTGGGTTTTTACCTTGGAGGAGTTTTAGTTGCTTTCATGGCAGCAGGTTTCTGTATGTTAGAAAGTGGTTTGGTAACTACAAAAAGTGTATCTACAATTGCAGCAAAAAATATAGGTAAGTTTGCTATATGTTCTTTGGTATTTTTCTTAGTTGGTTATAATTTAGCATATGGTGTTCCAGAAGGTGGTTATGTTGGTTCTTTTACAATTTGGACAGATACTACTGATGCTCAAACTGGATATTCTGGTCATTCAGATTGGTTTTTTCAAACCATGTTTGTGTGTGCGACAGCATCAATCGTTTCCGGAGCTGTAGCCGAAAGAATTAAAATCTGGCCGTTTTTTATTTTCGCGGCAATTATGGCAGGTGTGATTTACCCAATCTCTATGGGTTGGCAATGGGGAGGCGGTTGGCTTTCAACAGCTGGATTCTCTGATTTTGCTGGATCAACATTAGTTCACGGTTGCGGTGGTGCCGCTGCTCTTGCTGGAGTAATGGTGCTAGGTGCTAGAGAGGGAAGATTTGGAAAAAGAGGTGAAAAAAAATCTATGGAACCTTTTGCTGCCTCAAGTATCCCATTGGTAACTCTAGGAACTTTTCTACTTTGGTTTGGTTGGTTTGGATTTAATGGATTTAGCCAATTGGCAATGGGGACTTTTGATGACGTTAATGCAATTTCTAAAATTGCAGTAAACACTCATTTAGCTGGTGCCGCAGGAACATTTACTGGCGCAGTGTTAACAAGACTGATTGGTGGAAAAACTGATATTGTAATGATGTTAAACGGAGCTTTAGCAGGTTTAGTAGCTATAACTGCTGAGCCATTAACTCCTGGCCCAATCACTGCAATATTTATTGGTTCTATCGGAGCAATCATAATGTATTTTGGTACAAAGATGCTAGAACGTTATGGATTGGACGATGTGGTTGGTGCAATTCCCGTTCATATGTTTGCTGGAGTATTTGGAACATTGGTTGTGCCTTTAACAAATCCAAACACTTCTTTTAGTACTCAATTAGTCGGAACAGCTTCAGTTTGTATATTTAGTTTTGTTCTGTCTTGGATTACTTTTACTACGCTTAAGTCAACTGTAGGATTAAGAATAAGTAAAGCTGCTGAGAAACTAGGCACTGATAAAGCAGAAGTAGGAGTTTCTGCATATTCAATAAGAGACTAAATTCAATTATTATAAGGCCCGATATTCGGGCCTTATTTTATTTCATTTTCTTCCCAAATTTTTTTAATATCTATATTTGGCGAAACCCCGAAAATAGAATTAATATTTGTACAATGCACAGCTAATGAGGGCACAGGAGAAATGCACATTTCTTTTTGATAAATATCATGTAATGGTTTCTCAAAAGGATAATGCTCAAATTTGCAAATACTTATAAATTTATCCCAATTTTTTTGTATCATTTTTTTACTTGTTAAAAAAGTGCATAATGTTTCATTAATTTTTCTCCAATGAAAATTTTCTCCCAAAAATATATAAGTAGTTTCAGCTTTTGTATATAAATATGGATAGTCAATCGGACAAATTATTATTTCATCTTTAACTTGAGAAGAAATTCTTTCGTATGCAAATAGAATTTCCTTTACGGCTTCTTTTTTATGTAAATAATCATCTTCTACAAAATAGATTAAATCAGAAAAAGACTTAGATATTTCAAATGATTTGTATATATTAGACATATTTGATAATTGATTGAATTGAACTAATTCCTTTTTTTGATTTTTTCTTTCGATTTTTCTTTCAAATTCCTTCATGTCTAAATTAATAATATTATAATCAATATTTGAAGAAGAAATTAAACTTTTTATTCTACCTAGATTTTCTAAACTTGAGTTATGATCTACAATTGTAATTTTGAAATTAATTTTTTTAAAAATATTTTTAGCCTCCAAAACTGAGTTTATTATTGAATTTATAGATCTTAATGTGTATTCAATTTTTTCTTTTCCAAATATTCTTTCTTTATTTTGAGTTAACATTTTTACACTACTACAGGTCCTAATTATAATATCTAAGCTTTCAACTTTTCTTGTTATTTCAACTTTGCCAAGAGGTATATTTATTGAATTAACGCCTGGCGTGCTTATAGTTTCTCCCACGAATTTATTCGATGTGCTGACTGTGAAGGTATTTTGATCAATTATTTCAAATCCTAAAAATCTGCACATTTTAATGAATATTTTCTTGAAAATGCTGGGTTTTATGTTTTTACTAATTTCACGCATTGTAAATCTATATTAAGATAACTAAAGTATTATCATGAATATAAAATCATCTAAAGAATTAGTTGCTGAAGCTAATAAAGTTATTAATACAATGAGCGCTGAACAAGTAAAAGAGGCGTTAAAGAATGGGGAACTTACTTTAATAGATATTAGAGATATCAGGGAACTTTGGAACGAAGGAACAATTAAAGACTCAATTCATATTCCAAGAGGTATGTTAGAATTTTGGCTGGATCCTAGCAGCGCATACTACAATGAAAAAAAACTAGGCAATGTTAAAAATATTGTATTGTATTGTGCATTAGGGTTCAGATCTGCTTTAGCCACTAAGGCTCTTAAAGAAATGGGTTTCAAAAATGTATACAATGCAGAAGGTGGATTTGATTCTTTGAAGTCAGCGGGATTGGAAATTGTTAAAAAAGAAAAAAAGTAAATTACTTTACTATCTCAGCTAAAGCATAATCCAATCTATCTTGACCCCAAAAAATTTTGTTATTTACCACAAATGTTGGTGCCCCGAAAATACCTTTGCCAAAAGCCTCGCTAGTGTTCTTTCTAAGGTTTTCCTTTATATTTTGAGAATTTAATCTTAAAAAAAAAGTTTTAGGATTTATTTCCATATTTTTTAATATTTTTTCAATTATATTTTGGTCATTCATATTTAAACCATCCTTCCATATAGAATCAAAAATACAATCTATATAGTATTTTTTATAGTCATCTTCCTCTGCAATAAAAACACCTCTCATTAAGTCTAAACTCTTGATTGGAAAATAAGAATTAAATTTAAATTTAATATTTCTTTTTTCTGCCACCATTTTACAATCACGTATCATAAATCTTGCTTTTGAAGGTATAAAAGCAGGTGCTTTAATACCATGTAAATTATGTAATCCGCCTAACAGAATGGCTTTATATTTTACGTTTATTGAATATTTTTTCTCAAGTTTTTTTATTTCTTTGTGAGCTATAAAAGAATATGGGCTGACAAAATCAAAATAAAAGTAAAAAGATTTATTCATTAAAAGTTATTTTTTTAGCATAAAAAATTCTTATTAACCAATATATGACTAGACCAATAGGGCCTGAAAAGTATGTAATTAACAGAGACACCATTAGTAAAATTTTATTAATAGCATACCTTTGTGAGTCTCTAGCTATCCACGCGCCAGTAAAAAGACTTATTGATAAAAAGTGAAGCCAAAATATTAAAAGAAATTCTTCATCTGAAAAAATAGCGTAAAGTTCTTCCAATCCCAGATAAAGGTTAAAACTTTCTAAAATATTACCATTTTGAAATATTTTATAAGATAAAAATATATACGCTGCAGCTAATATAGTTGGTGCAATTACAGAATGTACAAAAAATCTTGAAACATAATGATTAGGAGCAAAAATTAATAATAGCCAAAAGGGAATTACCCCCCAATTAACTAATAAATAAATATATTCTGGTGTTAGTAAAATCTCTAGGTTATTAATCATGAAAAATAATATATTATATAAAATAAATGAATCCCACATTAAATAAAAAAGATTTTGATGATCTAGCTACAAATCTGAAGGATTTAGCTTATAGCTACCTTGAAAAATATAGCCCCTCAAAACAACAGCTAAAAGTTTATCTATTGAAAAAATATTTAACTAAATTTAATAGCACTCAATCAAAAAAAGATATTTCAAATTTAATAGATACGATATTAAATAATTTAGAGTCTAATAAGTTAATTAACGATGAAATGTACTCTGATTCAAAAGCAAGAATGATGTTAAGGCGAGGTTATTCTGTAAATAAAATTAATCAATCACTGAAAAATAAAGGTATTAAATACGAATATATTAAAAAAAGTTTGGACAAAATTAAATCAAATAATATTGAACCTGACTTTGTTTCCGCTCTAAAACTATGCAAAAGAAGAAGAGTAGGTCCAATGCGACCTGCGGCAAACAGAGAATTATTTTATAAAAAAGATATGGGAATTTTAGCAAGAGCTGGATTTAGCTATGATATGTCAAAAAGAATTTTGGAGCTCGAACAAGGGGAATTTAATAAACTTTTAAAAATTATTTAGTTTTTTTTTCATCTTCTACCATTTGATCTATTTTCTTTTTTAGTAAATTCCTCACCAAGACAAAAATAATTAGACCAAAAATTGAAACAGAAACGATGATAATTAATATAGTTTTAATCATTTAAATTTTTTGACCTTAATATAAGAAGGCTTGGATTTTTATAATTTTCCTTGCCATAAAAGAACGGTTCATCCTCCAAAGTAGTTATTGTTGCTCCAGCATTTGATGCTACTGCATGACCTGCAGCATAATCCCATTCATTAGCTCTCTCTCTTGCAGCATAGATGTCATACTCACCATTTGCTATTACGCAAAATTTGTAAGAACTTGCCATTTTTACAATTGATGTAACTTTATAATAGTTTAGTTTTTTCATTATAACTTCTGATGGTTTACTAACGCTTGACAGGGCCACTATCTCATTTTTTTTTGATTTTTTAGAGCAACTAATTTTTTCAATTTTATCATTCTCAATTAGAAAACTATTATTTTTTCCAAAACTATAAAAAAGTCTATTTTTTCTAGGTACACCCACTAGACCAATGATCGGGACTCTATTTACAACTAAAGAAGCGTTAAGAGTATATTCATCTTTTCCTGCAATGTATTCTTTTGTTCCATCAATAGGATCAATAAGCCAAAAAATCTTTAGTGTATTTTTCTTTTTGATATCAACAGTTTCCTCAGAAATTATTGGAATATTGGGTGTAAGTTTTTGTATTTTTTTAGATAACAAATCATTTACAATGAGATCTCCATTGCTTACTGGAGAATTATCTTTTTTAATTTCAATTTTCAATCCCTTTTCAAAAAGTTCAATTGATTTTTTTCCAGCGATATTAAATGTTTCAATCAAATCTTCAGTTATTTTTTTATATTCTATACTAGTCATTCTTAACTTTCTCAAGTTTTACTAATTCTGTATTAATAACTTGTTTTCCCACATTTTCAAAATTTACTGTTATCTTGCTTTTCACTATAGATTGAATTTGCCCTATACCCCATTCCTTTTTTGAGGGGTTTATAACATAGTCTCCTGGTTCAAATTCAAATTGCATTATGGAAAAAGATATTTTTTTATAATATATACAGTTAATGATAAATTCTCTAGGTATAAATAAATCTCCCAAGGATACTCGAGTTGTTGTAGCAATGTCTGGAGGTGTAGATTCATCAGTTGTAGCAGGACTTCTTAAAAATCAGGGCTATGAAGTAATTGGTATAACTTTAAAACTTTATGACACACCTAAAACTACAGGTGGCAGACAATGTTGTGCTGGCCAAGATATTATTGATGCAAAAAGAGTTTCAGAAAGTTTAAATATACAACATAAAATTTTATATTATCAAAAAAAATTTAAAACTGAGGTTATAGACTCTTTTATAGACAGTTATTCATCTGGTGAAACACCAATACCATGTGTGCAATGCAATCAAACAGTAAAGTTTAGAGATTTATTTAAGTACGCGAAAGAACTTAAAGCAGATGTTTTAGCAACAGGACATTATGTTACTAGACTAAAAAATAATGGCAAAGCCAGTATGTATAGAGCAAAAGACCTCAATAGAGATCAAAGTTATTTTCTTTTTAGCACAACAAAAGAACAAATAGATTTTCTGAGATTTCCTTTGGGAGAAATAGATAAGTCAGAGACACGTTCAATTGCTTTAAAACTGAAGCTAAATGTTGCTGATAAACCTGATAGTCAAGATATATGTTTTGTACCAAACGGAGATTATAGCTCTGTAATAAAAAAATACAGACCTGAGTCTTTTAAAAAAGGAGATATTATAGACCTTAAAGGAAATATAATTGGTGAACATGACGGCATAATTAATTTTACGATCGGACAGAGAAGAGGGATAAAAGTTGCAGGCAAAGAAGCATTTTATGTAATTAACATTGATGCAAAAAATAATAATATAATAGTGGGACCTAAAGAAAGTCTATTAATCAAACATTTAGATTTAAGAGATGTAAATCTGCTTTGTGAAAAAAATGAATTAGATAAATCAATAAATATTAAAGTAAGATCAACTGGTAAGTTATTGAAAGCAAAAATAAATATTGACTCAAAATTTGGCAAGGTTGAGATTTTAGATGATGAAACAGGTATTTCACCGGGACAAGCTTGTGTTTTTTATTCAAAAGACAAATTTGGGGATAAAGTTTTAGGAGGCGGCTGGATACATAGAGCGTTAAATAAAAATTTATCCACTTAACTCACAGGCATAATTCAGACAACTATAAAGTGATACTAAAAAATTTTTAATGTGATTTAATCAAATTAATTAAGAGGCAACTCTTAACTGGCCAATTAAGGAAAAACCGAGAGGTTCAAGCTTAAAGGGCAGAAAGATCAACTGAGTAGCGCTAAAATGGTTGATCGGGGGGTTCGGCGGTAGCGCCTACAACGACGAACCAAAACTACTAAATTTCTGGGCGAAAGCCTAGAAATTTATGTGGTTCTCTTCCAAAAAAACCTAGTTAACAAATAAAATACAATCACCCCAACAAAATAGTTCCATTCTAGACCGTGTTTTAAATGAACATTTCCACTTCTTACCAAAATTGGCAAACTAAGAACCGCAACAGAAGCCAGTACTGAAACTAATATTATTTTTAATTTTAAAACTCTTAAGTTAAATAAATGTTCAATTTTTGATTTTAACTTATAAAAATTATAGACCAAAATTCCTTGAGCTACTAACTCAAAAATTATAAATGATAATAAGATAACTCTTCTTAAGAGTTTATATAATTGAATATCAAATTTAACACCAAGTAAGATCGAGTGAATAATTAAAAATATTGCTGACAATATTCCGAATATACGAAATTTATAATTAATATTTTTTGTATTATAAAAATTATTCATAATTTTATTATTATTTTTCCAATAAAAGATTAATAAAATCCCAGTTAAAATCATTGCAGGTTTAAAGATCAAGAATTGAGGAAAAGTTCTTGAAGCTCTACTTATAGAGATACTTCCATCTAGATATGGGATTGTGAATCCAGACCTTCCTATTTGATCAACTTGAAAAATTGTATTTTCTAAATAAGAATAATTGATAGATATTAAAAGACAAAGATTTATAGCAATTAATGGAACAAAAAATATCCATAAACTCAACTTTCGAATCTGAGCTATATCTTTAATCATTTAACAATGTATACTTATTTTCTTTTATTTCTTTTTCTTGCTCTTCTTTTTTTTGAGCCTATTTTTCTTCTACCTCTGTGTTTTTTAGGGTATCCCATATTTTTGCCTCCTTTTTTATATCCAATTAAACAAAACTTATATAAAGTTGAAATATACCCTTTTTATGAAAAAGTCTATAAACACGTTTTTGAAACATCCTACAAAAGATAATTCAAATAGATCTGCTAATCCTGCAGTAATTAGAGCATCTACAATTCTTTTTAATACTATGCAGGAGCTTTATCAGCATGAGAAAAAAATCAAAAAAAATCAAAAAGTAACACACTACAGCTATGGACGTTACGGTAGTTCAACTACTATTGAATTAGAAAATATTCTCAAAGAATTAGAGCAAGCTTACCATGTATTTCTAACAGGTACTGGTTTTGGTGGAGTCGCATTAGCAATAATGAGCTTATGTAGACCGGGTGATGAAATTTTAGTTTCAGATAACGTGTATGGCCCCACAAAAGAAATTTCTGAAAAACTTCTTAAAGAATTCCAAGTTTCTGCAATATTTTATAATCCAGATTCATTCGATCACTTAAAGAAAAAAATATCAAAAAAAACTAAAATGATATTTGTTGAAAACCCTGGAAGTAACACATTCGAATTTCAAGATCTTTCCAGGATCGTAAATTTGGCCAAAAAGAAAAAAATACTTACCATTTTAGATAATACATGGGGAACCCCTCTTTATTTAAAACCTCTTAAACTTGGTTTTGATATGTCATTTTCCTCAGCAACAAAATATTTTTCAGGACACTCAGATGCTATGGGAGGTTCTTTAGCTGTAAATAAAAAGGTTTTTAGCAAGATTATGTTTTTTTACAAGCTTTCTGGTTACAGAATGTCAGCTGATGAGGCTTACCTTATTATTAGGGGTCTAAGAACTTTGGATACCAGATTAAAACAGCATTATGAAAATACTAAAGAAGTCATTAATTTTTTAAAAAAACAAAAGAAAATTGTAGAAATCCTTTACCCCTATAAACCCTCAACCAAAAATTATAAACTTTGGAAAAAGTATTACTCTGGAGCTACTGGATTGTTATCGATTGTTGTTAAAAGTAAAAAAAAATCCTCTGTTATAAAATTTGTAAATTCTTTGGAACTATTTGGTATTGGTTATAGTTGGGGAGGTTTTGAAAGTTTAGCAATACTCCAAGATTTAAAAAAACAAACTGAATACACAAAAGGGCGACATTTTTTCCGTTTTAATAAAGATGAACATATTGTTAGACTTCATATAGGCTTAGAAGAACCCAAAGATTTAATTGCAGATCTAAAAAAATCATTAAAACATGTCAAATAATGCTTAAATTTATACCAAATAGAATAGCTTTAATTGCTTTAATTTCTGCCTGTACAATAATTTTAATATCTATGGGTTTACGTCAAACCTTTGGATTATTTTTTAAAGCTTTTGAAGAGGGAATTGGATGTACGAGAACTGAATTTGGTTTAGCAATAGGAATTCAAATGTTATTTTGGGGAATGTTTGCACCTCTATTTGGAGTCGTTGCAGATAAATTCGGAGGCAATAAGGCAGTTTTTTTTGGATTTCTAATTTTTGGTTTGGGGATTTATATGCTCTATTCTGGACCAAATACTGGTATTTTTTTTCAAATAAGTTTAGGTGTCCTTATTGGAATAGCCCTTGGAGCCACTGCAATCGGAGTTCCAGTTTCTGAAGTTGGCAAACATTTTCCTAATCAAACTAGAACTATAGCTACAGGTTTAGTAACAGCAGCAGCATCAGTGGGTTATTTCTTATCACCGCTTTTTACACAATATAGCTTAGGCGAAGTAGGCTGGGTACAAACACTTAAATATTTTATGATATTTATTGGATTTGGACTTATCGCATCACTTTTTCTTCTACCCTCAAAATCAATTATAGATTCAACTCAAGCTGACAGGGATCAAACTTTTGCATCAGCCATCAAAGAAGCATTTAAACATAAAGGATATGTATTGTTAGTGTTAGGTTTTTTTGTATGTGGTTTTCAAATTACTTTAGTTGGAACACATATCCCTGGCTATATGCAAGAGAGAGGTATGGGCGGTTGGTCTGCTACAATTATCCTTGCTTTAATAGGTTTTTTCAATATTTTTGGAACCTTAGGCATGGGTTACCTTGGTACAAAATATAAGAAAAAAAACTTATTAAGTATTCTTTATTTTTTAAGGGCTGTGAGCATTTGCGTTTTTATATTTTCACCACCCTCAATGTTAAATTCAATAATTTTTGGGATTACTTTTGGAATTTTATGGCTTTCAACTGTTCCACCGACCAATGGAATAGTTGCTCAAATTTTTGGAACAAAATATTTAAGTACTCTATTTGGAATAGTTTTCTTGTGCCATCAGTTTGGTGCATTTGCTGGAGCTTTTCTCGGAGGATACTTTTTTGATAAATACGGGAGCTATGACTACGCTTGGTACATGGCAATAGCACTCTCAATTTTTGCAACTGTTGTTCATTATCCAATCGATGAGAGAAGAATTGAACGTGTGGATAACACTATCTAAGGTTGTATTCTGAGTCCCAAAGTGAATCAAAAGTGAATCAAAACAAGAACATTCTTAATATTTCAACTCTAAAGTGTGGATAATTTTTTATTTAAATAACCTTAAATATCTAATAATGTTTTACTTAACAAAGGAGTAACAATGTTTTCAAAAGAGCTAGGAACAAAACTAGATAAATACCATTTACTTAAACACCCATTTTATCAAATCTATTGGAACGAGGGAAAATTAACTAGAGAAATTATTAAAGATTATGCAGAGCAATATTATCAACATGTTAAAGCGTTTCCAAGGTACATAAGCGCAACCCATTCAATTTGTGAAGATATTGAAAAAAGAAGAATTCTTTTAGAAAATTTACAAGATGAAGAAAATAAAACTGGTGATCATCCAAAGTTATGGAAAAATTTTGCTAAGTCATTAGGTGCCAATGAACAAAAAATTGAAAATGTAAAACTTGATTGGTTTACAAAAGACATGATAGACAATTTTTTTTCTCAAGCTAGAAAATCTTATGCCGAAGGTCTTGCATCTTTATACACTTATGAAAGACAAATACCTGAGATAGCCGAAACTAAAATACAGGGTTTAAAAAAATTCTATGGAGTAAGCTCCAAAGAAGGCCTTGAATTTTTTGAAGCACATAAGTCAGCTGATGTCATTCATAGAGCTGAATGTGAAAAGTTATTAGACAGCTTATCTAAAGAAGAACAAGAGAAAGCAGAAACAGCTTCTTTATTAACTGCACGATATCTTTGGAATTTCTTAAGTGGTATGACTTCTAAGCATAAACTCCAAACTATTGCTGCTTAGGATATATAACTTAAATATCAAATGAAGAACGATAATCATGTTTGGGACAACAAACATCCTACAGCTCAAATGTTGGGTCGTTGGCAACCATGGCATGATGGGCATCAAAAACTATTTGAAGAAATACTAAAAAAAACTGGACAAGTAAATATTATGGTTAGAGATGTAAAAGGAGTTGATGATAATCCTTTTGATTTTAAAACAGTTAAGGAGAATATTTTAAAAGCTTTAAAGGAATATAAGAATAGAATTCAAATTACTTTAGTTCCTAATATTACCAATATTTGTTATGGTAGAGGAGTAGGGTATAAAATTGAAGAGATTGTTTTGGATGAAAAAACTCAGCAGATTTCCGCTACAAAAATTAGGGAACAAATGAGAAAAGAGGGCAAACTTAAATAGATGGTAATTGTTCTCACTTGACCTATATTAATCAAAATAATAAGAATCTTTTATGTTATTAATAAATCCATTTGCAGAATTAGCTAATACAGTTCCAGTTTTATTCATGCAATTATTTGTAATTGCTATGATACTTATGATTATAATTGGAACTGGTTTAGATATGTTGCATAAAAAAAATGTTATCTATTTTTTTAGAAATGCAAAAAAGGCAAAAAAATCTGCAAAAATAGAATTAACCAAAGGAAAGAAAACAGCTGTGATACTTAAGACAATCGCAAGTGATATAGCTACTACTTCTGAACTTGGAATGGGAAAAAGGAGAGTCGCTCATGTTTTAGGTATGTACGGAACAATATTATTTTGGATAGGATCAATAATCTTAATATTTAAATACTCAGATGGTGTATCCGCCCCATCTTACTTACCGATCATTTGGCACGTAGGTGCGATAATGACTTGTTTAGGTGGATATTGGTTTTGGTTTTTTTTAAGAGTAGATGTTTCAGCAGAAGCTCATCCTTGGTATAGAATTATTACTGCAGATTTGTTTGTTTTAGCTTTATTAGCTTGTGCTACTTTTGGTTTAGCATGGTCATTTTCTCAAACTTCAGGAATGATTGGTTTAAGTTATTTGTTTTTAGTTTTATTTATACTGGCAAACTTAGCTTTGTTCGGTGGAGTTTATTGGTCTAAATTTGCTCACATGTTTTATAAACCTGGAGCAGCGATTCAAAAAAATCTAGCAGAAGCTGATGGATCTAGAGACAATTTGCCACCACCAGCAGATGCTCCTGAGCAATTTGGCTTAGGAATTAAAAGGGAACAACCAAAACATTATTAGATATTATGAAATTTAAAACTAGATTAACTTTAATTGCTAATATAGAAACTAGTGGGAGAAAAAAAATATAATGTCTACATTTGTATACATGACAAGATGTGATGGTTGCGGACATTGTGTTGATATCTGTCCTTCAGATATCATGCACATCGATGAAACTATTAGAAGAGCTAAAAATATAGAACCAAATTTTTGCTGGGAGTGTTACTCATGTGTTAAAGCATGCCCAAACCACGCTATAGATGTAAGAGGTTATGCAGATTTTGCTCCTATGGGTCACAGTGTAAGAGTAAGAAGAGAAGAAGAAAAAGGAACAATTTC
>MDSV01020756.1_pt1 | contig 13065 bp, 5 predicted proteins | sample 810851 | NCBI WGS metagenome assembly MDSV01 (sample SAMN05326640, study PRJNA326480) | marine metagenome | isolation source: seawater | place: Atlantic Ocean: North East | collected 2012 | reverse complement strand
GTGTGAAGCGCATCTCGGGGCTGATGTACGAGGAGACACGCGTGGTGCTTCGGTCGTTTTTGGACGCAGTCATCCGCGACGCGGTGACGTATACAGAGCACGCCCGCCGGAAGACCGTGACCGCGATGGACGTCGTGTACGCGCTGAAGCGGCAGGGGCGCACGCTGTATGGCTTTAGTGATTAGGCTGCTGTGTGGTTTGTCTTGGATTGGGGTTTCGTGTTTATTCTTGATACAGTCGGTTGCGACAGAAATCGAATGCAACTTTTGAGTAAAGCCAGTAATTTCGTACAAATATATTTTTCCTGTACGACGTTACTGGCTTTACTCAAATTGGCTATTCGATTCCTGTCACAACCAAGTGTATGAATCTAAAAAAGTAAACCGGGAATCACCTGAAAATGCGACCAATAGCCATCAAGATGAACAAACTAAGACCACCACGCAAACTAAACCCAACAATCACCCAAAAATGCGGTCAATGTCATCCGCAGTCTGCAAAGTGCGGTCAGTATCTTCCACCGTCCGCTTCCCACACGTGTTTTCCCCGGCATCACCCGACACACACTGCAGGCTCTCTGTCACAAACAACGTAATCGAAGGCGCAGGTGCATCCTGCTTTTTTCGTGGGCGCGCCGCCATCCGCAGCCCGTGGCTCCCCCGCGCGCGCTCGTAGATCTCCAGCAGGACGTCCACGTCGGCGCGGCAGTACTCAATCAGCAGCTGCCACTGCCGCTCGTGCGCCCACTGGATCGCCTGCAGGCCCGTGGCAATCTTGCTGATCGCCAGCGCGTTGTCCTTGGCGACCTTGTCCATGGAAATATACTCGTTCATCCGCACCTTGGCCTCGTGCAGAAAATCAATTGTCTTGTCGCACCACGCCCGGCACAGGGACGCGTCGGCTGCCTCTACCCACTGGCTCAGAAACGGAATGTCAAAGCTCTTGCCGTTGTAGGCTAAAATCTTGTCGCTGCCGTTGAGCACCGTGCGCACATAAACCTTCATCTCGTGCTCCTGCTGCCCCTCGGCCTCACGCGCTAGGCACACGTTGAGGTCGTCGGACCGGACCACCCGGCGCGTGCTGGTGTCGTAGAGTTTCAGGCAGATGACGGTGATGACGTCGGTGTCTTTGCGCAGACCCGTGGTTTCAATGTCCAGCGCGCAGAGCACCGGCATTTTTGGAAAGACACGGGGTGGGGCGAGGCTGGGATCTGTGCTGGTTTTTATTTTTGTTTGGGATGTTGTTTGTAAGGCTTGCAGTTATTCACCATGTGTCCATTTTTCATCTTGTATGGATGGTGTGGATCTGGGCGGTAGTTGTGCCAGCAATGCATGCTTTTGTTTTTTGACGACAGTTGCTTTGGCATTTTTTCTATGTATGTTCTATGAAGTCTTTATATATATGTATATTGCATGTACACTTAGGAGTTGAGAGTAAATCGACCTGGAACTGGAACTAGACTGATGAGCTTAGTGCGCTCTGCTCTGCTCTACTCACTCGACTTTTACAGAACGGGACCAACGTAATTCACTTTAGACTCAGTTCGCCACAGAGATTTGTTGCAGTTTACTGGGCTTTCGGGTCTGGTATTTGCTGCTGCTTTCTATAGCTGATAATCTTATTGGTTGAGAGTAAATCGACATGGAACTGGAACTAGACTGATAAGTACCGTGAACTGCCATTTGGTTGGCCCCCTGTGAACTATTTGGTAAGCTAATTAAAAAATAGGGGGTATGGCATTTCTCATTAGTAAATTGGGAGGCGGGGTGAGCGAATAAAAATTCCCAAATAGTTCACAGGGGGTCAACCTAATGGCAGTCGACGGTATAGCAGTCGTTTACCCCAAGGACAAACCCTAAACATTACCACGTTTACCCCACATGATGCACACACAGCATATCCCGTTGGTACGAGCACTTGACTGGCTCCGTCAACGCCCCCAAGCCAGCGCAGTCGTCGCTCGTAAGCTCGTGACACGGCACACACGTCCCCCCGTGGTAATACACCCGCGCAAACATGGGCCCCTGACACACGGCACACTGCACGACCGGACTGCCAGGCGTGCCCACCGCGCGCACCATGCCGTCGGGACAGGCGCCCGTGCCGCGTTCCAAAAAATTTGCAAGGTCCAGGCGCAGCGCGTGCCGCAGCGCGTGCTCGGCGTCCACGCGCGCGAGATGGCGGTCGCCAATCTGCATGGCCTGCGTGGGCAAATCAAACGACACCACGCCGAGCGGGCACCCCGCCCCCGCAGCACACCGTGAGCGCGCGGCATACAACACCGCGTGGCGCTGCTGGCTCAGAAAGTGCGACGCAAACCCCTGGATCTCGCTCCGCGTCACTGCAAACAGCATAGGCAGGGGGCTGGGATTCGCCCGGCCGGAGCAGCGGTGCCACTCCTCGCCCACCGCGTCCGCCGCCGCAAACGCCACCGACTGCGCGAGCGTAGTGCGCACGGCGCTGTCGAGCACCACGACCGGGTCCACCGGCGCGCGCTCGTCGCGCTCGTCGCGCAGCGCCATGGCCCACAGCGCCGGCAGCAGAACCTCAAACGCGACCCCGGTGCCGTGGTCAATCTCCCGCAAAGTCTGTAAAAGAAGTTTGCGCCGAGTTTGCGAGGATACGCGCGCGTGGAACGCCGACCACGCCCAGGAGATGTTGATGGCGGCGGCCCCGGCGGCCACGTCGGCGCTGGCAAAAAGCGTCGCGCCCGCGCTCTCGTCCGTGTGCGTGCGCTGGTGGAACCGCGCGCGGTTCTTGGAGTTGACCAGCTCCGCCCACCCGGCGTTGGTGTCCAGGGACGCGACCGGGAACGTGACAGCCGCGGCCGGGAAGGCCGCGGCCAGAAAGTCCGACAGCTCCGACCGGTCGCGCGTGGCCCACAGTGAAGCGCGGGCGAAGCACGAGGCGATGCCGATGCGCGGCTCCTCGGGGGGCCTGGCCTCGGTGTCGGAGCGGGTTGGGCACGGCTGCAAAAAATCTTCACAGCTCTCCACGCCGAGGGGTGACACCAGGTAGTGCCCTGCCGTGTGGCAGCGGACGAGGTCGTTGTCCCCGCCCGGGCAGCCAAAGCCCGGTGGGCAGGGCACGCACGAGTCCGACCGCTGCAGGAGTGTGTCGTACTGCCGCGAGGCCCGGTCAAACTCAGGGGCGAGCGGATGGTCGCGAAAGTACTGGGACGTGCGATAGTCCTTCGAGTTCTTGACTTTGCTGGCGTGGATGTGGCCTGGAGGACACCCTGAGGTGACTCCCTGGTCGGCCTCGCAAGCGTGGGGCTCGTGGCTGTGACAGTCGCCCCCGGCGCTGGAGCATGGTACTTGGTGACGCCCGTCGCAAAAAAAGTTGGGCTCGCACGGCTGGCACCGGAAGCTGCCGCCCTGCGTCGGCTGCTGGTAAAAGCCCCGGGCACACGTGCAGTTTGCCACGGCCATGCTGCCTGGCGGGCTGGCGCTGCCCCGTGGGCAGCGCTCGGGGATATTCTGCTGATTCGGGTCCGGATGCAGGCGGCGGCACACGTGGTCGGGTGGACACGGCAGGCACTTGGTGACATTTCCGTCTACGCCTCCCAGGAACACGCGGTACTCCCCTGCCACCGGGCATGGGCACCGGGTCTCGTGCACGTTCAGGCCCACGCAGGAGACATTTTTGTTGTCCACGCATATCGAGTCCACGCGGGGCGCGCCGCACGAGACACATTTTCCGTCATGCATTCCATCGCCACCTGACAACTTGCTGCCGGCGGGGCACTGGCAGTCCGAGCGCGACGTGCTGCCGGGCGGGGACACAGCGTGCTCCGGGCAGGACTGCCGTGTGTTACCTTCGCACCACATGTTGGCCGGGCATTGCACACATGTGTTTTTCACGCTCCGCCAGCGTGTGGTCCCGCCCTGCGTCGTCAGGTTAAAGGGGAAGACGTCGGCCCACGCGCGGTCAAACTCGACTTCTTCGTCTGTCTGCAGCGTAAACCGGGCCTCGACGGCAGGAAACCAGCCCGCGTCACACTCACACTCGTACCGGTGCGCCCGAGAGTGGCTGCGGCACGGCAGGCTGCGCAGCGCGGACTGCGCGACGTTGGCATTGCAGATCTCGGTGTCGTCGCACGGCACGCACTCGGTGGCTTCGCCGTCGGCCCCGGGGCTCTTGGTCGAGTTGTCGCACACGCAGTCGCGCTCCGACGCCGCGCGCGCAGCCAGGGCATGCCGCCCGGGAGGGCACTGCTGCACGCCCGCTACGGAGCCGTCGGTGCAGTAGACTTCGCCGGAGCACGGCAGGCAGAGGTTGGCGTAGCCCAGCGCTTTTTTGTCGTCTGGAGAAGACTTGAGCAGCCGCTGCGAGGCATTGTGCCACGTTTGCAGTGGCAGGTTGCGGCACTCTTGCGCGTCCGTACAGGCCATGGCGACCGGGGCGTGGCCCGCGAGACAGACACACGTGTGGGCGTCTTCGTCGTACACGGCGGCCTCCGGCGCGCCGCAGCTGAAGCAGCTCAGGTTAAACGTGTGCACGAGCAGGTTGCTGTCGCTGCGCTCTTGTGAAAGCACCACTACGCGCCCCTCGGCCGCCAGGAGGTTGGTGTAGTGTTGGTGCGTGCCCACGGGAATAAACGTGTGGTAAATGTGCGAGATGACGCCGGGGACGACCAGGGGCGGCATGTTGGTCAGGGTAAGTCCGTTTTGGTATGACCAGTGGGCATAGATCACGTGCAGGGCGGTGGTGGAAGGCGATTGGGCAAAGACCAGGAATTCCAGGCTGTCCAGGCGATCCAAGTCAGATCCCTTTGCTGTGATTTCGACTTTATTATCGGCGTCGTTTCGTAATTTTTCCGTGTCGTACGCGGTCGACGGGGTCAGCAATGCCATTTGCACGATGCGGATGTCGCGGTCGTGGGGCGGCAGGCAGCCTGTGCAGTTGGTTCGTATGTCCTGTGATGTCAAGATTACCGTTGTTTGGATATTATTGTCGTCGAAATTTTTCGTTTCCAGGAAATACACAGTGGATTCGTTGCTGTGTGTGTTGTGGCTCGCTACAATAGGGTGGAGTGGGCAGTAAGTATTTTCGTTGCCATCATCCACAATCATGGCTGTGCAGCTCGTGTGCCATTGTACGGCTTGGATTTTTTCTGCATGGTCAAATTCATCGGTGTGTTTCAGTTTATCTTTCCCCTCTGACAATTCATAGGACCATATCTTAAATCGTGTTGTGTCAAAGAACAGGACATAGATGCGATTGAGATGCATGGTCGCAAAGACATCATTGCTGGCATAACAAATATCTCCCTCTGCACCCGTGCTTATGTCAATCTGTGTTTCCCCGAGATCTTCATTTGCCTCTACATCCCAAAACTGCAACAACACCTCATCATCCCGACAAACACCCCGAATGACCACCGGCCGGAACGTGTAAAAATGCCACGTCCGCGAGTGCAGCACAAAGCGGACTTTCACCTCCCCCTCTGCCCGCGAAAAAAATCCACCCTGCAGCCGCGCCGCCACCCCGCCCTGCTGTCCTGGCACCTGATACACCCCTGCCGTCCCGAGCATGACCACGCCCTCTCTGGCGCTGGCATTGTACCTGTACTGCGACGCCGTGTCCAGGTGCACCACGAGTTCGCTGGCATCCACGTCACGCACCTCAAAGACCCGCTGCAGATGGAGCTGCAGGTGGTCGCCTGCGCACGTGGACAGACACGCCGCCGGCTCTGAGTCGCGCGCGGTGACGGCTTGGTCCGGGGTGCATGCCAAAAAAACAGCCCAGCTCAGGTGGTAGGCGGGATCGAGCAGTGGGTTAAAGGTGGCCATCCTGGCCCGGAGCTTGGGGATGCTGGCAAGGTCGGCGTTGCCGATGTTTAATTTTTGCGGCACGGCCGTGGCCGTGGAGATGAGGGTCTGTTGGAGGGCCGTGGTGTCGAGGCAGCGAAAGGCCTGGGCCATGGTCTCCGTGTTGCGTGAGGTATCCTTGAGTACGATCACGCCACCGTCTGGGCAGAAAAACTGGAGTTCTGCCACGAGCAGACCTTGCTGTTGGAAATTGGCGAGTTCCTCGATTTCTCGAAGATTCCACAGTGGTTGTAGCTCAGGGAGATCTTTAGGGTTGATGACGAGGTTTTGATAATACCGTTCGTCTTGCTTGATCCGGTGATTGATGTTGATGTAGTATTCTTTTAGAGAATTTTGGAAATTGATTGGAAAACCTGTCTCACACTTGCGTTCGCTTCTATCATACTGCTGACCTGGAGGACACAGTTCACCATACGCCATGCCAGTCCTGTCACAAATAAATGCTTTCTTGGCGTCATTGGTTATGCAGAGATATTCATTGATGCCATCCGGACAGAAATACTCCCGCCGACAACTCTCACACTTGTCATGGTCAATGCGATACTCTCCAGCCGCGCATTTGCAGTCATCTAATTTCGTCGACCCCACCTCGCTAATCATTGCTGGCGCACACGGCTGTTTCTCCTGCCCCTTGCCCGGGCAGTAAAAAATTTCCTGGCACACCACGCAGCGCCCGGCCTCCTCCTGATAACCCGGCTGGCATAGGCACGCATCACGCTCCGGCCACCACTCGCGCGCCTGTGCGGCGTCACACTCGCATTGGTTGCTCGTGGTATTGAATACCGCGTATCGCTCTGTGCGGCAGACAAAGTCGCAGTCGACCAGGACAATGACGCCGAGATTTTCGTCATACGACCCCTTCTGACGATACTGTACAAGGGTTTTTTCGCCGTGGTCGTCACATTGTTCCACCTGGTTGTTCTCCGCCAGTCGAAAACCAGCATCAGCAATGCAGTCCGTGACCTCGGATGCAGTTGGCGTCCACGCGGTGCTGGTATTATCCGGGCAGCGGCACCGCGTGTTTTCAAGGTCCCGAAACGAGGCATTATGACAGGGCCCGCCGTCGCCACCCGGGCAATAAAAAGAAAACCCGCTCCGGTTGGTGCCGCACGGGTGGCAGGCGTAGTCGCCGTCCGTGACGTTCGTGGCTCGAAAGTACCCAGCCTCGCACTGGCAGTCTTTGGCCGATTCTGCGACGTTTTCGTCGTTTGCCGTCACGGTGTGAGCCGGGCAGGATTGACATTGTTTTTGAGTCGGATCTAGAAATTCATCTGGGTTGCACCATTTGTCGTTATTCTGCAGCAGCCGTCTTCGGGCAGAGTTTTCCTGGAAAAAATCACTGCAATTGCCGAGTGTAGATGGATCGAACGGGGATTTCTCCGTAGTTGATATGCAATGAATCTGCAGAAAATATTCCTCACGCGCGTCCTGTGGCTCGAATGCTGTTTGTTCCTGTCTCTTATTTTTTCGGCAAACGAGTTCCCGGTCCTCTGGGCATTCTTGCGGAACACGAACGCATCGAGCACCGTTGTTTAATAAGTTTCGAATCTTCGCAGAGCCTGCCAAGTCTGTCAATTCCAGGAGTTTCTCAAAGCCGTCTGCACAAAACGACTCATCCAGGCACTCTTGAGAACTTGCAAAAAAGCGACCCTGGCGCGCGACCGTGGCGTACGCGGGCAAGACCATACTGCAGTCCCTACACCCGTCCGAGCCGTTGTAAAACTCCCCTGGCAGACAGTCCGCCGACGCGTTCCCGCACCTCCATTTTTTGACCCGGTCGCCGTCAAACTCTGGATCGTCACACTGCCGGGCATAGCAGTGCTCGACGCCGTAGCGCGTGCGCGTGGTGTTGGACTTGGCATCCTCTGGACACTTTCGGCAATTGGATTCGGAGCGGGACGTTTGATTGTTTTCGACATAGTAGCCCTCCTCCGGGCACCCGGTCTGATTGCTCAGGTTAAACCAGTCCATGCACCGCGTTGACCCGGCGCCCTCGGCAAATTTTTCTGCCTCGCAGTCCCGACACGCAGACTGCCCGGTGTCATTCTGGAATTTCCCGGGCTCACACTGGGTACAGGACGCGGCATTGACCTCGGCACTATAGGACCCCGCCGGGCACGCGTGGCACTTTTCTGCAAACTGTGCACCGGGCTGGCACTGGAATTGACACGGTGCCACGCCCTGGAACGGCAGCTTTACGCGTCCTTGTCTCCATGACGCATTCAAAGTGTCACCATACAGGCGGGCAGAAGTGTCATTACTGGAATTGAAAAACGGCGACTCGCAGGCGACATGTAACAGGGCCGACAGGTTGACGTTGCGGTGGTCGGAGAAAAGCACCGGGGACACGTTATGTGCAGCGTGGAGTGGGTGAAACATGACAGCACCCACTGCCATTTTTGGGTGGTTTTGGCAGGCGTAGTATCGCGTGATGGTCGTGTTTGTGACAGAGACAACGACAGTCGTGGTGTATCCGTCTGCATCAATATTGACACCATCCGTGGTATTCGACGCACGGTCCAAATGGTCATTCAAAATCATCACGGGGTGTCCATACGGCCACGTAATCGTCACAGTGGATCCCTGCAGCGCGTGCAAGGTCGGGGCTGGCTTATTCACGTCGCCATACCAATACGCTCCCTTTCGCACGTCCAGCTTAAAGTCGGTGATCGGTTGGACAGGGTACATCCACGGCTCGCCCAAAAAAAATTTTTCGTCTCCACATCTGCGGTCAGCCGTCGCGTTCCCCGACTGCTCTTCAAACTGGGTACCGCTACAGACTGTCCACGACTGACATTCTTGCCCTGTAACCGAATATTTTCCCTCTGCACACGCTAGGCAGGTCACGTCGGCAAAGTCATACGTCACGTCCACAGGGGCCTCCCCTGGCCGGCATGTTGATTTGGGCACCGTAATATTTTTTGGGGTCTGGCACTGGCTGGACAGCGTGGCATTCCGGCAGCGCGCGACGTCAATGTACCGCCCCTCCGTGACCTCGCCCTGAAAATCCTGGGTGGCTTCCAGCGCTTGATACGTATACGGGCACGGCCGGCACGCCCGCAGCCGCTCAGACCAGTACTCGCTGTCGGGATCGCACCCGTCACACGACTCGGCCCCGTACGCAGAAACCTGGTGGCACGAGGTGCAATTCTGGCACGACGTCTGCAGCCCCGCCTGGCCTTGAAAAAATCCGGGCTCGCACAGTCGGCACACTTGCTGCGTGGCATCGTAGTATCGCCCCTTGGCGCACACACAGCTGGCGTTTTGATGTACACCTTGGATGCCGCCGTGATCCTGTTCAGGCGCATGGTTCCCTCGCGCAATCCCCTGCATGCCAAAGACGCCGGTGTCCTGGCACGACACGCACGGCTGGCCCTCTAGGCGCGTCTCGCGGTATTTTCCTGGTTGGCAGACCAGGAAGCGCTGGCAGTCTGCCTCGCCCGCCGGCAGCATCGGGTTGCTGTCGCCGTGCACAAAATAACTCTGGCCGTCCGCCGACGGACAGGCGTGGTACACCTCACCCTGTGTACACTGGTAGTACACTAAGCTCCCATTTTTCTCGGTGTTCCATGCCTCGCACATGCCCTGCGCATGGCTGGGGTTATCATTGCAATACTCCCAAATATTTTTTCGGGATGGGCATTCCTCGCAGAGATAGGGCTTGGCGTCTGTATGCGTGCGGCGCCACCCGGGCTCGCACTCGGTGGTACATGTGTAGGTGCTGGGCAGTTGAATTTCCACAGGGACCAATCGCGCCCCCACCACGTTGCTCCATGTAGACACATTCAAATGCTCCCCGGCCTGCACGCGTAATTCTTGGGCCGTATCGGCCCGCGGAAAAAACCAGAGCCTAAATTCAGCGTCGCCACCCGACTGGACCTCGATCCGCGTGTTGACGCGCTGGATCGACACCGTCTGCCGCGAATCACTACACACGTGCACGGTCTCGTGCCGCCAGGTCGTGTCGCTGGACCATATTTTTAGGTGGACCTGGTTTTGGCTGGTGGCCGCCCGCGGCAGCGCGGCGAGCAAAAAAAGGCAGAATGCCAGGACGGGGGCGGTCGTGGACCCCATGAGCAGTGAACAGGGGGAGATCATCTTTATATACGATGCTAACGCTTTTTGTTTTTTTGTCTTTGTTTTTTGATTTGGTGATTGTATTTAGTTTTCGTTTTTATTTTTGTTGGCAACCTTACATTCCATTCCAGAAAAATATGCCACCAAAAAATCAAGCCATCAACGCGACATCCAGGACCATTTCCGTGCACGCATCACCCTCCGCCACTCGCATCTGACCAATGCCCTGTGTTTCATACTCAAATCCTACCCCGAGAAGTTTTTTCTCCACGCGTGTGTCCGCCTGCCGCGCAGTGTAATAAATCCGGTCCATGCCGCCGTCCTTGGCCAGTTTCTTCAGGTAGTCCAGCATCTCGGTCACCTCGCATTCCGGCTCCACATTTTTCCGCCAGCGCACGGCCGAGATCAGCTGTTCCTTCCCGCTTTCCTTTACCGGAACGATGCCGATAATCTGCACGGTGCCATGCGCTTCGGTGAGGCCTTGAGCGATGACGACAAACTTGAACTCTGCGAGGGGGCCTACCTGTGAACTGCCCAAGTCGCTGACGCGCAGGAGGTCGTAGATTGAGTGCCGGATCCGCCCCACTATCATGTCCCCGGGCAGGTGGTACACCATCATGGCGGGCGTGGAAGTTTGGCGTGGGTTTTATATAGTTGATATACACTGGTATTCTAGGAGGCCAGGAACACTCTTCTTTGTATTTCTTTGGGTGACACAGTTTTCAATTTTGCGCAATATAATCAAAACCAAAAATCAGACGATCGACAAAATTTCACCGAAATAGAATTAAGTCATTTCCTCGTGTCCATCTTTGCTTCACTGGTGAACCAGAAAAATGTAAAGATGCTGAAACCAGTTATAGCGAGTCAGATCACCACCCCGCGTGGCCATACTGCCGTCAGTGAAATGAGTTACCAGCAGACTCTCGTTGTCAGACAAAACGCGGTCCATGGCCATGAAATTGTAGTCAGACAAAACCAACCCATAGCGGTCAAGATCGCTTGTGTCCAGGCCTAGGGCACTCACCACAGCTTGATTCACGTTGGCGATCGTCGACGTCCACTGCACGACCACGTCCGTGGTCGGTTCGTTGTAGTTGCGGTGAGCGTCGGCGTAAACGACGGCACTGGGGCCTTTCACGCGGAGAGTAACATTTGGCGCGGACTTGACAAACGCCAGCTCGGCGGTGCTGCTGAGGCGATAGTGCAGGCGGTCGCACTCGACCCCTGGTGGAAAGAAGCCCTTCGGTGACTGTTGGCCTCTGGATTTATCCCAGTGCAGCATCGTGAGCGCAGCGACGTCAACACCGGTGCGCGTCTGCACTTTGTCGCGAATAGTAGACACTGAGATCGTGTCATTTGTGAACAGAAAGCGCTCTACACGATGCACCACGCTCTGCTTCTCAATCTGTGGCTCGCCAATGGCGTGATAGCCCGGCCCGTTCCCTGTCAACTTGAGCTCGTAGCCAGGGTAGCGCGCGGGGTCAGGCTGTTCGCCGGGAAAGCCTGGGATGAAGCGGATGAAGGCAGGACCAGGAACATATACTGTGTTTTCAACGAAAAGGTGTACGAGCACCATCACTGCCTGCGGCGTGTCGCCCATGGGCCTGTTGCAGTGGCAGGAACTGTGAAAATTATGCAAGATACACCAAATAAAAAAACACAACCACCAAAATTTCACCCGAAATAGACTCAACACTCTTCTTTGTTTCCTGTAAGTGGTAACAGAGTGTTTGATTTTGCGCAAGACACTTGTAACAAAAAAACAAGACGGCTGTAAAAATTTCACCCAAAATAGAAACACTGTAAAAATTTACCATATTACCCGTTCCATACTCCCTACCCACACCAACACCGCAACCCACGACATGGCGCACGGAAAAATCGACAAGCTCTACTTTCGCCCGACCGCGGACAAGGAACTGGTGACCGACCTCGAGGGCCTCAAGGACCAACTCGCGCGCGATGGTGTGGCTATCCTGCACAACGTGCTCCGCCCCGAGGACTGCCAGATGATGCAGAACGGGATTTGGGATACCATCGAGTACACCTCGCAGGACTTTCATGGCGCCAAGCGCTACAAGACGCGCGGGGACGAGCGCATTGTGCCGCTGAAGCGAGACGACCGGGACACGTGGCGCAATTTCCAGCATTTTGCTTCCATGCACAACATGCTGCGCCAAAACGATGGCGTAGGGGCAGCGGCCGTGTGCTTTTCGATCCGCACTTTGACGGCCGTGTACGCGGCGTACGAAAAAATTTATGGCGTGAAGGGCAAGGACCTCATCTCCAGCCAGGACGGCTTCGCGGTGCGCCTGCCATATGAGAAGGACCCGCGGTACGTGCGCGAGATGGCACCCTGGCTGCACACGGACCACGCGTTCCATCCCAAGGAACGGTCGCGGTACAGCGTGCAGAGCTGGGTGACGGCCTTTGACGTGGGGCCTCGGGATGCCACCTTTGCATTCTTGAAGGGCAGCCACAAGTTCCACAAGGAGTTTGCCATCAAGTTTGGCCTGCTGGATGTCAAGGAGGACTGGTACAAGCTGCAAACGCAGGAGGAGGTGGATTTTTTTCTGGAGAGGGGCTGCGAGTTGATGCGGGTGCAATGCCCCGCGGGCTCGCAGGTGCTGTGGGACTCCAAGACCATGCATTTCGGCATCGGCCCAGTGGGCGGGAAACAAGACTCGATCCGCATGGTGATGTACTGCTGCTACGTGCCGCGGTCGTGGGCGACGGAGAAGAAGCTCAAGCGCAAGCGCGAGGTGTTTGAAGACCAGAAGACGACCACGCACCGCCCTGAACAGGTGAAATGCTTTGCCGACAAACCACGCAGCTATGGCAATGAACTGCAGCCGGTGCGCAAGCCGGAGCCAGTCAGGGTGGAGGATCTGAGTGCGGTGGGGAGGCGCATGTTTGGGTTTGATTAGCGCAGTTTTGGATTGGGTTTATTTTGGCTGAACACGCATACTCATCTGAATGAAACAAAAGTGACTTTGTTCAGTGAATGGGTCGTCTGAGATTTTTTCTGCCGGGGCCTTGGGGTCCGACGGTGGAGGTGACCTGGCGACATCACCAGAGACCCCCATGCAAAAAAATCTGGAGGGTCGTCTGAGATTTTTTCTGCCGGGGCCGAAGGCCCCGGCGGGGAGGG
>MDSV01245396.1_pt1 | contig 13066 bp, 11 predicted proteins | sample 810851 | NCBI WGS metagenome assembly MDSV01 (sample SAMN05326640, study PRJNA326480) | marine metagenome | isolation source: seawater | place: Atlantic Ocean: North East | collected 2012 | reverse complement strand
ATCCTATTTATTTATTTATCCGAATTTACTTGTCTATATTAGTGCTTATAACGCACAATAGGAATAGAGGAGAGATAAAAAAGTAAATGGATGTAAGGGTCGATCGAGCTTCAACAGGAACAATGTGGACCTATGGTCTCGGCTCAATAGCTGTAGGCATAAAAAATAACCTTCTAGGAACTTATTTACTTATCTATTACAACCAAGTACTAGAAGTAAATGCGCTGCTCGTTACAGCAGCTTTATTTATTGCATTAATGATCGATGCTTTTACAGATCCCATGGTTGGAATTTGGTCTGATAGAGTTAGATCAAAATGGGGCAGGAGACATCCCTTTATGTATGCTGCAATAATTCCCTTTGCTTTCTCTTACTATTATATTCTTCAAGATCCAGGAAATTTATCTCAAACCGAACATTTCGTCAGGTTAGTCTTTTTGATGTTTATTCTTAGACTATCCATGACCTTTTATGAAATACCGAGAGGAGCTTTAGCTCCAGAATTAACAAAGGACTATGACCAAAGAACCCAAATATCTGGAATAGGCATGGCTTTAGGCTGGATAGGTGGTGCAGGAATCGATTACATTTATAGAGCCTATTATTTAGGAGAAAGTTTTTTAAATAAAGAAGCCTATGCTGAAATGGCATTTTTAGGTGGTTTGGGGATATTCATCAGTACGGTAATTACAACTTTAGGTACACATAAACATATTCCTAGTTTACACAAACCCCCAGAAAGAAAATTTGAATGGAAAACTTTTATTCCGGAAGCGAAAGAAACCCTATCTAATAAATCTTGGATAGTTTTATTTTGCTCTGGCTGTATATATGCTTTTCTGGTTGGTTTAGATACTAATGCTGGTACTTATTACAATACATTTTTATGGCAATTTAGACCTGATGACATAGCCATTTATGGTATTTGTATGACAGCATCAATTATTTTCTTTTCTATGTATCTTGGACCTTTACTAGCTAGAGGAATAGAGAAAAAGAAAGTAGCTGTAACTATTTTTATGACAAGTATCTTTTTAGGTCCTCTACCTATACTTCTTAGGTTAATAGATACATATTACGGAACTAGTCTATTTCCAGAAAATGGCACAGATACACTTTGGTGGATAATGTTATTTCATGCCTGCATAACTGCAACTTTGGGTTCTCTTGGTTTTATTATCATAGGCTCTATGACTATGGACATTGTCGAAGATGTCCAGAGAACAACTCAAAGAAGGTCGGAGGGTCTTTTAGGCACAGTAAGCGGAATGGTTCACAAAATTATAGGCGCAGGGGGAACTTTGCTAGCAGGGGTCATAATAACGATAGTTGGTTTCGATGATCCAGGTGCTACTTTAGAATTTAAACAAACAACAGCTATCTCTGAATTTTCGATAATCCATGTAATTTGTGGTTTTGTTTTTCCTATATGCTCTACCTTATTAATTCTTCTTTATAACATTAAAAAAGATGACCATTTAGATAACGTTACTGATCTGGGATATGTCGATCAAGATTAATGTTCTTTTTTCCTTTATTTGACGACAATCCATCAGGAACAAAACCCTATGTTTGTTATGGAATAATTGCTCTTTGCATCTTTTTCTTCTTTTGGCAGTCTTCTCTTCCGCCCGATCTACTTAATCAAGCTGTAAATAATTTCGGTGTCGTACCAGTAGAACTTTTAGGAGATCAAGAAAATTCTATTCCACCTACTTTGACTATATTTACATCCATGTTTATGCATGGAGGTTGGTTTCATTTAATAGGCAATATGGTATTTCTTTGGATTTTTGGTGACAACGTAGAAGATGCAATGGGTAAAACTAAATTCTTAATTTTTTATCTACTTTGCGGTTTATTGGCGGCTTTATTACAGTCAATAATTGATCCCACTTCCAATATACCAATGATAGGAGCTAGTGGAGCTATAGCAGGTGTTTTAGGTGCTTATTTGCTTTTGTATCCTAGAGCAAACATAAATGTATTAATGTGGATTGTAATTATCGTTAGTATTATCAAAGTTCCAGCTTTTATTGTTTTAGGTTTTTGGATAGTTTCACAATTTTTTTCAGGCGCTATGGCAGATACTTCTTCAGGAGGTGTAGCTTACTTTGCTCACATTGGAGGGTTTATTGCAGGTATGAGTTTGATTGCTTTTTTTAAACATCCTAGTGTTAAAATGTTTCAAGAGGGGCACTCTTACGCATTTGAAACGCAAGAGTTTAGAGAATTTATGGATTATGGAATTCCAAAAGATAAAACTAAAGGTTTTATGGAAGATTTCATAGACAAGGCAAATAATAGGAAAGATAAATGATTAGACTGATATTTAAGTTATTGGGGTTTACTTTAATTTCAGGAATTCTAATAGTAGGAATATATGCATTAGGGGTTAATTACAACTGGTATGGAGAATTAGAGTCTGCAGGGACTTTAGTAGAGGACGAATTACCTAGATCTCTGGTTAAGGAAAAATACGAATTGCAATTGAAAGTAAATCCTGAAACTAAGCAAATTTTATTTGGAGATACTCATGTACATACTACTTACTCCACAGATGCGTTTCTTTGGAGTTTGCCAATACTCCAAGGGGAAGGGCCTCATCCTATTTCTGATGCATGTGACTATGCAAGATTTTGTTCAGCTATAGATTTTTGGGCAACCACTGATCACGCTGAATCTTTAACTCCTAGGAAATGGAATGAGATCAAAGAAAGTGTAAGGCAGTGCAATTCTACTACCAGCCCAGAAGATCCAGATTTAGTTACTTTTCTTGGCTACGAATGGACTCAAGTTGGTAGTAATCCAGATAACCATTATGGACATAAAAATGTAATTTTTTTAGAAACTGAAGAAGATAAGGTGCCCTTGAGGCCTATAAGTTCGGGAGGAATTACTCAACAAGGAATGAGAGAAACGTTGGCAGATCAAGCTGAAAGACTTAAGCCACTAGCTCTATTCGATTTTACAAATAGAGAAAGGTATAACAACTTTACTTCTTTCGCCCAAGAATTAGTAAGAACTAAACTTTGTGAGGAAGAGGTAAATTCAAACTTATTACCTACTGACTGTACAGAATCTGCAGATACTTCAAAGCTTCTTTTTCAAAAGCTAAATGAAACAAATGTGCCAACTATAGTTATACCACATGGAAATACTTGGGGTTTTTATACACCTCCAACTTCATCGTTAGACAAGCAACTTGAAGAAGGATATAACGATGAAAATCTTCAAGTTTTATTTGAAATCATGTCAGGTCATGGAAATTCTGAGGAATATAGATCTTGGAGAGCATCGAAGGTTAATGAAGATGGCTCTTTGTCTTGCCCTGAACCCACTCAAGATTATTTACCTAGTTGTTGGAGAGCTGGAGAAATAATCTACGAAAGATGTACTGTTGCAGGACTTTTTGAAGATGAATGTAAAACGAGAGAGCTAGAAGCTAGAAATAATTATGTTGCTTTTGGTACTTCGGGACATTTAACGGTTCCAGGCGTAGAAGTTGATGATTGGCTAGATTCAGGTCAGTGTAAGGATTGTTTCTTGCCTTCCTTTAATTATAGGCCTGCGGGATCAGGTCAATACGCTTTAGCTATAGGAAATTTTGATCAAAATGAAATTAAGAGATTTAGGTTTGGTTTTATTGCTTCAAGTGATAATCACAGAGCTAGACCAGGAACAGGATATAAAGAAATAGATAGAAGAGTAACCACTGAATCAAATGGAGTAGTTAATACTGAAATTGAAAATTTACTTTACCCTCCAGAAGAAAAAACAGCTAGGTCAGTTTTATTAGAAGGAAATTTGATAGCAGAAATGGGTTTTGCTGCTCTAGAGGTAGAAAGAGAAGCTTCATTCTTTACTACTGGAGGCTTAGCTGCAGTTCATTCAAATTCTAGGTCTAGAGACGATATATGGGATGCCTTTCAAAGAAGAGAAACCTATGGAACAACCGGAGATAGAATTTTATTGTGGTTTGATTTATTAGCTAACAATGCAACTCTTCCAATGGGTGGAGAAATTACTACTAAAGAGAATCCTACATTTAGAGTTAAGGCAGTTGGTGCGTTTAAACAAAAACCAGGATGTCCTGATTACAGTTCTACAAAAATAAAGCAGGAAGATATAGAAAGGATCTGCAAAAACGAATGTTATAACCCTTCTGATGAAAGAAAAATTATAACTAAGATTGAAGTTATAAAGGTTCTGCCTCAAATTTATAAAAATGAATCAGTGGATCCTTTAATCATGGATGCTTGGAAAACTTTTGAATGTAAAGCCGATCAAAATGGTTGTGAAGTGACTTTTAGTGATCCAAATTTCTCTGTAGATGGAAGAGATGCAGCATATTATGTAAGGGCTATTCAAGAGCCTTCGCAAGTAATTAATGCTAAAAATCTAAGGTGTGAATATGACTCTGAAGGAAACTGTATTAAGGTAAATCAATGTCACGCTACTTATAAAACAGATCCAGATGATGATTGTCTGTCTATGTCTGATGAAAGAGCTTGGTCTTCACCAATTTTTGTTGACTATTTGTAATCTTCATATTTATTAGTTTGATTTTTCATCAAAATCCAAGTTAACTAGTCAAAATTAATTATTTCTCATGGAAGATCTAAATCAGAAAAAATTGTCCTTTTCCACAAAGTTTTTTTACGGCTTTGGATCTATTTCTTTTGGAATAAAAAATAACGGTTTCAGTTACTTCGTACTTTTTGTCTATACAACAGCCTTCGGGTTAGAGCCCTGGATGGCAGGAGTAGCTCTAAACATAATCTTAGTTGCAGATGCAATAACAGATCCATTAGTTGGCTATTATTCAGATAGATTGAGGTCTAAATGGGGAAGAAGGCATCCTTTTATGTATGCAGCGGCAATTCCTGTTACTCTTTCATATTATTTTTTATGGGTTCCTCCAGAAGGCTTAACACAATGGCAACTTTTTGCTTACCTCCTAGTGTGTGCAACCGTTATAAGAGTGTTCATAACTTTTTATGAAGTCCCGTCCGTAGCTCTAGGGCCAGAACTCACAGATAGTTATGTAGATAGGACTTCTTTGATGTCCTATAGATATTTCTTTGGTTGGTTTGGAGGATTAACAACCTACAACTTAGTTTGGTGGGTTTTTGAAGATAAATATGAAGGAGGAAGAGCAAATCCTGAATTATGGGCAGAATATGGTTTAATTGCAGCACTTCTTATATTTTTAGGTATTTTGGTAACTAGTCTAGGTACTCACAAACATATACCAGATTTAATAGCTCCACCTGAAAAAAAGAAACCTAATCTTCCTGAAGAATTTATTAAAGATAAAAGTATTTTTCAAAAGTATTTAAGGCTGAACTTTTCTTCTCCAAATTCCTCTATTGCTGAATCATTCTTAATAAGGTTAATATCAAACGTCTTTATTATTATTCTTTCTTTTATATTCTTTTGGTTATTAGGAAATATTATGAAGATAATAGGATTTATTCTTTATAAAGCTCTCCCTCAAAAGTTCATTCTTAGCCTTATTTCAATAGAGTTTTTCTTAAGAAGCTTAGCTTTAGAAGTTGCTGAAACTTTAACAATAAATCGTTCATATAAGTTCTTGTTCTTTTGTGGTCTCTTAGCCTCTTTAGCAGGTGGCATAGAGGCAGCGTTTGCTATCATATTCGATACCTACTTTTGGGATTTAGATACGAGGCAAATGCAAATTAGAGGAGCTTGTATTTATATTTCACCTGTAATAGCTATATTTTTGGCCCCTTTCTTCTCAGATAAATTTGGAAAGAAAAATACGGTAATGTCGATATGGGCATTCCAAATTATTTTTGCAGCATTACCTTTTGCCTTGAGGTATATAGATCTTACTTATGGAACTTCTCTATTTCCATCTAATGATAGTGCTTATTTATTACCTATTCTTTGTATCCACGTTGTAATAAATGTAGCTGCAGGAATTATTGTATTTGCTACTTTAGGTTCAATGGTTATGGATCTAGTAGAAGATATTCAACTAAAAACAGGAAGACGAGAAGAAGGGATATTGTTTTCTGCAAGATCATTTGCTGATAAAGCTGTAAGTGGCTTTGGTTTGACTCTAGGAGGCATTCTCTTATCCCTTATTTCTTGGCCTTCAGGACAAGAAATTCGAGAGACATTTAATGGACAAGTCCCTAAAGAGGTATTAGCAGATCTAGCTTTTTGGTATATACCAATTTGTGTTTTTGCATTTGGTACAGCACTATTGATGGTTAGGGGTTATTCTCTGAAAAGAGAAGAACATGAACAAAATATAGCCAATCCTGATACTAAAGTCTGGAAAGGTTAAATAGTTATCTAAAACTTCACTTTTTCTGAGGTTATAATAGATTTAGGAAAAAAGATGTCAGTTTGCGAGACAATAGAAAGCTCTTTAAACACCGTATTAGAACCTAGTCATTTAGAGGTTCTAAACGAAAGCTTTATGCATAATACAGAGCCAGGTGCAGAATCTCATATTAGAATTATTGCAGTATCTATTAAGTTTAATGAGCTAAGTTTAGTTAAAAGACATCAACTTATTTACAAAGAGGTTAATGAGCATCTAGAAGGCCCTGTACATGCTATAACCCTTCATACTTTCACGCCTTCTGAATGGGAAGAAAAAAATAAAGAAGCAAATCCTTCACCTGATTGTCTTGGTGGAGGTTCTGAAGAATCCAAGTGAATGAACAAACTTCCATATTAGCTCTATATAAAGTAGTTAAGATCGACGACGTTGATTATCTAAGAAGAGATATAGAAAGACTTGCATATAAAGAAAAATTGCTAGGTACTATCTTCATTACCTCCGAAGGAATAAATGGAACTCTTTCAGGAAAAAAAGATTCATTAAACAAGTTATTCACTTTAATTAATGATAAATACAAACTTGAATTAGATGCTTTCAATTGGTCTAAGTCATCTAAGGAACCTTTCAAAAGACTAAAAGTTAAACAAAGAGATAATCTACTCCCTCTTGAAGGGGATTTTGATTTATTTAATGAAAGAGGTGTTCATATAGAACCAGAGGATTGGAATGATTTAATACAATCTGAAGATACTTTATTAATAGATGTTAGAAATAAATACGAAACAGATATAGGCACTTTTAAAAATAGCGTTATCCCTGATACTGGTAATTTTATTGATTTCCCTGAATTTATTAGAGACCTGCAACCAAAAACTAAATCTAAGAAAATAGCTATGTTTTGTACAGGTGGCATTAGGTGTGAGATTGCATCATCATTCTTAGTCAAGGAAGGTTTTAATGAGGTTTATCAGCTAAGAGGAGGGATCTTAAATTATTTAGATAAAGTTGATGAATCAGATCAATTGTGGAGAGGAGATTGTTTTGTTTTTGACGAACGAGTATCAGTAGATCAATCCTTGGAACAAGGGTCTTTTATACAGTGTTTTGGTTGTAGAAGACCTCTCTCTGAAGAAGATACTAAAACACAGGAATATATAAAAGGAGTTAGTTGCTCCTATTGTTATGAGATTTCTAGTGATCAGGACAAGGAAAGATTTGCACAAAGACAAAAACAAATTGAATTATCAGAACAAAGAGGAGAGAAACATATGGGTGTTTCTCAAAGGAAAATAGATGCTTAAGATAATTAAATTCCTATCTTCTTTTATTACTTCAAACCCTAAGCTGGTTATGTTTGTTTTATGCTTCTTTTTTGCTCTTGCTTCATTGTCTATCAATGATTTTAAAATGGATGCATCTTCAGATTCTCTGGTATTAGAAAATGATGAAGATCTGAAATATTACAGAGAAATTAATAACGCTTATGCTGCAAGTGATTTTCTTGTAGTTATCTTTACACCAAATAACAATTTATTTGAACGCGAAACAATTCAAGAGGTTCGTGAAATTGTCTCCGATTTTGAATCTATAGACGGAGTCAATTCTGTTTTAAGTTATTTAGATGCTCCTTTGTTATTTAGTCCCAAGATGGAGATGACAGAGTTAGCTAATAACCTGAGAACAATTGAAGATGAACAAGTTGATTTGAGATTAGCTAAAAAGGAGTTCAAAGAAAGCCCTTTATATTCTGAATTATTAGTTAGCAGAGACTCCTCTTCGACTGCTATTCAGTTAACCCTTGATTTTGATCCAGAATATAGTGGTTTAATTGATACAAGATATGAACTTAATGAATTAATTAATAATACCCAAGAGGACCAATTAAGAAGATCTTTATTAAATGATTTAGAGATAGTTAACTTAAAAATTGATCAAATAAATGAAAATGAAGCTCAAAAGCGTGACGTTCTAGTTTCAGAAGTCAGATTAATCATGGAGAAATACGCAGACTTTGGAAGTTTATTTCTAGGCGGGACTGCAATGATAGCTTCAGACATGATGTCTTACGTTCAAAACGATCTAAATACATTTGGATTAGGTGTTTTTGTTCTATTTCTTATTTCTTTATCAATTGTTTTCAAAAATTTTAGGTGGGTTGCTATACCTTTACTGTGTAGTGCAGGAATAACTTTTTTAGTTATCGGCTTACTTGGATTATTTGATTGGAGAGTGACCGTTGTCTCTTCTAATTTTGTAGCGCTATTGTTGATTATCTCAATATCACTATCCATTCATTTAATAGTTAGATATCAAGAAGTTGCTTCAAGAGGAACATTAACTAAACAAAAAGAACTAGTAGCTCAGACCTATAAAGAAATGTTTTTGCCTTGTTTATATACAGCACTGACAACAATGGTAGCCTTTGCGTCACTTTCAGTAAGCGATATAAAACCAGTTATAGATTTTGGAAAGATGATGGTTTTGGGTATAGCAGTAGCCTTTATCTTTATTTTTACTGCATTACCTTCACTTATGTCATTAATAAAGATAAATGACTCTGATACAACAAAAGATTTTAAGCATAGCGCAACGCTTCGTTTTTCTACCTTAACCTCGAAATATGGAAATCAAATTCTAGTTTTGAGCTCTATTCTCTTGATAGTAGCCTTAATAGGAATCAGTAAACTTACCGTTGAAAATAGATTTATAGATTACTTTAAAGACAATACTGAGATTTATAGGGGAATGGAGTTATTAGATAGGAAGCTTGGAGGAACAGCTCCACTTGATCTGATTATTAATGCTCCAAAAGAAATTGAAATAGATGAAGATTATGAAGATTTCGAAGACGATTTTATAGATGATTTTGGTGATGAAGAAGAATCTAGCGGTTATTGGTGGAATACAATTAATATAAAAAAAATTGAAGAGATTCATGACTACTTGGAAGATAAAGAAGAAATAGGAAAAGTTTTATCAGTTGCTAGTGGAATTAAGGTTGCTGAGGAACTCAAAGATGGATCAGAGTTATCTGAACTTGACTTAGCACTAGTTAAAAACCTTCTCCCTGAAGATATAAAAGAAACATTACTAGGTGCGTATATAAGTGAAGATGAGAACCAAGTAAGAATATCAACTAGAGTCTTAGAGACCAGTAGAGGTTTAAATAGAAATGATCTACTGTCATCTATAGAAAAGGATCTTAAAAAGGAATTTAAACTTGAAGAAGATCAATTTAGATTAACTGGGTTAGCTGTTTTATATAACAATATGTTGCAAAGCTTATTTTCTTCTCAGATTAAAACAATAGGAATAGTCTTTGGAGTTATCTTCTTAATGTTTATTGTTTTATTTAGATCAGTTTATCTGGCTCTAATAGGAATGATGCCCAATCTACTTGCGGCGACAGTCGTTCTTGGCTCCATGGGTTTGGCGAAAATACCTCTAGATATTATGACTATAACTGTTGCTGCTATAAGTGTTGGAATGGCGGTTGATAATACAATTCACTATATACATAGATTTAAGATTGAATTTAGAGAAACAAATAACTACGAGCAGTCTATGATTAATAGCCATAGAACAATTGGAAGAGCTATGTTTTATACATCATCTACAATTATCTTTGGCTTCTTAGTATTAGTCGTTTCTAACTTCAATCCAACTGTCTATTTCGGAATTTTTGTATCTTTAGCTATGTTTATGGCATTGATAGGAGCTTTGACTTTATTACCTAAATTATTGATAGTATTCAAACCTTTAGGAAAAGAAACCAGTAAGGAGTAATGATATGGGACCATTAAAAGGGATAAAAATAATAGAAATGGCGGGCATAGGCCCCGGGCCATTCTGTGGAATGGTTTTGGCAGATTTAGGTGCTGAAGTTATAAGAGTTGATAGGGCTTCAGCCAAAGGCACTGGTTCTAGACAAGAAGCTTCTAATAGAGGAAAAAAATCCATAGCAGTTGATCTTAAATCTAAAGAAGGGGTTGAGATTGTTCTTAAATTAGTACAAGAAGCAGATGCTATTTTTGAGGGGTTTAGACCTGGCGTTATGGAAAGATTGGGGCTGGGACCAGAAGAATGTATGGAATTAAATGAGTCTTTAGTTTATGGAAGAATGACTGGTTGGGGGCAAGATGGACCTCTGGCCAATGCTGCAGGTCATGATATAAATTATATTTCTCTTTCAGGAGCTCTTGCAGCTATTGGTAGGCCAGGCTCTCCACCTGTACCTCCTTTAAACTTGATAGGTGATTTTGGAGGCGGAGGAATGTTATTAGCCTTAGGATTAGTTTCTGCATTATTAGAATCTAAGCAATCAGGAAAGGGCCAAGTAGTGGACGCAGCAATGACTGATGGCTCCGCTCTATTAATGACAATGATTTATACAATGCAATCTTCTGGCTTTTGGAAAGATTCAATGGGTTCCAATATGTTGGATGGCGGTGCTCATTTCTATGACACTTATGAATGTAGTGACGGAAAGTTCATTTCTTTAGGCTCAATTGAACCTCAATTCTATAAGTTACTTTGTGATTTAGCTGGTTTTGATAACAATTTGTCTTCAGATCAGATGTCTAGAGATGGCTGGCCCGAAAAGAAAAAAGCAGTTAAAGAAATTATTCTTACAAAAACTAGAGAAGAATGGTGTCAAATCATGGAAGGAACTGATGTTTGCTTTGCTCCTGTTCTGAATATGGAAGAAGCTCCAAATCATCCTCATAACAAAGCAAGACAAACTTTTATAGAATTAGAAGGGGCTACTCAACCAGCTCCTGCTCCACGATTTTCAAGAACTAATCCAGAGGTTCAATCATCTCCTTCTTTAGTAGGAGAACATACGGATGAGATTCTACAAAGTTTAAATTTAGGTGCTGATGAAATAGAAAAACTTAAAACATCTGGCAGCGTAGCTTGAGTAAGATAACATTAATAACAAATGATAATTGCCCTTTATGTGACAAGGCTAAAGAAGAATTAGATCTTGTAGGTGCAGAAATAAAACTAAAGGAAGTAAATATTTATGAAATTAGAGAATATCATGAAAAGTATTGGGATAAGATACCAGTCTTAAGGAGTGGAGATAAAGAGTTATTGTGGCCTTTTAGCGCCCAAGAAATTGAAAAATTCTTAGCTATCTAATCTAAAAAAATTCATACTATTCATATACATAGAGTCTATTACTTCATCCTCATGTTCTTTTCTATTTTTACATATCTCTTTGCAGATAATGGGTAAGTATTCAGGTTTATTAGTTCGTTTATTCTTTAATTCGGGAATTCTTGGTATTAAATAAGGAGCATCAGTTTCTATCATCAATCTATTTAGAGGAATTTCATTAATTAGCTCTTTCAGATGAAATCCTCTTCTTTCATCTAATACCCATCCAGTAATGCCTATATAAAAATCCATATTCAGATAATCAAATAATTCATCCTTAGTCCCAGTAAAACAATGAATTACTTTGTCAGGGAGTTTATCTGATATTGGTTTTACCATTTCCATAAATTTCTTATGAGAATCTCTGACATGTAGAAATAATGGAATTTTTTCCTCAATCGAGAATTCCAAGTGTGCTTCGAAACTTATTTGTTGCTGATCTGGAGTAGAGTAATTTCTATGAAAATCTAGACCCGTTTCTCCTAATGCCTTTACTTTATCGTTCTTGAAAAGTTTTTTTATTTCAAAAAAGGTTTCGTTGTTGAAAGTTTTTGCTTGATGCGGATGTATTCCAGCTGTACAAATTAGATCAAATGAGGATTGTTCACATATTTCTATAGCCTTAATACTTTCCTCTAGATCTGTCCCAGTTATACTCAATTTATCTACACCACTCTCAAATGACTTTCTTAGTATATTTTCTAAGTCTTTAAATAGTGATGGATGAGTTAGATTTACACCAATATCAAAATATTTACTTTTCATTATCTTCTATTTTACTCAATTTGATTATGAGATTGATTCCTATTTATAAATAAATAAAACTGAGGATATATAATTCATGATTAATTCTCGGGGAAAATTAAATGATTAAAAGAATAGGTATTTTCTTAGGAATCACGTTTATTGTTTCTATTTTAATAATAGCTCAGACTACTTTAAGCAATTTTATATGGCTTATTCAAGCAGACATGCCAGTAACTTTAGTCATGATGGTAACTAAGTTATTTGAGGATGTCTTGAGAATGATGGTCATAGTTTTTCCTATTATATTCATTGTAAATTTAATCTTTTTCCTAGTTGCTATGATGATCAGTAGATATACATCACTTAGTAAAAAAAGAGCATACGCTTTGTCAGGAGGATTAGGATTGTTCTTGATCTCAGTAGGAATACCTTTTTTGGCTGGCGGTATTTATGGATTAACAGGTGCTAGATCTGTCATAGGAAAAATAATATTTACATTAATTGGTCTTTTAGGTGGTTTTCTTTTTGGAAAGCACTTGGATAAATCTAAACTGGAGACATCATGAAAAATTATAAAGTCTTTTTATTTTTTTTAGTCATATCATTTTCATCGTCTATATTTACAAAGGAAAATTCTCACTCTTTCAAAGTAAGTGTCATTGCTGAGGGATTAGATCACCCATGGAGCTTAGTTTTTATTTCAGATGATGAAATTCTAGTAACAGAAAAAACTGGAAAAATTAGGATAATAAAAAATGGTAGATTATTAGACGAGACATTAAAAAATGTACCTAATTCTCTATTTGCAGGTCAAGGTGGACTTTCAGATATAGT
>MDSV01105780.1_pt1 | contig 13067 bp, 15 predicted proteins | sample 810851 | NCBI WGS metagenome assembly MDSV01 (sample SAMN05326640, study PRJNA326480) | marine metagenome | isolation source: seawater | place: Atlantic Ocean: North East | collected 2012 | reverse complement strand
GGAGTATATGGTTGTGACTTTTACAAAGATGGAGTATTAATCGCAACAGAATTATTTGGTGGCAAGAGTGTTCAATATGCTCAAAGTGCTGCAGAGAATTACGTAGATGGCATTAAAAAAGTTTAACAGGTTAACCGGGGCTTCCAACTCCTTATCATTAGCTTCGGTTGACCAATTTTTATATATATGATTATGGCAAGAAAAAAGAAAAGACACGGACCATCGTTAGAAGATCAATATTTAGGTCCAGAACCTAATTATGGATCACACAATCCTATAGGTGAAGGTGAAGAACGATTAAAAGAATATCACAGAGGTGCATCTTGGTTTTATTATTACGAGAATAGAAAGAAAGCACACAATGCAATTCTAAAATATGTTAAGCATGATCTTAAATTTACTCAAAAACAAATTACTAATTTAAATAAAAATCCTGTATGGAAAATTAATCAAGCAAATTATAAACCTATTGCAATGCATCAAGCAGGCTGGGTTGGAGCTCCTTTGAATTTAGAACCAGTAAATCAAAGATTACGTGATCTAGTGAAAGAAGGTGAGAAGATCAAATTGGAAAAAGCAAAAGAGAGCCCACCAAAGCCTGTGATTTCACCACAAGAAAGAACTAGAAAGAAAGTAATAGAAACGATTTGGACTGATTGGGATTCTACAATTGTAGAAGGTTGGTTTGATGAAGATTACACACAAAAGTTTTCTGCCTATAATAGATTTAGAGGTCATGGATTAAAAAGTAATTCAATTAATATATTTAAAAATATGCTAGAAAATGAATACAATAATATTAAAGATGCTTATGAAAAAACATGTGACCAATGTGTAGAAGCATATGCTCATATCACCAAAGGTAATAAGAAAAAAATACTTAAACAGTTTGAAGAAGTGTTTACTGATTTAGAGAAACTAAGAACATCATTTAAATCTGCAAGAACACCAAGAGCATTAAAACCAAAAACATCAGATAAGCAAGTTGAAAGATTACAATACATGCAAGAAAGTATTGATGATAAACTTGTTTCAATTAACCCTGTACTAATACCAGGTAGTCATAAGCTTTATGTTTATAATACAAAGCAAAGAAGATTATTTGAATATACAACAGATTCAGTTCATGGATTTGAAGTTGCTGGTACTACGATTAAAAACTTTGATGAAGAAAGTAGAGTTACACTTCTACGTAAACCAGAAGATATATTACCACAAATTTTAAATAAAACTGAGAAGCAGATAGAAAAGGTTTGGGGTACTATAACAACTAAAATCAATAAACCAACAGGAAGAATTAATGCTGACTGTATATTAATGAGAGTATTTAAAAGATGACAGAAGTAGTTGAAGAAAAGATAATGACTAAAAAAAGATTTTCACTAGCAGTTGAAAGTATAGTATCAAGTCATAATATGAATTACATTGATGCAGCAGCACATGTAGTAGAAGTACGAGGATTAGATTATAAGTCAATGAAAAGACTTATGACTGATTCTCTTAAAGCCAAGATAGAGGCTGAGGCTAAAAGCTTAAATCTATTAAGAGTAAAGAAAGGTAATAAGTTACCGATATGAAAGACCCATTTGAGTCTTACAAATTATATAACTCGCTCAAGCTTCATTTTGAAACAGATAGCTATGATGCAATAAAATATAATTTTAAAACATCGGTGAAACCAACTTCTTTTTTTAAAAGAAAAGATAAATACTTTTTTGCCAAGTTAGCAAATACATACGATAATCTATTAGATTTCTATGTTGCTAATTTTAAACATGACGTTAAGTATGTCGGTGATATGCTAAACGAACATGGTGAGAGATATTATCGTGAACATAAGAAAGTATGTGAAAGTATTACATACACTTTTGAAAACGATATAAATAAATTATACGAGAGTAATTCTGATTTTAATGCTTTATTAGAAGCAGAAGATAATGAACATCCTTTCGTTATAAAGTATTGGCTTCAAGATGAAATACATTTAGAAACTGTAGTAATTCTTGATTCCATTACGGGGTTTGTAGAACGTGAGAATAAGAAAATATCAGAAACAATTATTTGGCCTGATATCTATCGTAAGATTATGAAATACAAACCTTTCGTAAAGTTTGATAAAACAAAATGTGTAAATATTTTGAAAAAGACCTTTACAAAGACACAATAATGTGTTATAATATAAGTATATTTTGTTATGTATAAAGTGGATAATTCAGTAATATATGGAGAAATAAAATGTCGTTAGATAATTTAAAGAGTATGCGAGGCTCTTCAATAGATAAACTCGTAAAAGCAGCAGAAGCTGTATCCACAAGTAAACCAGATACTAATTCTTATGAAGATACTAGATTCTGGAAACCTACTAGAGATAAAGCAGGAAACGGATATGCCGTGATTAGATTCTTGCCCGCAAAAGAAGGCGAAGACCTTCCTTGGGTTAGATATTGGGATCATGGTTTTAAGGGACCTACTGGACTATGGTATATTGAAAACTCATTAACTTCTGTTGGTCAGCAAGACCCAGTATCAGAAGCTAATTCTGTTCTATGGAATACAGGTAGGGACGAGGATAAGGCTTTAGCTAGAGAAAGAAAGAGAAGGTTACATTACGTAAGTAATATTCTTGTCATTTCTGATCCAGATAATCCACAAAACGAAGGGAAAGTTTTCCTCTATAAGTTTGGTAAGAAAATCTTTGATAAGATCATGGATGTTATGCAACCACAATTTGCAGATGAATCACCAGTAAATCCTTATGATTTCTGGGAAGGTGCTGATTTTAAAATTAAGATCAGAAAAGTTGAAGGTTGGGTAAACTATGATAAGTCAGAATTCAGTAAAGTATCTGCTTTATATGAAGGTGATGAAAATAGATTAACTGAAACTTATGATCAGTTGCACTCTCTAACAGAGTTCACTAATCCTGAAAACTACAAATCTTATGACGAACTTAAAGCTAAGTTTAACAGAGTATTAGGTATCGATGCAGGAGCTTCTATGGATGCTCCGGTAATGCAAACCGCAGAACCAGCAGCTCAACCAATGTCTGATGCTTCTTCCCAAGAAGCTTTACCGTTTGGTGAACCAGATAATGGCAATGAAGAAGAAGATACATTAAGTTATTTTGCTAAGTTAGCCAATGAATGAGTCATAGTCGGCGAGGCTGAGTAAGTGCACTTACTTCAGTCGGAAGAAAGGACCTGAAAATGGGTCCTTTTTTTTATTTGGAGTTACGATGTAATTTGTCTGCTTGACGTTGAAAAGATTGTTCTATTTGTCTATCTATCCAATTACGAAACCACTGTCTTAATTTACCCATAATTTAATCTGAATTTGTTGCTGAATTTGCTAATTGTCTGCCCTCAGCTTCTATACCAACAACAGTAGTAGAAGGGGCGGAAGTGACGTTACTTGTATTTGATACTTGATTAATAATAACTGGTGTACCCATATTAGCAGCTGAACCACTAGTATATAATTCTATACCACTCATTACACCAGGTGATTGTAAGTTTCTAGCTGATTCACTTACATTATCCATACTATCTGCAAGAGCTTGAAATGCATTTGCTACTTGCATAATTGGTTTAGTTTTATCAGGACCAGATAATCTTTCGACAGATAGACCGAAACTATCACCATCCATATTTAATGCAGCATATTCACCACCTGCAAATTTATTCATGGCATTAGAGAATGAAGTTAAATTATCGATAGCATCTGGATGCATTTTAAAATCATTGTTTGAACTTATACGTGCTAATCTATTAAATGCACCAGCTAATATATTCATACCATCAGCACCGGCTTTTAAACTATTACCCTTGTCTGCTACCTTCATGGCGATATCTAATGGTGTTGGTTTATCACCACCAATTGTAAAGAACTCTACGAACCCTGTACCAAAATTAGATAAAGCATTTGAGAATGAATCTGAACCAAAGGCTGAAATACCAGAACCAATTCTTTTTAATGCATATTCAACTGCATCTGCATCACCTTTTAAATCATCACGGCCATCGCCAATTGATAATAAAGTAGTTACTTTGTCTTTTATATCTTGTGCAAAATCACCTTCTTTTGACATGAAGTTTGCAAGACCTGAACCTATACCAGCTACAGCTGATCCAGCTCCATAAAGAGCTAAACCACCAGCTATGGTTGACATAGCTAAAAAGAATTTTGCACCTTCACCTAAGAAGTTATCACCATTTGCTTCTATTGCATCATCAATAGATAATAAGGTAATTACGTTTTGTTTGATTTGTTCAGCAAAACCACCGTCACCAGAGAAATGAGCTATACCTTCAGCAGCTCCTTGTCCTAAACTAGCAGCCGCGGCTCCTCCTCCAAAGAGTGCTAGACCGCCTGCAATTGTAGACATGGCAACTAGAAATACAGCACTTTCGCCTATTAGATTTGCTTTACCACCTACGGCTTCATCTAATGATAATAATGTTAATACATTTGCCTTAATTGTATCTGCAAAATTTTGATCTGAACTAAATTTATTAACACCTTCTGCAGCTCCTGTACCTAGTGAAGAAACTAAAGATCCAGCTCCAAATACCGCAAGACCGGCTGCAATACCTGTCATTGCTGCTGCAAAGAAAGCACTATCAATTAAGAATTCAAAATTACCACCAGCTGCATCGTTAATTGATAATAGAGTTAATACATTATTCTTAACTGTCTCTGCTTCAAATCCAACAAATTCAGTAGCGGCTGCAGCTGCGGCTGAACCTACTCCAAATACTCCTAAGCCAATACCTAAGCCACCTAATACTGCTGCAAGAGTTCCACCTTCTGCAAAGAATGAAAGTAATGCACCTTCACCATCAGCCTTAGGTACTATTTCTAAAATCTCTTTTACATTACCAGAGACTTTTTCCATATTCACAGCTTCAAATTCTTTTAAAGCTTTTGCTGATGCAAAGAGAGCAACACCTATTCCAGCAGCTGCGATACCCGCACCCGCGAGGGCTCCACCCACTTTACCTAACATTGAACCTCTATTCCTAGATTCTTTTGCTTGAACTTTAGTAGCTTCTGCTGTTTCTTGACCAGTTTCAGTCTGTTGTTCTAGTATTTTATTTTGTGCTAATCTATCTTGTTCTTGTTCAAATGCTGATTCTGCAGCATCTGCTTTTTGTGCAGTAAATACATTTGCAATTTCTTTTAATAATTGTTCTTGATTTGGTAAGGTTTGAATAGCTGATTCAACATTTTTATTCTGTTCTAAGATAGCAGCTTGTGTTGCTTCCTCTGCAGGTTTTTCTTTTCCAAAAATATTTTTCTTAGAAAAAACAGAAGTCAACTCTTTCAAGTCCTTCTTACGATTCATTTCTTCCTCGTTTCCAGCTCCTGTTTGTCCAAATGCTTTATCGTAGTCAGCCATTCCTTATCCTTATTTTCCTCCGAATGCTTTACCAGCTTCTGATATTCCGAATGCACCTAGTGTTACTACTACAAATGATGTATATATGGTATCAGATATTAATAAATCCATACCCCAGAATGCTGTGACCAAATCACATATTCCAAATACTGTCATTAGACTAAAAGATATAAAACCTATGATTGATTTTTCATTTATGTCATTATCATCTAAAAATAAATCCATAAACTTTCTTTTAGGTGGTGCTAATCGCTTCTTAGCGGCTTCAGCCTCGGCCTTCATTTCTTTAATTGTATCTTCGGATTTGTCGAGCTTGTCGATCAAAGCCATATACTTATCTAAGTCAATTTCAACTTCATTTCTACTATTGTCTTGATTGTCAGCCATTTCTATTCCTCATTTTTTCATTTTCTGTTTCTATATGTACCTTGAGCATTGAAGTATAAACCTCCCTCTCCCACGGCATCATATTATCTAGTTCTGTTAACTTATAATTATGATGTTGCATCATCGCAAAATTCGTTTGGTAATGGTTTACCAGCGTATCATGCGAGAGGCTTAGGTAAAAAAACTTTGTAGTCCTCTTAACTCAACTTTATTCTTATGCCCACAATTAGTGCATGCTATTTCATCATTATATGTCATGCTTGGTATTGTAACAAAAAACTCTTGTATCTTAGCAAATTGAGCACTTGAAAATGATTCAATGAAATCCATTAAATCTTCTCTTGTTTCATCATCTGCATTATATACATTGTCTTCGTCAAATATTGTTTTTACACAAACACTTATCAAATCCATTAATCCTTCTACTGAATCTAATTTAGATAAATCTAATTTTTCAAGATTTTCCATAGTTGGATATCTCATAGTGATGCCAACGTTTTTATCTTCATCTAGTATAAAGGTATTTTCTTGATTGATGTTATCAATTTTAACTTCATCTATATTTACATTATAATCATTTAATGTATCACATTCTTCACATTTCATTCTTAGTGATATATTTTCACCAACTGATTTTGATCTCAATTGTAAAAATAAAAACTCTAAGTCAAAGGATGTTAATTTCTTTGCATCCTTTAAATCATAACAAGACATAATTAAATTTTTAACTGCATTTTGAATTTGCACCGCATCCTTAGATTCTAGTGCTATCAATAATACTTTTTCTTCTTTGACCAAATATGGTCTCATATTTAATTGTTCGCCAGTTGAAGGTAATTTAACCTTATACTGAGGAACGCTCAATTTCGGTAATGCCATTATATTATTCTCCTAACTAATTATATTATCCAAACAAACTATTTGGTATAGCCGATCTTACCGCAGATAGACTACTTTTTACTGCATTCTCTACAATAAATTTATCATATTGCATTGTTATCTCAACTTTACTTTCACCACCAGCTGCACTAGTCAATTGCATTGCTCCAATGCTTGATGGGAAAGCACCAATTAAACGGACACCGTATACCGGTTCGTTTTCTTGATTAAGTTGCTGTATCACAACATCACAGGTATAATCATCTTTATACCCTAAAGAATTTGTATCACTATTGACAATTGCTTCTTGCCACGTATCAACCATTCTTTTTACATAAAAGTCATTTGTAACCAGAAATGTAAAACTAACATCTGCGTCACTATAACCTTGAACTCTTTTTTCTTTAAACTTACCTGTAAATTCAAACTCTTTTGTAGTTAATGACCTAGATGGTAAGCTAGCACTCTCACATAAAAGTGTAAGTGATCTAGGATCTGTAATTAATTGATTCTTATTAAAATCACCTCGTACTAAACTACCAAGTATTGCACCAACATCAATATTAATTAATGCTTGAGTAGGTGGAGTAAAGATAACATTAAATCTATTAGTTCTTCCAATACCACCGCGATTATTAATTTCTGATTTTAAATCATCTATTGAATTTGCCATCTTATCCCTTTGCTATACTTATACTATCTTTAAATACTTTATTTAATCCAGCCTTGCTGAAGTGTTCTGTTGGCAGGAATATTGCTATTTCCCAGTCTGTCATAGGTACCCGAGCAATATTTGATTTAACATGTTCACCAAGATATGTTTTATAACATGGTTTAAATTCTTTAAACTTAGTTGCGCCTTTTAAAAGACTATATCTTAATTTTGTTAACCTAGATTTTTCGCTTGGTTCTTCTGGACCTAATTTTAATAATTCATCAAGGAAAGCTGCTCTAATATCAGGTCTTAAATAATGAAGATTCAATGCGTCAAATCCATTCTTGTTTACATCAACTATAACTGCTAATGGAAACTTATCATAGTATGGTAAGACATCTTTATATTTAGGGTCATATGCATACATTATCATATCACCTAATTGTACTGATGTTGCTTTCTTTAATGCAGGGTCGCTTAAGACTTTGGTACGACTAACATTCAAATTACGAACATTATTCATAAACCATTTTTGGGCTTCTTTAGACCTAGGATTTACTCTAGCCCTGTATGCCGCTGACGAAATCTTGTCAAATAAACTATCTGCCATATCTTTATTTATAACAGTTAGAGTATCTTTATGCCTAAGTTTCGTAAAGTTTCTTCAGTCCAGACTTGAAATTCCCACCCATTATGTTTTGCAAACTTATCAGCTGCATTCCATTTATCTTGATTACGAGAAAAAGTCAAGGCTTCGTTAATATATCTTTTAGTTTTTCTTGACTTCTTAACTGGTGGAACAGTTTGACTCTTTGGTTTGATTTCTATTAAATAGATTTTTTTATTTTCCATTTCTATTAATAGATCAACAAAGTATCTATGTAATTTTCTATCTATTGTACATTTATATGGAACTACCACTCCTTCACTATTCCATAACTTAACTTTTGGATTATCTTCACACCAACGAAAGGCATTTCTTTCCCATAATGATCTAAATACCACATTTGAAACGTCACCAGCATACTTTTCTGGCTTTTTAATTTTGTATTTACCCTTGTAACTCATATAAATAACTCTATAATAGTTTAATTTATATTTATTTATAACGGAAAAAAAGATGGCAGAGATATATAGATACCCACTTGATCTAGGAAATAGCTTAGAGAAATCAGCAAACGGCATAGTAAAAATTACAATAAAAGAAAGAAAAGGCGAAAAGAAGTTATTGCATTTCTTTTTACCAGCTCCTTCAAGTTTTTCTTTTGCAGATGGCGCAACCTTTTCAAATTTTGAAAAAGGTGAGCTTGGAATGGCCGTTGATCAGATTGCTAAAGCAACTAAGGGATTTATGGATGGTGGTTTAGAAGGCGCACAAGCAGCTCTTGGTTTAAATGCCAGAGGTGCATCAGATGTTGCAGGTGGAGTATCAGCTTTTTCTGCTGATGCTGCAGCAACTTTAATGGTTGCGGCTGGAGGACTTCAAAGTGCGAATGAAGCTGCTTTTGCAGCAGGAGCAGCAGTAGATAAGGGTGCAAGACAAAGATTTGTAGATAATACAATACGTGAATTCAGTTTAAACTTTCAAATGTCTCCAAGAAACAAAGATGAAAATAAAGCAATAGATCAAATAATAAAACTATTAAGACGATATACTTATGCATCTCGTGGTGATAATACCTTTGCATTAAATTATCCACCAGAAATGTTAGTAGAATTTTATCACAAAGATAAGGCAAATAAATTTATGCCAGTATTAATGCCTTCTTATTTAAAAGGTTTATCAACAACATATAATCCTAACAGCTTTGCATTACATGAAGATGGTGGTGCTGAACAATATGACCTAGCATTAAACTTCGGTGAAATTAAACGTTTAACAAGAGAAGAATTAGTTAAGCTAGAAGAAAAGCAATTAAATGAAGAAAGACACAATGAATTATATAAACTTCAACAAAATATCGCAGAAGCTACTGAAGCCGGTACTAAAGAGATACAAGAAAGATTGGGAGATAACTAATGTTTTTTAAAAATTTTCCAAATGAGAAATACGACTTTGATGGCCAAGGTAAATTTCAAAATATAAAAAATATCTTTAGAAGTGTAAGAGCACTTCCTACATTTATAGATGAGTTTACATCTTATAAATTATATGATATAATAAACGGAGAACGACCTGATATTATCTCAACAAAATTATATGGTCGACCAGATTTTTATTGGACATTCTTTGTTATAAATGATTTTTTACATGATGGTTATAGAGCATGGCCACTATCACAAGAAGATTTACTAGAATATTTAGAAAAGCAATATGAGGGATATGTTATAACAACAGATCCTAAGCCTGAACCAGACCCAGATGGATTAGATGATTATAGTAATAATTCAATTGCCGGTAGATTTGATCTTGGTTCAGTTATACATGGTGTTAGGTCTGGATGTCGTGGTACTCTTGTAAAAAAAGATATAGACATGAATCAGTTAATTATTCAAGATGTCACTCTTGGTTCAGCTGGTTTCCATCCAATTACTGGTAATTCTGATAGTAGTGTGATAGGTGGTGCTTTTATTGGAGACGGAAATGCAACAGAACAGATTAAACAAACATTGCCGATTGAAGAAACTGTAGATTCATATAAAATTTATACATATGCAGATGCTCCATATAAGTATTATCTTACAACCGATGCTGAAAAGAAAGCAGTAACTAACCAAACATTTATAAACCCTACAAGATTAGATGTTACACCAAATGTCCATGCAGATAAAGTTCAAATAGCAAAGACTTCTGAAAATGGTACACCAATTTTTCAAAATAGAAATACAACAATAGACGAAAATTTTATTTCTTTCCAAACAAATAGAGAATATGAATCAGAACTCAATGATGCAAGATCACAGATCAGAGTTGTTGATCCAAATTATATTGGACAATTTGTAGATAGATTTAATAAATTAATTAAAGAATAATATGTCAGGAAGTGGCTTAACAGATAGTTCTAAAGTACCAGCTTTTTCACCTAAGAACTATTTTATAAAACATATAAAACTATTACGCCAAGGTTTAGGTAATGGTGATATCGGTCAGCGTGCAATTGACCTTACACAAGTAGTTAAAAAAATAGAAATCAATGAAAGCATTTATAAGAATGGAATAACAGCTGATCTATCTGTTTTAGACTCAAATAAACTTTTAGATAGACTTAGAATAAATGGTACAGAAAAAATTGCTATACACATTAGTAGAAATAATGAAAGTAGTGATGAAGAGTTTATATTAGATTTATCCATTCTTAACATAGATAGTTTTTCAATGCCGACGCCAGGTATTCAAACATATATACTTAGATGCGCATCTGATTATATTGTAGAAAATCAAACTAAAACTATTTCACAAGAATTTTCAAACATAAGTGAAAAAATAAAAAATATTGCTACATCTGATTTAAAAATTAAGTCAGATAATATTGATATTGCAGATACCGCTGAATCAGTAAAAGGTATTATACCTAAGATGAAACCCTTAGCAGCAATTAATTGGTTAACAAGAAATATTACAGATAATGGCACACCTTATTATTTTTATCAAACAACAGATGGTAAGGTACATTTAAAATCTCAATTAGCAATGATAAATGATTTGCACGAAGAAAGAGAATACGTAAATAGTAATACAATTTTAATGTATAATGAAAAAGATAAGTTAGCAAACACAACAGCTGAATTCTATGAAGCTGAAAAATTTAGAATAGATAAATTAAATTCAAAATTAAACTTTTCAGGTTTTTCTAATATAGCAAATGGTGTATTGGGTAGTAAAAAATATTCAGTAGATATTTATGCAAAGAACTATAATGATAATGTGTCACATGAATTTAATACAAGCAAATTATTAAATAATGAACAACCATTCCCACAAAAATATATTGATGATAAAGAATTATCTGGCAGAAATTTTTATATTAATTTAAATAGTGGAGCTTTTGATAATGGCGATAATTATCATAAAATTATTAATGAAACATTACAACAAAGAGAACAATACTTAAATGGTATTGATACTCACTCACAAGAGATTGTAATAGCTGGTGACTTTAATATTTCAGTTGGCAAATCAATTAATTTAAAAATATTATCTAATACATTTGAAGATGATGATCTAGGAACGAATGAAGATAATAGTGCAGAAGATAGAGGTGCATCAGGAAAATATTTAATATCTTCTATTGTGCATACTTTTACAACCCAAAGTTTTGTATCAAGAGTAGTATGTAAAAAAGATTCATTCATTGATAACCAAGATAAGCCAATTGATTATTTTGCAAGTGATAATAGTGAAAGAACTAAAGAAGGTATATAATGGATAGACGAGAAGATAATTTTAAAAGTAATAATTTTAGTTGGTTTACAGGTGAAGTAACAAAGATTGCAGAAGATGGCTCTAATAGAGTAAAAGTATATCCTCATGGATATTATTCAGTAGAATATAAAGATGTAGGAAAAGCTGATGTATTACCATGGGCAACAGTTATGATGCCATCAACATCTGGTGGAACAATTGATTCTGGACAGAATCATAGTTTAGAAGTCGGTTCTCATGTTGTTGGATTTTTTAGAGATGGTCCTAGTGCACAAGACCCAATTGTAATGGGTGTTATACATGGCCAAGATATTCCAACAGGAGCCTCACCAACAAATAAAGTTCATACATCAAAATCAGGCCATTTAGTAGAATTTGATAATACAGAAGGTTCTGAAAGAATTAATATAAAACATAAATCTGGAACTACAATTAATATTGCTTCTGATGGTACAGTTAATATATCATCAAGTAATAATACAGTAAATATAGTAGGAAACACAACAGTCACAGGAACAATACATGCAACTGGTGATATATCTACTGATGCTGGAAATGCTCCAAGCCTTGCAGAACATAAACATATTGAAGTACCAGGAACAGGTGGATCAGCATCACCAACTCCTGCTCAACAAAATACTTCAAAACCTGATGAAAAGATAGCTGAATAGGTATAAATAACTATATGAGTTCTTATGTATCAGATAAATCAATAACTTCTAGTGGAAATGCTAGTATTATTAGTGCAAAGAAAAAAGAATACAGAGATTTAGATTTAAGTCTTACTCTACATCCTATTAAAAAAGATATTGTACCATTGAGAGATGATAAAGCAATTAAGAATGCTATAAAGAATCTTCTTGTTACAAATAATTTTGAAAGACCTTTTAGGCCTGAGCTTGGTGCAAACATTACTAATTTATTATTTGAACCTGCAGATATGATAACTGAAATAGCTTTAAAAGATAACATTAGAAAGGTAATCGTAGATCACGAACCAAGGGTGGAAGTAATAGGTGTAGCTTTACTTTATATAGAAAGCGAAGATGCTTATAGAACAAACATAAAATATTTAATAAAAGAAAATGATGTAGAAGAAACAGTCGACATCAGATTAAGAAGGTTAAGATAATGGCAACTACAAATAAACTCAACGTCACCGAATTAGATTTTGACCAAATCAAAAATAATTTAAAAAACTTTTTAAAGTCACAATCAGAATTTACTGATTATGATTTTGAAGGTTCCGGTCTCAATATATTGCTTGATGTATTAGCATATAATACTCATTACAATGCAATCAACGCTCACTATTCATTAAATGAAGCATTCCTAGATTCAGCTCAGATTCGTGGTAATATTGTAGCAAGAGCAAAACAATTAGG
>MDSV01009148.1_pt1 | contig 13067 bp, 12 predicted proteins | sample 810851 | NCBI WGS metagenome assembly MDSV01 (sample SAMN05326640, study PRJNA326480) | marine metagenome | isolation source: seawater | place: Atlantic Ocean: North East | collected 2012 | reverse complement strand
TATTACTGCTGCTTAAATCGTTAGAGGTTCATTATGAAATTCATAATGACTCGCTGATTATCACCCCTTCTCCTATCGATAATAAAGTCATCGATGTTGGTAATTCTGGCCTGGCCTTAAGACTTATCATCGGGTTAGCCGCCCGCCTATCATCACCTGTCACAATCACAGGTGACTTATCAATTCAAACCCTTCGCAAAGTGGCCCCAATGATTGACATACTTCGCTCTGGAGGTGTCAGAGTATCTTATTTACAGAAAGACGGCTATGCCCCGCTCACAGTAACAGGGCCTTTCAGAGGCGGTCAGTTCTCAATGGATGTTACTGACTCACAGTATCTATCAGGCATAATGATTGCCTCTATTTCTTGTGCTTCTACCATTGAACTGTTATCAATTAACGAGCTGCCCTGGATTTTACTCTCCATCGAGTGGCTCACCAGCTTAGGGGCAAATATTGTGCTGAAGGACGCCACCTTGACTATTGCGCCATCAGAACTTAGCACATCAACCAACATCAATATCCCGGGGGACTGGAGCAGTGCGGCCTTTCCGATTGCGGCACATCTAATGACCCAATCATATGGTGAAATCATCAATCTATCTTGGCCATCCAGTCAAGGAGATAGTGAAATTGCCAACTGGTTGGTGAGCCATAACTTAGGCAATTGGGATAGCGGAATACTAAAGATCACTCCCCGAGGATACAAAGGCGCTTCGCTTAATCTCAACACATGGATTGATGCACTACCCATTATGAGTGTCATTTTAAGTCAAGCGACAAGCCCAAGTCATCTTGAGGGCCTAGCATCCAGTGAGTTCAAAGAATGTAATCGCCCAGTTGAAGTCTGCAAACTACTCAATAGCTTTGGGGTAAAAGCTCAATATGCAGATAAATTATCCATCATGCCTGGAGCACTTATTGGAACATCCCTTGAACTACCCCACGATCACCGCATGACCTTAAGCGCTATCTGCGCAGCACTCTGCGCACAAGGCCCCTCTAAAATTTCACCGATAAGCGCAGCAGATAAAACCTATCCAAAGTTTTTAGATGAGCTAACGAAAAGAGGGGCAAGAATTCAATGATCTACCTCTATGGGCACCCTCGTGCAGGGAAAACATTTTTATCACGCGAGCTATCATCTTCAGGTCTCATATGCGAGGATCTTGACCAACAGGTTCTGCAACTTGCAGCTGATTTTGAGCCCAAACTGAGCTTGCGCGACCTATTTCAACAGCAATTTGATAGATTTTGTCAACTTGAGCGCCAGGTAATGACCTCTGATGGGAAAACTAAAAATATCTTATCACTTGGTGGCTCAACGCTAACTCGAACCCAGGCCCCAAATGGTTTAATTGTATATATCCATTGCCCTTTAGATATCTTAATAAAGCGTTGGCAGATTGATCCACCAGCTGCCCTACCGGATAATGATTATCAAAATTTTTATCAAATGAGGCATGCCCATTATCTATCTGTATGTCATTGTATCTTAACGGTGCCTAACCCGATTGCACACAAAGCGATTATTCACTGGAATAAGCGCTTATCCACAGGGTTGTTAACAACGAATCAGATTGATAGTATTTAGGATGAGTTTTAATTGTATTGGAAATTTACTACGACTTACCACTTTTGGGGAGTCACACGGCCCTTGTATTGGCGGTATTCTGGATGGCTTTCCTGCAAATGTCCAGCTTGATCTAAATACGATACAAACGGCGCTTGATCAGCGCAAACCTGGCGGTGAATCTGTCAGCCCCCGGAAAGAAGATGATAAAATCCAGATCCTCTCAGGTGTTGAGGATTCTATAACAACCGGCGCACCCATTGCATTTTCTATCAATAATACCAACGCAAAAAAAACAGCATATAATGACCTTAAAAGCACAGTTAGGCCCGGGCATGCTAATGCGACATATCATGCGAAATACGGTCACTTCTCCCAATCAGGTGGCGGCAGAGCCTCCGCAAGAGAGACCGCTGTTCGGGTTGCAGCTGGCGCCATTTGCGCCCAGTTATTTAAAACTCCCATTGAATTTCTTGCATGGGTAGATAGTGTGGGCCCGTATAAGTCCCAGATCAAAATTGATACAATCACACACGATATGATTACTCGAGAAAGCTTATTCTGTCCCGACTCTGATATTGTAGGAGATATTAAAGATTATCTATCTCATCTTCAAAAAGAGGGGGATTCTTGTGGTGGCAATATTCGATTTTTAATCCGAAATGCGCCCATGGGCCTTGGAGAGCCAATATATCAAAAAATGGAAGCTTACCTGGCTTACGCAATGATGAGCATACCTGCCTCGAAAGGTTTTGAAATTGGATCGGGCTTTAATGCCAGTCAACTGCTCGGCAGTGAACACAACGATATCGTCAAAAATCAATTTGGCCAAACTCAATTTAATTACGCAGGCGGCATCCTTGGCGGGATTACTAATGGCGATCCGATTTATGGCCGCGTTGGATTCAAACCCACATCAAGCATCAAGAAACCTCAAAATACATATACATTTGAGGGAGATAAAGTAAAGATAGAGCATGGCAAAGCACATCGACATGATCCGTGCGTAGCCATAAGGGCTGTCCCAATTGTAAAGGCAATGTGCCAAATTGTCCTTGCTGATTTATATTTATGTCAAATGGTTAGAACTGGACAATCACATCATGTATCATCTGCGGACGTTAGCTGAAATAAGCCGCTTAATATATAATTACAGTGCATGTATCATTGATCAAAAGGTCAGTGAGCTCTATCCTTTTTTATCAACTCATCAACATACTTTTATTCTCCAGGCCAGTGAAAATAATAAATCACGAGCGTTAAAGGCCACCATTGAGGACTGGCTCTTTAGTCACAAACTAAAAAGAAATGCACATATACTTATTATTGGCGGCGGTATCACAACGGACCTAGGTGGATTTGTTTGTGCAAACTATATGCGCGGAATTTCATGGTCTGCGATCCCTTCAACCTTGCTTGGCATGGTGGATGCCACCATTGGCGGCAAAGTGGCGATCAATACTCCTTTTGGTAAAAATACATTGGGGACATTTCACCCAGCAAACGAGGTATTTATTTGTTGCGAGCTGCTTGCCTCGTTAACACATCAAGAGAAAAAGTCAGGTATGGTAGAAATGATTAAACACTTATTACTTGATTGTCCTGGCAAACTCTCTTCATTAAATCACGACACCCTACTTTCTCAGGATTCAATTCTAGAGAGCATTCAAATAAAAGAACGATTTGTGAAGCAAGATCCCTATGATAAAGGCCCTCGCAATCTTCTTAATATTGGGCATACTGTGGCACATGCCATTGAGTTACAGTCTGATTTTAAAATATCACACGGTGAAGCGGTTGCTTGGGGCCTTGTGATAGAAGGTTATATTCTTAAAAGCGCAGGAAAAATTAACCCCCAAGACTATATTAATCTGAAGATAATTCTACTACGATTATTCACTACGCCCCCTGCTCATCTTTCATTTGATCAATTACAACCCTATCTGGCGCTTGATAAAAAAAACCAATCAGATATTGTAATCTCTTGCCCTGGATCTGATAACTTCTTGTACACGCCCTCTCTCATTGAATGGACAAACGCCTTTAAATCACTATGCCAAAGCTATATACCACAATAAAACAAACTCAACAGATTCCAAAAGATTATGACTCTGCATACCTTGAGCTGCGTCTTGACTGCCTAGAGCTCTCTATTGATGAGATGGTAAACCTTGGCAAAAGATTAGCGCATCCACCTATATTTAGTAATCGGGTAGAAGCAATTCAAAAAAGTGATTTATCTCGATTAGCGCAAATTGGCCACTGTGACATTGATTTTGACAACTATGATCACCACATTGATTATCGGTTCTCTCCGCTCATCTCGTGGCACCACTCAAATTATCCAAAAATACTACCTGACATACATGATGCGCTATTTAAAATCTGCCCAAAACCATCAGATATGCCAGATTGTTTTAAATTCCTTCAAACAATTCAGGCTATGCCCGAGCAAAGACTGATTGCTTATGCAAGAGGCGAGCGCTATCAATTTACCCGCCACCTAGCAATAGCTAGCAAACAGCCCATTCATTTTATGCGTGCGGACCATAAAAATACTGATGCGCAGCTTGCGCACCACGAGGTAATCTACGATCATCCATGCGCTCATTGGCTAGCAGTCATTGGTCATCCTATATCACATAGCATGAGTCCTGATTTTCATAATCGATGGCTGAGAAAATTGAATTTGCCAGGTATATATGTCGCAATTGATATATTGCCAGATGAGCTTGAAACTTGCTGGTCTTTACTCCAGGCCCTACCATTTAGCGGATTATCAGTTACGACGCCCCATAAAAACACTATTGCCAAAATACTTAATCACCCAAGAGAAATCGTTAACACTCTGATAAAGAATGAATCAAATTGGCGTTTTTTCAATACAGACGTTAGTGCTTTCAAAAACCTGCATAATAATTATCAATCCATTTTAATATTAGGCGCAGGCGATGTTGCCTGCGCAGTCGCAAGCACTTTATCAGGCCCTTTTTATTTTTGGAATCGTGCTGGTTTATCACATAAGCGATTTATATCGCGTTTCCCAAATGCTCGCGCTCCTCATGGTACCGAGTTTGATTTGATATTCTCAACTTTGCCACATTCTGCAAATATTTCATTACCAGCGCTAACGGCCAAACAACTCATTGAGTGCCAATACACTGGTAAGAATCAACTAAATATCCTTGCCACTGACCAGATCTCTGGGGAAGAGTTCTTTTTTGAGCAAGCCCGCAAGCAGCAAGATTTATTTATGAATATCTTTTCAAGATCATAAAACCCATCTCGTGTTATAAAAAATAAATATTTACAACATCTTAGTTTATCATTGTCTATAATGAAATTAGTAATTGGAGTTTTAAAAATGTCTGAAGAAAAACCAAAAAAGAGCTTAGGTGAACATCTTGATAGCATTCTTCCACCAGAAAAAGTAGAACAGTTTGTTGCTTCTACTAAGAAAATGGTTTCCGGTGTTGTTCAATCTGCTAAAGACGCAATGAATAAAAAAGCAGAGAAAAAAGATGCCTCAGCAGATGAAAAAGCTGATAAGAAAGACACAAAATCTGATGAGAGCAAAGATAAATAGTTTGTGAGTACTTAGTCAAAAATCAGTGAACCAATCCGGATCATATCAGATCCGGATTTTTGTGCTTCTATATAGTCAGAGCTCATTCCCATTGAACATAACAAATTTTTATCCAGCTTATTGCGGATATCGTTTAATTCGTCGAAAACTTCTATTTTTCTATCTTGCGCCATCGTCATCAACCCTACCAAATCAATCTCACTGGCTTTCGCATGATGATATAAATTTTCAATTTCATCTGGGTGACACCCTCCCCGATTATCTAACCCTGTTAGGTTTGTTTGAATAAAAATTCTGACTGTTCTACCAAAATCATTTGAGAACTTTGCGATCTTATCGATTTCTTTTGGCCGCATGACTGTTTGGATATAATCACAGCATCTAACAACTTCTTGAATCTTTCTTGACTGTAAAGCACCGATATAATGCCAGCAGATAGGAATATCATTTAGTTTCTCTACCTTTGTCCGCAAAGAATCTACTCTATTTTCTGCAAAATGAAGCCAACCGGTTTGCTCATAAACAATGCGCACATCTTCTGGTGATGCATTTTTAGAAACAACAACAAGCTGTATATTTGGAAACTTTTTAAGATATGACTGGAACTTTTGTATGTTAACTAGATTGACCATATGTAGATTTTAAAATTAAATAAATTCCATTACAATGGGGTGATGTATATTTGAGTCTTATAATGCCGACACATGTACGACCACGAACGATTTTTTTACATTGGTGTATTGCTATATTGATGATATCAATGCTGGCAATTGGACTGTATATGCACCGCTATAAAATTTACACTCTGTACCCTGTACATAAATCAATTGGCGCATTAATGCTGCCACTGGTCGTTTATCGTGTAGGGTGGCGCGCCTTTCAAGGCTGGATTCAGCCAGACTACCCCCATCAGCTATGGCAAAAGATCGCAGCTGCCGTTTCCCACTCATTGTTACTGGCCCTCACTGTCTTTATACCAGTAAGCGGGGTGGCAATGAGTATTCTTAGTGGCCGCGGACTAAGCATTTTTGGATTGTCCGTTGTATCACAACAGCGAGATGCAAATAGCAATCTAGTTCCCATCTCTAATGATGCAGCACAAATAATGCACTGGATTCACTTTAATTTTAATTATCTTTTGATAATTATATTATTAACACATATCACTGCCGCTGCGGTCCATCATTTTTGGTGGAAGGACCGCACGCTTGAGAAGATGCTGACAATAAAAACATAGCACGCTATCGCAGCCTTGCAAAAACTGGGGCAGACATATTATATGTGAATCTGATAACTATCGTATAAAGATACGCCAGAATTTATGGATTAAGATGGCTATAATGATCCTGAACAGGCAAATAATGATCACGCTTAGAACTAATCATTTTCCTGATTGGTTCAAACTCTGAGCTATCTACCTTAAAATTCAATCTTTCGGCATGTTCATCAAAATTTCTAATAAGTAGATCAAGCATATATTTTCTTGCAACGCCAATTAATATGTCCCCGTACTCGGTAATTCGGTTAATTAATCCAGGATCACTAAACACCTCCGTAAAAGTGGTCGAGCTGGATCCATCTACCCCACACACATCATGGAATTTTTTTATCAAATCGTTTTTTGTGGTTGCTTGTTCAAAATCATCAAACTCATACTGTAACGTGGCATCAATCATATTGCTTTGATATTTTGTGATAGTTGTTGGGATAGAATTTGTATTATTTTCATTGTCAGTCATCTTTGCTTGTTTGTTGTTATTAGTCATCAAGTTTACTCCAATTTATGGTTGATTATACACATAATATCGCAATTAAATCAATACTTTATGAAAAAATAATTTGGAGGCGGCGGGAATTGAACCCGCGTCCGCTAGCGCTTAACTTTTGGCTCTACATGCTTAGATCAGCCTTTTAATTTAACTACAGCAATCTCCGACTGGCTGGATTTTGCTAAGCGATCCTTTTAATTGAACATTAGAATCAAAGGCATAAACTAATGCGAACAGATGTAAATAACTCCTTGGGATATACCATCTGCAATACACCTTAGGAGAGGGTTTGAAGCAATTAAGCTACAGCGACCCTGTTAAACGTTCTATCATTTGCGTTTACTTTAGTTTGTGGCAGTTTAACGAGATACACACAACTCGACATGCACCTAGAGTCTTGCTACTAACGTCGAAGCCAAGTCGCCCCCGGAGATTATTTGATAACACAAGCTACTTAATATATCAAGAAGTAGCCATCTTTGATCAATCAAACAATTTTATATATAATAGCACAGCAATTTAACAATGATACTGTGATTTTTAAAAGAATTGACTATCTTGATGCACATGCACTCATTGCAAAACTTCCAAAAGATGGCCTCTCATTTTTAGAAAGCAGTGGGCCATTGAGTCCTACAAGCCGATATAGCTATATTGCATTTGACCCTGTAAAAAGCTTTTACCTTATGCCCCACCAAGTTGACAAGGTGTGGCCTGCTCTTAAAGATACTTTTCGTAGTATACAATCATCGAATAACCCTGACCTTCCGCCATTTCAGGGTGGAATTATTGGAGCCCTTTCGTATGATTTTGGTGTTTGGCATATTCTTAAAACACCGCCAAAAGACCAATCTCCCATTGCAATATTCGGCGTCTATGATTTAGTGATTGCTTATGACCGTGTAGATCAACACTGTTGGCTGATATCCACCGGTGTAAACTGCCTCTTTGATGTGGATCCACAGCGAGCGAAAGAACGTTTTTCATGGGCGCTTTCCCTTATTCATTCTAAAACTGCCTCTTGCAAAGAACCATGCATATCAACACCAAGAGTTATTCACCAAGATGAATGCTACAAAAGAGATATTAATACGGTAAGAAAATATATTGAAGATGGAGATATTTTCCAGGCCAATTTAACACAGATGCGATTATCATCGCTTAATAATGCATCTGCAATTGATATTTACTCAAAACTAATTAAGTATAACCCCGCGCCGTTTTCTGCTTTGATGATTTATAAAGATACTGCCATCATCTCAAGCTCACCAGAGAGATTTACAAAACTAGATGCCAATGGCTGTATCACAACCTCACCAATCAAAGGCACTTGCTCTCGCTCTACTGACCCGGAGGAGGATAAACTTAAAAGAATTACTCTTCAAGAGAGTCAAAAAGACCGAAAAGAAAACATTATGATTGTTGACTTGATGCGCAATGACGTATCAAAGGTCAGTGAGGTCGGCAGTGTACAGGTTCCCGAACTGAACCAATTACAATCCTTCCAAACCGTTCATCATCTTGTTTCAACCATCCATTCCCAGATTGACCCCAATTACGATGCAATTGACTTACTGCAGGCAATTTTTCCTGGAGGGTCAATTACCGGCGCACCAAAATATCGGGCCATGGAAATCATTGATGAGCTGGAGCATTCAAATCGTGGATTTTATTGTGGCTCCATCTTTTACCTTAGCCATGAAGGACAAATGGACAGCTCTATCTTAATAAGGACAATTATTCAAGAGAATCATTCGCTACATTTTCATGCTGGGGGAGGAATTACATGGGACTCTGATGCGCAGAGTGAGCTGGACGAATGCATCACAAAATTCAATGCCATTACACAAGTATGCGATCATGATTCTTATACTTGATAATTTTGACTCTTTTGTTTGGAACCTGGCTCATATGGTGGCAAAACAAGGCCAGGAGTTTTCTATTATTCGCACTGATATGATCAATCCAGATGAGATTCAGCGAATCAAACCAAGTCATATTCTTATTTCTCCTGGGCCCAAAGCGCCAAGGGACTATCCTGAAGTGATGAATATTATAAATATATTCAGTCGATCAATTCCTATCATGGGGATTTGTCTTGGACATCAGATGCTGGGGGAATTTGGCGGCGCGCTAATAAGAAAAGCAAAACAGCCATCTCACGGTAAAAAATCACTTATCCATCATCATAAAACCGGTTTATTTTATAACCTTCCTTCATCCATGTATGTCGCCCGATATCATTCCCTTGTTGTAGAAGAAACAACCCTCTTCCTTGAGGACTGGCATGTAGATGCAAAAACAGAGGACGGTGAAATAATGGCCATACATCATCAATCACTTCCACTATATGGCTTACAGTTTCATCCTGAGTCAATTATTGCTGAACATGGTGAGCACTTAATCAATAATTTTCTTCAGCTAACAAACTCTGAAAATTTTTCCCATAGTTTTGTTTGTTCATTACGCGATTGAAGGTGATCTACATCAATTAGCTCAATGGGTTCATTTTGCCACGAACATGCAAATACAGCCTTTGTTCGCTTTAGGGTCACAGGATCAACCTGCCACTGAAAACACTGTGCACATATCCCTTTTAGCATACATTGTGCCGGCCCTTTGACAGAAGCCACTATCTCCATTTTGGGCAACAAATTTCTAACCTGGCTTATTTGTTTGACTAGCGCGGCAGAGCCCATAACAATCATACGACGGCTATCGATTGTTTTTAAATCCTCAATATCCATACTAGATACCTCTAAGTCATAAGACTCTATAAGGGTCTTATATTCTGATATATCTCCGTCATGCAACCACTGTACATCCGTTCCTATGTATCGATGTGCATTATATATGCTTATCAGGTCAACAAAACCCTCTCTGTCACTAATCAGAGTTTGTCTACCCTCTTCATCTATACGCATTCTCACGCCACTTGGCCCCATAAGACTGACAGGATCTCCTACCATAACGGCTGTAATTTTTTCTTGAGGAATGAAAAATGTAAGGGTATTACCGGACTGTGCGGCTAATGAACAAATAAGGGGGCTTTTACACTCATTAAGTAATAATAACCGGTATAAGTGTCCTGGTTTTGCATTATGTGCATGAAGGGGAGATTGGATCGTAAGCTGCCAGTAACCATCAATCTTTTGACATGCAATCAATTCTGGCTCAGCGATCTTACTAATGTCCCCTTTATTTTTTGAAAGTGGCAAGATCTCATCAAGTACCTCGGCTGCCTTAATACTGGATGCAATTGCCCCTACAACACTGCCATGAAACACTGGGTGAGCATCTCCTACAAGGCTGACAAAATGATGATCTTTGTTATAGCTTGTCAAAAATCCGATATTTTCTGATTTCATGTTATTTTCTTTGTCATCTAATACGAGTTGGCCGCCATCCCAAGTATAACGATGATAATATGCATTATCTCTCTCAAACTCATCTCTGTGCTCGTATGAGTAAGCGATATTAGGCCTAGCACCAGTGGCAACAAAAATATTGTTGACCTCAAGGTGCTCATCTCCTTCTGGAGTGCTAAGCACTAAGCCAGAAACATGACCATTCTCATCCAGTGTTACACGTTCAGGCTGAGACTCTTGCTTATATATCAGCCCTTCAGTCATTGCACTGGCAAGTTCTTCTGGGTTTTTTCTGTATGCAGGCGCATCTTGTATGCGGCGACGGTATGCAATACTTACTTGTGCGACTTCGTTAACTGTTGCGGGGTATGAACTTTTATCTGACGTTTCGAGTTTATTGGCATCCGCAAGCCACTTTTTACTCATTTTTCTCTCCGCTGGCGAGAGTTTTTGGTCAAACTCTTCGCGATGCGCATGATCAAGACCTGCATACCCATTTGCATATTCTTTTATTTGTTTTAAATAATATGCCTTGACCTCTGTTGCTGTGTCTACTCCTGTCAAACCCCCACCGATTACTACTGCAGGGCAATTTACATCAAGTGCAACTTTATGATTTTTCTTGTGTGCCCCGCTGAGCTGGAGGTTCATGAGGAAATCATTTGCTTGCCTCATACCTGGAGCCAACGAGTTGGGGATATTAATTGCGGAGGGAAGCCCTGCCCCAACAGCAAGTACACAATGAGAAAATCCCATATCCCACATATTATCGATTGTGAGGGTACCTCCAAATCTTATGCCGCCAACAACATTAAAACGTTCCTGGCGTAATAATATTAAGTGCATCAGATCAAGATAATTCTTCTCCCAACGCGCAGTAATTCCATACTCAGCCACCCCACCAAAACCACCTGGCATTCTTTGGTCCATTGGCGTCTTAATCTGTTCAAACTGATAAACAGGTTGGTTAACTGCCTCATCATTAAACTTTCGAATGGATAACCCATCAAACCCTGTAACCTGATATCCTCTTAATAGTAGCTGTTGCGCCATTGTAAACCCGGCGGGGCCCATCCCCATGATTGCAACTGCCTGCTTCTTAGGGGGTGACATCACATAATGCGCTTGGCGCAAAGGGTTCCACCAAATCATCAATTGGTATAGCTCTACCCCCCATGGCAATGCAAGTACATCTTTCAAGATATGACTTTCAATTTCGGGAATATCTACCGGGTCCTGTTTTTGATAGATGCAAGCTTTCATACAGTCATTACAAATACGATGTCCCGTTACACATACCATAGGGTTATCTCTTGTAATCATTGCGAATGCAGCCATTAAATCTCCCTGCGCACGAAGATAATGCATCTCACTGATACGCTCATCAAGTGGACATCCTGATAATAGCTCCCCTGACGGATTAAGCTTAAAACCAAGCTCAGGCTGCTTTTTCTTGACCGGGAATCCACGCCGGCAAAAATCGCCCTGATTTTTATGACAGTAAATGCAGTAATGTACTTGATAGTGCACCTGCTCCTCGGTCATACTTTTATCTTGATGCGCAAACCCCTCTCTGATATTTATCTGAGTTGATATGGCACCGTCGGAGGTCTTCTCAAGGTCTATCAAGTTTTCATAATCACGCTTTTGAGGCAATAAATAATGTGCCCATCCAAGTGATTTCGCGTTGTGCATAGCCCAGATTGACATACACATAAAATCATCATACTCAATATCACTAAGCTGCCCATCTAAGGCATTTTTTGCTTTCCGTAAGAACACTTGCTCAGATACCAAATCATCCACACCAAGCTCAAAGGACTCCATTTTTTCAGCAAATTTCCTCTCAGCGAACTTTACGGTCTGTAGCCAAGTTTTAGCAATATCTTTCAGGCCATCAAGAGATAAATACTTGTTTTTTACCTGCTCATGGTGTTTTGTTATATCAAATCCGGTAATTATATATGCTTGTAAATGACAGGCTAGCTCAATCAAAAAAAGTGAGTCAGAGCCTTGGCTTTTCTCATTTCTATAAGCAGTTAACTTTTCATATAATTCTGGGTTTTTTAGCTTTAGGTCATCAAGAAAATGCCGATCGATTTGACCAAGCCCAGAAGCAGTGTATAGATCTTTGTAATTAAAATGGTAAAACTGCCACGTTTGATGCAATGTTTTAATCTCCCCATGCCTTGCTCTAATATTGTCAAAATCCAGGGACAAAGGCAAATTATTTGCACTTCAAGTTAAGCTTTTATACAATATCGTCAAGGAGACATAATCATGATTTTAAAGCAGCTCAAAAGACGCCTTTTAAAAAATTTCCGCAGCAGTGCTGACCAGTTACTTGATAAGCTCAATAAAGAGAAAGAACAAACAAAATCGGTCAAACATGAAATTGATAAGCATGCCAAGTTACAAACGCGTCGAGACAATGCACTTAATGAAGCACCGAAGAAAAAGGATATCTGGGAAGACTTCTAAGAAAACACCTTTGATAGCTCTTCATTTTCATGCATTGAAGTAATAATATCACATCCCCCAATTAGCTGCCCATCAACATAAAGCTGCGGAATCGTTGGCCAATTACCAAACTCTTTGATTCCTTGCCTTACCTCATCATCTTGCAATACATTGATTGGATGATATTCAACATCATACTCTTTCAAGATAGCAACGACTTGAGATGAAAAGCCACACTGCGGAAAAACAGGGGTACCTTTCATAAATAAAACGATATGATGATCCCTTAATAGCTGGCTTATTTCCTCGTG
>MDSV01240565.1_pt1 | contig 13068 bp, 8 predicted proteins | sample 810851 | NCBI WGS metagenome assembly MDSV01 (sample SAMN05326640, study PRJNA326480) | marine metagenome | isolation source: seawater | place: Atlantic Ocean: North East | collected 2012 | reverse complement strand
CGAGCTTCCCGAGCGTCTCGTTGACGGTGGCGGCGGCGTGCTTGACGATGGCGAGCGCGCGGAGCATCTCCATGGGCATCTTCTCGCCTCCGATTTTGAAGTTCTGGAGCGACCTCTGCGTCTGCGCGCCCCAGTACTTGTTCGCGGGGACGCGCACGACGCCCATGGAATCGGACTCCTCGCGCCACGACGTTTCGTTGTTGCTTTCGGAAACCCCGCTTTTCGAATGGAGGTGCGAGCCTTGGGGGACGACCCGACTGTCCTGCGGAACCCCGGCTTCGGGACGCATCAGCTCGAGAAGGCGCGAGCCGACGCCCGCGGGGGCGGGGTGGTGGCCGGCGGACGCCATCTTGCAGCTGGGAGGTGGATAGTGCTCGAGCACAATGAGCCCGTCCTCGTCAGCACGCGGCTTTTGCGCTTGCGCTTTTCAAGTCGCCTGATTAAACCGGCGCGAGGTGAGGGCGGCGGTTCCGCGAATCGTCGTCTTCGCGATCGGCGCCTTCCCCGAAGCACACTCGACCCCGCGTCGATTCGTGTTTCGTCGGCCGGTGCATGCTCACCGCGCTCCGCGCCACCCGCCCGATCCACTCGCTGCTCCGGCTCACGCCGTTCCTCGCCGCACCCACGCACGCGCCGCGCCCCGAGTTCTCGAGACTCGCGCCTCCTCTCCGTCGGAAGCTCCCCCGTTTCCGGTCCCGAGCATACACGAGCGCCTCGGTGCGTTGCATGTCCGCCGGCACAAAGCGCATGGCCCCCAAGACCATCGGGACCCACGATGGGTCTTTCCACTGCGACGAGGCGCTCGGGTGTTTCCTGCTGCACCAGACCAAGGCCTACGCGGACGCGACGATCGTTCGGTCGCGAGATCCCGAGGTTTTGTCCGGGTGCGACGTCGTGATCGACGTCGGCGCGACGTACGAGCCCGAGAAGAACAGGTTCGACCACCACCAGCGCGGGTTCGAGGAGGTGTTCGGGCACGGCTTCGTCACTAAGCTCTCCAGCGCGGGCTTGGTGTACAAGCACTTCGGCCGCGAGATCGTCGCCAACGTGCTCGGCCTCGACGAGAAGGACGAGAAGACGGAGAAGATCTACCTCAAGGTGTACAAGGCGTTTATCGAAGCCGTGGACGCGGTGGACAACGGCGTGAACATGTACGACACCGACGCGCCCGCGAAGTACGAGAACAACACCGGGCTGAGCGCGCGCGTCGGCAAGCTGAACCCGCCGTGGGACGAGCCCACGAGCCCGGAGATTTACATGAGCGGGTTCCTGAAAGCCGTCGCGATGACGGGCGCGGAATTCGTCGCCGCGACCAAGTACTACGGCGAGTCGTGGCTCAAAGCGCGCCAACACGTGGCGCGCGCGATGGACGACGCCGCGAACACGCACCCGAGCGGCGAGATCCTGAAGTTGCCGTGCTACTGCCCGTGGAAGGAGCACCTGTTCGAGCTCGAGAGCGAGCGGGGCACGGACCCGCTGCCGAAGTACGTGCTGTACGAGGACGACAAGGGCGCATGGCGCATCCAGGCCATCCCGACGACGCCCAGCGCGTTCGAGAACCGGAAGCCGCTGCCCGCGGCGTGGCGCGGCGTGCGCGACGCCGCGCTGGACGAGGTGGCCGGCGTCGAGGGGGGCATATTTGTGCACGCCGCGGGGTTCATCGGGGGGAACAAGACGTTCGAGGGTGCGCTCGCCATGGCCGCGAAGGCGCTCGAGATGGACTGAGACGCGAAGGCGAGCGACGTTTCGGATCGCCATCCTTCGCCGAACCGCGGCGAAGAGACGCGAGGCGTTTCGAGCGCGGCGGGGACGCGGCGCGTCGCGTCCGCGGCGGAGACGAGCACGAAGACTATCATCATCTGTAGAGGACAAAGTACCGCATGATACGTCATTTTCCCTTCTTCTTCCCCCCTTTTTCCGCCTTGGCCGCCTCCGCCTCCGCCTTGGCCGCCTCCTTCGCGGCGACCTTCGCGTCGCGGTCGCTCTGGTACAGTCCCCGCAGGAGCTGCATCTTCCCGGCGGCGCGCCGGCGCGTCTCCTCGCCGCCGGCGGCGTCGCGCTCCGCTCGCGCCTGCGCCGCCCGCTTCTCCTCGTCGCGCACGCGCTTCTTCGCCAACTCCTCCTCGTACGCCGCCTTCGCGACCGGCAGCTTCTCCGCGAGGAGCTCCGAGCGCGCCTTGGTCTCGCTCAGCAGACGCGCGCGCCGCTCCTTGTCCTCGACGTGCTTCGTCTCGAGCGCCGCCACGCGCTCGCTCAAGGCGCCCTCGCGCTTTTCCAGGTACGCCACAATCTCCGCGTGCGCCGCTTTCTCGCGCGCCGTCTCCGCGGCGAGCGCCTCGGCCTCGCGGCGCAGCGCCGCGAGCGTCTGCGCGCGCAGCCTGGCTTTGCACTCCGAGTCGGCGACGACGTCCTTCTTCGCGAAGCGCGTCTCGGAGCCGGCGCGGCTCTTCTTTTCCTTGAGTTCGGTTTTGAGCGCCGCCGCCGCGGCGGCTTTCTCCCTGGCCCACGCCTCGTACTCCGCCTTCTCCCGCGCGATGCGGTCCCGCAAGGCCGCCACCTCGCCGCTCAGCGCCTTCTCGCGCGTCCGCGTCGCCTCAATGTCCATGTCCTTCGCCTCTTCCTTGACGCGCGCGCGCGCCAGCCGCGCGAACGAGCCCTCCTCGGCGAGCGAAGCCGCCGTCTCCGCCACCAGCGCGCTCAGCGCTCCGCGCTCGGCGACGGCGAAGCGCAGATTCTCGAGAACGTCGGGGGACTCTCGCAGGTTCACGCACAGCTCGTTGGTCGTCACGCGAAGCTCGGCGGCGGTCTCCGAAAGCCTCGCCTGGTTCTCGAGGTACGGCTGCTTGTTCGCCGCGCGCACGAGCGTCTCGCGCCGCGAGAGCAGATCCTCGAAACGACGCTCCAGGTCGGTCTGCTTGCCCATCACGCGCGAGATCTCTGCGCCCATGCCGTGGGACAGCTCAGCAGCCTGCGCGCAGGGAGAGCGCGGGTGAGAGCGTGGTGTGAGTACGGATGCACCGATCTGGGTGTTCGAGAAGTTCGTCGCCGGGACCGCTCGAACGCGTGTCGACGTTTCGGTGCGCTTCGCGCGCGGCGTTCCGGATTCGGATTGGCGCGATTCCGGCGTCGCGAAGGTGGAGTCGAGGTTCCGCGCGATCGGACGCGAATCGCCGCGCGTACCTGCTCGCCCGCGTCGACTTTGAGCAGGTCCAGCAGTCGCAAGCGCTGGAACAGCCGCTCGAACACCGTCTTGGCGCACACGGCGTCCACCTCGGAGAGCTGCGCATTCGGCAGGTCCGAGGGCTCGGAGGACAAGTCGCTGTCCGATTCGAGCCATACCGTGGGGTCATGCTTCTTGGTGGGCATCTCGCCCGAGGACACGCGACGACCCGACACGCGCGCGAGGACGCCCTCGAGACCCGGGACGCCACCTCAGCGCGCGCGGGGCTGCGATGAGACGCGTGCGCGTGCGCGAGGGGAGTCAACCCGTGAACGCGACGGTGAAACAACGAGCGAAATTTTTATCACAACTCTCCCTTTTTGCTGATGAAGTCGCGAATGGCGCGCGTGAAGTCGCTCTTCTCCGCGCACAAAACGCACGGAATGTCGTGCGCGGCGAGGATCGCTCTGAGCTTACTGACGCGCATGGTCTCGTACGGCAAGGACGCGTCGAGCTTCGTGCCTGTCTTCGGCACGGACTGGATCCCCGCGCACTTGCCCCGCGCGCGCGAGAACGTCTCGACCCAGGCGACAACCTCTTTCGGCGTCATCTCGTGTCGCAGCGCGCCTTCGAACGCCGCCGTCCTGGACGCGTCGCCGTCGCACACGAGCACCAGGGACGGGAACGCGGCGACGTCCGCCAAGCGCAACGCCAGCGCCTCGTTCCGCGCGCGCACCTCCGCGAACTCGAACCGGCCTCGCAACTCGTTCGCCGCCACCTTGAGCCACGCCGGCGTCTCGGTGGCGTCGGAGAAGAACACGACACAGGCGCGTTCGGACCCGCATCCGTTTCGCAAGAAGGCATCCAAACCCTCCGGCTTGCGCACGTTCGCGACGCGCACGGGCAGCTGATCGAGCGTCCACGTCTTCAGCGCGCTCAGATCGCGCTCGCCGTCGTGCGACACCGTGACGCTCCCCTTCTTGAGCTTCAGGACCGGGAAACTGGAGACGCCCTCCACGCCGCACAGCTGCTTTTCCTTTTCGCAGTTCACCGCGCCAACCTTGACGAAGCCCTCCAGCTCCTTCGCCAGCCGCTCCATCGTGGGCTTCAGGCGCTTGCAGTGCTGGCACCACGGCGCGTAGAACTCGATCAGCCAGACGTGCTTCGCGTCCGACCCGGGGAATTTCGTCTTCCGCAACGACTTCACCGCCGAATCTTTGCCGTACAGATTCTCCTTCGAACGAGGCGCGCCGCCGCCGCCGCCGCCGCCGCCGCGCCCGCCGCGTCCGCCCGCGCCGCTCTCCTCGCCGAACATCTGCGCGAATATGTCGAACGGGTCCCGCGCGCCGCCGCCCCTGCCACCGCCGCCGCCGCCGCCGAACTGGAACGTGAACTGCTGCTGCCCTCCGCCGCCCCCGGGGAACCCTCCGCCGAATCCGCCGGGAAATCCGCCGGGGAAGCCGCCGCCGAACCCGCCACCCGGGTTGCCGAAACCGCCGCCCGGCGCGCCGCCCTGCTCGTGCTGCTTGACGCCGTCCTCGCCGTACTGGTCGTACACGCGCCTCTTGTCCTTGTCCGAGAGCACGTCGTACGCCTGCGAGATCTCCGCGAACTTCTCCTCGCTGCCTCCCTTGTCGGGGTGGTGCTTCAGCGCGAGCGAGCGGTACGCCTTCTTCAGCGCGCGATCATCCGCGCCGCGGTCGATGCCGAGCACCTTGTAAAAATCGCGACCGGCGCTCGCGAACGCGAGCGCCGACGCCAGCAGGAACGCACGAAGCAGGCGGGAGAGACGCATCGCGGGCGCCGAACGCCCGAGGCGAGCCTTCTGCAGCCTCAAGCCGGCGCGCTCCGCGCAACGTACACTGCCGGTGGCCATGCGGTGGAAAGCTAAGGAAACAACAAAACGTCACCCCGACCAATCACAGATCGCGAGTCTCCGCGCCAAGCGAAAAAAGAGGAGCGTCCGAAGAACTGCAGACGGTGAAACGTCGATTTCTACATTCGGCGCGGACGGTCTTCGTCCCGTCTATTCGACGCCCCCTCCCCATGCGGCGTCGAACCCGCCCCCGCCGTACGGCGAGCCATATCCCGCTCCGGCGCCGTATCCGGCGCCATACCCGCCGTAGCCTCCGCCGCCCATGCCGTAGCCTCCGCCCATCCTGAAGCGATGCATCGCGCCGCCCATCGCGCCGCCCAGTCCCGGCGGCGGCGCGCCCGGCGGCAACGGCTTTTTCTCCGGCAGCTTGTACCCCAGCAGCCTCAGGACGAACCGCGCGAGCTCGCCGTACAGCACGCCGCCTCTGTCGAGCAGACCGAGCAGCGCGGTCATGAAGAAGTGCAGCGCCTGCGAGTTTTCATCCACCAGCCACGCGATCTTCCCCGCGAACCCGACGACGCTCGAGAGCGACATCATGGCGCGCTGCCACGCGGACGGGGGCGGGCCGGGCGCGTTGTTGGGATCGAAACCGGGCTGGCCGGGCATCAAGCCCGCACCGTACCCACCTCCCATGCCACCGAACCTGTTGCCGTACATCCCGGCGCCGTACCCGCCGTACATGGAGCCGCCGCCGCCGTACGCGGAGCCCATCGCGCCGCCGTACCCGCCGTACCCGCCGTACCCGCCGTACCCTCCCGCGCCGCCGCCGTACATGGAGCCCATGCCGTAACCTCCCACGCCCGCCCCGTACCCCACGCCGCCGTACGGGCTCGCGGCTAAGCCCCCCGCGTACGGCGCCACCGCGTATGCGCTGGCGCCCGTGGCGAGCGCGGAGGTGCCGGGCGAGCCCGCGAAGCGCGCGGGCGGGGGCCGGGTCTGACCCGTGGGGTTCGACTCGGTGGGCACGGGCGTGGACGGCGCCGAGCCGGCGCCGGGAACGTCCCACGGCTTGAGCGTGTCGCCCGACGCGGCCGGGGTGGAGGCGGCGACACTCTCGCCCGTCGCCGCCGCGCGCTCCCACGGCTTTGGGGGGGGCGCTGCGATCGAGAGAGGTGGAGGAATTGAGGCGAATGGGCGGAAGGGAGGTCAGCGGGGGGCGCGCGGACGAGGGGCGCGCGCGGGAGCGCACGAGGCCGCGAGCGCGCGGGGGAGCTGATGTTCGTCTCAAACAGCCACGAAGGGAAGAAACACACCTGCTGACATGCCCTTCGTCGTCGTCGCGCGCGAATGGGAGTGCGGGCCGGGAGAGCCCCACCGCGCGCGAGATTCGCCCACCGAAAGGCACGCGAAGGCGAAAAATAGGCAGAGCGAGCGACCTGGCCGACGTCAGTTTTGCCGACTCGATCCGCGAAACGCGCTCATTCGATCGCGCGCGACGCACGCACGACACACCGACCACCGACCATGTTCCGAAAGACGCTCGTTTTCGCCACCGTGCTGCTCGCGTTCGCCGCGACTCACGCCGAAGACGCCCCCAAGGTCACCCACAAGGTACGACGCGCGGCGCATCAGCACACCGGGCGACCCGATCGCCCCCGCGGATTCGACTTCCGGACGACCTCCTCGACGTCCGAGATTCCTCTCCTTTTCGGTCTCCGCGTAGACACGAAAACGTCCTGATGATCATGAAGCGCGAAAAGTCTTCGCGAAAGTTTCACCCGCCGCGCGGCACTGACGGACCTCCTTTGTCTCGACCGCGTGCGTGACGATGTTCTGTGTTCTAGGTGTACTTCGACGTCTCGATCGCCGGTGAGCCCGCCGGCCGCATCACCATGGGTCTGTACGGCGACGTCGTCCCCAAGACGGCGGAGAACTTCCGCGCGCTCTGCACGGGCGAGAAGGGCGTCGGCCAGCGAGGCAAGCCCCTGCACTACCAGGGCAGCGACTTCCACCGCATCATCCCGCAGTTCATGATCCAGGGCGGGGACTTCACCGACGGCAACGGGCGCGGCGGCGAGTCCATCTACGGCGGCAAGTTCGAGGACGAGAACTTCAAGATCAAGCACACCGGCGCGGGCGACCTGTCCATGGCGAACGCGGGGCCGGGCACCAACGGCTCGCAGTTCTTTCTGACCACGGTGAAGACGTCCTGGCTGGACGGGCGACACGTGGTGTTCGGCAAGGTCATCGACGGCATGGACACCGTGTTCAAGATCGAGGCGGTCGGATCGGGCAGCGGCTCGCCCTCCAAAAAAGTCACCATCACCGAGTCCGGAGAGCTCGAGATGTGATGGAGGAGAAAGAGAACGCGCCGAGACGGAGGACGCCGCGACGAAAAGCGCGGAACAGAAAAGACAAAAAGACGTCAGTCTGACTTTTCGCAAGTTCCCAGGGAGAGACACGCGCGCGGTGTGTAAGAAGGACGACCGATCTGCTCTTCGTCGCTCTCACACTTCATGCGCGCCCGCTCTCTCCGCGCGCCGACGCTCGCGGCGTTAGCCCTCGTCACCGCGGCGGCGGCGCCCCACGTCTCCCTCGCGCGCCTCGCGCGCGATACCGGCGCGACGAACGCGCCCCCGTCTCCTCTCGCTTTTTCCTCCCGAGACGCGCGCGACGCGTCCTTCGCCGGCCACGACGAGCGACGCGGCGAGCCGCCGCGCGGCTCGCGCACGGCCGCGTACGCGCTCGGCGCCGGCGCTCTGGTGCTGGTGGCGGGCACGATGGCGGGCCTGACGGTGGGTCTGCTCGGCGTGGACCCGATTGAGCTCGAGCTGAGGAAAGAGGCTGAGCTCCCTTCTGCGCCTTCCGCGGCTCTTCTGCGCGACCGAGACGACGCGAAAAAAATTTGGGACGTCGTCGCGGAACACCACTGGCTGCTCTGCACGCTTCTGCTCGTGAACGCCGCGGCGAGCGAAGCCTTGCCGCTGTGCCTCGACACGATTTTACCAAAGTATTCCGTGATCGTCGTCAGCGTCACGCTCGTGCTGGTGTTCGGGGAGATCCTTCCGAGCGCCGTGTTCACGGGTCCGCGGCGCACGCGGCTCGCCGCCGCCTGCGTTCCCTTCGTGCGCGCGCTGATGTGGCTGACGGCGCCCCTCTCGTGGCCGCTGGGGCGCGCGCTGGACCGCGTCGTCGGCGAGGCCCACGCCTCGACACGGCTGGACCGCGCGCAGATAGGCACGCTCATAGGCCTGCACGGGCGCGCGCTCTCGCCCGCCAGGCTGGCGCGCGCCGCGAGTCGCGGCGCCGCGGGCTCGCGCGCGGAGACGGCGCGCGAAAGGGAAGAGGAGACGTTCCCTTTGCTCGTCGACGACGACCGCCGCCGCGACGGCGCCGGGGCTCTGCCCGACGCCGCGGCGACGACGCCGCGGCGACGATCGACCGCGAAACGTCCGTCGGGCGTCAGACACGAGAGATGGTGGCGGTCCGTCTTCGCGCGCCTGGTCGTGTCGCGCGTCTGGTTCGAAAACCGCGGCGCGCGCCGCGGCGACGGCGACGCGGCGGACGATGGAAATACGCTCGGCGCGTCTCGGCGGCGAAAACCCGAGCCGGGGCTCGGTCCGATCCCGCCGCGCCGCGCCGGCGTGCTGAGCGACGACGAAGTGACCATCGTGCGCGAGACGCTGAAGCTCGCGCAGAAGACGGTATCGGACGCGATGACTCCGCTGCACGCGGTGCACATGCTCCCCTGGGAGAGCACCGCGTTCGACCAAGACACGCTCGCGCGCGTGTTGGGCGCCGGGTTTTCGCGCGTGCCTGTGTTTCGCGGCAGAAACAGACACAACGTCGTCGGGACGCTGATGGTCAAGAAACTCATCGTCCTCGACCCGAACGAGCGGAGGCACGTGCGGGACGTGCCTCTGCGCGCGCCGCTCGTCGCGCACCCCGACGCCGGCCTGCTGGAAACCCTCAACGCGTTCCAGGCCGGGCGGTCGCACATGGCGCTGGTCACGCGCGACGCGTCTCGGCTGGAACGCGCGTGGCGCGCGAACGAAGACGTCGGCGGGGGGGTGCGCATCCTGGGGATCATCACCGTGGAGGACGTGCTGGAGGAGCTCATCGGCGAGGAGATCCAGGACGAGGACGACTACGCCGAGGAGCTCACGCGCGGTCGCGCGGCGAGTCATGCCGCGACGCGACGGGAGTTCGCGCCGCGGGCGAGTCCCGCGCGAGTCGGGGGAGCCCCTCCCTCCGTCCGCCGGGGATTCTTCGACGAGCGCCGCGTCGAGGTAAAAAACGAAAGCGAAACAGAGAGCGGCGCGGCTGTCGCGCCGACGAAGGCTCGCGCGCGCTTCGCGGACGTCGTCGCGGCGCGCACAAAGCCGCGGGGGCGCGACGCGCCCTTCCCCCCGGCGGCGTTCGCGGCGGCGCGCAAGTTCAAGCTCCTGCTCGCGCGCCGGCGCGCGCGGCGCTTGCGCCGCGCAGACTCGCTCGAGAGACGAGACGAGCGCGCGTCGGCGTCGTAGCGCGTTTGACGTTCCATCTATACGGAAGGCACCAGTAACAGTGTCTATGATGCGCGCGTGTTCACTATTGTCTATGTCTACACCGGCGTCTCTTTCTTCGCGTCGGCGCCGTCCTCTCGCCGAGACTGCGCGAGGACGCCCGTCATCGCCGCCGCGCGCCTCGAGATGCGGTCCGCCAGCGCCGGCCTGGCGTGTCCCTTCCTTCGCCCGGCGTGCACGACGTCGTCCCGGAGCCACGGGTTGACCGGAGGCTCGAGCACGCCGTGCACGCGCCCCATGTCCTCCGCGCCGGCGGCGACCCCCGGCGAAGAGGGCGCCGAGCTCGGAAACGCCCACTGCGACACCACGCCGATGAGGCACAGGGGGAACGTCAACACCACCGCGAACCCGAGGTTGGAGACGCGGTTGGCGTTCCGAACTCCCGCGCTCGCGCCCGCGCTCGCCCAGGAGCGACCTGCGCTCGCGCCGCCCGCGGCGTCGCCGTACGGCGCACCCACAGACCCGCAGCCGTGTTGGCCGAGCAGCACGTTCCTCGCGGCGGTGATTTTGTTGAAGCGGAACTTGGCAGCCGCGCTCTGCTCGGGGGAGCTCTGCTTGTCCGGGTGGTGGACGTGCGCGAGCCTGCGGAACGCCGCCTTGATCTCCTCCTCGGACGCGCCGGGACGCACGCCGAGGTCACCGTGCGGGTCGCTCATCTCCACATGGGTTCGACGAGAGACGCACCGCGCGCTCGGCAGTGGGGTCGCTCGGAGCGACGTGTCCAGTGCCGAAAAAAATGGGCACATTTTTTTGACGAGAATCGGTTGAGCTTTTAGTCTGTGAAAAGCCCAAAAATTGACCAATAGCCGTCGAGCTCGAGTGGTAAAAAATGTGGCTCCAGGTCGAGATTCCAGCTGGCACCTCCGAAACGGAAGGCTGGAACGTCGTGTCGCCTCTTTATCCGTGTGCGTCACGCACTCTACCCCGCACGTCATCCTCTTCCACCCACAACCGTAAGACAAGATGGCCGCTTTCGCTTCTCAGCAGGCTCTCGCCGCCAAGGTCAACGTGGCCGGCGCGAAGCTCAACATGAAGAAGACCTCCGCGCGCAAGGCCGTGAAGGCTTTCTCCGCCCGCGCCCAGGCTGTGGCCGCCCCTGCGGTACGTCTCATTCCCGACGCGGCTCTCCAGCGGTTCCGCGCGGCGCCCCAGCCGCGCGCGAGCGTCCGCGCGCTCGTATCGCACCGAACGTGCGCTCGCGTTCGTGCGCCTGGTTCCCGCGCGCGCCTGTTTCCCCGTCTCTCTGCGCCGTGACGAAGCGGTCATCGGCGACGCGAGAATCTTCCTCGCGTTTCGACGACGCGCGATCGCCTGGGATCGGTCGAGCTTATCCGTTTCGCGGGGCGCGCGATCTCCGCGCGCGTCGCGTGGCGCGCGGTGATCTCCCGCGCGGCGGCTCGCGGGGCCCACACCGATCCCCCGGAGCCGCGCGCGCGTCCTCCGAGGCTGCCCCGGCCGACCACGCGCGCCCGACGCGTGACACGCACGGGGGTCCGAAACGCGATCGGGCGGCCGCCCGACGCGTCACAAGTCGCCTGGGTCGCGAACCGAGAAATGTCCTCGGCTCGAGTCGCGCGGCGCGCTCGCTCGCGTGTTTTTTTTCCCGCGAGCGCGACGTCGTCGCGCGCCGCCACGAACGACGCCACGCGCCGCTCTCCACCACCACGAGAAATGTCGTGACTGACCGTCGTCACCGTCCGTCTGCGCGCGTCGTCTTCCGCATCACAGGGCACCGACCTCAAGAAGGGTGTCGTGACCGGCGACGATTACCTCGCGGTTCTCGACCACGCGCGCGCCAACGGGTACGCCATCCCCGCGGTGAACTGCACGATGTCGCCCATCGTCAACGCGTGCCTCGAGGCGGCGAAGAAGGCGAACTCGCCCATGATCATCCAGTTCTCCAACGGCGGTGGCGCGTACATGGCCGGCAAGGGCCTCAAGAACGAGGCGGACCAGAAGGCGGCGGTGATGGGCTGCGTCGCGGGCGCGCTGCACGTGCGCGCTCTCGCCGAGTTTTACGGCGTCCCCGTGATTCTGCACACCGACCACTGCTCCAAGGCGCTCCTGCCCTGGTTCGACGGCCTGCTCGAGGCGAACGAGGAGTACTTCGCCAAGCACGGCGAGCCCCTATTCTCGTCGCACATGCTCGACCTCTCCGAGGAGTCCATCGAGGAGAACATGGAGATCTCCGCCAAGTACCTCAAGCGCATGGCGGCGATCAACTGCTTCCTCGAGGTTGAGATTGGCATCACCGGCGGCGAGGAGGATGGCGTCGACAACACCGACGCCAACCCCGAGGACCTCTACTCCAAGCCCGAGGAGATCCACCAGGTGTACAAGGCGCTCAACCCCGTCGCCCCCGGCATGTTCTCCATCGCCGCAGCCTTCGGTAACGTGCACGGCGTCTACTCCCCCGGCAACGTCAAGCTCACGCCCCCCATCCTCGAGAAGGGCCAGGCGTACATCAAGGAGAAGGAGGGCCTCGACACCGACAAGCCCGTGTACTTCGTGTTCCACGGCGGCTCCGGCTCGTCCCGCGAGGACATTCGCGAGGCGATCGGCTACGGTGTCATCAAGATGAACATCGACACCGACACCCAGTGGTCGTTCTGGGACGGCGTCAAGGATTACGTCGCCGATAAGAAGGACTACCTGCAGGGCCAGATCGGCAACCCCGACGGCCCGGAGAAGCCCAACAAGAAGTACTACGACCCCCGCATGTGGCTGCGCGAGGCGGAGACCTACACCGTCGACCGCCTGTACGCCGCGTACGAGGACCTCAACGCCGTCGACGCGCTCTCCAAGTAAGCTGTTTTTGAGAGAAGCGCGAGCTGCGCGGGAAGAAGGACGAAGGAAAGTTTTGCGTGAAGAACGAGGTCGAGCCGCGGGGAGCGCGCGGGCGCGCGCCATTTTTTTTACGAGGAAGCGCATTACTGCCTGAACCGCCGTCGACGGCTGCCGTCTTCGCATGTACACGCCATAAAGTTACAATCACAACCCCAAAAGCCCGTCGTCTCGCGTCCGAGGGCGTCGAAACGCCGTCGCTGACTGTTCGTCGTCCCTTAAATTCCCTCTCCGAACCCGCGTTGTCCGAGAAACCGCCCAGCGCGTCCGCGCCTCCTCACCGCGCGAGCGTGATGGTGAACCCGCCAGGCTCGGGCATGTCCTGCGCGCACACGGGGCAGGGGTACACGTAGTGATCGGCGCCGTGCGGCCGCGTCATGTTCACGCGGCTCTTCTGCTCGCACTCCACGCAAATCACGTGCCCGCAGTCGGGCAACATGTTCAGCGCGTAGTTGTGCTCAGACATCGCGCCCTGCGCCACCATCGCGTGATCGCACGCCGCCACCTGGTGCCCCTCGCACCACGCGACGAGGCGGCCGTGGACCTCGTTCACGTACTCGCACAGCTCGTCCATGCGTAGCGCGGGGCCGCGGCGGCACGCGAGAAGCGCCACCTCCGCCTCCGGCTCGGGGGGGCCGAAGCCCTCCGGGCCGCCCGTCGCGGCGTCGCCGGCGGCGTCGTCG
>MDSV01002570.1_pt1 | contig 13068 bp, 11 predicted proteins | sample 810851 | NCBI WGS metagenome assembly MDSV01 (sample SAMN05326640, study PRJNA326480) | marine metagenome | isolation source: seawater | place: Atlantic Ocean: North East | collected 2012 | reverse complement strand
CTGAAAGTTTAACTCCTCCCTCACCAATCAAAGTCTCTAATCCTTTTGGTAAGCTTTTGATAAATTCACTTAACTGAGCAATTTCTAAACTCTCTTCTATAAAGCTGTTGTCTACTTTTTGATCAAAAGTAAGATTTTCTCTTAAAGTTCCTGAAAAAAAAATATTTTCTTGGGGAACAAACCCAATTCTTGATCTATGCTCCTCAAGATTAATTGAATTTAGATTATCGTTGTCAATTAATACTTCGCCTGAAGAAGGCTTTAAAAGGCCTAAAATTACATCAATTAAAGTTGATTTGCCCGCACCACTTGCACCAACAATAGCAACAAAAGAATTAAGTTTAACCTCTAAAGAAACGTTATTTATTACTGTATTATCATTATTGTATTTAAAGCTAACATTATTTATTACAATCTTTTCCTTAATATTTTCATATTTTTGGGCGTCAGTATTTAATTCCTCTTTTGCAGCATCACTTAAAGATTTCATTTGATCAACAATATTTAGAGCTGGTAAATGAATTATAAATGATCTGTAAGCGCCCTGCACAGAAGAATATTTGGGAGCCATTCTAAGAAGCAATAAGACAAAAACCATAATTTTTGAAATTTCAATTTCTAATACAGCAAGAGAAATATAAACTATAAAAACCATTGCAATACTTAAACATGCTTGAATTAAAAACTTAATGGCAGAAGCATAATCTAAAAGCCTTCTTGATACATCGGTATTTACTTCATTGATATTTGTTAATTTATTGAGGATGTAATTTTCTAATCCACTAGCTTTAACTAGTTTGAAACCCCTAATTGCATCAACTAATTGTCTTGTATAGGACGAATTAGTGATAACTACAGACTCTCCAAATTTTTTACTTTTTTTAAGAAGGGGATAAACTAATAAAAATGAAATGAAAATTATTGCTAGTACAATTAAAGTCATGCTAACTGATAAATAAGCTGCAACAATCATGTAAATGAAAAACTGAAACATTAATGAAATCAATAAAACTAAATTTATTAATGCTTCAGCCAATTTGTCAGTTTCATGTACGAGTTTATTAGATATTTCTCCTGAAGCATAATTTAACCCATGTTTCCAATTTGACATAAAAATTGATCTACCAATTTCCTGCCTGCTATCAAACAATATTTTATATCTTACTGATTGGATTAGACGTTCTTGCAAATAAATTGTAAAAAAAGACAATATCATTAGAGATAAAACAAATAACAGCAAATTTGAAAGTGAGATTTCTAAATTAAAAAAATTAAAAAAAATTGGCAAAATACTAAAAGGAAAGGTTAGTGAAGCTAAATCTACTTCATTTGTTACAAAAGAAATAACAGGTATCAATGAAGCTATTCCAATTCCTTCAAATAAGGCGGTTATAGAAATAGAAATAAATAAAATAAATTTATTTGGAATTCTTGTAATTAGAAAAAAATTTTTCATTTACTTATCATGGTTTTGAGTATCTTATCTATCGCCTCAGAGTAAGTTAAAGTCCCAAGTATACTATCAATGAATTCAGGATCATTCTCATGTCTAAGGCCTTTAACCTCTAAATTATTAATTATTCTTTTAAGTTCAGATAAATCATGAACTAATGTTACTCTTTTACATAATAAATCATAATTTTTATGGGCAATACATTCTTTTCTTGGACAAAAAACTAAAATATTTTTATTTGTATATAAGGCATTTGATACTACAGAAGAAAAAAGTGTATCTGAAACAATTAAATCATATCTATTAAATAATTCTTCAATTTTTTTATGATGAATTAGAGTTATTTTTGAAGGATCTTTTATACCCCTTTTCATTTCAATCAACATATTGCTTAGCTCTTCATAACCTCTTGGATGAGCTTTGATGCTCATAATAGAATCAGTTTCGATCGAATAATCTATTAATGCGTTTAAGAAAGTTAACTTTTCATTATCAAAAGTTATACCCCGTAAATCTTTTAACGTATACCTTGAGGGTGATCCAACGGCATATAGAATTTTTTTATTTTTTTGCTTATTAGTTTCATCTTTATAATTAATACCTAAGTGTCGAACTACTTCTAAGTTTAAGGTACTAATATTTTCCATAGATTGTTTTTCAAAGTCTGAGTGAATGAATTGTAATCTATTCAAAAATTTATTCTGCTCAAGAAAAAGAACAAAAGGATCGTTATATCTAAAGATTTCTATTGGACCATTATGCTTAAAAAAATAAACAGGAATATTTAATTTATTAGCTGTTCTAACTACATTAAAATCAATTAGATCTTGAGCGCACATTGGTAAGATAATTCCATTGACTTTTTTATTTTTAAAAAAAGATAACTCTTTCTTGGGAAAGTTATTAATTACATTAACTGATGCTAAAACGTATTCGTCAACTAAATTAGTTAATAAAGTTTCAAATGATGGCAAGAAATTACTAAAGAAAACTTTTGAATCTTTTCTAATTGTTTCTTGAGAGTAAATTTTTTCACTTAAATTGACTTTTTCTAATTTTTGAATGATTCTATTTTTAATATTTAAAAATTGAGTTTTTGATGAATGATTTTTTATTATGTTAAGATCATATCCTTCTTGCAAATATAAAAATATATTTTCTTTCTTCTTCAGATTTGAGTATTTGTTTAGTAATTCTCTACTTTTCCTAATTATACCTAGATAAAGCCATATAGATTTACTATATAAATGATAAAAAATATTTTTTATTTGAAATTTTTTTTTTATTTCTATGATTTTTGTATTTGGTAATGAATATATTAATAAACTTATAAATCTATCACTTCCCTGGCCCAATATATTACTAAAAGACAAATCACTTAAACTTAAAGTTGAAAAACCTAATTTTTTTATTTTTTTGTCAGTAATAATTTCAATTGTACTATATTGCTTCATCAATTTATCAACGCAATTCTGTATAAAGAATAAATCTAGAAATTTATGCATAAACCAGAATCCATTAGATGAAAAAGAATGTTCTATTCTTTTTTCAGTGTAGATAGATTTATCAGATTGAGTTAGCCACTCTTTAATCTTTGGAATAAATACTGAATCTAAAACATTTTGGTAAGATTGATCATAGAAACTCTCAATTGTTATATAATTAATATTATTTTTTTCAAAAAAAAACTGTTGATCTATTTTAATGGGTAAAAAGTCAACGTCTTCATTGCTAAATCTCTCATCCATATAATGAAATGATGTATTAATTATTATTAAAGATTTTTTTTTCACTCAGTTCTAGATATTTTTTGATAATCTAGTAAATAATATTTTATTTTTAAACTAGTATAATTTTTAAATTGCATTGGAATAGTTAAAAATTTTATTTACAAACCCTGACCAAGGTATATAGGCAAGCTTATGAGCACTTAATATCATTTTAATTTTTTATAATTAACCGAATGACACTAAACGCTTCTGCAAAATGAACACCTATAACACTGCCCCAACGTCTTGCTATCACTTCTAAAGCTTTTGAAGATCTAGGGTGGGGATATGCCCTTCTTTCAGAAGTATAGCAATTCATTGCTTTTTGCTTAGCCTTCAAATCTCTAGAATTAATTTCAATTAATAAGCTTGGAGCAAATGAAAGATGAGTATCTGAAGATTGCCATTCTGTAGATGATGGTGTTTCAAATGTTAATAATTGGATTTGTTTTTTTCCTGGTAATGGCCTTAATGAAGTTAACACTGCGTTAAAAGTTATACTATGATCAACATTTAAATCATTCTTATGATGAGTAAGAACAATATCGGGCTTAAAATTGTTTATTTCATTCTCTATGACTTTTATAACCTCCAAAATATCGACAGAATCAAATCTATTATCAGGAAAATCAAAAACGGAGGTTTTATTTATACCAAGTATTTTTGAAGCTTTCTGAATATTTTTTAACTGATTTCTGATCTTTTCTTTGAAATTAATTTCATCACGAGAGGTTATACCTTTTGAAAGTATTATTGCTTTTATCTTGGCTTTTTTTTCTTTAGCACATTTATGAAGTGTTCCTCCTAAACCAAGTAATTCATCATCAGGATGAGCAGCAACAACAAGAATTTTTTTTTGATCAAAAAATTTAAGGTTACTCATTCAAAGTCCTCTAATTTACAGGGTGAGTATTCTTTTATAGGCTTTTTAAGAGATTTATTCAACACTCTGTCAAGTAGATCATAACTGATGCCATTTCCAGGTCTCAAAAAGGCTAGATCATTGATCCCAATCTTATGGCCAACATTCAAGTCTCTTACATAATGCAAACTTCGCCTAAATTGTATTTTGCCTTTTTCTTCATTTTTACTTCTTTTCCAATTACTTGTAGATAAATTTGACTCAATAACTCGTATCCATTTGACCATTTGACTAAACTCATCAGGCAACATAGAAAAATGATGTTCGGCTGAGTCCTTATCATCTCTATCAAGTGTAAAATGTTTTTCTATTATTTTAGCACCTAATGTTACAGCTGAGATAGCTAATTCCTTACCAAGGGAGTGGTCAGAAAATCCAATCTTAATATTTGGATAAGTATTGGATAGAATTTTTATATTTTGCAGTGAGGCATTAATGGGATCCAAAGGGTAATCACTCACACAGTGTAAAATTGATATGTCATTATCCTGAAAAGCACTTTTTGCACCTGAAATTTCATTTAAACTACCCATTCCTGTTGATAAAATTATAGGTTTTGTTGTTTTTGATAGACTCGAGATTAACTCAAGATTATTTAAATCCATTGATGCTAGTTTATAAGCATTAATGCCAGACAATGTCTCTAAAAAATTTACAATTTTTGGTGAGACCGGAGTTGTTATAAAATCTAAATTTTTACTTTTAGTATAATCAATAACTTCTTGATGTGCCTCTAACGGAAGCGCAATGCTATCTGCAAACTCAAACCAATACTTAAAACCTTTTGTATCCCAATCAGGATAATCAGCAGTTTCTAGGGTGGGGGTACATATGTCTAAACCTGTAAAAGATTGTATTTTAATTGCATCAACACCTGTTTCTGAAGCAGCATCAATTAATTCTAAACATTTTTTGACACTGCCATTATGATTATTACCAATCTCTGCTATTACATATACCATTTTTTAGAAATAATTATAATTATATGAAAGAACTTTTTGTCTATGTGGATCACCGGGTATTATCTTATTATCAACTAATATATTATCTTCTTCTATATGCGCGTCCATCTTCCTAAGTCTAATAAATTCTTGTAAATTTTTATCATGCATAAAATTCCATCCTTCTCTTAAGTAAAACTTCCATGTCGACTCGTTTGTAACTGGAACTATTGCAGTCATCATATGAATACTATTATTTAATGCAGTTTCATTGACTTTGCTATAAAGAGCCTTAAAAATTTGAACTTTTCTTTTAGATTTTAAGTTAGCAATCATCGCAGCGCGATGAACATGGATATTATTTAACCATTTAGAAACAATTAAAAAACCTAAGACTTTATTATTTTGTAAATAGATAATACTAAAAGAAAATTTTTTTTCTAGATCGTATAAAAAATTATTTATAGTCCATGGATTTCCATATTTATCTCCAAGTAATTTACTAGTTTGAAGATCTATATCAATCAATTCATCTATATATTTTTTCGTTAATGCTTTGTCGAGTATAAATAAGTTTTCTGAGCTCATATATTATTATAGATCTATGAAATAGACAGTTTTAATCAAATGCAATAAGAATATCATTTATTTTTATTAAATAATTAGAGATTTATCCTTAAATTATTATTCCTTAATATCATTTTTTTGTAATATATATTAAATTATTTTATAAATAGTCTATGTACATGCTAAATCTTACTTGTTTTATTGAACTTAGATATAATGACTAATTTAGAGGAAATTGGAAAAATTATATCTATTCACCAACCTGCTTATTTGGGGTGGTTAGGTTATTTTCATAAAATATTTTATTCTGATATATTTGTAGTTCATGATGCAGTAGAATTTTCAAGAAAGTCTTTTATAAAGAGAACATTAATAAGAAAATCAAATACTGATGAAAGTACATATCTCATTTTACCTGCTCAAAAACACTCTGATTTCTGTAGTATAATTGAAATGCATCTTGACGAGACAATAGATTGGAGAACATCACATCTGAGAAAAATTAATTCAGCATATAATAAAGCCCCTTATTTTAGAGAATATTTTCCTGTAATTGAGTCTCTATTTGAAAGTACAAGAAATGCAACTTCTCTTGTGGAAATAACTTCAAAATTTACAAATGGAATACTAAAGATTTTGCAAATAGAGTGTGAAATTCATTTTTCATCAAAACTATTAAACAACCAAGTTTTTAATAATCCACATGAAAAAAATATTGCAATATGTAAGAAACTGGGTGGCTCAATCTATTTTAGTGGCAGTGAGGCAAGAGATTATCAAAAAAATTTGCCATTTCCAGAGGGACTAGACTTAATATATCAGGATTTTTGGGGTTATTTAGAAACTAACCCATATTTGGAAAAATCAAGATTCATTAATGGCCTCTCAATATTAGACCCTCTTTTTTACATAGGTCCTGTAGGAATTAAAGAGCTATTTTCTAAGTATGAATGAGTTATTTAAGGTTGTTATTTAGATTCAATAAATCATGTGAGTTTGCTATTAGTAGAAAATAGCACATAATCTTTTGAATTAAAAAGAGATATACTTAAACACTTATTTTTAATTATAATGTGTATTCTTTTTTTATAAATCCTAACTACTGAACCATTCGCAACTTCTAATTTTTTATGGACTCTTATTATCTTTGCTTCATCTATATAAATTTTTTTATTTTTAAAAATAGTAAATGAACCATTAAAAGGTTTACTAAAAGCCCTTATTTTATCATAAATTGTCTTTATATCTGCATTCCAGTCAATTCTCCTATCTATTTGTTTAATCTCTTTATATATAAAATTATTACATTCTTGCTTTTTTAATATAAAGTTTCTTTTTTTTACTTTTTCAATACATTTAATTATTATTTTAGGATATAGATTTATAAAGATCCCTAACATCTGTGACCCAGTGTAATTTTTTGGTATTTTTATTTTTTTTTGAAATAATATTTTTCCTCCATCACAAGTCTTATCAATTTCATGAACAGTAATACCTGTAAATAAATCTCCATTCATAATAGATCTAACCAATGGCCCTCTTCCCTTATACTCGGGGAGTAATGATCCATGAATATTTAAAGAGATAATACTTGAAAAATTAAAAATATTTGATTTTATTAAATATTTATATCCAACTGAAAAAATTACATCTGGTTTACGAATATTATTTATCCTAAAGAAGCTCTTGAATTTTGATGTTCTCGGATTGCCAGTATAATATATTATTTTATTTTTATTTGCATATTTGATTAATTCTTTCGAATTTTGATCAGTAAAAATAAATGATATATAATATTTTTTTTCTAGCGCCTTAAGAGAAGCTATAGATGTGGAATTTCCCCCCATCAATAAACCTAATAAAATTGTATTGCTCTTTTTCATTAAATTTTAATGGTCTTTAAGTATATTGATTCTTAAATGATTATGAGAAAGGTTATCAATATTCTTATTCTGATTTTTAATCATATTTGTAGCAATATTATTTTTATTTAATAATTTACTAACATAAGTATTTATATTTTTAGTATTATTGTTATTAAATTTCCCAATTCCAAAAGCCATTTTTGATCTAATTAAACCATCGTAAATGTTTTCTTGGTTTTTTATTAAAGAACCAACGATTAATGGAAGTTTTATACTACAGCACTCAAGCGCTACTGTACTAGAACTGCATATGCCAATTTTTGATTTTTTCATAAGGTATAGCATTTTATCAGCAGATAAATTTGAATATATTTTCAATCTATTTTGATTATTTCTAATGATAGGAATTTTATTAAAATTGATTTTTTTATTATAAACTAAGAAAATATTATCGATATTACTATGAATAAATAGTTTTTTTAATATATTAATAATAACTCTTTCTGCCTTACTACTTGATCCTAAGCATATAAAAATATTATTTTTAATTTTTTTATATAAATTGATGCTTCTTTGATTTTTTATAAAACATTTTTGAACCATTAAGTATTTAGTACCTAATCTAAAATCAATATTATTTTTACTTCGAAATTTTTTTTCTGAAATTTTGGGCGCATGATTAATAACACAGTGTGAGAATGAATAGTTTTTTGCCTCATCATCAATTGTTACTACTTTTATATTATTTTTTTTGAATATTTTTTTATTATTTCCGTTAAATTGATAACCATCAAAAATTATTATATCTACATTTGGTATTATGCTTAATATATATTTACTTTCTTGCTGACCTGACATCTTTTTATTTGTTAGAAAAATAAAAGTTACATCATGTTTCAAAAATTCTCTTTTTATTGATTTAGTAATCTCTTTAATTACTATAAAAATATTACAGTAATTATCTAGTGATTCTATTAACGCTAAACATCTTCTAAGATGACCAAAACCTATTAGATTGCCTCCATCAACTCGTATAACACAATTTTTTTTCAATTCTTAATATCTAAACTTTATCTTATATTAAATTTTTTAATTATATTAAAACCCTGGTTCCATTGCATATCAAGATATTCGGAGTATTTCATTTGGGTGTTATAAGGCATTTTAAAAAATTTATTTTTGTCTATTTTCTTTAAAAATTTCAAATTACTTAAAATATCTATCAAACTTAAATCATCAATTTTTTTATTTATGTGATGTAAAAGTTTTAAGCAAGAATCAAAATCTTCCTGGTAATCGACAGTTAAGCTATAGCAACTTAAATCTTTGCCTAAATAGTCTAATTCTAAACATCCTTTTTTTGCATTTTGGTCTTTTGTCACGAACCATCCTAAGTATTCAGTTTCATTTGGGTTATCAATTTTTTGATAGAGTCTTTGAAGATAGTTAATCGAAAAAAGCTCGGCTGAAAGACCGACTGGACAATTCATTGCTCTAACATAGTCTAAATTATGTCTTTTAAATAAGACACCCATTTGATCCATAATTGCTGGATCAGCAAAAGGCATGTCAGCTGTAACCCTGAAAACTCCTTTAGCTTTCTCTTTCTCAGCTAAACTTATCATTCTATCAATAACATTTTCTGGATGACCACAAAAAAAATCTATATTCCTAGACCTTGCTTCACTAATAAGCTCTAAATCTGAATTTAAATAAGATGAGGTTAAAATATTTTTTTTTGACATTTTACTTTTTTTTATATTAGTCATCAGATCAAATACCATCTTATCTTCATAAAAATTTTTAATAATTTTTTTCTTTAATCGCGTACTTTTTAATCTACCGATTACTGCAGTTATAATATTATTATTGTCGTAATTACTATACTTATAATCATAATAATCTAACCCTTTATTTGACCTTATGACATTTAATTTATTTCCATTAACTTTATATTTTTTATACATAACTTTTCGCATTAGATATTCTTCTCTTGTAGGATGCTTAAATTTAATACCAAGAGTTTTTGAATATTTTCTTAGATTTTGAACAAAAATACTAAAATCTTCTGGATCAAGGCTAGCTTGCCAATCATAGTTTCTCTCATTTCTAGAATTTGTAATATGTTTTTCAATCCAGCTAATACCTTTTGCAAGCGCCATCGCAGGTATTGTATCTGTTTCAAGACTGTGATCTGCAAAACCAACAGGTAATTCCCAATTAGTTTTCATAAAATCAATAGAATTTAAATTGAGCTCACTACCCTCTGTTGGGTAATTGCTGTAACCATGCATTAAACATATTACTTTATCTTTTTTGATCACTGATAATGCTAGATCAATATCTCTTTCTGTTGCTAATTGAGTTTCAAGTATCACCTGTATTTTTTTCTTTGAAATGATTTTAAGAAATGGAATATTTGTTAAGTCTGTTCCATGAATTTTTATTATTTTAAATTTGTTTTTAAAAACAAAATTTAAGCTATCTATGTCACAAGGACAGGGAATCAGTCTAATTTTGTTTTTTTTTGCGTATTTAAAAAAAAGCATCCATTGATCTTTAGAAAAGCTACATTTCTTTACAATATGCCTGCTTGGATAATCTTTATCACAAAAATAATTTTCATTCACTATTTGAAATGTGAAGTAATCAGCTCCAGAATTCTTTGCGGCATTAGCAAGGGAAACTAAATTTTCATAATCACCATTATGATTAGCTGCAGACTCAGCTATTATAGAAATTTTAGTAGTCATAAATTTATTATATTTTTTACAAGCTAATTAGATAATATTATTATCAGTATTATATATACTATGAGCATCTCTTGATTGTCTATTTATATCTTTTAGGAATTTATTCTGTCTAAATATTTTTAAAAGTTGCTCTAGCCCAATATCAATCCCTCCAATCTTAACTACCTCATTAAGCAATTTATAGTCTTCTTTTGTATCTAAAGTTACACGGATATGATGATTATTTTCTTTTGCTTCCAAATTTGATATCCTAAATTTTTTAGGATTATGTCTTATATATTGAGTGACATGTTCTCTGTGTGAAGCAATGTTTGCATCTGTGAAAGATTTTTTTAGAGACTCAAAGTTGAATACTTCAACATCTAAACCATGAGGAAATGTTTTCTTGATGTTATTAGCTACATAATCAAAATCTTTATTAAAAAGTTTAATGACTTCATCAACAATTATTATATCTAATAATGGATTGTCCGATGTAACTCTTACAATTGTATCTATTTTATATCTATAAGCACAATGGTAAAATCGTGATAAAACGTCTTCTTTTTCACCCTTAAAATACTTAATATTTTTTTTCTTACACCATTCAATAATTTCACGATCTTTAAAATCATTGGAAGTTGCAACTATTATTTCATCAATACAAGATGACTTTTTTAATTTATTAATAACATGTTCTAATACAGGCTTACCATCTAAATTGGTGAATATCTTTCTATGCATTCTTGAAGAGTCAATCCTAGCTTGAATAATTGCACCAACTTTTTTATTTATACTTTTACTTATCATACAGATAGTTCACATAAATTTATTTTTGAAAAAATGATTTATTAAAATAAAAAAGGAAGCTTTAATAACTTTATATTCACCATACATATTGTTTCCAAATCTAGAAAGTCCCTCTCTTTTTTTAATTTTAATAGGTAAGTGTGCTATTCTTAAATTATTATACTTTGATCTAAGTAACAACTCTGATCCAATTAAATTATAACTATCAAAGGGCAAAAAGTTCTTGATTGAATTAAGTTTGTAAAGCTTTAATCCACAAAAAGGATCTTTCAAATCTAAAAAAAATCTACTGATAACACTAAATATAAATTCAGATATTCTATTCATATAGCTTCTATGGCCAACAACTAAGTCAAGTCCCTCTTCATTGGCTAACTTAACAAATTTAAATACATCATTCACAGAGATCTGGCCATCTGCATCTAAAGTAACGATATATTTAAAATTTTTTTTTGACAGATAATTGAATCCTGTATTTAACGCTTTTTCATAACCTAAATTATCTTTATGTTCTATTAGAGTAATATTGGGTTTTTGCTTACAAATCTCAACTGTATTATCTGTAGATCCGTCATCAACAACTAATGTAGAAACATCAAATTCATTTATTTCCTTCAAAACATGATTTATCTTCAAGGATTCATTAAAGGCAGGGATTAAAATACAAACTTCAGAATTATTTAAGGTCTTCATATTTCAAATAATCCCCATTTTTTTTTTCATTTTTAAGCTCTTTGCTTAAAACATTCTCAAATTCATATGGAGCAATTGAATCAATTGGTGCAGGTCGTAAAAAAGATAGGTTTTCTTTTTTTAAAATATGTCCTTTATGTAAATCCTGATTTAGTCTTATAGCTCGTCGTTGCAAAATAACTGTATCTTTTTCGTTATCCTCAATTTTTTTTTCTTCAATACCTAATGAATTCTCCAATTCTCTTGTTGCATCAACCATATCTCTCCAAGTTTTAGGATTTAATGAAAATAAATGATCTGGTCCTTCTCTCTTGTTATCATCAGTAAAATGTTTTTCAATAACTCTTGCCCCTAGACTTACTGCCCCTAAGACTGTAGAGTGCCCTGGGGTATGATCTGACAAACCAAGGACGACATCTGGAAAGAGCTCTTTGTAAGTATTTAGGACTTTTAAATTAATATAACGAAAATTATCCTCACTTCCAGTATAGTTTGTGTTACATTGCATTAAACATATCTTTGCTTTTTCTTTTATCAAAACACTCATTGCTCGTTTAACATCTAATATATCTGCAGCACCTGTTGCTATAAATACAGGGACTCTAGATTTAGCAATGTATTCAATAATTTCAATCCACGTAATATCACCTGAGCCTATTTTATGAGCTGCAACACCATGCTTATTTAGCATATCAACTGAATTAAAATCATAAGGGCTAGAAAAAAACTCAATATTAGCTTTTTTGCATTCTTCAATTAATATTGAAGTCCATTTATCCGGCACAGAAGCATCTACATAGGTCTCAAATACAGTTTTTTTCCATTTTGATTGGTGAGAGGATTTAGACTGCAGTGACCTAAATCCATAATCCGAAACAATAGTATTTGCTTTAAAATGCTGAAATTTAGCAACGTCAGCCCCCGCTTCTGCAGCAAGATGAATTAAATCTATTGCCTTTTTTAAATCTCCATCGTGATTAGCTGCAATATCTGCTATAAAATATGTTGGGTAGTTTTCACCAATAATTTGATTTTTTATTTTTATCTGACTCATTTTTGTATTATTTTTTTTGCAATTAAGTAACTTTCCTCAAAAGATATTATAATTCTATCTTTCAGATCAATAAATGGGTCACTTATTTTAATTCTAAGTGAGTCTTTTATGATTGGCATTGCAATCATAATGAGCTCTATATCTGAAAATTTCTTTTTATTTAAGATGTTATCAATTTTAATTTTAATCGATTTTAATTTTTTTATAAGTGAGCGCTGTTCTTGAATATAATTCTTATAATCAAAGTGATCAATTTTTTTTG
>MDSV01161959.1_pt1 | contig 13070 bp, 14 predicted proteins | sample 810851 | NCBI WGS metagenome assembly MDSV01 (sample SAMN05326640, study PRJNA326480) | marine metagenome | isolation source: seawater | place: Atlantic Ocean: North East | collected 2012 | reverse complement strand
TTGGGATGAAGGAGAGCCTAAAAAGGCTTTTGAAAAAGCAATTCAAAATTCTAATAAAGTAGCAATGTCTTTATCAGATTTATTCTGTGTAGAAAGACATAAATTACATTTTTTAGATTTAGTTAAAAATAAATTACATATTACTTTTGCTAATGAAAAAGAAATCATGTCTTTAATTGATGCCAAAAAATTTGAAGATGTAATTGAATTTTCACAAAAAATTAATAAACTAATAGTAATAACTCGAGGAGAAAAAGGGTCCTTGGCAATCAAAAATAATGAAGTTGTAGAGTGCTCAGCTAAAAAAAATCTTAAGATCGTAGATTTAACTGGAGCAGGTGACCTATTTGCTGGAGGTTTTCTTCATGGACATATTAACGGTAAAACATTAGAAGAAAGTTTACAAACAGGCACTGAAATGTCCTCAAAAATTATTCAGACAATTGGAGCAAGGCTTGAATTATGATTTAATTTTTTTAAAAGCAACTTAAACTAATTTATTTTTTTCTTCTTTTGAAACTTCCTTTGCCTTTTTTAGGTTTAACAATACGTTTTCTGTATTTTGTCGAAAATAAATCTAGGGCGATTTTATTTCTTTTTTTCATAAATAATAACCGTCTTTATCATTCATTATAAAATTTTCATCAGAGAAACTATCTTTAATTTTCTTTCTCAATCTATAGATATGTGTTTCAACCGTGTGGGTGTCAGCATCTTTTGCATATTTCCATACCTTATTTAAAATTTCATCTTTCGGAATAGAGCCTTTACGTTTTAAAAATAGTTCAAGAAGATGAATTTCTTTTTCAGTTAGTGAAACAAAATTTTTATTCTTTGATAGTTTTTTTTCATTCTTATCTAAATTGTACTCTTTAATCCTAATTCCTGAATTAATACTAAAATTTTTCTTAGCGATTGAGCTTTCTATTGTTTTACTTAATTCGGTAACACTAATTGGCAACGATAAAACACTGTCAAATTTATTAGAAATTATTTGATTTGATTTCGATAGTAGGATCTTAATTTTTTTGCTTTTTCGCAATAAATCATTGTTTTCGTTTTTATCTAAATAGTCACCATGTATAAGAAGTACCTGATAATCATTAGATAATTCTATCTCTATGTCATCCGAACAAAGCGTTAGTGTAAAATTGAAATAATCTTTAAGTTCATCTAATGAAGTGTTAAAGTTTTTTGAGCCAAAAGTTAAAACATTAATTTTATGCATATAAATATTAATAATAAAATACTCTCCGTTGGTGACTATAAAGTAAAATGTGCCATTGGTAAAAGAGGAATTCGGGTAAAAAAAAAGGAGGGTGATTTAATAACTCCAATTGGGTCTTTTAAAATAAAATATCTGCTTTATAGAAAGGATAGAATACCAAATATTAAAACAAAACTAAAAAAGATTTATATCAAAAAAAATATGGGCTGGTGCGATGACCCTAGCTCTTCAGAATATAATAAAATTGTAAAACTTCCCTTTTTTTATAAAACAGAAAAACTTCATAAGTCTGATAATACATACGATATTGTTCTTGCTTTAGATTATAATATGAGTCCTGTAAAAAAGAATAAAGGAAGCGCTATCTTTATACACATTGCAAAAAAAAATTATAAAAAAACAGCTGGCTGCGTAGCTATTAAAAAAAGAGATATGAAAATAATTATAAATAAAATTACTAAGAAAACATTGGTAAAAATTTATTAAGTTCTCTCACCAAAAATAGAACTACCCACTCTAAGGAAAGTCGCCTTATATTTTAAAGCTAATAGATAATCGGATGACATGCCCATACTTAATTCTTTTAAATCCATAGAATAATTTAATTCAGAAAGACTTTTAAAATATTTCTCAGTGTTCGCATCGTTTGGAGGTATAGCCATTAAACCAAGAATATTCATGTCATTTTCTTTACGACAGTAATTATAAAAAGAATCTACTTCATTATATGGTATGCCTGATTTTTGAGCCTCATTACCAATATTAACTTGAATAAAATATTTTATAGATTTTCCAATTTCTTTTTGATTTTTAGATAATAGATCGGCTAATTTCTGGCTATCTAATGAATGAATATATTCAAAAGTTTCAACTGCTTTTTTGACTTTATTACTTTGCAACTTGCCAACCATATGAAGTTTAAGTTCTTTGTTTTCTTTTTTAATTTCAGTCCACTTAGAAGCAGCTTCCTGAACCTTGTTTTCCCCAAAATGCTCATGTCCATGTTCAATAAGAGGCTTAATGTAGTTTAAATCAAATGTTTTACTCACAGCAACTATTTTAATTTTATCATCATTATAAGATTTAGAGATATTGGATTTTATTTTATTAAATCTTTCTATTATGCTGCTCATATGTTTGTTTTTAAAAAAAAGTATTTTTTAATTATAGAAAATATCAAAGATATTGACTTAAGTAATATAAAAATTTCAAAAAAATTTATCATTATTTACCGAAATCAGGAAAAAAATGTAAATATGCATAAATTGTTTAAATTTAGGAACCAATGTAGAATAAAAGGCATTGAGTTTTATGTATCAAATAATATCAAACTTATGATTGGTTTAAAAGCTGATGGACTTTACATATCAGCTTATAACTCTGACCTTCGAATCTCTAGATTTAAAAATACAAAATATAAAATTATAGGATCCGCTCATAACCATAAAGAGCTTAGAATAAAGAATATTCAAGGGTGTTCACATTACATTTATTCAAGATTATTTGAGACAAAATATAAAAATAAAAAAGGTTTTCTAGGCTTAATTAGATTTAATCTATTAACTTTTACAAGAAAGGAAATTTTAGTGCCATTAGGAGGTATAAATTTTAATAACTTGAATAAATTAAATATAGTTAATTCAGGATCTTTTGCTTTAATGTCAGAATTAAAAAAAAAGCCGGTTAAAATAATTAACCGGCTTTTTTAAATTATATAGTCTTGTAACTAATTAAAACGCCATAGTTACTGCTATAACAGTTTGGTTTGAATCATCAGCAGTTGTGCTGTAACCAACGTTATCGTGGCTAGCTCTTGATAGCGCAACTGTCATTCCACCCATATTATAAGCTACTTGAACAGCTGAAGATTTTTGCTCTATGTCAGCTGTACCTGCACCTACTGCATTTTTAGTTGACTCTTCTACTTCGTAAGAAATACTTAAGTCATCATTCACTGCCATTGCGATCGATCTGTTTGATTGATCGTAGTAGTCAGCTGTTGCAGCAGTTGTGTGCTCATCGTCATCTAACAACATAGCTTTGTAAGCTCTTGAGTAACCTACTGTGAAGTTACCAAATGAATACGTAGCATAATAAGCGCCTGATTCTGGAGCTTGCTCTGGAGCATTGTCACCAGCGTCGCTGAATTCATTGTAAGAAGCACCGATAGTTAAACCATCGATTGGAGCAGCTTTAACTTGGTAAGCTGTCATGTTTCTACCTTCGTAGTCATCAGCTTGTGTCGATGTTACACCAGCAGCATTTCCACTATTAATACTGTCATCTAAATCTGGAGCATACGCGATTTTAGCTGTAATTCCGAAAGGTAACAAGTCCGCAGGAGTGTGATACTGAACGTTAGCGTAACCATCTATTGTGTAGTTATCACTTGTTGCTGAAGGATCACCTGTATCCGTTGGTCTTGAGTATACTGATTGTGAAGCAGCGTCTTCTAAGTCTAATCCACCTTCGTTAATCATTACGGCGAACGTTCCTACTGGAGTCGTCATAGTTAACTGAGTGTCATCATTATTTGCTGCACCTGTGTCAGTTGCATCAGCTGGATCTAATTCCATTGAGTATGACCATGTGTAACCATTGTCTAACTCACCTGAAGCAGTAAAGTTTAATTCGTTAGTAACACCTAAACCTTTACCGGCAGTAGTACCTGATTGAATATTGTAAGTTGCTTTCGCAGTACCACTTACAGATAATTCACCAGCGTTTGCTGAACCAAATAAAGAAATTGAAGTTAACATAACGATTAAAGTTTTGATTATGTTTTTCATATTTGTCCTTTTTGTTATTAGTTAAAATTTAACTATGAAGGAAAATTAAGCTTTTTTGATACCAATGGTAGAATAATCCTTTATTTTACTTATTATTCTTGCTATATGTTGCATTTATACAACAGTTTTTAACCTCAAAACATCAGTAAAATCAACATTTTTTTAAATTTGAGGTGAATTATAAGTGGCAATACATAGAATGTCTAATATTATGAAAAATTAATATTTTACTGATTTATTATTATAAGAAAATCATGTGTAACTATTTGAACTAAATTATACCTTTAATGAAAAATATAATAAAATTTATTTTCTGCTCTATAATTTTCTCTTTGTTGTTTGGTTGCAATGCACTCAAATATGAAAAAGTTGACACTAGGAAAGTTCCAACTAATGCGCAGGACAGGGCAAGAAAAAATGTCGAGGAAGGTAAAGGTGTTTCAATTGGAAGTCTTTTAAAAAATAATAAAAATACAAATTACGAATTTAGCACTTCAAACCCTATGTGGAGGGCTTCTTTGGAAATACTTGATTTTCTACCTATGACAACAGTAGATTATTCAGGTGGTATGATAATTTCTGATTGGTACTCGGATAGTAATAATTCTAATGAATCTATAAAAATATCAATTCGCTTTCTTTCAAATCAAGTCCGAAGTGATAGTTTAAAAATCATTGTTCATAAAAAAACATGTTCTACGAATTCTGGATGTACTACTACGTTAATGAATAATTCAAAGGTAAGCCAGGAGCTAAGAAGTACCATCATTAGAAAAGCTGCATTATTAGAGAAAAAATCTAAAGATAAAAAAAAGAAGAATTAAATTTCTAATGGAAAGAGCAAATTTTCAAGCAATTGAAAAAAAATGGCAAAACAAGTTTATTAATTTAAAACTACATAATAAAACCGGGGATAAATTTTATTGCTTAGAAATGTTTCCCTATCCCTCGGGAAAAATACACATGGGGCATGTTAGGAACTACACCATAGGCGATGTTATCGCACGATATAAATTTATGAGTGGATTTAATGTCCTTCATCCAATGGGGTGGGATGCCTTTGGTTTACCGGCCGAAAATGCTGCAAAGCTTAATAATTTAAACCCAAAAAAATGGACTGAAGAAAATATTAACGTAATGAGAAAACAATTGCAGATGCTTGGGCTATCAATAGATTGGGATCTTGAAATATCAACGTGTAACCCTGATTACTATAAACACCAACAAGAATTATTTATCGATTTTTATAATCAAGGCCTTGTTTCTAGAAAAGAAACTTATGTCAATTGGGATCCAGTTGAAAAAACTGTTTTAGCTAATGAACAGGTGATTAATGGTAGGGGATGGAGATCTAATGCAGTTGTTGAAAGAAAAAAATTATCTCAATGGTTCTTTAATATCACTAATTTCTCAGATGAACTTTTAAATGATCTAGAAAATCTTAAGGGATGGCCTGAAAAGGTAAGATTAATGCAAAAAAATTGGATAGGAAAATCAATAGGTTGCGAAATAAATTTTCAAATCAAAAATCAAAAACAAAAAATAAAAATATTTACAACAAGACCAGACACAATATTTGGCGCAAGTTTTATAGCTGTTTCTGTTGATCATGAAATATGTAAATCTTTAAAAGATGATCCTAATTTCGAAGCATTTAAGGACGAATGTTCAAAAATTGGAACTACAGAGGAGGCTTTAGCTAATGCAGAAAAATTAGGTTTTAATACAAATTTTTATGCAGAACATCCTTTTTTAAAAGATAAAAAGATTCCAATTTATGTAGCAAATTTCGTCCTCATGGACTACGGAAATGGCGCCATATTTGGATGTCCGGCACATGACCAAAGGGATTTTGATTTTGCTAAAAAATATGATCTTCCAATCATTCGAGTTGTTTCTAACAAAGATAACTTTGAAGATGGTAAAAAAATGAAAGAAGCATTCACTGGAAATGGAACGATGGTTAATTCTGAATTTCTAAATGACTTTGACATTGAGAAAGCTAAAAAAGTTATAATAGACAAGATTGAAGCTGCAAAAATAGGAAAAAAACAAACTTTATTTAGACTCAAAGATTGGGGAGTTTCAAGACAAAGATATTGGGGCTGTCCAATTCCTATGATTTATTTAGAAGACGGGACAGTAGTTCCAGTGGATAAAAGCGAGCTGCCCATTACACTGCCAACTGATGTGGACCTTAATTCCAATGGTAATCCGCTACAAAATCATCCCTCTTGGAAAAAAACTATCCATAAAAAAACAGGTAAACCAGCTACAAGGGAGACCGATACTTTAGATACGTTCGTAGATTCTTCATGGTATTTCATCAGATTTTGTTCTCCGAAGTATGAAAAAGCTCCGTATGATGAAAAAAAAGTAAACTATTGGATGTCAGTAGATCAATATATTGGAGGCGTGGAACATGCAATATTACATTTGCTTTACTCACGTTTTTTTATGAAGGCAATTAAAAAATGCGATAATAAAATTCAATACTCGGAACCTTTTAAAAACTTATTTACTCAGGGAATGGTTTGTCATGAGACTTACAAGGACTCGAATGGTCAGTGGCTTTACCCCGAAGAAATAGAAAAAATTTCCAAAAATGAAGTTATTAAAAAACTAGATAGTTCTAAAGTAATCGTAGGAGCATCAGAGTCGATGTCTAAGTCGAAAAAAAATACAATTGATCCAGAAACTATGATTAAACAATATGGAGCTGACTCAGTTAGATGGTTTATTTTATCAGATAGTCCGCCTGAAAAGGATGTTCAATGGTCTGATGCTGGGGTAGCCTCTTCTAATAAATTTCTACAAAAGATATGGAATTTAAATCAAGTTGTTCTTAATAGAAAAATAAAAGTAAAAAATAATGCAGTAACTGATAATTTTATAAATAAAGTCGACCAATACGTTTTTAAGATTGACAAAGCGATAAACAACTTTCATTTAAATGTTGCTATAGCTCAATTTTATGAAATTTATAAATATTTTAACGAAGCTTTGTCCCTTGAAATTGATAACCAAATTTTAACCAAAAATCTGATAAAACTAATGAAGTTAATGATGCCTTTTACACCTCATTTAGCAAGTGAATGCTTATCAAATTTAAAATGCAAAGAAGTCAACAAATGGCCAATAGTAAACAAAAGATCCATTGAAAATGCCAATATTAATATGGTAATTCAAGTAAACGGCAGAACTAGGGACGTGATTAACGTTGAGAGGGATTTAACTGAAAGTGATCTTGAGAAATTAATAAAAAAAGACTCTAAAGCTAAAAAATATATTATTGATAAAAAAATTGTTAAAACTATCTTTATCAAAAATAAAATTATAAATTATATAGTCAAAAATTAATGAAAAAAAAAAATTTACAAATCTGTCTAATATTTAGCCTTTTATTCTTATATCATTGCGGATTTAAAGCTGTAGATAAATCTAATATTAATGACTTCTCAATCGAGACGATTAACGTAACTGGTAATAAAAGAATAAATTTCAAAATAAAAAATAATTTACTTATAAATTCTAAGAAGAATAGCGCTAGTCTTTTAAACGTTGATATCGAGACAAAAAAAACTAAGCAAGTTAAAGAAAAGAATATTAAAAATGAAATTACCAAATATCAAATAAGCATTATTTGCAACGTGAGCTTTAAATTAAGTAATAATAATGAAAGAATTATTTTTAATGTCAATGCTGATGGTGATTACTTAGTAGGTAACAATTACTCAAAAACCTTAAATAATGAAAAGAAATTAATAGATGATTTAGTTCAAAATATATCAGAACAAATTATCAATGAATTAAACTTCAAATTAAATGATATATAAAAGTTACGTACTTGAACAAAATATCCAACAAATAGAGAAAAATAAATTATTTCTATTCTATGGTGAAAACGACGGATTAAAGAAAGAATTTAAAGAAAAAATTAGAAATAAATTTAGTAAGCATGAAAAGCTTAATTTTTTACAAGAAGAAGTCATTAAAGATAAAAATATACTACTGAAAGAGATTTTAAATAAATCTTTGTTTAATCAAGATAAATTAATTTTTATAGAACAAGCTAACGATAAACTCTTAGAATTAATAGATGAAATAAACGGTGTAATTAAAGATGAAAAAATTTTTATATTTGCATCCATTTTAGATAAAAAATCTAAATTAAGAAATTATTTCGAGAAGGCAAAAGAGAGTGGTATCACAGCTTGTTACGCAGATAACGAAACAACCATAAGAAAAATAATATTCGAAAAACTTAAAAATTTTAAGGGTTTAAACGGTCAAATATTAGACTCGATTTTGCAAAATACAGGATTTGATAGAAACAATATTAATAACGAATTGGATAAAATTAGGAGTTGTTTTACGGATAGAATATTAGATTTAGAAAAAATAAATGCCCTGCTCAACCTTAATACTAATGAGGATTTTAATCTTTTAAAAGATGAGGCGCTAAATGGCAATAAAATCAATACAAATAAACTATTATCAGATACAGTTTTTGATAATGAAAACATGATTTATTATATCAACTCAATAAATCAGAGAATAAACAAGCTTTATGACATTGAAATAGAGAAAAAAAAACAAAAAAACATCGATATGATAATCACAAATATTAAACCTCCAATATTTTGGAAAGATAAAGCGGTTATAAAAGAACAATCTAAAAAATGGAATTTAATGAAACTTAAGAAAGCAATGAACAAGACTTATGATGCGGAAATAGAAATTAAATCTAATTCGTCAATAAAAAAAGATTTATTAATTAAGAATTTAATAGTTGAACTTTGCGCAGACGCTAACTCTTTTTAAGTAAGTTTGAAACAAGTTCAAATTGTTCTAAGTTTTTATATTGAATTGTTATTTTGCCAGAATTATTTTTCTTATTTTGAATAGTAACATTTAAGCCTAAGTTATCCTGTATTTTATTTTGCGCCTCTAAAATATTTGAATCTAATTTTAATTGGCCTGATTTTTGAGGTGATTTTTTTTGTCTTACTAATAGTTCTACACTACGAGAGCTTAAGTTTTTTGCCACAATCTCTTCTGCTATGAGTGTTGCACTAGGTAAACCTATTAAAGGTCTAGCTTGACCTGCTGTAAGACTTTCCTCTTCTATCAAAGCAATTACATCTTGTGGTAACGTGAGCAGCCGTAAAGTATTGCTTATATGACTTCTACTTTTTGACATAAATCTTGCAATTTTTTCATGATCGTAATCAAACTCATCAGCAAGTCTCTGGTATCCTTTAGCTTCCTCTATAACATTTAAGTCATCACGTTGTATATTCTCTACGATTGCAACTTCTAGAGATTCTTTATCATCTAAATCTAAAACGATAATAGGAACTTCATGTAACCCGGCTTTTTGAGCTGCTATCCACCTTCTTTCACCAGCAACAATTTCATATCTTCCAGGATCGACCTTATCTTCTCTAACAGCAATTGGTTGAATAATACCATTTTTCTTAATAGAATTCGTCAATTCCTGTAATTTGCTCTCGTCAAAATGAATTCTAGGCTGATATCTATTTGGACTTAAATCTGCGATATTTGCGGTAAATTTAGCAATTTTGACATTAGGATCTTTTTCTGGAGATGTTTTTTGATCACCAAATAATGCCTTGAGACCTCTACCCAATCCCTTCTTTTTTTGCGGACTCATGCTGCGCTTTCTACTTTTGAACCATTATTTTCTAAAAATTCATTAGCTAATTTAAAATAAGATTTACTACCGTGACAGGTTTTATCGTAAACGACACATGGTAATCCATGTGACGGAGCTTCGGACAATCTTACATTTCTTGGTATAACTGTTTTATAGACTTTTTCTTTAAAATAATTCCTTGCTTCTTTATCAACTTGAGATGATAATTTATTTCTTTTATCAAACATAGTAAGTAAGATACCTCTTACAACTAGTTTTGGATTAAGGTTAACTTTTATTCTATCTATAGTCTTTACAAGTTGTGTGATGCCCTCGAGAGCAAAAAATTCAGTTTGTAAAGGAACTAACAGTTCATTGGAGGCTACCAGCGCCATGACTGTTAAAAGACTCAATGATGGTGGGCAATCTATAAAAATATGATCGTAATTATTTAATGAAATATCATCTTTTTCTAAAATTTGTTTTAGGACAAATGCTCTATCAGAATCATTTGCTGTTTCGACTTCTAACCCAGATAAATTAACGTGCGAACCAATAATATCTAAATTTTTAATTTCTGTTTTTCTAATCGCGTCAGATAATTTAATTTTTTTTATTAATAAATTATATATATTATTTTCTTCATCGTTATTTGATCCACCAAGCCCTGTTGTGGCATTACCTTGAGGATCTAAATCTATAATCAAATTTCTTTGACCCAATATGGACAGTGACGATGCAAGGTTTATTACAGTTGTAGTTTTACCTACTCCTCCTTTTTGATTGATGACAGCAATTGTAGTTTTCTTTTTCATGCCTTCACTTCTAAAATAATAATCTTAGAATCATTATTAGTGATACTTTTAATTAGTTTATAGCTGTAATTCTTGTCTAATGATACACTATTTAACTCCTCTTCAGCATTTTTTCCTTTTAAAATTATTAATTTATGCGGTTTTGTATAATTTTCACGTGAAATTCTTATAATTTCACTTAATTTTTTAAATGCTCTAGAAACAATTAAATCAACTTTAATATCTTCATCATAAACATTACCAAGAATATCGACTTTTAAATTCAATTTAATAGCCATATGTCTTAGGAATTGCCTTTTTACTGGCGATTTTTCATACAATTTCACGTGAAACTTGTTTTTTAAATCATAAATTGAGATTATAAGACCCGGAAAACCAGCTCCAGATCCAAAATCAGCTATTTTTTTTGTATCAGGATCGATAAACTTGATGATTTGAGCAGAATCAAGAATATGCCTGCTCCATATCTCCTTTTCGGTACTTTTAGAGATCAAATTATATTTTTTATTGAATTTTAGTAAATTTTGTTCAAATATAAGTAGTTTTGCTATTGATTCCTCTTCAAAAAAAAGCTTTTTTTCTAAAGAGAATAAAACGTTATCTTTATTCATCAAGCCGTTGCTTTATACTTAAGCCTTTTAATGCTAGATAATAGTAATATCGCTGCTGCAGGTGTAACTCCATCAATTCTTAAAGCTTGACCTAGAGTACTTGGCCTAATTTTATTTAGCTTGTCTTTAATTTCATTGGATAAACCACTTAATTTATCATAATTAAAGTTCTGAGGAATTTTTATACCCTCATCTTTTTTAAAAGATTTGATATCGTGAGCTTGACGATTGAGGTACCCTAAGTAGTGAGCGTCGATTTCAACCTGCCTATCCAGCGCTATGTTATAGAAAGGTATCTCAGGAAATATTTGCCTTATTTTAGCCATATTTACATTTCTTTGACCAATAACTTCAAGAGCTGTTCTTTTAACGCCATCCATAGCAATCTTTATAGAATATTTTTTTGCTTCGTTAGGAGATAACAAATTTGTTTTAAGACATTTTGACAACGAATATAATTTTTGTTTTTTATCGGTAAAATAATTTAATCTTTCAGTATTTATTAAATTAATTTTAGCACCTAAACTTGTCAGCCTTTGATCAGCATTGTCGGCTCTTAGAGTCAGTCTGTATTCTGCTCTTGATGTAAACATTCTATATGGCTCAGAAACTCCTTTTGTTATTAAATCATCAATCATAACTCCAACATAAGAATTAGATCTATTTAAAATAAATTCTCCTGCCTTTTGAATTTTTAAAGCTGCATTTACACCTGCAACTAATCCTTGAGCTGCTGCCTCTTCATATCCTGTTGTACCATTAATCTGACCTGCTAAAAAAAGAGACTCAATTTTCTTAGTTTCTAAGGTAACTTTAAGTTCCCGTGGATCTACATAATCGTACTCGATAGCGTAACCAGCTCTTTTCATCTTTACCTGCTCTAAACCCTTGATTTTAGCCAATATTTTAAGCTGAATATCCTCTGGTAGTGAGGTAGAAATACCATTTGGATATATAGTATTATCATTTAGCCCTTCAGGTTCCAAAAAGATTTGGTGTTTTTGTTTTTCTTTAAATTTAACGATCTTGTCTTCAATGGAAGGACAATACCTTGGGCCTACTCCTTTAATGTTGCCTGAATACATAGCACTTCTAGAAATGTTATCGCTTATAATTTTATGTACTTCATTATTTGTGTAAGTCATCCCACATTTAATCTGTTTATTGTCAATCTTGTTCGTTAAGAAAGAAAAGTAGTAATGATCATCATCTGCTGGCTGCATTTCTAAATCTTCATAATTAATTGTATCTCCATCTAATCTAGGAGGAGTTCCAGTTTTTAATCTTCCAACTTGCATTTTAAATTTTGCTAATTGTTCACTCAGACCAGTTGATGGTTTTTCATCGTACCGACCTGCTGGTATCTGAGTTTCACCTATATGTATTAAACCATTTAAAAAAGTTCCCGTAGTAAGTATTAGTTCTTTAGTTCTTACCTCCTTGCCGCTCTGGCAAACAAATCCTATAACTTTGTTATTATCAAACAAAAATTTGACTACTGGATCAGCTATTACGTCTAAATTTTTATAATTTAATAAAATTTTTTGCATATACTGCTTATAAAGAGCTCTGTCTGACTGTGTTCTTGGTCCTTGTACTGCTGGACCACGACTTCTATTTAATAATCTAAATTGAATACCTGATTTGTCGGCTACAACACCCATCACTCCATCTAAAGCATCGATTTCTCTCACAAGATGCCCTTTTCCAAGCCCCCCGATAGCTGGATTACATGACATTTCGCCAATGGTTTCTATTTTATGGGTAAATAGAGCAGTATTTACGCCCATTCTAGCGGAAGCTGCTGCTGCCTCACATCCAGCGTGACCTCCACCTATTACTACTACATCATAGCTTTGTTTTGTCATGCTGTGAATGTAAACGTCTAAATTAAGAATACAAGAAGTATTTTATTTGCCTATACAGAAGTCTTTAAAGATAGATCCAAGTATTTCTTCAACATCTACC
>MDSV01080766.1_pt1 | contig 13070 bp, 10 predicted proteins | sample 810851 | NCBI WGS metagenome assembly MDSV01 (sample SAMN05326640, study PRJNA326480) | marine metagenome | isolation source: seawater | place: Atlantic Ocean: North East | collected 2012 | reverse complement strand
TTAATTTAGAAACCGTATTATTATCAAATCTTTTTTCTAACCTAAGATTATGTGTATCCTGTCCCCAAGTTTTGCCTAACAGCCAACGTGGACTGTTGATAGCATCTTGAAGATTTTGTTTCAATTCTCTGTATCTCAAAAAAATTGTTGCTTGCGTCTGTGGTTGCCCATCACCTCCCATAGTGCCATATAACAAACATCTTCCATCATCAAATTTTGCTAAAGCTGGTTGAATTGTATGAAAAGGTCGCCTTCTAGGACAAAGAACGTTATGGCTATCACTATTTAAAGAAAAACTTGCCCCTCGGTTTTGCAATGTAATGCCAGTTTCTGGCAAATAAACACCAGATCCAAACTCCCAAAAAATACTCTGAATAAAACTAACTGAATTTCCAAATTTATCTGAAGAACCTAACCAAACTGTATCACCTTTTTGGGATTTTAAATGCCATTCCAAAGCTTCTTTATAATTTATTTCATTTGCTAATTTTGAAAATAATTCATCATTAATCAAATCATTAATATCTATTTTCATATAATCTGGATCAGTTATGTATTTATCTCTTAATAGGAAAGATTTTTTAGTGGCTTCAACAACACTATGAATGAAATTAAACTCTGATCCACATTTTTGTTTGAGTTTATTTAGAATGCCAAGTATCAATAAGGACGAAATACCTTGAGTTGGAGGAGGTAAGTTATAGACCTTGCAATCATCCAAACTTATATGAATAGGCTCTACAAATCTTGAATTGAAACTTTTAAAATCATTTTCCGTAAGTAAGCAATTAGTTTTTTTTAAATCTGAAAAAATCTTTTTGGAGATCTTTCCTTTATAAAAATCATCTAATCCATTTTTAACTAATAATTTAAAAGTTTCAGCCATTTCTGGAAATTTGATAACTGAACCTGCAGTTAGCTCATTTGAATAGTATTTATTAGCAAATTCTTTTAAGTTTTTTAATTCAGACTTTTTAATTTTTAAGTTTTTCTCTAGTGTAGAAGTTACTGGAAATCCATAATTAGCAATTTGTATAGCTGGATCTAAAATTTCCTCTAATGATTTTTTACCATTTAATTTTTGTAAACTATAATCATAAGCTTTCATCCAGCCACTGACAACACCTGGAACTGTAATTGCTGCAAAGTCACCTCTACTTGGTATTTGTTTTAATCCTTTAGAATTATAAAAATCAATAGTAGCTTTTTCAGAAGAAAATCCAGTAGCTTCAATACCAATTAATTTTTGATCAAAAGTGTTAAGTAACCAAAAATTATCTCCACCTAAAGAATTCATATGAGGATATACAACAGAAATCACAGCAGCAGAGGATATCATGGCTTCAATTGCATTTCCACCATTTCGCATAATATCTATACCTGCTTGTGTTGCCATCCAATGAGGACTAACCATCATGTTATTACAGGATTTAATTGTCTGAAACATCTAAAAATGTATTGATAAATCTTTATGACCAGAATTACATGTGGCGGCATAAAGAGCCAAATCCCTGTTTAATTTTTCTTGTTTTCTTATGCCAACATTGTATTTAATTGATTTAATAAATTTATTTAAATTTAGTAAAACTGATCGGTCAATCTTGTTTAATGACTTTAATTTTTTTGAATATTCAGAATAGGATTTATTAAAAAGTTTATATACCTTTGCCATCTTCACTTTCTTCTTTTTGAGTTCACGTCTAACTTTATTTAGATTAGAAGTTATCTTACTATTATCTGGCAATTCACTTATAGTTTTTGATAATGATTTGACTTGTTCTGAAAGTTTTAACTTGTCTTGTTGATCTAATCTAGATTTTAAATCAATAAAATTATCATTGAACTTATTAAATTTATCAACTGAACTTAATGTTAAAGATAAAGTAGCTAAGTTTTCATACGAATTGTCAGCTAGTCTCCTGTAATCATTTCTTTTTTTCTGTTCTAACTTAACAATTTTTTTAAAACTTTTATTAATAGATGTCCAATCATTAGGTATAGTTTTATTATTTGAATCAATTTTAAGCTTAATATTTTCGATTTCATCATTAATTTTTTTCAGTGATTTAGTATCAGTTTGATCAGTTCTATCCAAGATCACCTGTTTTTCTTTAAGCTCTTTATTTAATTCTAAATTTACTTTTTGAATACCTCTAACTTTTTTTAATATTGGTAGATAATCTTTTGATTTTTCTGAAATTTCCTGATTTATATCATAAGCTTGTTTCAAGGACTTAAGAGCTTCATCAATTTCAGAAAGAGAAGCTAAGATGATTTTATTATATTTTCTATCTAAAGATGATAAATCTTGACTTTTAAAAACTTCAATAGACTTATTAATTTCATTATTTTCATAAAAATAATTTTCCTTTATAAAATCTTCTATACAAATTTGTAATTTAGGATTTCTTGGAGGAGGAGAATTTTCTGACAAATAACTAACTCTGTTTGGCAAATAATTTACTAATGTTGGATAGATCCCTACAATTGTTAATGCTAAAAGTTGAAGTACAATAAATGGAATAACACCTTTATACATATCTAATGTTTTAACTACCTTTGATGCAACTCCCCTAAGATAAAATAATGCAAATCCAAAAGGAGGAGTGAGGAAAGATGTTTGTATATTTAATCCTATCATTACTCCTAACCATACCGCAGTAATGTTTGCTGATGGATCTGCTAAAAGGATTGGTGCCACAATTGGCACAACCACAACAGCAATCTCAATAAAATCAAGAAAAAAACCAAGAACAAAAATTACAGCCATTACAATAACAAACTTTGTCCAAAAACCGCCCGGAAGAGAATTTAAATAATCTTTAACTAACTCTTCCCCACCAAAAGCTCTAAAAGCAGCTGTAAGCATAGCCGCACCAAGAAGAATAATGAATACTAATGATGTAGTTTTAGCAGTTTCAAGCATTACTTCTTGCATTGTATTTTCTTTATTGAAAAGTCGTTTTCCACTCCATATAAGAGATATAACTACCAAACTAGTCCCCAAAAGACCAAGAAATATTCCTATTTTATCTTCATAAGAATTAATTAACTTTATATTCATATCATATTGAGAAATTGCATATCCAATTAAAATTAATCCTATTAAAATTATTAATGCAGGATAGTACGATGACTTACTTCCAGAAGTTTGCCTGTATCCCGCCATAATTATTGCGCCTGCAGCTCCAATAGCACCAGCTTGGTTAACAGTAGCAATTCCAGAGATAATTGAACCTAATACCAAAATAATCAATGTTAAAGGTGGAATTAAAGTCAAGAGTACATTGCCCCAAAATTTTCTATCCATTTTGCCTTCATATGGAACCGGGGGAGCTATTTTTGGAATTAAAAAGGCTGCTATTAAAATAAATGCCATGTAAATACCAACAAGTAATAAACCTGGTACAAAAGCACCTAAAAACATTTCGCCCGCACTAGTAGAAATTACATCAAAAACTGATGGCATGGTCAACTCGCCAGTAGATTCTTTGTACAAAGCTTTTCTCATTGTACTTGCTTGATCTGAAGCTGACGATAATTGGTCTGCTAAAATAATAAGAACAATTGACGGTGGAATTATTTGACCTAATGTTCCTGAAGCAGCAATCGTACCTGTTGCTAGCGGAGTTGAATATTTATTTCTTAACATTGCTGGAAGAGAAATTAAGCCCATGGCAACTACAGTAGCTCCAACTATACCAGTAGTTGCTGCAAGCAAAGCGCCTACAAAAACAACAGAAATACCCAGACCACCTCGCACAGGCCCGAATAATTGAGCCATAGTAACAAGCAAATCTTCAGCTATTTTTGATCTCTGTAGCATTATTCCCATAAAAATGAATAATGGAATCGCTATTAGAGTATCTCTTTCAACTTCCCAGTAAACACCTCTTAAATTGGTTACACCTGCGGAAAGCCACTCTAGAGCACCACCAGTATGAAAATATGCATCTACATTTCCTTCAAGTATAAAGCCTGTTAAACCAGCTAGTAATATTGATATGATTGCAGATCCTGGCAATGCAAATGCAACTGGATAGCCAGATCCAAGAGCTATTGCCATTAAAATAACAAGTATAACTAAAAATAATAATTCCATAACTAATTAATGACTTGAAGAAGTTTCAACAATTCTTTTTCCTTTTTCATTTTTATAATCGGCGATTGATTCAAAAAAATAACTTATAAACTGAATTAACATTGTTATTCCAAAAATTGCTAGGAAAACCGCCATATGATACTTTATAAACATCCCAACACTACCTTGCTGAGTTATTTCAAAGTTTGCAACTGGACTATTTACAATAGATTGCTTTCCATAAAAACATAATAAAATAATTACAATAGATGTTGACCAACCAAGCAAAATACTACCAAAACAATTAACTAGATTTTTGGTTTTTTCTTTTAATCCTTGGTAAATAATATCAACTCTTACGTGTCCATCTTCGTAGAGAGTATATGCTGAAGCAAATAAGAATAACCCTGCGTACCAATATCTGACTAAGTCACCCATAAATGTCTGTTCATATGAAAATACAAATCTCGTTATTACAATTAATAATTCTGAGGCAACAATTAAAAGGGATAACCAATGAAAGCCAATTGTTTTTGTAAATTTCGCAATAATAAAACCTAAAATAATTAAAGGTATATGGAAATATACCCCTACAAATACAGGTCTACTAAAATTTGAAGAAATTTCTTTACCTAGAAAAAATTCAAATATTTTTTCAACCCTCATGAATGCAATTGCAATGTCTACAAAACCTGTAATTAAAATTATCCAAAAAAAAGATCTTATTAAATAAATATTTAGTTTATGAAGTATTATGGAGTTACTTCTAAAATTCAAATTACTTTTTCTTACGATAAAGTAAGTAATTGATGCTATTAATATGTATACAAAAAATTCAAAAAGACCTAGCAAGCTAAAATGTTTAAATATGCTAAAAGCTCCTGGAAAATTGAAACCTACAATCATTACATTATCAATCAAATAAGCTGCTACTAAGCTTATTGACAACCATCCAAATAGTTTAAGTAATAAATCTGAAGTATTCATATATTAGGTTTATAAAAGGATTAGGAATTTTTCCTAATCCTTTTTAATAATTTAAGAAATATCTAATACTCTATTTCTTTGATTAACATAACTAATCTCAAAATTAGCCATCATAGTGCCACATTCTTTCATGAAGCCTTGATAAGCATCATCAACTTTTTTCGCCATTGCTGAATGAGCTCTTGTTTCCTCAAAAACTTCAGCTGCAGCTTCACCAAAGGCATCCCAAACATCATCATTAAATGACTTTACCTTTGTTCCGTGATCTTTAACTAGCTTTTCAAGATATTCTCCATTTTTTGCACAAGTTTCCTCATATTGCGCCGCATGTTCTTCCATGCATGCTGCTGTAATAAGAGCTTGTTCAGTCTTACTTAACTTGCCCCAAAAACTTGCATTAAAGCCCATGCCAAGACAAGAACCTGGCTCATGCATTCCACCAGTATAGTAAAATTTAGCAGCCTCATAAAATTTCATGAAATAATCATTATATGGACCAACCCACTCAGTAGCGTCAATTGAACCAGACACTAAGTTTTCATAAATCTGACCACCTGGAAGTGAGACTGGAGAAGCTCCAAGTTTTGACATAACGGTTCCACCAAGACCAGGGATCCTCATTTTTAAACCTTTTAAATCTTCACCTGAGTTAATCTCTTTATTAAACCAACCACCAGCTTGTGTTCCTGTACCTCCACAAGGAAGTGCTTTTAAACCAAACTCGCCAGACAAATCGTCCCAAAGTTTTTGGCCGCCACCAAATTTAATCCATGCATTCCACTCCACAGTCGTCATGCCAAATGGCACTGATGTGAAATAATTAAAAGCTGCATGCTTACCTTTCCAATAATATTCTGCGGCAATATATGCTTGTGAATTACCAGATGCAACTTCATCAAATACATCAAAAGCTCCAACCTTTTCTCCAGCAGCAAAATAATTAACTTTTAACTTGCCTTCAGAAAGTTCAGTAATTCTTGCTGATAATCTTTGTGCAGAAAGGCCTAAACCAGGAAAATCTCTTGGCCATGTAGAAACAACATTAATTGTTTTATGACCACCTGAAATGGCTGGAGTTGATAAAGTACTTGCACCAATAACGCCAGCTGTGACTCCTAAACCAGCTTTAGATAAAAAATCTCTTCTTTTCATTGTTTCCTCCATAATAAATTGACTAATAATATAAGAAATTTAATAGTCGTAACTTAGAATGATTTTAAAGTAAATGCAATTTAATTATAAGCAAATTTGTAATTTTAATTTATCAAATATAATAATTATTAGTCTAAATTTTAGTCAAATTTTGGAGGTCTTGGAAAACCATTAGGAACCATCTTTCCTGCGCCTCCTCGTTTTCCAATCCAAGAAGTGATGTCCTTCTCGGTTCTTTGCCTTCCACCTGATAAAAACCAACTGATCCCTTTAGTTTTAGATACACATTTTATATCTTCTAAATAACCATCTTTATATCTTTGTAAAATAACCCCTTTTCCCTTACTTAATTCAGGAAGTTCTAAAATATTAAAAATTAACATTTTTCTATTACTTCCTGTAACTGCAAGCAATTCGTCATTACAAATTGTAAGAGATTTAGCCTTTTGATTCTCATTTAAATTGAAAATTTTTTTTCCTGATCTTGTCGAAGCTACAACATTTTGGGTATTAATTTTAAATCCCAATCCGTCCGATGAAGCGATTGCAACGATACCCTCAAAAAAAGAGAAGGAACTTATTATTTTTTCATTACCATCTAAATCAAAAAATTTAGATAATGGCTCGCCAAATCCTCTTCCAGAAGGTAACTTATTTCCTAAAATAGTATAAAAATTTCCATGTTCTGAAAAAAAGATGATCTTGTCATTTGTTTTTGCATGAAAAATATTTTTCGAACTATCGCCTTCTCTAAACTTAAATTCTGAATTTAGATCTATATGCCCCTTTTGAGTTCTAATCCAATTTTGACTAGATAAAATTATTGTAATTGGTTCTTTTTCGATATAATCATCAAAATTCGTAATTTCTATCTCAGGTAAATTATCAAAAGTTGTTTTTCTATCAATTTTATTTTTTAAATCACTTTTTATCTTTTTAATTTGATTTACTAAAACATATATTTTTTTATCTTCATCAGATAATATTTTTATTAATTCATCCTTTTCAGATATTAAATTATTTTTTTCTTTTTTTAACTCAATTTCTTCTAATTTTCGAAGAGATCTTAGTCTCATATCTAAAATTGAATTAACCTGTATTTCGTTTAATTTAAATTCTTTTTTTAGTAAATCTTTTGGATTGTCCTCTTCTCGAATTATTTGGATAACTCTATCCAAATTCAAATATACAATTATTTGACCATCAATAATCTTTAAACGATCTTTTATTTTATTTAATCGAAAATTGGATTTTCTTTCTAAAATTTCTTTTCTATGTTCCAACCAGTCTTTTAAAGCATTTTTTAGAGATCGCACTCCAGGAATATTATTTTTATCTAAATAGTTTAAGTTCAAATGAACTCTGCTTTCAAGATCAGTAAACTTAAATAAGTTTTCCATTAATACCTCTGGAGATATATTCCTATTTTTGGGCTCAATTACAATTCTGATGTCCTCTGCACTCTCATCGTTTATTTCTGATATTAATGGGATTTTTTTTTCTTCTATCAAAATATCAATTTTTTCAACAAGCTTACTTTTTACAACCTGATAAGGTATCTCAGTTACAATAATCTTCCAGGTACCATTTTTTAACTTTTCAACATTCCACCGCGACCTAACTTTAACACTTCCTTTTCCAACTTTGTATGTTTCATATATTGATTCTTCTGTTTCAACTATAATGCCTCCTGTTGGTAAATCTGGTCCTTTAATAAAGGTCATTATCTTTTGATCCGTGGTATCTGGATATTTTAATAAATATAGTGATGCATCCAACAGTTCACCTAAGTTGTGAGGGGGAATTGTAGTCGCCATTCCTACAGCAATGCCTTGAGATCCATTTGCTAATAAATTTGGTATTGCAGAAGGTAAAACACTAGGCTCATCATCTTCGCCGTCGTAAGTTTCTTGAAAATCAACAGTATTGTAATCAATATCTTTTAATAACAACTCTGCAAATTCTGTTAACTTTGCTTCTGTATATCGCATAGCAGCTGCGTTATCTCCATCTAAATTTCCAAAATTACCTTGACCGTCAACTAAAGGATATTTTAAAGAAAAATCTTGAGCCATTCTTACCATTGCATCATAAATTGCAGCATCGCCATGTGGATGAAATTTACCCATTACGTCACCAACAACTCTTGCTGATTTTTTAAAATTACTATTTGGATTTAATTTTAATTGACGCATTGCATATAGAAGTCTTCTATGAACAGGTTTCAAACCATCGCGCACATCAGGTAGGGATCGTGATGTTATAGTAGACAAAGCATAGGATAGATATCTTTCTGATATTTCATCAGAAAATTTCCTATTAATAATTTTCAACTCTTCCATTATAAATACCTCACTTTTAAATTATTTTGTAACCTTGACCTTGCAACAAGTACTTCAGATATATTAATCAAGTCTAATGAATTTAAAAACTTTTTAAAAAAATATAAAGTCAACTCTAAACCTGCTAGTATATCATTATTTTCATTATCATTTATCAACTCAATTCCACCTAAAAAAAATGGTAATTTCAAAAGTTTTTTTTCATATTTACCTGCAAAATTAATACCTACTGCATTACCAGATTTTGGACTTACAAACTTTAAATTTTTTACTTCGCCTGATACCGCACATTTACTAAAATTTAATGGTAATCCAATTTCATTTAAGACCTCAAGCTCCCAATAAATATATAATTTCAAAGTTTCGTGAATTGATACATTATTTAAAATCTCGTTTAATAAAATTTTTGATTTACAAAATAAGTTTGAACATATTTCTCTTTCAGGCAAAATAATAGAAATTAAAGAACAAAAAGATGAAATAATATTTAATCTTATTTCATCATCAAAAATTTTCCCGACTGATGTCTGAATTAATTCAATTTTAAAGAAACCTAATTGATTAGATATTCTTGAGCTCCATGACACATTGACAATGTCACCAGGTTGAATTAAGTATTGTTTTTTACTGTAATTATTAAACCAACCCATGTGCCTTCCGTGGTTATTGGTCAAAACATTTACAAGGTTACCCTTTTCACCTTGTTTTATAACTTTCAAAATAATGCCTGTATCCGTCCATTTTAACATTTAATTTATACCTAAATGATTTAATTCTTTTACATTATTCATCCAATTATTTTTAATTTTAACAAAAATAAATAAATTAATTTTTTTATTAAAAATTTTTTCTAAAGTTTGTCTAGAATATATACCAATTTTTTTTATGTTTTCTCCATTTTTACCAATTATAATCATCTTATGATTATATTTTGAAACATTAATATTTTGATGAATAGTGATAGAATTTTGAGTTTCTTTCCATAAAATAGTTTCTACAAATAAATTGTAAGGTAATTCTGAATTAAGAAAATTAAAAAGTTTCTCCCTTGTGATTTCTGAAGAAAATACTCTTTCAGTTATATCTGTGATTTGGTCTTTATCATATAAAAAAGGGCTAAAAGGAATTTGTGTTTGAAGGAAATTTACTAAATCATTACATCCATGCCCATTTTTAGCTGAAATCATAAAAACATTTTTAAAATTAAAAATTTGTTGGATATTTTTTACAATTGTTAAAAGTTTATCTTTTTGTATTAAATCTATTTTATTAATTATCAATGAAGAATTGTCTTTATTTAAATTTAAATCATTAAGTAATGTTTTAAAGTCTAAAAATTTTTTAACATTAGAAGTAGCATCATATAAAACAGAAATATGTTCATCATTATTCAACTCAGAAATTGTATTTTTTACAATATATTTTTCTAATGTTTTCTTAGGCTTAAATAAGCCAGGAGTATCTACAAAAATAATTTGGCAATCTGGCTTTTCATTATCTGAATTTTCTATATTAAGAATACCTCTTGTAGCAAATCTAGTTGTTTGGACCTTTCTTGAAACAATTGAAACTTTTTGGCCAAGTAATTTGTTAATTAAAGTAGATTTACCTGCATTTGGAGGACCAACTAAAAAAATAAATCCAGATCGAGTTTTAATCTTTAATCTCCATTTTTTTTAATAAATTACTGGCTGCATCTTCTTCTGCTTTTTGTATGCTAAATCCAAAACCAAAAGCATAATTTTTATCAACTACCACTGAAACTTTGAAATGAGGCTCATGATCTGGACCTTTTTTTTCTTCTACACTATAATTTGGAAAAGTTTTAAACTTACTTAAAGAAAATTCTTGAAGACGAGATTTTGGGTGTTTATCTCCCTTATCATCAATATTATAATTATCAATAATTTTTTTTTTAACAAAATTTATTGTATTCTCAAGGTTAGAATCTATAAAAATGGCTGCAACTATTGCCTCTACAAGGTCTGACATTATTGAAATGTTTTTTTGTAATGAATCTCCTTTTTGGACTATAACATAATCATGTAGATTCAAACTAATTGCCACAGATGATAAAAAAGATTCATTTGTATACTTCTGAAATATTGTGTTTAATTCACCCTCTTTATAATTTGGAAATTTTTTAAAGATCATATCTGAAATAATAAAACCCAAAATTCTATCGCCAAGAAATTCAAGGCGCTCATAATTAAATTTTGTCTTTAATTTTTTTTTATTATTGAAACTTGAATGAGTTAGAGCTTCTTTCAGAATATCTTTGTCGTTAAATTTGTACTCTAAAATATTTTCAATCTCATACTCAAATTTACTCAATTTTTTTCCCTATCCTTGAAAATCTTATCAAATTGTGCCATTTCCAAAATTCATAAAACCTTGCTGATCCGTTATGTGAGAAAAAAATTATTTGAGCTCTACCAATTAAATTCTTTTTGGGGACAAACCCAACTTCAGAAGCTCTACTATCTTTACTATTATCTCTATTATCTCCCATAAAGAAAAAATGTTTTTTTGGAACTATGAAACTAATGGTATTATCAAAAAAATCATTATCACTTGCTTCAATTATTTTATGGAATTTTTTGTCAGAAAAATATTCTTTATATTCAGTTAAGTTAATAGTACTGCCATCAAACCTAGTGATTTGCCCTACGTTAGTTTTTTTTCTTTTTACAATCTTTCCATTAATTACAAGCCTGCCATCTAAAACTTGAACACTATCGCCAGGTAATCCTACTAATCTTTTTATATAATCTACGTGTTCTTCCCCTGGTTTTCTAAAAACAATAATGTCGCCTCTTTTAGGAGAATTGTATGCAATTCTATCTTTAATTGGCATAACTCCAAATGGAAAACTATATCGTGAATAACCATAAGTATATTTAGATACAAATAAATAGTCCCCAACTAAAAGTGATGGGATCATCGAGCCAGATGGTATGTTAAAAGGTTCAAATAAAAAAGACCTAAAGATAATAGCAATTGTGCCCGCGTAAAATAAAGTTTTAAGCAACTCAATAAAACTATTATTTTTTTTATTCTTATTTGACATTCATAATCTCTTTTTATTTTCTTTATGCAATACCGAATTTACTTGAGCAAGAAAAATAATAACAAAAGCTATTGCATTAGGCTTTTCATCAGACAATGATATATGATAATTAAAAGTTCCATTTAATGATTTTTCAAAGTCGTTTAGTCTAGTTTTGGTTTGCCCTATCAAATTTAAATAGGGCTTTCCGTTTCTTTCTGATAAAATTTCTATCTCATTAAAATGTAAAATCAAATTTTGTGATGGTGAAACTGCTTTCCAAAATGCTTCTTTTCCTGCAAATCTTTTTGAAAAAAAAAGTGCTCTGTTAAACGATGTTTTTGAAGCTTTTATTTCTTCATGACTAAAAATTCTATAAATAAACTTTTTTCCAAACTTTTCTAATAGCTTCTGAATTCGATTTGTGTCAATAAGATCTGTTCCAACGCCATAAATCATGTTCTTGCCGCATTAATAATTTTTTTCATTTTTAAAACACTGTTTTTAAAACCACTAAAAAGTGCTTCTCCAATTAAAAAATGTCCAATATTCAATTCTTTTATTTTAGATAATGATGCTATTGGTGGTACATTAATATAATTTAACCCATGACCAGCATGACATTGAAACCCTAGGTCATCGGCAAAATCAACAGCCTCTTTAATAATTGAAAAATTTTTTTTAAAAATTAAGTCAGTTTTTGAATCTGCATATAATCCTGTATGGAATTCCAATACATTTACTCCAAGAGAATTCAGAGATCTAATCTGTGAAAAATTAGGCTCAATAAAACACGCTACTTTAATGTCTGTATTTGATAATATTTTTAATAATTTTTCAATTTTTAACATATTTGATTTAACATCTAAACCGCCTTCAGTAGTAATTTCTTCCCTTTTTTCAGGTACAAAACATACTGATCTTGGATTGAGACTTATAGCAATTTCAGTCATTTCTAATGTTGGGGCAATTTCAAGGTTAATTGGTAACTTTACATTTTTTTTAATTGTAAAAATATCTTCATCTTGAATATGTCTTCTATCTTCTCTTAAGTGCATAGTTATTGAATCAACATCACATTCTTCTAATATCAAAGCTGCATTTAACAGGTTTGGATGGTCTTGTCCGCGAGCATTTCTTAAAGTTGCCACATGATCAATGTTTACTCCTAATTTACACATATTAATCATATAAATTAAACTTTTCTTTTTTTAAATGATAAAATTAAAAACTTTAAAGAAAAAAAAGTAATAAACCAAATTGGAATTGATACAATTAGAGATCCAATTAACATTGGTGCTAGTATTTCATATCCTTGATTAAATAAACTTTCAAAAGTAAATTGTAATGAAAAATTTTGATCATTTTTAAAAAAAACATTACCGACTCTATAGATAAAGATCCAAATAAATGGAAAAGTAAATGGATTGCCAATAAATGTTCCGATTAGAGAAGCAAC
>MDSV01049088.1_pt1 | contig 13070 bp, 21 predicted proteins | sample 810851 | NCBI WGS metagenome assembly MDSV01 (sample SAMN05326640, study PRJNA326480) | marine metagenome | isolation source: seawater | place: Atlantic Ocean: North East | collected 2012 | reverse complement strand
TGGATGCAGGAAGATTGTATCAATTTAGCGGCCATGTTCCTTGTTTAGCTGGCAGTGTCACCTTCACCACCGTGACGTGATTTACTTACGCTTACGCTTCGGGCTCTTCTGCTTCGGGCTCTTCTGCTTCGGGCTCTTCCGCTTAGACCTCTTCCGCTTAAGGCTCTTTTTATGCTTCAGTGAAACTGATGAGTGCACCTGGTGTAGTGGGGAGAGAAGAAGTGCTCCTCCTCTTCTAGCTATTCTGGGAGCTGCACCGATAAAACCAAAGCCAGTGTTCAACCCAGCGCCAACTGTTCTGTCCACGATACGCAGACCCTTGGGAAGTATCGGCAGACCCTTAGTCGCTATCATGCCCACTTTAAGAGGGGTTCTTAAACCTGCAGATACAAACTTATGCGCACCGTTCACCCCCGTACCATACAACTTCGATCCTCTTTTCAATATTTCTTTCCCTATCATTCTTGTATATTATACGCAGAGAAAAATCTTTTCGTAATAATAAAATGGATACTCAAACCTCGATCCTGATTACCATAGTGGCTGGTGTGATTTCGCTAGGAATGTACAGGAAGAGTCAAGTGAAAAAAACCATGCTTCATGAAAGTTTAGCGGGTGGAGGAGGTCATATGGAAGATTTAGACGACAACAAATTGCTTCTTAGTAACAATATGATCACCAAAGAGATTGGTAAAGACACCAAGAATAACATGGGTGCAAGTAGGATACAGATGGCACATGTACTTCATTCGCTAGAAGGGAATCTCTCAGAGGGGGATAGAATAATTCAGGTTTATGATTACAGTGCCGTACCATTTGCTGAGGGAATACAATACACTGTTGATTTGATGATTTTCAATAGTGCTACAACACAGTCAAAAACCAAAAGAGTCATATGCTCTACAAACGGAACAATAACTAGTGAATTCGACATTTCTCCCGTCACTGGTGACGTTGTAAAATATAAAATCTCAGATGATGTATTGTCCGATGTAATAAAATCAGATAGCGAGGATTCGATAACGGGTGCAAAGTTCGTCAGAGACAAGTATGCTTTCATAGATAAGAGCACCGATTATGACCTTCCACCAGAACCAGAACAACCTCTAACAAACAACCCTACTGATTTAAAAGTTTATCGTCAGGCGAAAGCACTTTACGAAAAGCAGGTTAAGGAGCTTAGAAACAATAACGAATTCACCCGTCCAAAAATAGCTTTTGTTCCGACATCGAACCAACCTGTCAATGTAGACTCTATATTTCCACATGAAATGCCCAAATCATATGGGTTTGGTGCTGTCGAAGAAACACCTGTAGACTACAATCAACTTTCTAATATAAAACCACTCAAAGATGAAAATTTTTTCAATTCCATAGCACAAGAAAAGAGCGCATTTAGTCTTCAGTATAACTAGGCTTCGATGCAGGCAGAATGTGGTGATCAGAGTTTAAATACTACATTATATGTTAATGTCATAAGTTAACCACATGTAATTGTCGGTACCGACAACTGTTTCTATATGAAACTTCTTGAAGATTCTCATATATTCTCTATCCAAGTCCACAAGTCCGAATACGTGATGAGCTGTGCGCTATCGGTCGTTCGCATAGCAAGAGATTCCCTATGTACAGGGTTTGCGTCTTCAACGAGGGTATGGTGGTAGCCATTCCCAGTGGAGGCCTGCGCTTTCTTGACGGGGAGAATCGGCCTTACGTACATTCCTTGAATCTCCGTATCCACAAAGATCGGGTCATCTACATCGCAGATTCCGGCATCGAGCACACCATCCTTCCACTTGCATCACAGTTTCAACAGGATGAGTACAGCTGGGCCATGAAGTCGATCTGCACGACCGACCAGGGGATGCCTTGGTCGAATGCCATGGCATATGGCGTGGCTCACGACCTTGTACCGTGGGTCGAGGTAGATTTGAGACTTCTCACACATCACTCCGGCGTCACCCTCTCTGATCTGGAGGTATGGGTACAGTATGGAGACTGCTTCATTCAGGCACTTGACGTGGCTGACTTATTTGACAAGCCCAGGGTGGTTCAGATTCTTTGATGCAGGCAACTCCCATCACGGTACATATTATCAATGATGACCTCGATGATTCACTTAAATGTAACGAAGGGATCGAAGACAAACAGCTGTGCGTACGCAAACTCAACCTTCCGTGAATATGACGGGTTTCCATTCACGTTGTAAAGAACTGTCTGGCAGTACTCTGAGCGTTGCGATAAACTCACCGTCTTCTGAATAGTAATGAATGTCTGGGATCATATCAAACGACTCATATTGAAGTATTTCATCGTGTATACCTATTCCGTTGTCAAAAAACGCACGTAACCTCATATATGACGTCCCCCCATTTTGTTGCGGCTTGTATTGTAGAATCTGCATTCGTTGAATATCTACCCAAATCATCAATTGATGGTTGTAAACCCCCCTTTTAAACCGCAAACGTGACGCTGTGGGTTATCAAGTATCTGAAGAAGGAAGGAATCCCGCGTGCGAATCTGCCCAAAACATGGAAGGACATCGTGGAGCGCAGGGACGCCGACACAATGAAGTATTTTGCCGAGGAGGCATGGATGAACAAAGTGGATCGGGACTGTAGACTGGCTGGGTGTTATTGAGATTGTTAGTTGATTCAAGTACTATTCAATCCCTGTTCCTTCTTTTCGAAAACCCCAGTGTCACACCCCCCTCCGGTCCGTCCCACTGGTCACACAAGCCGACGAGCCGAGGAAATAAAAAAAATGTTTATTGTTAATACAAATGTCGTCAACACTTATAATAACATGTATTCTTTTCATGACTATTAATGTTGCTGTATATTCACTGTACTCTAAATTCGTAATTGGCGACCCTATTTTGTTTAGTGATGTTTTTCACTACAGTCTAATGGTCATACTTTCAACTGTGATGTCTTTCATGTCAATGCGTGTGATGGGCATGAGGCTCTAAAAACAACCATTACATCTGAAGAATGTCACGAAACGACTTGTTCTGCAGCACTGCGGTCACATTTCTTTGTCTCTTGACCTGTCGCCTGAGGTAGTTCTTGATTTTCGTAGGCTCCCAACCTCTCTTCTTGATGGCGTAAGCGGACACGATGGCTGCCGAGCGATTCTGGCCAGCGTAACAATGCACGATGACAACCTTCCGCACGTCCTTCTTCTTGGATCTCTGTAGCCTATTGACTGCATTGTGCAGCATGTGTGCTCCCTCAGCAATCTTGTCCTTGGCAATCTCGATTTCGTCCGCTCCTTCATGACCTTCGCCGTCCTCAAATTGAACGAGATGATCGGCGTCCGTATGCTTCGGTTGAACGGCGCTGATAGAGATGCGCTTGGCGTGTTCTTTGTCGAGACAGTATGGTGAGAAGCGGTTGCCGATGCATATCTCGACATCCCCAATGCTTAGCTTTGGAAGAGCGGCATAGGGCACTGCCTCAAGGTCGTATGGCATCATGGTGCTCGGTTTGGCTTGGTATGCTAGGTACCAGACACAAACCCCTCCCTCACGGGAACTTAAAGAAAACGCAACTCTAAGTTGAAGCCACGAGAGTGGCACACATGTCGCGACTTGAGGATGCGGCCATGGCAAAGATGCGAGAAAGAATGCTGCACAGTGACCTGAGTGGCCTGTTAAAGTGCAAGCAGGAAATCGAGTCGCAATGCAAGGGAGGAAATGAGCACATGGAGTATGCGACATCATTGTTACGCGATGTATTTGCTTACAGCATCGTTCACTGGTTCTCAACGATGGAATGCAGTGCATTTGGTGGTTTTGTTGCCGCTCATGTCAGTGGAAAGGTCTGGAATGATATCGATATCTTGACGCCAATCGATTTCGTTGAGGGAGATTACACTAAAATCATAGAAAGGCTTGTCAAGTACATACGGTATGTCTTCGGTCTTTCGGCGCGCAGCATAAAGGTTGAACCGATTCAACCCAAGAACTATGCGAAACATGCTACACTGTGCTTTATCGTAAACGAGTTCAAGTTTCAAATAAGCATCGATATGGTCGAAGAACGAATTGGGAGTCTCTTTGTTCCGGTAACTTTAGGACGTTGTTTGCACCTTGCTGATCGTTGTATTACAAAGAGGAGAATACAACACGTTGGCATAATGTTATCATCCTGGGAATGCGAGGACATCATAAGTCTTCTGAGAGACGGAAAGGATGTTGGGCTTTGTATGCAACACAAGAACCAAGCCACCGAATTGCAAAAGGTGTACAGCGAGTACTTCTGGTCCCGAATCAAGAAGATACGGATCACTGGTTACGATGTGTGTGACTTTTTGGGAGAGAAGCCTGTGTCGTGAAGTGCGCAATACACACAGTTGCATTGTTTGATCTTATGATAGTCTTTAGTAGGTTGTAGAAAAAGCACATTAAGGATCAAATATGACAAAATAATGAAGAATAAGCATTTGTTAAAATGAAATGCTTAAAAAAATCATGGCCAATTAGCCCAACGATGGATCTTATGGAAGAATTTTATGTCATTGGTAAGACTCGTCCACAACGTTCGAAACCCTCTTTTGGAGTTGCATGTCTTCATTTCACACCAACCGTGAACGGCTGGAAGCAAAGGCCAGTAGCTCCGTCAACTGAGATGGCCATGGATTGTATGAAAGCAGATTATGTTTGCAATGAATCGCGCGATGAAATTCTTAATTGGATCGAGTGCGATTTCGTAACAAAAAGAACTTACAGAACAGCTCCCACTAATTGGACACCTTTCACAATGTCCTGAACATCGCCCACTGATTCGACACCTATCGATACTGATTAGAAACTAGCGCTCCTGCGAAATTTTAGCTGGATTCGAACCGTTTATCATTGTCATAAACAAGCGGAGACATAACGCTCTGTGATCGTCTTCAGCGATCACAAAATCATAACAATACCTTCCTTTATTAGGGTCGCACCATAAGGAATGCTCATCTTTTTCCACTCTAGCAACGTAATTAGATAAATTCTTGTCTGGATTATTGAGTCTCACCATTTTAAACTTGCTCATGAGCCCTTGTTTGGCGAACTCATATCCATGTTCAAGATTGGCGTCAAACACAACAGGGTCTGTACTGATGTTCAAGGAAAAATCTTCGTATCTCAACACCGATATCTCTTTGTCAAATGATCCTAATCGAGTAGGATTCACGCAAAGAATTGGTGTGATTGGTTTACACGAATATTTTAATATTGGCCATGACCTATATGATTGTGACCAATCTCATTCATCCATCCACCCAGTCCATTTCGGGCAGTGCTTCTCCAGTTCCACGAGTTGTACTGACATGGGACATCACATGAGTGACGATGGCGTGCATGAAAAGAGCTGTATCTACGTGTACCCCTGAAGCCAAGAAGTAAGAATAACACGAAAAGGACCGCAGCAATGCTCAAGGGGTAAACATGCCTCATATACAGTTTGCAACTAAATAAATTTCTGAGTTTATTATTTTATTCGCTACAGCGCACGGTCATTATTTGGTTTTATTCATTTTTATTATTGGGGCCCCCTTCCCAATTATTATTGTTTGTTCGTCTCAAACCCAATCTCTTTTTGTATTCTTTATTGATACCTGGCTGCTTCGTACTCAATGAGCTTACTGGCCTAAGTGCCCGCGAAAGACGTAAGTTACCTCTTCTGTAAGCTGGGGTCCCGAAGTATTTCATCATTGCATTATAATCAGACAACCCATTCCAGGTTTTGGAATACGACCTATCGAAATTTATTTTCTTGAACGAACACACATTTTGCATCCATGCACGTATGGGCGCTTTCATCCACGTCCGTTGATTTCGAAATGTACGGTGGTTTGTAATATCTATTTCTTCTAGTTGCCAGTTGTTGGGTGTGTATTTATTTGTATGTAGAGTTTCAACATCAACAAGATAGAGTTTCAGAACATCATTTTTATTTAGAGTGTACATAATATTTCCATGATGAATATCACCGTGAAACAGTCCCATTTTCCATATTTTTGTAAGTAATCTTTTCAATTTGGAGCAAAATGATGCCATCACCTTTTTTCGCCGGGGAATACTGAGTTTAGGGATTTCATCCATTAACAATTTCTCTATGTCACCGTCTAGCATTTGTTGCTCAATCGCAACCCGTGGCTGATTATTGAGCATCATCAACCCAATTCGATGCACTTTGGGTCCTATACCAATTTTACCCAAAAGCTGCAATTTCAAATATTCCTTTATCATCCTCTGTTGTGGTGGAAATTGTCTCATTACTTTTACCACACGATTTCCAGTTTTAAATATAATGGCTTCAGCACTTTTTTCCGTAAGAATGTTTAGTTTCTTATTGAATTTAAGTGTTTCTTGGGGAGGAGTAAGCTGGTTATCGTTCATTATGTTCTCTATTGCTTTTTTAGCTAATTTCAGTTCTTGTGCTCTGGTGGATGCAGGCAAGGACATTAATGGTGATCTCCTTGTCGAACGCGTTTGTGGACTAATACCAGACATTATGTATTAACAAAAGAAATAAAAAAAACGCAAAACTTTTTTTTGCGATGGGGGAAATCCTCGAGATTCGCTAAATCGTCAGCGTTCTTGGAGGGGTGTGGTGTCGACCATGTTGGAGGTGGGTTCCCCTGAGGTATTATGACGCACTCAGATTCTGATATAATGCAGATGTCGTTCAGGAAGACGAGTGGACCTTCCGTCAGGGACGAGGAACAACTAAAAAAGTTGGTGAAGAGCAACACAAAACCCAACGGACACGTGCAATGGGCTGTCATAGAGAAACAGTTCTGTCCTAAAGATAGAGATCGCTGGGGGAAGACGACAGCGTCGGCGCTAAAGAACCTACACAGGAGGCGAACAAAGCGCAATCCCCATGGTCGCAGACATCCACAGTTCAAACAGGATGATGAAGACGATGATGAGTTGAGCAAGGACAACCATGGGGAAGAAGAAGTGTTCCTTTTTTCTGAGGATGATTTCTCCAACGATACAATCGAAATATCACCGCATTTTGACGGGTTCGACGGAGTACTCCGAAGGAATGTGGACAATTGTTGGGACATTGATCAGATGATGCTTGCATTTATGTTAGATGATTTAGTTAAAGGTATCTGAGTCATCGTCTCCAACGATTATGGAGGATGTGACAATGTTGATTATATCAACGTCTTGGGTGATTTTTGCTAGCTCAGCAGTATATTTTGCATACAAAGTACATTGCAAAAACGTTGTGCAAAGGTCGACAGAGTCTTATTTGAAGGTCACTGTAGAATTGCTTGAAACATATCGTAAAGTGAGAGAATCTGAATTTAAAGGAGTGCCTCCCTTACTAGAGGGGCCCGGTAGAGTACATGAAAAAAACCCACGTGATACGGGTGAGAAAAAGATCAAAAGCGGTGGTTGAGTACAAACACCTTGATATACAGTCAACAGAAGAGTTCATGTACGTACTACACCTTCGCGAACACCAGGGAATACATTACAAGGAGCTCAACGAGTTGTCACAACTCATATACGCCGAGTTGCTTGAAAACAAATCCGTCGTTCGTATTGGCGAACGCATCTACAAACCATTCATAGGATCCCCTGCACCTCAGTACTTACAAACGATTTGGGACGCTACCTAAGTGGTATACGATTCAAACGGTTCCACGCCATTTGCCAGCGGCACTTTCTTTTCACGCTTCCCTTCTATGGTTTCCTTTCTTCATGATACTCATGCATCCGTCTTCATCAGCTCAGTGTACCGGTTGTGCCATCTCTTAATAACATCCTCGAGTCCCTCACCATTGTGGCCACTGAAGTCCATCCACTGTTCCGGCGATGTGAAAAAATACTTCCCAGTGTTGTCGATCACGCGCCAAAAGTAGTACTCGTCTGTCGTGCCGACTCGTGCAGTCGTGTAATTCTGTTTCCATTCGACATCTCCTTCTTCAGAAACATAGGACTCCCATACGCGCACATTCTCGCAGTTCCTGTAGAGCATTGTTCTACATCCTCAGGAACACAAGAAAGCCTTTAACTCTGAGTCCTTTAACTCTAGGAGGAGAAAACGTATTTCTTCATTAGCGTCAGAGAGATCAACTTTTATCGTTGTTCTTATTCTTTTCCTTTTTTCTGTGTGCACATCCAAAACTTTATCTATGTAAACAATTTGATCGTTCCATAATTCAACCCTCATTCTTTGTCCGGGAATACATTCCGAAATAACACAATCATCATCAGAATTACTCGTTATTGTCGTTGGTATTCCCATGACTATTTGAGTGCAGTACGGCAGCAATGAGACATGAATATCAGTAAAAGTTTTTGTTAATTCTCCATCTACTATGAAATTGCACCGTCTTATATCATTCAAAAATTCTTGTTGACATTTTGCCTCTGGCATACAACTCATCAAATCTTTGTCATAGACATCCTTAGGTACGAAGTATATATGTTCTTCATTAGGTTCCATAAGATCTAGTTTAGGAAAATCTTCGCTAACAAAGTCAATGCAATATGACGTTCACTAACGGTGACATATATTAAAAAATGCGTGCAATTTAAATAAAGTCAGCAGAAACGAAAGCACGTTAACTGAGGTCTAGACCCAAAACTAACAAAACTAATAAGAAAAATATACCATTGAATTTTTATAAAAAGCTCTGGGCTCAGGCTTAAAGAAAAAGTGTATATTAGTGAATATGTTCAAAAGACCAAGGAAAACTATTCACACTGATGTTAGACGCACTTACGAAAGTGTACATGAAGATATTATGAAAAGGTTAGAATGCAACTTAGTCGAGCAATCATCATATTTGAATGATATAATGCCATTCATACATAAGATTGATGATTTATCCACTAAAGAGTTGAGAGCAATGTTCAAAAAACTCGCATATGAATGGATGACTCCTGACGAGAGGAAGATATTTGCCAATGACACTGACGACGACGTATTATCTGATCAGAATTGTAAAATTTGTCTGAAAGAAACAGCATTCACGCTGAGTGAACCCGACGCAGTCTACGTTTGTTCCGAATGTGGATGGACCAGATCTTTCATTGGTGCATCTTCTCAAAGATATTTACCTTATGATTTTGAACCACCTCCGCCCCCTTGTCCATATCGGCGTTCAAACCATTTTCAAGAATGGCTCAATGCCTTCATGGCACGTCAGTCAGGGTCTGTCCCCGATGAGATATTCGAAAAGATAATGGCAGAAATGAAAAAACAAAGGTTGTCTGATTGCAGTGTATTGACTCAAAAACGTCTCCGCACAATCATGAAAAGTCTAAGACTGAATAAATATTACGAAATTGCTCCTTTCATATTATATCGTTTAAAGGGCGAAAAGCCACCAACTTTAAGTCGCGAGGTGGAGGATGAATTAAGAACAATGTTTAATAAAATACAAGATCCGTTCGATAAAGTGGTAAAAACTGTGGCACCCGAACGAAGAAACTTCTTGTCGTACAGTTATACAATATTCAAAATGCTTCAGCTCATGGAACTTGATTATTTGCTCGTGTATTTTCCACTGCTCAAGTCCAGAGAAAAACTCATAATTCAAGATAAAATATGGAAAGAAATTTGTAAAGAAGTCAATTGGAGGTTCATACCATCAATTTAAATATTGAATAATTACAATGATTTTTTACATATCGAAGTGGTAGAACCACCAAGCTTGTAATGTTTATCTAACCACTTCATATCATTTTCAATTGCAAAACAAGCCGTAGGGTTCGATTGTTGATACAGTCTAATCAAATTCATTCTTTGTTTCTTTTTCACTACAGCGGCACGCAACTCATATCCATTATCCACAAGTTCATCCACCCCCTTAACAATCGCATCCCTTCGCACACTTGCTTTGTCTTTCGTGTGGTAATGTACCTTGGTAGATCCTACTTGATGGTCTGCATGCGGTGTCGGAAGAGTTGAAGCACCAAGGCCAAGAAGCGATAGCACGTACATTACCATAACGCAACAAATTAATCGCCCTCGTGAACTAGAGTGCGAGGGCGTGACTTCGAGCGATTGAGACTATTGTGATTGTGCGCAAGAACACTCTGGGGAGTTGCCACCTCGTCGTCGGAAGCACTGTCCACATCGCTCACATGGTCGTCCTTCTTACAGTTTGATCCTTTGGCCTCTTCCCTATCGTCTGCAACATTGACTGCTCCGTCACGAGTCGTTAAGTTGCCTTCGGCTATTGCAAAACGAGGACTCCAGGGCCGCCATGTCTCTTCTTAGAACGCGAAGGACGCGAAGGTTTGTATCCCGCGAGCGCCAACTCGAGTGACGCTGCAGCGAGATTGCTTGCAGCCCGCCGCCCCTTCTCGATGAGCCTATGCACACGTCTGGTTCTGTTTTTGTCGACATAGATGTGTACAAAATTTGAACACTCGGGTAGCTTGTGATTTGTAGGTTTTTTGCGTGACGCAGATAGCCTGGGGGATAGCTCGATCCCTCGTTTGAAGGACTTTACACCCTTGCAAACACGCATCCTTTTTATAAGACAATATTTTTTTTCTGGTCCGAACTTAAAGGATTGTTCTTGCGCAAAGAGAATGTGCACCACATTTTACCAACACAAGTGCAACATACACGGAGTCTCTCTTAGACCCTCCAGCACCTACAAGTGCCATCTACTACGCTGTGACACCAAATGTGTTGCAAAAGTTACATTTGACGCTGTAGACGACACGTGGAGGACTGACTGCGGTGAATTATTCGATGACGACGCGCTGAAGGAGCCATTCAACAGAGCGCAGTATAGGGAAAGAATGCTAAATATGTCTAGTGCACAACTCAAAGGTCATATGCACACGATCGAACAGAACATACGAGACAGACGCGTAGGGCCTATTTTTGTATCCGAGCTCAAAAGCCGTCATCAAGAGCTCATTAACGATGATGATTAGTCTCTACTTCCTAGGCCATGTTGGTCGCCTGCTTCGAATTTTAAGTGCACCAATATTACTAAGAATTCCGAGAAATGAAAATCCTGTAACTGTTCTGCTCATCATTGTGGGCTTGTTTTTGCCTTTATTGTTTGCCATTATTTGTATGTATATTTTTTTATTCGTCGCAGTCTCTCATATACATCCCCGTCTGCTTCGTCCACATCAGAATCGTCTACTCCGAGTATCGTGAGGCATAATTCGTACCACAACTTGACCGCAACTACAAACTGGTCGTCTCGGACAAACTCGAAGCATTTGGGAAACATAGTGAATCTAACGAATGCGTTTTTTTGCATCGGATTCATTGAGGATGAGACAATGCCTGTCACTATTTTGATATCCTCCTTTATTTCATCCATTTACACAAATAATCTATGTATCTTTAAATGTACTTGATTCGAGATACTCGTTACGCATGCCCCAAAAAATGGGGTAAACTATTTTGGGATTACATGTTCGCAATAGCGCTCCATACCAAATTAACTGGAAACACCGTTAAAAAACATTTTGAATTATTCGCATGCCTCATCCCATGCGCTCTGTGTAGGTGTCACTTCACGTACTACTTGAAGTCGCATCCACCTCCGCGTTCGGGAATGTCTCTTTTCCGTTGGATACACACATTGAAAAATATTGTCAACAAAAGGCAACGCGACAATCTTGGGTTGAAAAAACCAGACCTTCAATACGAAACTGCTGTACGCCGTCATAAGAAAATAAATCACACTGTCACGATACGTAAATTTTGCCAAGTGTTGAAGAAGACCATACCACGTGACCCACAATCTATACCTTCCGAATACAGAGGGGAACGTAGAGTCAGCCCTAGAGTATTCCGTAGAAAGCTTGCAAAATTTACTCAGAAGCTTACCAATTTTTTCAAGCCCGCGTTTTTTTTCTGTGTTCAAAATATATAGAAAGATGTCTGCGCCGATAATGATGCCAAGAAGAGCTTTGTCTTTGGGGGATACGCCTTTGCCTACTGCACCTCCGCCGATGTCACCAGGTGCATTCGCGGCCCTACTTCAGGCAAAGGGAAGAAGAGGTAAGGGTACGAGCTATTACAAGAAGCTTGAAGCGATGAAGAAAGGTAAGATGGGCAGTAAGTTGTACGAGAGGAAGAAGATGGTCAAGATGCTTAAGAAGCACCTCACCAAACTGATCATGGGTGTAAAGGGTCAGGGTGCAGCTCCCGACTGGCAGCTCGCTCAGATGCGAGTCATGATGGGCCGCTGCCCCTTCCGCAAGGACTGCCGCCAAAATAAGGCCATTGACATGGGGCGTGTTGAAGAGGGAGCACGAGGCTATGGCGGAGCTGTTCCACAAAATAAGAAGAAAAAGAGGGTGCTCGTTCCATACGTACCAGGGGTGAGAAGGCAGGCTAACAATGAGAAAGCTGCAAAAGCAATCCGAAATTTTCTGGTGATGCCGGATCGTGGCATGAGGTACAAAACAGCCCTTGCGTCACCTCGTGCTCAGGCGCGTCTTGCGAAGTTCAGGGCACTTAAGGCGGTGCCGCAAGCTAAGGCCGCTAAAGAAAAGATGCCATCTGCCGCGGCTCCTCCCCCCGCTACCAGTAGTCCTTTAGGTTACTACCCGTCATTGAGACAAGCTCTTGATGCACTCGGTATTCCGAGGGGGGACAAGCTTACCACATCAAAGCTGGGGGATAGAAATATTAAATATGGAAAAACAAGAAAGAAGCTCAGAGTGGGTAACCATAACAAGAAGTAAGCTTAAAGATAAGGTTGATTCATAAAGGTAGATGTATCCTCTGAGCGGAGGAAGAGTTCTGTTGACACAGACGATGGTTCAAATAGGAAACTTAGTCCATACCGCTGATCGAGACTGCTTCGTGACGCTGTATTTGCAAAAGTACACATCATTAGAGACTGAAACAGACAACGATGCAGCAGCAGAAGGAACGAACTCACTACGAATCTCACTGGGTTCTTCTCCCAATGCGATTTACATAAGGAATGCGAATTGCGGAACCAGACCTATTTTGGAAAACGTACCGCTTCAAAATGGGGAGTCGTTACGAATCAGCTGCACAGTTCCATCACGTCACATATTGTACGGATATTCAATCACCGGTAACTGAATCTGATATATA
>MDSV01089689.1_pt1 | contig 13074 bp, 13 predicted proteins | sample 810851 | NCBI WGS metagenome assembly MDSV01 (sample SAMN05326640, study PRJNA326480) | marine metagenome | isolation source: seawater | place: Atlantic Ocean: North East | collected 2012 | reverse complement strand
TTTGACATTATAGGCCAAATTACCTTCCATAATTTGCATATGGTAAAAATCATACTGTAGAGCTAAATTTTTATGGTTTATCTGATTTATTATCTCAACAGCTTGTTTAGTTTTATGAATAAAATACCCAGGTTGATCTATAGTATTTATTGGTTCTATAAGTGCATAAATTTTTTCTTTAGATAATTCTTCAGCTGCAAAATATAAATTTTCTTTTAAGGTTTCATATGCAGCTTTTGATTCTAAATCATGTAATACGCCAATTCCAACATTTACACCTATGCATCCTAACTCTTGTGCATATTGTTTAGACTGAATAAATCTTTTTTTATATACATCAATTTTATCTGGCCTTAAGATTAGATTTGATATCCCTGTATCGTTATCAACGATATTTGTGTTAATGATTATTTGTTTTAAATTATTATTATGTAATCTTTCTTTAATTTGTTGAATTTTAAAATCGTATGGGCTTTGAATTTCTACACCCTTGAAACCTAATTTAGCTGCTTGTTCATATCTATCTAAAACATTATATTCATTAAACATCCATTGTAAATTTGCTTCTAATTTAGGCAACTAATTACCCTTGCCTGTTATGAAATCTGGTTTCAGTTTGTAAAACTCGGTGATGTTTTCATATGATTGAGCTAATTCTAGTACTGAAAAATCTTTTTTGGGCTTTCCAATAATTTGTAACCCTATAGGTAGTCCAGAATCAGTAAATCCAGATGGGACAGAAATAGAAGGTAATCCAGTTACGGATATGGTATAACATGGCCACATCCAATCTAAGTAAGTTTTGAGTTTTACTCCATTTATTTCATCAACATATTCTTTTTCCACAGAAAATGGAGGAACAGAAGTTACGGGCATAATTAGATAATCATATTTCTCAAAAAATGTCATTATATTTTTCCATAGTTTCGTTCTTAAAGATTCAGCTTTTGCCATATCGTATGCAGACATTTTATTACCTTGATTATAATTCCACAAAATAGTATCTTTTACTTTATCAGCATTTTTTTCTATATGTTCTTTATGCTTTAATGTATAGCTATAAGCTCTGTAGGTTTGAAAAATTTCATCTGAGTCGGATAAATCAGGCTCATCATCCGTAATTTCACATCCAATTTTTTCAAAAATGTTTTTTTGATACATAAAATTATCATAAATTTCTGGTTCAATTGGCCTATTATTAAGATTTTGCGACCATGCAATTTTTGTCCCATTAAAATTTCTATTTAAGGAATTTTCAAGTCTGATTGTTGAGTCATCAAAAGAGCTTGGAGAAAACTTTTCATAACCTGACATAGAAACTAGTTGCAATAATATATCTATAACTTGCCTGCCCATAGGCCCCCCTGTTGATAAAGTAGACCATCCTAAATCATCATATGCTGGAACCCTTCCTAAGGAAGGCCTAAATCCAACAATATTTGACCAGGCTGCAGGATTTCTTAATGAGCCACCAAGATCTGATCCAGTAGCGATAGGTACCATACCACATGCTAAAGCAACAGCAGATCCACCTGAACTCCCGCCACATGTTTTATCTAAAGAATAAGGATTTTTTGTAGAGCCAAATACCTCATTAAAAGTTTGAGATCCTGCACCAAACTCAGGAGTGTTAGATTTACCAATAATAATTGCTCCCGATTCTTTAACTTTTTTTACAATTAAGGAATCATTATTTGGAATATTATCTTTATATATTTGAGACCCAAATGTTGTTCTTATACCTGAAGTTTCTTCTAAATCCTTCACTGCAACCGGTAACCCAGCCAATATGCCATTTAGTTTGTCAGTATTATTATCAAAATCTTTTGCCTGCTTGATTGCTAACTCATTAGTTAATGTAACAATCGCATTCACTAATGGATTGTATTTCTCTATTTGATTCAAGTGAATCTTAATAAGCTCTTCGCATGAAATTTGTTTGGTTGATAATAATTTTTTCAGATTTAATGCTGATAAAAAATTAATCTCTTCTGTCATTTACCACCATGTCTTACCTTCTATTTCTTTTTGATCATACTTGAAATTTTCAGAATATATTCCTGTAGATAAATATTTCCATCCACTATCACAAAAAATTGTAACAATTTTTCCAGATTTTCCTTCTTTTGACATTTTTTGCGCTATTTTTCTGGCTGTAGCAAAAGTAGCACCAGATGATACTCCAACAAAAATACCCATATCGACTAATAATTTTCTAGTCCAATAAAAAGCCTCTTCACCCTCAATTAGTACTCTGCCATCAAGTTTATCTAAATCAATTATAGGAGGAATAAAACCATGTTCAATGGCTCTTAAACCTTGGACCTTTTCGTCTGGATGAGGAGCAGTAGCAATAATTTTAATTTTTGAGTTATACTCCTTAAGAAATTTTCCCGCCCCCATAAGAGTTCCTCCAGTACCTAAACCTGCAACAAATACATCTATATCAGATAAATCTTTAATTATCTCAGGGCCAGTAGTTTGATAGTGTGCTCTTGGGTTTGCTTCATTTCCATATTGATATGGCATATAATAATTTGGATTATCATTACTTATTTCTTTTGCCAACTTTATTGACTCATTAGTTCCTTTACCAGCATCTGAAAATATTACTTCAGCTCCAAAAGCCTTTAATATATCGGTTCTTTCAGGAGGAACATCGGCAGGCATAACTGCTTTTATTTTGTAGCCTCTTACACTGCCAAGCATAGCTAAACCAATGCCAGTATTCCCAGAAGTAGGCTCCAGTATAGTACTGCCTGGAAAAATTTTACCTTTATTTTCCGCATCGAGAATAAGAGATTTCGCTACCCTATCCTTGACAGATCCAGTAGGATTGGAAGATTCAAGTTTGCCAAAAATTTGAATCTTAGGATCAGGACTTAACTGGGTAACATCAATTAAAGGAGTATTACCAATAGAGTTTATTATATTTGAACTAATTTTTTTTGAACTCATAATTATAATATCTTTAGTTTACAAGACCACAAAAAATCTCATAGTCAATTAATTCTTTAACCTCAGGGTTATCTCCACATAACTTACAGTTTTCATCTCTCTTAATATTTATTTCTCTAAATTCCATATTCAAAGCATCAATCAAAATCATCCTACTTGATAATACACTGCCAACTCCCATTATAATTTTTACAGCTTCAATTGCCTGTATAGATCCAACCAAACCAGGTAAGGCACCTATGACGCCAGCTTCAGCACAGTTTGGAACCTGACCAGGTGGTGGTGGATCAGGAAACATGCATCTATAGCAGCTTTTTCCTGGAATATATGTAGTTGCCTGGCCATCAAAAACAAGAATTGCTCCATCAACGAGTGGTTTTTTTGCAAAAAAACTTGCATCGTTTACTAAATATCTTGTAGCAAAGTTATCCGCTCCATTAATAACAACATCATATTTGGGGATTATTTTCATAGCATTTTCAGAATTAATAGGCTCTTCATGCAATACTACGTTTATATCTGGGTTATGTGATTTTAAAGTTTCTGCAGCTGAAACAACTTTTGGGCGACCTACATCACTATCAGTATGCAAAATTTGTCTCTGAAGGTTAGATACATCCACTACGTCAAAGTCCACAATACCAATCGTCCCCACCCCTGCCAACGCAAGATATAGTGCTACAGGCGAGCCTAAACCACCTGCACCAATAATTAATACCTTAGAATTTAAAAGTTTTCTTTGACCTGTACTTCCAACTCCATTCATAATTAAATGCCTGCTATATCTCTTTACTTGAGATGGTGTTAAGGGTGGCAAATTTTCTAGGTTATCCATTATTTTTCCCTAAAAATTAGAAATTAAGTTTTATTGGTTTTTTATTTTTTTTTGTTGACAAGTCAGCAATTGATACAGAACTTAAGTGTTTCAACAAAAGATTCTCAACATCACTCCATAAATCTTGCTGAGAACAATCATTAGACAAAATACAGCTTTCAGGCAAATCAACACAATCAAATGGCGCCAATGAATAATCAACGGCATTTATTACATCCTTGACAGAAATAAACTCAGGGGATTTGATTAGCTTGTGTCCACCACTAGGACCTCTTTTAGATTCAATGATCCCTGCTTTATGAAGATCTGCACAAATTCTAAGGAGAAATGGGGCTGGAACATGTTGAGACGTTGAAATGTCTTGAGTAGGGATATACTCATCACCAGGTGATAGTGCTAAGTGAATTAATGTTCTAACACCATAATCAATTTTTATAGGAATAATCATAATATCTATTATACAATCATATTTTTTTATTGGAAATTGTATTATTTTCTCAATCTACTATAAATATACATATAAATAAAGTATGATAAAATTAGTTTATGCTATTTATAATTCTAATTGGAGAATAGATTGGCCAAGAATATCGTCCTAAACGTAGAAAATAGAAACACTTTTGGAAAAAAAAATCGTTCACTAAGGCGGAACGGAATCACTCCTGTGCATGTATACGGGTTAAAATCAGATTCCCTTTCCCTGCAAGCTAAAGAAAAAGATCTAATTTCTGTACTGAAAAGTGCAGGAAGAACAACACCTGTAAATGTTAAAAACAAAGATGGTGAAGAAATAATAACAATTGTTAGAGAAATTGACAGACATGCTGTATCAGGAAATATTCAGCATGTTGATTTTTTGAGAGTTGATATAAATGAAGAAGTCGAGTCACCGGTACCGATAATTTTAATAAATCAAGACAATGCACCAGGTACTGCGGGTGGAGCTGGAGTGGTAACTCAAGGAACTTTTGAGATAACTGTAAAAGCTAAGCCGTTTGATATGCCTAATGAATTGGAAGTAGATTGTTCTGTATTAATAGATTTAGAAGCAGCAATTTTGGCTAGCGATATTGTACTTGGTGAAGGTGTTTCATTGTCAAGTACCAGTGATGATAGAATCGCTTGGATTCAACCTCCAAGAGTAGTAGTTGATGAAGCTATTGTTTCTGATGAAGGTTCCCTAGAAGAAGGAGAATCAGCGGAAGACTCTAATGCAGATGAAGAAGCCTCAAGTACTTCTGAAGATTCTTAGACAACAGTTTATTCCATTTAGAATTTTAGCCAATAATTATATTTAATACCCATGGAGGGTGATATGGATATTTCCGTAGTAGCTATAATTGCTTCTTTAATTGCAATTATTATTGGATTTGCTATAGGATTTAAATTTCATAATATTTATTCATCTGGATCAATAAATGCAACTAAAGAAGCAATAGAGCAACAGTTACTAAGAGCTAATTCTAGAAGTAAAGAAATACTTTTAGAAGCTAAAGAAGAATCATTGAAAATAAGATCCGAAACTGAAAAAAAAATTAATCAACAACAATTAGAAATTCAGGCTATTAGTAATAAAATTGATGCAAAAAAAGAATCTACAGAACTCAAAGAAAAAACACTACTTGAAGAAGCAAAAATTCTTTCACAGAAGAAAAAAGAAATAGAAACAGAGATAAATTCTATAGAAAAAAACAAAAAAGATATTACAACAGAGCTTGAAAAGGTTAGTGGATTATCCTTAGCCAATGCTAAAGAAAAATTGCTGCAAACAGCTGAGGAAGAAATCGAGTTTGAGATATCAAAAAAATATCGAGATTCAGATTTAATAGCATTACATGATTATGAACAGAAAGCTAAGATGATACTTTCCGAAACAATGCAAAGATATGCAAGTGAAGTTGTTTCTGAAGTATCTGTTAGCAGAATAACCCTACCAAATGAAGATATGAAAGGTAGATTAATTGGTCGAGAAGGAAGAAATATTAGATCAATTGAATCTGCTACTGGAGTTGATGTAATTATTGATGATGTACCTGAGACAATAACAATATCTTGCTTTGACCCCATTAGACGAGAGGTCGCAAAATTAACAATTGAAAACCTAATCCGAGATGGAAGAATTAATCCCGCTAGAATTGAAGAAACTATTAAGATAGTAAAGAGAGATTTAGATAAGAATATAAAAAAAATAGGACAAAAAGCTACCTTTGATATAAATGTCAAGGGGCTACATCCAGAGTTAATCTATCACATAGGTATGCTTGATTACAGGTTTAGTTATGGAGAGAATGTACTTAATCATTCTAAAGAAGTAGGATCAATTGCTGGAATGCTTGCAAGTCAAATAGGTGCAAATGTGGAAATAGCAAAAACTGCTGGTTTCTTACATGATATTGGAAAGTCTCTTACCCATGAAATAGATGGACCTCATGCAATAATTGGAGCAGATTTAGCAAAAAAACTCGGTCAAAATGATAAAGTAGTGACAGCAATTAGAGAACATCATGATAGTGAGATGACAACAGTAGAATCATTCCTTGTTGCTGCAGCTGATGCTATAAGTGCAGCAAGACCTGGAGCTAGAAGTGATAGTATAGAAAACTATATAGAAAGATTAGATGCATTAGAAAAAATAGCTTTGGGATTTGAGGAAGTAATTAACGTTTATGCAATACAGGCAGGAAGAGAAGTAAGAATTTTGGTGAATCCTGAAAAAGTGGACGATGTTGGAGCATCTGAACTTGCAAGAAATATAACTAAAAAAATTGAGGACGAACTGCACTATCCTGGGCAAATCAAAATTATAGTTATTAGAGAATCAAGAATAGAAGAAACGGCAAAATAATAATGAAAATACTAATGATTGGAGATGTAGTTGGTAAAGGTGGAAGAAAAGCTATAAAAAGTTTATTGCCTCAAATAATCAATGAATTCCAAATAGATTTTGTAACCTTGCAAGGTGAAAATATGGCTTCAGGTTTTGGCCTCACATTAGAAACAGTTGTGGAAATGCTAGAGTCAGGTGTTGATGTGATAACTTCTGGAAATCATGTTTGGGATAAAAGAGATTTTATTGAACATCTTGATAACCCAAAAATCCCAGTAATAAGGCCATTAAATTATCCAAATAACACTCCTGGAAGAGGATATATATATGAATCAAGTCCTGTTGGAGTAATAAACCTAATTGGGAGAGTGTGGGTAGGAGAATTTGATTCTCCCTTCACACTTGCTGATCAAACATTAGGTAATATTTTTCTAGATAAAAAACCTATTGTAGTAGATTTTCACGCTGAAGCTACATCGGAAAAAGCTGCCTTGGGCTGGTATCTTGATGGACGAGTAACTGCTGTAGTGGGTACTCACACGCATGTACCAACAGCAGATTGTAAAATACTACCTAATGGAACTGCATTTGTGTCAGACTTGGGCATGGTAGGTGCTGAACAATCTATACTAGGAGCAGAAATTGAAGGATCTTTAAACCGATTTCTCACTAGCCGGAAGCATAGAATGCAACCTGAAACTAAAGGAATAATGAATTTTAACTCTGTTTTAATTACCACAAATGATACTAATAATAAAGCTATCAGTATTGAGAGAATAGACAGAAAAATAGAAATTTAATTTCTAGAAAATCAATGAATAATATAAATTATGAAAGTAGGTATAGTTGTCATAAAATAATTAATAATTACCCATGGCCTATACTGATAGATTTACACCTGCACACAACAAAATCTGATGGTAATCTTACCCCTTCTCAATTAATAAAATTTGTGGATACCACGGATTTGCAAGTAATTTCAATAACTGACCATGATAATATAAATGGTATAAATGAGGCAGAAAAAGAAGTAAGTATACGAAAAAACTTAACATTAATTAACGGGATTGAATTAAGTACAAAATATAAAGATAAAGAAATACACCTTCTTGGTTATTTTATAGATACTAAATCAAAATTACTTAAAAATAAATTAGATGAAATAAAAGAAGGAAGAATAGAATTTTCAAAAAAAATCCTGTATATATTAGAGCAGAAAAATATCTTTTTATCTTGGGATAAAATATTTGCTTCAACAAGCGGTATTATAGGTAGGCCTCATATAGCTAAGGCTATGATAGAAAAAAAATATGTTTCATCTATCAATGAAGCATTTGAAAAATATCTTAATGATGAAAATATTATGAATATAAAGAGATTTAGTATCAACACTTATGACGCAATAGAGATAATTCAAGGATCAGGCGGTATTTCCTCTATTGCTCATCCAAAAAGTATAATAGACTTTGATTCAGAACTTAAAGGATTTGTGGATACAGGTTTATCAGGTATTGAAGTTTATGCCGAAAAATATCAACCTAAAACCCAGAATTTTTTCATGGAATTATGTAAAAAATATAATCTAATACCTACTGGTGGAACAGATTATCATGCTAATATGACTTCTAACGAAATGACCCCAGGTATGAATGGACCTCCTTATGAGATTTTTGGAATACTAAAAGATAGAGCTAGGAGTATTCATAAAAAAAATATTGGGCAAAAAATTTAAATCAAAATGGATATCACATCAATAATAATAATAATATCTTCATTTCTGATTGGATCTTTTCCTTCAGCATATTTTTTTGGGAGAAAATTTAATAACATTGATATAACAAATAGAGGATCAAGAAATGTTGGTCTATCAAATCTAACTCAAAATACATCTATATTTATGAGCTTACCTGTTATATTCTTTGATCTATTAATTAAAGGTTTTTTACCAATATTTATATGTTCTGATTCAGTATTATCATTAGATCTAAATATTAAAATTTTATGCGGTTTATTAAGCTTGATTGGTCATAATTGGTCAATTTTTTTAAATCTTAAAGGTGGAAGAGGCATTACTACTCTTTTAGGTATAATTCTTGCTCTAGATTATAATTTATTTGTACTTTTTACAGGTATAGTTGCTATAGGATATTTATTCTCTCCTATCAAAGATGCAGCACTTTGGTGGATAATATCAATTTTGTGTACCCCTATATACACTATGCTCCTTACACTTTCGATTGAGCTAACTATTTTTACAATTATGCTTTCTTCTGTAATAATTCTTAAAAGATTAGTATCTAATAACGCAAAACTAAAAATTAAACTCACCTTAAATTTACTTTTGCTTAGATTATTTTTTGACAGAGATATTTATGATAGAAAAAAATGGATAAATCGAGATATTGAATAATAAATGATTGCAACATACTGTAGTAAACATAAAGATATAGTTACAAATTTAAAATGCTCTAGATGCGACTCATATATATGTACTAAATGTATGAATCAAACACCTGTTGGAATAAAATGCGAAGATTGTGCTTCTATTGGAAAGCCCAAAATATTAATTATCTCAAAAATAAATCTTTTGTTTATATTTATAAATTCAATTTTTATTTCCATCGGATTAGGATTTTTATTGAGCTTATTCTTATGGGTAATTTGGAACTTTCTTCCAACTTCAAACTTCCAAATAGGTAATATATTTTTTGCTGTTATTATAGCCTTACTAGGCTCTCAGGTAGGTGAAATTATAAGAAAAATTAGTGGAAAAAAAATCAGCTCAAAAATAAGAATCATCTCTGGATTTAGTATGTTTTTAGTTTGGTTTTCATCAATAATTTTTTCTAACTTCTTAAGTTTGCCATTAGGGATATATTTCAATATCATTAATCTTATTGGACTTGGTATTGGTTCATATATAGCAATGAATAAAAATAGAAGCTGATCGGATAATTATGGTAACAAAAACAAAAATTGAAAAAATAGAGCCTATATTATGGGATAGATGGCTACTTATAAAAATATACTGTGAAGACGGAACAGTGGGTATAGGTGAAGGTGGAGTACACGGCTGGCAAAGACCTACAAAAACTATGATTGAAGTTATGTCAGACTATTTAATAGGAAAAAATCCTGATTTTATAGAACATCACTATCAATGGCTATACAGGTCTTCACATTTTATGGGATCAATAGTACAAGGAGCTCTCTCAGCTATAGATATTGCCTTGTGGGATATAAAAGGTAAAAGACTAGGTGTTCCAATTTATGAACTAATGGGTGGAAAAACCAGGGATAGAGTAAGATGCTACATGCATGTTGGAGGAAAGACAAAAGATGAGTTAGTTAACAGTGCAATTCAGGCTGCCAATGAAGGTTTTACAGCCGTTAGATTTACCCCATATAACTCTGAAACTTTTCATCTTCACAAATCTTACAGCGAATGGGCAGATGAAGCTGTTGAAAGAGTCGGTGCAGTTCGAGATGGTGTGGGTAATGAGGTAGATATTTGTGTAGAAATTCATCGACAAATGAACCCAGCTGAAAGTATATCCTTAGGAAAGAGATTAGAACAATTTAATCCTTTTTTCTATGAAGACCCAATGCTTCCAGATAGTCCAGCCATAATGGGAGACATTGCAAAACAATGTAATATACCAATTGCAACAGGAGAAAGATTTACTACAATTTTTGAATACCAGCAATTACTTGAGGCTAAAGCAGCTGCATATATCAGACCTGACTTATGTTTATGCGGTGGATTATCTGGATCAAAAAAAGTTGCTGCTATGGCTGAAGCACATCATGTAAAAGTCATTCCTCATAATCCTTTATCTCCAATTAGTACTGCTACTTGTATACAGTTAGATGCATGCATACCAAATTTTGGGTTACAAGAATATACTGGTGAATCAGAACCTCCAAAAAGTGAATTACTAAAATCGCCCCTAGAATTAAAAGACGGTTACTTAACAGTTCCAGATGGTGTAGGACTCGGAATAGAAATAAATGAAAATTCTCTAACGATGCCAGAAAATCCAAAAATTCTAGATACTCCTATTGGATTTGATGGGAGCGTCCAAGATAGATAAAAATTATCTACCATAATCATCTTCAACTCTTACAATATCATCTTCTCCAAGATAGTCTCCTGTTTGAACTTCAATAATTTCTAATGGTTCTACAGATGAGATATTTTCAATTCTGTGGTGAAGATTTCTTTCAACAAATGCTGACTCTCCTCTACCTAAAATTAGTTCTGTTTTGTCAATTATAGCTTTAGCTGTACCTCTAGCTATTACCCATGTCTCATCCCTATGTCTATGCCATTGCAGGGAAAGTCTAGAGTTAGTATTTACAGTTAATCGTTTAACTTGAAAACCATGCCCTGAGTTTAGTATTTCATAACTGCCCCAAGGTCTTTTTTCTTTTTTATTTTTGACTTTAATTAAATCTTTATTTATGTCGATATTTTCATTCATGTGAATAATAATAATATAATTCTTAATCAAATAATATACTTCTTGCTAGTAAATAGGTATAAGATATAATCTCCTAAAAAATAAATTAAAGTTGTAAAAATTGAAACCAAAAATAAATAATTTATACTATGGCTGGATAATCGTAATAGTAATGTCAATTTCTACAGCTGCAACAATGGGAATGGGTTCATTGAATTTTGGTTTATTCATAAACCCTATGGGCAGTGAATTAAATATTGGTAGATCAACTTTTGGTTTAGCTCAAACATTTAGACAATTCTCAAGTTCTATAACTGCTCCTATTGTAGGGAGATTAATAGATAAATATGGTAGTAGAGGTTTATTACCTTTTGCTGCTTTTATAGTTGGTATTTGTTTAATTTTTCTTTCTTTCATAAATTATTCATGGCAAATGATTTTGTTATTTATAATTATGGGTTTTGTTGGTTTAGCAGGCCCAGGAAATTTAGTAACTACAATTCCAGTTAATAAATGGTTTATAAATAAAAGAGCAAAAGCTATTGCTTTTTCTTCTTTAGGAATTCCTATTGGAGCTTTAATATTTTTACCTGCAACTCAATTCTTTATCGATTCATTTGGTTGGAGAAATGCATGGATATTATTATCGATTATTTCAATGATATTGATAATACCCATCTCGTTATTTTTCTTGAGAAGGATACCTGAGGATATAGGTTTATTGCCAGATGGAGAAAAAAAAGTCTCTAAAAAAGATAACTCATATAATGAAATTTCATGGAAGCTTAACGAAGTGATAAAAAGTCATGAATTTTGGAAATTATTGATAATATTTAGTTTTATTAATCTTGCCCTAGGAACAATTGCAATTCACAGGATTCCAGATTTTATTGATAGAGGAATAGACGCGCAATTAGTTGCTTTAGCAACTGCTTTAGATGCTGTTGCAGCTGGTATAAGTATATTTATAATTGGTAACCTTCAAAAAAAAATACCCTATAAAATATTAACTTCTTTAGGTTTTATACTTCTTACAATTGCCAGTATAATAACAATCTATGCTGAATCTTTTTTTTCAGTACTTATATCGATGATTATTTTTGGTTTTGGTATAGGAGGAATGTTATTTTTACAAAACTTTATTTGGGCTGATTTTTTTGGAAGAAAATATTTAGGGTCAATTAGGGGAATGGTCATGCCTGTAACACTAATTATTGGTGGCATAGGAGCACCATTAGCAGGATATTTTTATGATTATTATGGTAATTATAACAATATATGGTGGTGTGGTATCATACTAATGTCTACCTGTGTAGTAATATCAATAACATTAAAGAAGCCTAAAAAATAATCGTATGAAAAAAAATAAACCAAATATACTATTTATATTAACAGACCAACAAAGACGCGATTCAATGAAAGCTTACGGTAATAATTGGATTAAGACTCCTAACTTAAATAATCTTTCAGAAAAAAGTTTTGTTTTTGAAAATACCTATGTCACGCAACCTGTTTGCACTCCAGCAAGAGCATCAATTATGACAGGCCTCTATCCTCAAAAAACAGGCTTACATAGAAATAATATTCCCTTAGATAAAAATATTCAAACTATAGGAGACCTTATTAATGAAGAGTATTATAATGTTCATATGGGTAAGTGGCATTTAGGTGATGATATGATAGCTCAACATGGTTTTGATAAATGGATAGGTATAGAAAATTCCGGTGGGGTAAGATCAACTAAAAAAGAATATAGATACGTTGAATCACCTTATAATAAATGGCTAAAAAGTTTTGATATAACTCCACCAGAGGCAGAAAAGACTTATGAATCTTGGGTTGGAGAAGCAAATTTAACAGAAGAACAAACTCAAGCAGGTTTTTTAGGTCATGAAGCCTCAGAATTTATCTCTAATTATCCGAAATCTACTTATCATGAAAAACCTTGGATGCTTTTTGTAAATTTTTTCGAACCTCATCCTCCCTATACT
>MDSV01045164.1_pt1 | contig 13075 bp, 10 predicted proteins | sample 810851 | NCBI WGS metagenome assembly MDSV01 (sample SAMN05326640, study PRJNA326480) | marine metagenome | isolation source: seawater | place: Atlantic Ocean: North East | collected 2012 | reverse complement strand
ATCTTTGTGTCTTTTCTTCTGGGAATTTAAGGTTGGCTCCTCTTCCAGTAAGAGGCTCCATTAGTTTTTCTTCGTCGTATTTTCTAGCTCCTTCTTTGTTTACCATGTCGGTCCCGTATCTAAGACCACTCCATCCAGAAGTGGGTAAGAAGGATGACTCAGTTACTGGCTTGCCAGCCTGTTTGTGATCAGCCGCATATACCCCTCTATCGTAGTGCTCCACTGCGCGGACTCTGTCTCTCAAGATGTGCGTAGTTGCCTTCTCATCCCCCTCAGAAACAATTGCAAATCTGTAGGACCTGTGCTTCTGGCTTCCGTCTGGATTTAGTAGCTCAATAGCTTTTACTCTACCCTTCATTTCGACTACAGCGTAAGCGGATCCATTAGCAACAGTTCCCTCCTTTTTGCGAGCAACATCCTGATCCCGAATAAGAGGCTCGTTTATCATATAGGATATGCCTCTTTTGAAATAAGCGTTGGGTTGATTTGTGCTAACCTCAGTTCCGTCCTTAAGCGTAAAGAAATCGGATTGAGTCTCCATTTGGGACGAACCCAAAAGTAAATCTTTGGCGGCTTTTTGGTAAGCCTTTCTGAACTCTATGTCTGAGGGAGCTCCCTTACCTTGCTCTTGAGCTTTAGTGTACCCCAGTTTTTGCTTAAGGGTCATGTCCTTAATTAGCTCTTCCACAAAAGCTTTTCTGTCCCCAAAAGTTAAGGTGCTCTTTTCGTTGTTAATGAAATCATCCAGTATTATAGCTGCTTGCTTAGGAGTTTTTGCATTATCAAATATCTTACCAGCATTCAAACCAAATACCTTATCGACGTATACTTCCTTATCGTCCTTGATCTCTTTAACGCGCTTAATAACTTTTACCCTACCAGCCCTTCTTATTGAGTCCAAGAACAACTTATCAGCCTTAGCCTTGTACTGCTTCGGTACGAACTCAGATATTTTGCTAAGAATTTTTGTTGAATTCGCTGTCCCGTCTATACTAGAAAATGCCTTATCTATATTGGAGCTAACGACCATCATCCTAACCTTGCCGTCGGACTTAGGGTCATCCAACTGCATATTTAAATGGTTAGCCATAGACGTAGCCGCGTTTGGAGTACTAGCCCAAAATGCGTTATCATCGTTGAAGTACGCTGGAAAATTAAATCCGCCTCTTCCCTCAGCTACAGTAACTCCCTTATGGTCTATCTTTCCAGTGAACATTCCATCTGGAGTATGCAAATGCATAGGGACGCCATCGAAGTCAAAGAATGACCTGTCATTTGTTATCTGACCTTTATTTATTAATTCCTGATACTGCTCGCCGTTTTTAAAATACGTGTACCTAGCTCCAGTTTCTTTGTCCACGTAGTCCGCTTGGAATCTTTCTTGACTTGCGGTTCCGTCAGTGCCCAAAGTGCCTGATCCGCGAAGTATCTTAATTCCTTCTATAGTAGTTGTGCCGTTAGCTACCGAGCTAGATAAGGTATTAAAAGCATCAATGATTTGTTTATCCGTAGTAGCTTCATTAAATAAACCGCTTATACCTAGCATATCAGCCAACTGAGCAACGAACGCCTTTACCCTAGTTTTTGCACTAATGTCCAATGTCGAATACGTGGCTGACATTACCCCGAACATTTCGGCTAGCGCCTCTTCGTTCCGAATGCTTGGATCATAGGTTTCGGAAAACCTTTTAGCATACTCCATTAACTGATCATTCTTACTGCTCCTCGATATGGCATTCAGAAATAAAGCGGACGTATCTCTAGCTTGCTGTGCAGTTTCACTGTTTGATAAAAGAGCAGCATGGAAAACCTCGTGACCAAGCGTATCCTTAGTAGCTAGCGTAGCATTAATGTTAACTACTCCGTCCTTGTAGGATCCTCGAACCCCAAAGCCGTCAGCTCCAGTAGCATCTTGGAACTCCTTCTGCGATGCGTATACGTTTATTTTTAAATCTGGTACAGTTTCCTGCAAGGCTTTCTGGGCATTGCTAGCTTGCTGGTTTATTATGGAAATCTTTTGAGTAACAATTTCTGGGCTAAGTCCGCCGTCAGCTTCCTCCTGAGTTAAGCCCCTTGTTTTGCGCTCCGTCTTTACGCCGTTAATAACTCTAGTTTCTGTAGCGGTAGAGCCAACTGGCATATTGGTATCAACTTCAAAAGTGTCATTCTCCTTGAGTTCCGCCGTAGATACCTCTTCGTTTGCTTGCGGTGAATCAATAGCGTCTAGCTCAGTCTGGTTGCCCTTATTTATTATGCCTACGTTAGCTAGCGCATCTGACAACGTATCGTAGTCCTCCTGAGAAATCTTATTTAACTTCTTCATCTTTTCGATGAATGGGGTAATAACTTCTTTGGCTTTACCCTGTTGAACCCCAGTGCGCCTCTCGAAGTCCCTAAAAGCCCTCTTGTATTCCATGCCAGCCTTAGACACCTTAGTAGTCAATGGTGTAAGAACGGAATCAATGAACTTCATTGTAGCTCCCCGAGTATGGCGTATCTTGCTTTCATCCGAGCCAGTTGCTGGTATAGAATCCGCATCCATTCCTGCGCCCATCAAGCTTCTGCCTAGCTCATCAGCCATTTCCTCTGCGTTAATATTTCCTGAGTCAATGTTCTCAGCTAGCTTTTCAGCTCGCATTTGAACCAAGTTTGCTGGAGTAGAAAAAGAACCAGAAGCAATAGCCCCGAGCAGCATTGATTCGACTACGCCTTGATTTATAGGTCGATCTGGATCGTAGCCAGACAGCTCCGCAGCTAAAAAGTTTTGGTAAAGAGTTTGAGTTCCTTCAGTTCCAGCTTCAGCTAAAGGAGCCTTAACTAGCCTTTTAGTTATATCGCCAACAGTAGCTCTGCCTCCAGTTCCTCTAAATACTGAGTTGACTAAAGTGTTAGCGCCAACCCTCTCTAGAACCATAAGGGGTATCATAGTCTTAGCACCTTCATTATTTGCAGCTCGCATTTCTTCGTCAGTAAGATCTCTGCCCGTAGCTCCAATCGTTGCAATATAGTCATCCCTGCCTTGCTGGTAAGCATTGCTACCTAGACCAGTCCAGCTAGCTCCCCTTAAAGCCAACGCAGCAGCTCCCGCAGTTCCTCCTGAAGCCACCGTTCCCATACCCAGTGCCATATAAAACGGCATCTGACTTATTGCAGTAACCGCCTTGTAGGAAAACTTTTGTTTTAGTTCTTCTGGAATATCCCCAGTTATAGCATCATCCATGTGACGCCTGTATCTAGCCATATTTCTGGCTAAGCTGTAGTCACCCGAAACTGAGCCATACATCGCCGCACCACCCTCTAGGGTAGCCGCCATAACGTCCATTGCGCCCCCTACAAGGGCGTTCCCGTAGTCCCCAATGCCTATACCGCCGTAGAGCTCTTCTACTTCGGATAGGTCGTATTCTACCTCCTCAGGCTTTCTTCTTGTCTTTAGAGCATCGTTTCCCGCCTTAAATGGGTCGAAGTCCGCAGGAGGAAGAAACAAGTCCGAAAGATCTGGAGTGCCTTGAAAATCATTCGTTTCCATGCGTGTTTATTTTTTAACTGGGTATTGGTCGAAGATTAATTTAAAGAATGGATCCGCCGACATAGTCCTTCCTTCTTTCGAGTTCGGAAGAATTGTACTTCTCTTGTTGCCCTTGTAAAAAGTCTGAGTTCTGTGATCGAATTCAATATCCATAGTGTCCTCTAAAACATCTAGCTTGGACTCAAACTTTTCAAAGTTAAGATCCAACTCTTCAGGCACTTCTTCAGAATCCTGAACAAGATCGAGATATGATTGAGATAAGTTCACTCTCTTTTGAGCAATATCTAATTCATCCTTTTGTGCCTTAGTAGCACCCTCTGCCTTTGCGATTTCTTCCAACCTTGCAGCTTCCGCCTTAACATCCTCGTATTTCTTATTAGCTAAGTCCACCATCTCGGATTGATACGGGGTCATCGTTTCGGGTTTTGCTGAATCAATTTGGGATTGCTCAAACTTTTTGTTCTCTAGATTCAGAACTCCTCTTTGGTATTCGGACATTTCGCCCGTATCAATGTCTTTGCCAGTAAGTGGATCCTTTCCATTATCTGCTAGAACCTTAGCTTTTTCAAGCGCATCTCCCCTACCAACTAGCTTTCTTAGTTCGCCAGTAGTATATCCGCCGTATGTTCGGGGTCCAACATCTGCACCTGAGCTAAAGGTCGCATTGAAGTCTGGTCTATTAGCTATGCGATCTTCCCTAGCTCTTGATTCCCTAGAGTATTCGGAGTCAATTACATTCCGCAACTGCCTATTGCTAAAATCTTTCATTGCGTCGGATTCTAAAGCTTCCTGTCTAGTTAAGGCTTCTCCGCGTCTTTGTCTCGCGTAAAAATCAGCTATGTCGTTAGCTGTTTCTTGATCAGCCATTATCATTTCTCCAGTATTTGGATCCAGCGTTTTAACTAAATCCTGAAAGGATGTATCGACATAATCGCTGTCCTTATAGATTCCTTCAGAACGATCCTCAATCCCGTTTTGATTGCTGTCCCTAAATTCTGCCGTTTGAACGTTTCTCAGTTGTCTTCCTGTGCCAGCAATAGTAGCTCCCTCTCGGGGCTTAAACTCAACGCTTAGATACTCCCCAATACTTTGACCCTCGAAGTCCTGCCCCTCGAAGTCCTGCTCAAAGAATCCATTTTTTGGATCGAACCCAAAACCATCCTGAGCTCCTCTTACCTTCGCAGCTTTTATTTGATCTGGAGTCATCTCTCCGCCCTGTTGCTGCATTGTCCTTTCGTATTGCTGATTGTATAGATCCAAACCAGTTAGCACTGGGTTGTTTTCTCTAAGTTCTGATTGAGGGACTTTGGAACCACCAGAACCCCTATTTGGATTCTGTTCGTATACTACTGGAGGTTCTACGTATTCTTCAAAAGTACCCTCCTTAAAAGGTTTACCCTCTTTAACCCTTGCTTCGCCTTTTTCAAAAGCCTCTGTTGCGGCTTGAAGAATCTCTTCTCGCTCCGCTAAAAGATCTCGCGCAGATTTTTCATCGGGTTCTGCGATGAATACGTTTTCTCTGCGCGCTAAGTTTCCAAGAAACTGATCAATAGAATCGGTCATCTTCGCTGCGTACTGATCATCTGGTAGAGCAAATGAATTCAACCCCAAAAAGCCATTAGGTCGCATTCTTTCGGTCCTTCTTTCTAGCTCCTCTAATCGCTCTCGCCTTTCTCCCAATATACGCTGATTTCGTTGCTCTGGGGTTTCAGGCGGCTCATCCACAACCTCGTACAAATCGGAGATAGAAACTTGGGGCTCATAGTCGGGATCTAGTCTTCTTTCGGCTAAAGCTGCTTGTTCTGCCAAAAATTCTTGTCTATCTGCTTCACGTTCAGCTACAGCCTCGTCGCTGTAGTTTCCGAAGCCAAATCTTCTTTCAGTACGATTATACAAGTCCGCTGCACCTTCAAAGCCCGCCTCTACCATGCTACCTCTAGGAAGATTCCCTAGAAATCTAAAAGCATTTCTAGTAACTGGATTATTTATTAAGTTGTTAGTTTGTGTCGCAAGAATACGCCTATTAGCATCTGCTACATCACGGAGTCTAACATCCCTTAATCTGCCTGATTGTTCATACGCTGTACCAGCTCCACTCGAAACATTTCTAATACCAGCCGCTGAATTTGAAGCAGCGGAGGAGGAGGAACTAAGAGGCGGCTGAGGAGGTAAAGTTGATCCGCCTTGTGGACCAAGAGCTGGATTTAAGCTACCAGTTGGATTGCCTCCCCCTTGAATTATGAATCTAGAATCAGCGGCGCGTTTAGCAGCGGCAGCTCGATTAGCGGCGTCGTTGGCGGCAACCTGTCTAGATAGCTCAGATGGCGGTCCAGCAGGAATCGGTGTAGCCGTGCGACCAGTCGCTTGCTCAAAGCCCACCTTTCCTATTGCTAGACCAGCTAATGTAGTAGCTCCACCTTTTACAGCTAGCTCGGCGGCTTCTTGCTCTCGTCTTTTGCGTTCTTCCGCAGCGTTAGCTAACGCCTGTATATCTTGTGATGGGAGTGCCATAGTAGTTTCTTGAATTATATCATATTTGGTTTAAGTTTCAGTAAATAGGTAGTTAACTGCAAAATCGTTGAGCAAGCGAAATTTCTTCCGCTACACCCAGAAATCGACCTCTAGCTTTCGCTTTCGGATTACCGCCTCGCTGCCTCCGTCCCCCCCCACTGTTTCATACCTTGCGACTTCACCCCCATCCTCCTGCTTCATCCCCGTCCATCTAGCCTTGTCCGCGCATACAACTCACAATCCATCAACTTCAATAATTGACTTCAGGCTTGTTTTTCTGTTTGGGGTTTCCCTTGCGCATTATCCTTTCGGGTCTACACGTTAGGGGCAACGACTTGGGGTCCGCAGTTCGGGTAGGGGGAAACATCATGGGGTCCGCAGCGGGGGGGGGTGTGGAACTAGCTCGGCATGGTAATCCCCCTTTCGGGGGACCCCAACTTCGTTATCTTGGGCAAGTCTTTTGGCGCGCATTTTGTTACCGTAGTGGCTCTTTATCCTCTACTTCTACGTATTACTACGCAGTTCAGACTATCTCTTCATTATATATAATGCTGGGCGCTCGTGGAAGAATTACTGTCCGTTCTGGACTCGTCTTCTAGTCGTTGCACCTTCTAAAGCATTCCTGCTAAAGCTTGGCTCAGGATTGTCCCAAATGGGAGTTTCCCTGAGTTCACCCAGTAATGCCCTGATTAGCTAGTTAACTACCTATTCGACTGTCAAAGAAAATTAAAAAAGATATCCAAAGAAGTAAACATCGCAAGCTGATACAGCTCTAGCCTTTGCTCCCTTGTAAGGGATTAACACAGCTCCCGTGTCCTTGTCCTTCTTTTCTCTCTGGTATCCAGCGTGAAACCAAGCTACTATCGCTGCATTCCACTTCTGATCCGTTGAGTCCTTAAGGGAAGCTAAGCTTGATCCGTACGTAGATAAATTTTGTTCTACCTGACTCACCATCTTGCCCTTATCCGCAGCTGAAGGACGCCAAAATGTGTCCGATGCGTTATTTGGCAGCCATCCGCAAGTCTCTCCAGTTCTTCCGACAGCGGAAAAGGGAGCATTTTTATTTCCAAATATTGTGCCTCTAGCTCCTCTTTCCGCAAATGGAACTGCATCCCCTATCTTAAATCTGTAATGAGCCATTGCGCTCTCGATAGGAGCATCCATAGCGGAGTTTAATTCTACATAGCCCTGAGTGCTTGAAATGTAATATCCCCCCATATCGCCGAACCTTTTAGTTTGATGCACGAGCGTTGGTTCTTTACCCAATTCGGATTCTAATTTGGATGGATCAATATCGTGCCATTGCAAGAGTCGCGTGCAGTAGTGCCAGTACTGCGGAGCATAACTTCCTCCTTTGCCAGACGAACCTTTTGGCGGAAAGTCTGGAGGATTCTGCTGATGAGTAGACGCTTCATAATTGTTCATTCTTGGCGGTATATCCACCATTGGTTTTAACGCAGCTGGATCGGTTTTATCAACTTTTTGTGGAAGCCAAAATGCCATTACGGTGTTCCTCCTGCGCCAGATGCCGCTTCAAGTCTTACAACATCAACTTCCATATTGTAAAGTTTATCGTTTACACAAATAAGCATTTCTTTTAAAGAAGCCCTAGTGTCTACTCCATTTGCATCCGTTTCAGTTCCTCCTGATGGACCAAAAGAAAACTCCCCTCCAATAATTTGATTGATAATAACTTTAAAGAATTTTCTGGAGCTATTAACGTCATAATTTTTTAACTCCTTTACCTCTACAGTGCCAATCATTTGCCTCATGTAAGTAGTGCCTTCTTCTTTTACAAATGCGTAGTTTACTCCGTTTGGATCCGCTTCTTTAGCTTCGTAATATTTAATTTTAGGCTCCTCTGCTTGAGTATATGACTCCCCAACTTTTCTAACTTTAACCTCAGCGTAAATTTTTACAATGTTTTCTAAATCAAATTTTATGTTAAAGTTTTTATCAAAAAACTTTTTCTTTTGACCAACAGCAATGGCTTCCCCACCGTTAACAGAAATTCTTAGGATGGTCGTATCAATAACATCGCTTCCGTCTGCGGATTGTCCTTCTGGGTTTCGAGTTTTAATAATAAAAGGGACTTTATTGTCCTCTTCGTTTTCTGGGATTTCAAAGTGCTCCTTTTGTCCTCCACCTTGATTCGCGGGATCCATGTGCGGATGAATCTCCATTTCCGTAGCAATTACATTACTTGCTGGTCTAACACTGCCTACCGAGCCATCATCAAAACTATAAAATGAATCCATTGTTTATTAACACGTCCACGTGATTATTTCAAGATAGGTCGTACCGTCCGCAAGTGTCAATATAGGTCTAACCTTTTGCTTTAAAAATCCACTTTCTTTGTATTTTCCGCCCTGAGAAGTTCCTGTGCAGGAACTCGTTGTGGAGGACTGTTCTTCGTCAACCTCAATACTGTTATCTACAACATAGGGTCTTTCTTCCGCCGTGTAACTAACGCTTCCGCTTGAGGATCGATTTTCCAATTCACAGCCAGAAAAAGTATTGGTTCTTGCGCTTGCGCTAAAGGATTGCTGAAAGCCAGTTTTAGTATTTGTAAAAATACCACTCGTTGCCTGAACGGTGTTTCCTCCTCCAATTCTGTGCGTAGCTTGAGTGCTGACAACGGAACAAGAAAGCCCTTCTAGACTATAAGCTGGATCGCCATCTCCACCTGTAACGGTCTTGTCAATTTTTATTTCTACCTGCGCCTTAATTCTTTTTGTTGAAGCTGGCGAAGCGTTTACAACAGCTATGGATCCGCTTAAATCCCCCGCTTGCACTTGTTCCTGACTGCAATTAACTTTTCCAGCAACATCCACAACAACTGTGTCCTTATACGAGGCTATTGTTCCTCCCGCTACGTTAATAAATTCTGTAGTAAATACTTCTATTCCGTTTACAATGTCTACCTTTGAACTATAAACACTACCCTCTCCTGTTGGTTCTTCGCCAACCTGAGTTATCCTTGTTATGGTAGACGTAGGTATTGGTCCAGCTTGCGTCTCCGAAGATACTGGTCCCTGTTTTGGTTTAGCAAAAGTAACTGTTGCAATAAAAAAACCGTCCTTTGCTTCAATTTTGGAATCAATTATAGTTCCGTCCTCGCCAGAAGGAAATTCATTTATCGAAGATATAGTTACTGTATCGAATAATTTAGAGGAGCCAGTTACCCTTCCAATTTCCCCTTGCCCAGAAGCGAATCGAGAAGTATGAATAACGTATCCATCCTTAGGCTCCACCTTAGTGTCCACCAAAGCGCCATCATTTTGAGGAGCTTCATTGATGGAGCTAACCGTTGTAACTGTAAGCTTCCCGTTGTATTCTGGATTTGTGCTTCTAGCTATTTCTCCAGATCCACTTACGAAGGTATAAGTATAAAGAAGCCACCCTTCTCCAGACCTAACTTGGGTATCTGTTAGCGTTCCAGTGCCCTGCGGCTCTTCATTTAAAGATGTTATTGTTTCAAACTCCAATACTCCGTTATAAGCTGGAGTGCTGGATCTCGATATTCTACCTTGACCTGTAGCGTATCTGTAAGTGTATACAATGTATCCGTCCTTTGTATCAACTTTGGACTCAATTAAAGCCCCAGTCCCGCTGGGCTCTACATTGATTGTTGTAATTGTTGTAATTCTAAGTTTCCCATTGTATTGATCATCCGTAGATCTACCAATTTCGCCCTGCCCAGAAGCAAATTGATAAGTATAAAGGATATATCCATCTCCAGCCTTAACATTGGTGTCTATTAGTTCTCCGCTGCCACTAGGTTCTTCATTGATTGATGTTATTGTTTCAACTTGAAGAGAGCCTCCGTAGTTTGGGTTTATCGAACTAGATACTTCTCCTTGCCCCTGAACGTGCGTTAATTTAAATAATGTTAGTCCGTTTTCTACGGAAGTAGCTGATTGAATTATAGCGGCTCCGTTTGGAATTATTGGTTCAGTGCCTAAAGAAGTAACGCTTGTAGTTTTCAGCTTACCGTTGAATGATAAGGATTCTACTTCACTTACAGTGCCAGATCCTTCGGCGTAAGTATGCGTATAAATTATACCAAAATCCCTTGTATCTGTCCTTTGATCAACTAGGACGCCATTTGGATAATCTGGATGTTCGTTAATGCTGGTAATTGTTGTTTTTTTAAGAACTCCTTGCTCTGAAGTAGATCTATCTATTTCTCCAGATCCATCTACAAATCTAAATATAGTAGTTTCAAAACCTCCTTTATTTTTAGTCTGTTGATCCAGAAAATTTCCAGCTGCGCCAGATAGCGCTTGTGCTTGATTTACATCTATATTAAATCCAGTTACGGTAGTTAGTGTTATTACTCCGCCGTATTTGCTGTCCACATCTACGCTGACTACGCCAGTTTCTGAAAATACTTGAGTAAGTTCAGCAAACGCATCATTATCAACGAGCTTGGATGAAGCTAGTGTTAGCCCCCCGCTTAGTGAAGTTCCTACTGTATCATTATTAGTTGTTCCAGATACAGCTCTAAATACCTTAGTAACCGTCTTTAAGCCACTTTCTGTAGTGCTTTCCGTGTCATCGTCAATCTGGACAAAAGAACTTGTAAGGGTTTCGTAGGTCTTAACTAGGACTGGGTTGTCCGCGTTACTTTGACGGTTAAAGCGAGTATCAACCTCAACGGATATTAATCTACAATTCGTGTATCCTTGATTTTCTATTTGCTCATTTGCGTCATCAAGATCGCCGAAATCCCCCATAAGGGATCCTAAGTTGGCATCATCTACATCTTCCCGAGTAAATTTATGGAAACGACGAACTACCCTAAGCCTACCATTGGGCAGCTTGATAATTTCAGGTATTTCACCCTTTTGGTGTATATTTTCGTTTCCGAGACTCATTTCTTGCGTTTTACTGATTTAACTTTTTTGGGTTTTCCCGCTGGTTGCCCTAGCTTTTTCTTCTGAGCTATTCTTGATTTTTTTTGAGCAGGAGTAAGCTCCGACGCAGTAGCAGGGGTTTTTGAGCTGACACGCTTTGATGGTCTGCAATAGGGCGTTCCTCGCTTTTCGCCCTTCCGTCTGCCGCAGGGCTTCCCTGATCGGACATCCACCCATTTCTCCTTGAACCATCTTTTAAGATTTGCTCCAGACTTTGTTTTGCGTACGGGCATTTACTTGCGTTTTTTCTTCGTTTTGTTTCCCCAATTTTTAGCTCCAACCTTTCTGCACTTAGCTATAGCGCCAGAAGCATAGGCTGAAGGAAAAACCTTGTATCTTCTTTTTACCTTAGAATAACAGGCGTCCTTCGGCATTACTTGCACTTTCCTTTTCTAGCCATTTTCTTTTTGGCTACTTTTTTCTTGGCTGGTCTACCGACTTTACTTCCGTATGTTCCTTTTCCTTGTGGCATAATTTTATTTCTTTCTTTTATTGTGAAAATCAAACAGGACTTTTACTTTTTCTGTAAGGTTTTCGAGGTTGTAGTGCATCCTCGCTAGGACTATAATTAAGGTAATAATTCCAATTAGGACTGGCGTAATAGAGGATATGACTTGCAAAAATTCATTCATTTAATCTGGGATGAGCCGAAGTAAAATCCTACAATAGCTAGGGCTGTTTGCCTTATTTCTGGTAAAATAACAAAGCCCTGCACGGTTTCCCATTTAAGGGTCTTAAATAGCCCTAAAAAGCCGTTTGTTTCTCTAGCGACGCTTACTCCTACGTCAGTCCATGCGAAGACGAATGGGGCTATTACAATGGCAAAGACGGTAGCTACAACAAGGAACCTACGAACAATTACACCAGCGCTTCGTTTTGCGGCGGCATCAGCGGAAGAATCAGCCCCCTGTTGATAAGAAATCATGCGCTCAAATTGACGAGCCTGATTGTCCATCTGTGCGCCAATGAGTTTCATTACAAAACCACTGACGCCTCCTCCGAGCATTGCTAGCAGTTCTGGCGTCATATTATTTTTTTCTTAGTTCTTTAATTACTTTAATGGCGGATGACGTCATATAAACAAGGGTCGAAATACCCACCAAAAATCCAAGAATTTCGTTCACTGGGGTAAGTTCTAAGGTAGCAATAAAGCCCCCCGTTCCAATTGTTGATTTATACACAATGTCATTCATTAGCTAACCGCGCTAGTATTAAATTTAACCCAGCCAGAACCTCCGCCTAAATAGCCTTGAAACTCGTGGTGATCCGAATTGTAAATTACAGTGCCGTTTGTCGGACGAGGTAAATTATCCCTCTCTGCATCGGTATAGTGCCCAAACCTTACCCAGTTTTCAAAGAACGCTCCCCCAACAACTTTAAGTGCATCGTCATATACATTAGTGCTATTGTTTTTACCTGCGTGAATTTGAAGTGCAACAGTTTCGCTAGAAGCTGGATCTTTATTAATGCCAATTCTTGAACCAGTGTATCCATCGAACTTTTTAATCACCATCAATGAATTTGGCGTCTCGTCGAAGTCCCTAAAGAAAAGCTGCTTGAAATCAATATTTAGGATTTCATCAAACTCGGATCCAGACTGAATTTCTCCAGTGACTATTCGTTGCTCGCAATTAAGCACACCAGTAATTGTTCCACCTGCGCTTGATGCTGCGCCGATGTTACTCCGAATTGCCGCGTTGTTTGCGGATTGTAGCATTGTATCTACATCAGTTGAAACTGTAATGTCTGCCATAATGATTAACGTCTAAGGTATTTTGAAGTTGATGAAGGTTGAAAATAAAGATTTACTCCATTTGGTCTTTTATATTCGTGAAAGTTATGAGGACTGAACACGCGTCTTTTGTTGGAGGATCCCACTCTGGAGAACAGACCCATTGCTAGTGTTCGTCTCATTGTAAGTTATGCGTTGTAGGCTTCGATTAATCCAGAAGAAACTGTTAGTGCGGTAAAGTCTCCGTAGCTAGTGTAGCCAGCAGGAAGATTACCAACCAGTCCAGAAGCTCCAGTTTTGTTGCCGCAAGTAATTGCATCAAGTGTAGCTCCTTGAGGACCAGCTACAATAATGGCAAACTTTTTGCCAGTAACAGCGCCAGTAACT
>MDSV01218059.1_pt1 | contig 13076 bp, 9 predicted proteins | sample 810851 | NCBI WGS metagenome assembly MDSV01 (sample SAMN05326640, study PRJNA326480) | marine metagenome | isolation source: seawater | place: Atlantic Ocean: North East | collected 2012 | reverse complement strand
TCAGGCCTTGCGAAGCGCTGACGGGTCCCGAAGGAGATGTTCGTGTTCCATCTGATGCTTTGCGATGAGTTTCCCCATGCCGTTGACGTGAACGTTGAGGTGTGGACGGTGTTTGTGCAAACGCATGACCACGTCTTGGGTCCTTCCGTTTGCAAATGCAGGAATTAACGCCGTGCCGCCACGGGCGACGACTTGATCCACACGAGCAAGAAAACGCTCCAGTTCCTCTTCTTGATCTGGATGGGAACGCCCTCCGTACGTGCCTTCGAGGAAGAGGATGTCAACATCTTGGGGTTGGGCGCCGGCCACAAGTGGTGAATCACGGGTGTCAAAATCGCCGGTGAACATGACCCGGTATGCCCCCGTGTCCACGTGCAACATCACGGCTCCGGGGATGTGTCCAGCGGGATGAAACGTGCACGTCCAAGGACCATGCTGCCAGGACTCATTCCAGGCATGCGTCGTCCAGGACCGTACCGCAGTATCGATGTCCCGCTTGTCCCAAGCGAGAGGATAGCCCTCGATGGAGGACACTTTGTGGCAATCGTACCACATTGGTTCTGAAATGGCCGCCGTCAAACTCGAGCCGTGAAGACGTGTTCCGTGTTGAGCTGCAAGCCAGGGCGCCATGCCAAGATGATCGATGTGAGAGTGGGTGATGACCGCGTCCGTAACGCGCGGTGCCTCATTGGGGTACCGGGGTGGATTGGTCGGAGCAAGGCCATAATCGAGCAACAGTTTGGTTCCCGTTGGGTCTTCCATCATGATGCCAACGTTGCCAACTTCATTGCCTCCACCAAGGTACTGAAAGCGGAATCCTGAATCTGGAGGAAGATTGGGATACGTGGACGTGCGACCTGGATCGTACATCACCATGGTCTGGGCAGAAGCGTCCTCGTCAAGAATCTGTGGACACGGACCCCTTTGTTTCCACTGCACCTATTTTTCAATCCGGAAAACGCGTTTTCTCGATTTTTTCTACAGGAGCATGATAGACTGGTTTCACCATATCTTCCAATGGCGTCTTCGATGCGTCATTTCTTCCTATACGTCTTCGCTGCATTGCGCGAAGAAGAAGAACTCCAGTGGAAACTGAGGGGTGACCCATAGGTCCACCTTTTCCTCTGGAAAATCATTGCAACCGTATCAACTGCAGATCAAAGTTCGAATTTCTCCGTGGAATCCATGAACGAGAACGGAATCCCGAGAACATGCCGTCCACTGGACACCTCCTCCAGGTGGACAAGGATCGGTGTTACGGTTGCGCGGCTTGCGTGATGGTTTGTCCTGTTGACGCCCTTTTGCTGCACGGTTGGTTGGTTGAAGTGGATCAAGACACGTGCACCTTGTGTGATCACTGCCTCCCAAGTTGCCCTGTGGACGCGCTTTCCATGGAGCTGCAACCATGATGGTCGTGATTGGTAGCGGCCTCGTCGCCGTCACTGCAGCGCAACACCTTCTCAACACTGGCCATGACGTGATTCTCACCACAAGCCATGCTGAATTTGGCTTTCCTCACGGTGGCTGTGGTTTGTGGAACATCACCACATCTCCCTGGCCCCTCGAAACCCTCGAGGAGGCCGTTGCTGCCGCTTCAGGGGACCTTATCACGTGCCGCAGCCAATGGCTCGTCAAGCGCTTGGTGCATCGTTTCACTGAACACGGCGGTCGAACCTCCACACGCGTTCGAATCAACAAGGAATCTGGGACTTTTGCGACCGCGGGCACCGGTACGTTCGCCGTCGACGAGGCACAACATTTCATCTTGGCCGACCAGGACGTTCCTGAACCCGGTCAAAGCATTGGGACACCGCTGGTGATCTTCAAGACGCCAGTGGTATGGTACGGCGCCGTCATGGCCAGCAACACCCAGGTTGACGTGCCGCACGCTGGACGACGAGCCGACGGATCCATTGAAGCGTGGACGACCGAGCAAAGCGAACTCACGGACCTTCAATCCTCGATGCTCGAAACCATGACGACCACATGGGAACACGATGAATGGCCTTTGGATGCGGCTCGCGTGGCGAAAAAGGCGCTGAAGGGCGTGGACGCCTTCTTGACGTCCAACGCTCTGCCCAAGTCATGACCGGCATCACGCACCGGCTTTATCTGGATTCTTTCGACGACACGTATGCCACGACGTTCTCGGCGAACGTGATCGCCGTCGACGGTGATGACGTGGTGTTGGACAAAACCCGATTCTATCCAACAGGAGGAGGACAGCCTTGCGATCTTGGCGAGATTGAAGGCCCAACAGGAACGCTGCAAGTCTCGGATGTTCGCGGACGTGACGCTGTGATGCACAAACTCCCCGCAGACCATGGTTTGGACATCGGACAAAGCGTCTCAGGAACGATCGATTGGGAACGCCGTCATGCGCACATGCGGATGCACACAGCTCAACACCTTCTGAGTGGATTGGCCTACGAATTGTTCGAAGGAGCGAGGACCGTTGGCAACCAAATTGGTGCCCACAAATCCCGTCTCGATCTGCGTCCAGCGACCCTCACAGAGGACGAGATCGCCCAGCTTCGGGCCGCTTTTGATGCAGCCGTGGCCGACGACATACCACTCAGCATGGACGTGACCGACCGACAGACCCTCATCGACGAGGTTGGAGCCGAGCGATCCAATGTGGACATGATCCCCTCGTCGGTCCAGGCGATGCGCATCATTCGAATTGGAAAGCAGATTGACGTTTGTCCGTGTGCCGGCACGCATGTACGTTCCTTGGGTGAACTTGGCCCATTGGGCGAAGTCCATGTGAAAAGCAAAGGAAAAGGCACCAAACGGTTCGCCTACACCTTGGACGGAAATCCACTCTGATCCAAGACATCTCCCACCAAAGAAATCGACAATTGCCCCTCAGAAGGAGAATAAAGCAATTATCAATCAATCGACTTCTTCTCGATGTTCATCTAATTCTTCCAGAAGCGAGCCCACTTCATCGAGCAATCCACCCAACGCCTCCCGCCGTTTGATGGATCCCTCAATGTGAGCCTTCTCAACGACCGTCTTCAAACGCCCCACGGGCTCTTCCGCAGCCTTTCGTTCGGCAGCAATCCGCGCTTCAAGGGCAGGATCTTCCCCCAACCTGTCAGAACGATCTACGGCCGCAATGGGCCGGCTGGGCACGGTTCTCCTGGCGTCGGCGTTGATTTGTTCTGGATCAAACACTTCTTCCCCAAGCTTCCTTGCAGCAACGGCTTCCGGCGTGTCGCCCAACCGGTTGCCTGCTGAGGCAATCACACCCCCCTTCTCCCGTGCTCGACTGGCGGCAAAGGCCGCCTCCACGTCGGCTTGCGTGGATGCCTTGTTTCGTGCAGACACACCCAACCGGCGCATTTGCTCACGCAGGAAGGGCCCATGCACAGGATCATGGTCGTGACGTTCAGGCTCAGCCATCAAACTCAGCAACCGTCGTGCGGCCTGATCGATGGGGCGGTCCGCACCACTCGCAAGCCGGTCTCGGACGGTTTTGTGTGCTGCAATGCAGGAACGGCAGCGGCTGCTGCCTGGTGTGTCCGGCGCGTCGCACCACGCGCAACACCCGGCCAAACCCATCTCGGCCATGGCCCGTCGCACGGAGGACATTGCAGGGAAAGAGAAGGCGCCCTCCCATCAAACCTCGCGCAAAACGATGCCGTGCTTCGCGTAGGTCGCAAGGCAGCGCTCGAGCAAACCACCCCCGACGTCTTCCGGCGCGTGGACGCCAGGTGGAACCAAGCCCGCCAACATGTGTTCAACCACGGCACAGGTGATGGCACCGGTCGTGCGCGCCATTGAGGATCCACCACCTCCTCCTTGGTCGTCCAAGACCCAACGGCTCTTTCCAACTCCTTCCACCACCACCTCCATCCAGGTGAATTCGGGCCGACTCGGGTCCCACGCCCATGCTTGGACGAGCGAATCTTCGTCATGGGTGCCTCCGCCTTGGAGAAAACGATCGATGTGACCGGGCCAACGCACCGTGGCCTCGGTCAACTCATGCGCAGGTATCGTGTCAAGCACCGAGCGCAGACCGTCGGTCAGGAACGCCTCCATTTCCCCTCGCCCCTGCACGTCGAAGCGGACGCGTTCCGAGAGTGCAGGGACGGTGATCACCTCACCCCCACGGACAATCCTTGCTGGACGGGTGTATTCTTCGATCACGTCGTAAGGAGAAAACGGCGCCATGTAACTCCAACCTCCATCCTGGTCAACGGGGTTCCCGCCGACACGAACGCGTCCGTGCTTCAACGTCCCATGGCGGCGGACGCCTTCGGCCAAAAGCAAGTTGGAAAGCCCCGGAGCGACCCCGATGTCCCACACCAGTCGCCCGCCATGCTCACCGGCGACCTCGTTCAACTGCCCCGGGTCTTCCGCGGTGAACGCCAAATCCGCAACAGCATGACCGTCTTCCAAGAGATTCCGACGCACGCGATGTCCGATGCGACCCGGGAGGGCATTGACCACCACGTCAGGACGATGACGTTCAGCGATCGAACGGTCCACGGACTCCTGTAACCCCCGGACGCTCGGATGACGTGCAGCCAAAACTTTCGGATTTTCATCCACGGCCGTGACGTCATGTCCGTCGGCCGCCAGCACGTCTGCCACCCAACCGCCCACAAGGCCAGCACCGAGGACCAAGATGTTCGCCATGGCCCGATGTGTTGCACTCATCCCTTCATCCTCTCCCCCAGTGAAACCCAACCAACCATGACCATGGTCAGGAAAGACGAAACCCGGTTCAACCCGGATGGCACATCAATGCCCCCCGTCTATTTGGAAAATCGACGGTTCCATTAAATTCCCACAGGCCATGTTGTGAGCATGACCAGCATAGGCGAGTACTACGCTCGACGTCTCTCGGCCGACGCTCTGTTTGGATTTTCAACGCTCATTTCTGTTTTCTCCATCGTTGTTTTGCTTTGGATGATCGGTCTGAGTTACTTGGTGTTCCGTGCGAATCCGGGGAAAACCGAGAATCGTTTCATGGCGCTGCTGTTGATCTGTGAAGGGCTGAAGGCCTCGTGGATTGTAGCGGACGTCTTCCTGTACGGTTCGACGTGGCAAGGCCTGTGGGACTTTTTGTGGCCGGCGAAAATCAACCTGTTCTTTGGCGCCCACGTCATCTCCTGGCTGCTCTACCTTTCTTTCCCAATCTATTACCGAATTGAGTTTCTTTCCTTCCTCTACAACCCGAAACTTCAGCAGCATGCGTGGTACCTTGCACCGCTCATCGGATTGGTTGCGTGGCTGATGATCAGCCCGCTTGATGGCTTCCGCTTCCAAAACAGTGCATGGATGGTCTGCACGCAGGCCGCCGTGGAGGCGGGCGCCCACCCCACCATTCAGAGTTGGTGGGGTGAAATCACCCCGGCCATGCTTGAGCGGGCCGAGGCCCTTGGCCCATGTTCACGGGCCTATGATTTCCACGTGGTGGACGAACCTGCGGGCCTCTGGGCCATTGCGCTGATGTCACCTTTGATTTCGGTCATCGCTCTGTTCCTTCTTCGCTCATCGATGCGCCAAGGAAAGCGAAAAGAAAACATCGACAGGAAGGGCGTTTTGACCTCCCGATCGTTGTACATCGGTTTCCTCGGGAAAGTGATCGGGCAAATGACCTATTTCGCAACACTCCTGATCGTGTTCCCCTTGCTCAACGGAGGGGAATTTGTTGACTTCGCACAGAACAGCATCTGGCAGTTTGGCTCGGACACGACTTCACAAGATCGCATGATGTACTTCCTCTGGACCTTCACCCTTCTCTTCACCCCCCTGGCCATTGCATTCGAGGCCATGATGTTCGTTCACGCCTCACTCAAGGACACCGTGTACGGCATCGATGAAAACCTCAGGAAGACCTTCCGAACGGCGGTGTTCACAAGCAGCGGCGTGGTGATGTTCATCCTCGGGTGTGAATTGATGGAAAGCGCCCTCAACCTTCCCGGCGTGTACGGCGGACTGGTCATCGGTGTCGCTGTTCTTGTGGTGCGCAAGCCGGTGTTGGGGCTGATCGACGGGGTATCATCCCAACTCATCCCCTCAGGGTACAGCGAGCAAGAGACGGCCTACCTGAACGCCTACATCGCCGCGATGGAAGACCGCATCATCACGCCCGAAGAACGGCGCCTTCTGGACATGCTCGCCACCTCTCACTCCCTCGACGCGAAAGCGGTCCAGGCCATCGAATCGGCTTACAACTCAAGCCTTGATTTGGATTCAGAAGAAGAGTGATTCAACTCGTTTGCATCAGATTACGTCCAGTCTCACAGGGTTTGGTGCCGTGTGTTCCTGTTTGTTCGTGGTATCGGTATGTGTTTTGTACAAAATTGTGCACAGGATGCCACAAACTGCAGGTGCAAACAGCAGCGGTATTAGCACAGCCAATGATTGACCAATGAAAAATACCACAACGCCAAATCCACCCAAAAACATGCCCAGCAAGCTTGCCACAGGCAGAGCCCCGTTGGTGTCCATCAATTCGTTCTTCATAAGCACAAAATATGATGAGAGGTATTAGAAGGGCTGTTTTCAGGTTCCGTCGAATTCAAACCCACATGCCCGGGGTGATTACCATGCGCACTGCGGGCCGTCGTATCCTCGTCCCGCTGCTTGGTATTGCGATGGTGGCTGTGCCTGCCCAAGCCCTGCTTGCAGAAGGGAACGACGAAGGCGCCGCATTGCTGGCTGCCATGTTCTTTTCCTTCGTGACCGTTCCCATCAGCTTCCTGCTCTTCCTCTTCGCCATCAGTGCAACAACGCGGCCCGTGTTGCGAATTTTCGCAGGCCTGCCAGGCCTGATGACCGTCCTGACTGCGTATTGGGTGCTGATTGCGGGAGGTCGACCGGACATGATCTGGTTGCCCATGTTCCATGCCGCGCTTGCCGCCATCATGTTCTGGGTCGGTGGTCTTGGCCGGACCCCACCAGCCCCGATGATGATGGTTCAATCAGGCACCGATTTCCCACCCCAAGGAGGTGTGTGATCGTGGTTTCAGGAGAAGAGAACATTCTGGTTGAAGCGGTGGTCCATACGGCGGACCGCATGGCGCCGGGTTGGCGCAAGTGGCTGTGGTACCTGATTCAAACCGTCGTGGTCCTCACGGCCGTGGTGTACATCGGCTTCTTGCGATGATCAGCATCACCGTCATACGTCATCAAAAACGTCGTCAAAGACCGCGCCGTCGTCCATCAGCATGCCTTGCTCGGCACGTCGGGTGCGGACCAATGCCCCCACCACGAGCAACACCACGAGCAGGGCGAGGCCAAGCAACACGTCGTTCGAAGGGCCGGTGGACGCGCCAGGGCAATCCTCACCCACACCATCATCACACGATGCGTCCGATGTTTCGTCCCCATCCAAGTCGTCAGGAACGTCCACCACATCATCGTCGTCGATGACGAAAGACGCCGTGGACGCGTTGCTGTTGCCCGAAGCGTCCACCCCCGTCACCGTCACGTCATAGGTGCCGGCGGCCAAGGGCGGGTCGGGGATGAACACCATCTCGTGGTTTTTCTTCAATGCAACAGCGTCACCTTGGAGCACACCACCCAACAGATCCACGGTTTCCGTGGTGGCTTCATCGGTGTACCAGGTGATCTTGAGTTGCATGGTCCCGGAAGGCATTGGGACGATATCCACGGCCAAGTTGAGGATTTCTGGAGGCGTCACGTCACTCACGTTCGAAGTGGTGAAATTTAGGTCGGCGAACAAGGTTTGGTCGCCGTCTTCGACCATGATGCGTACCCAATACGCGCGACCCGCCTCAAGCCCGGTCACTGTGAAGGCGTGATCGGTTGCAGCAGGCGTTTCAACCGCCACCGTTGACCAATCGCTTGGTGGTTGGTCGGCCAAGACAGTCGCCACCGAAGCATTCGATGCGACGGTCGTGGACCAAAGCAGCACGGCGGTCGACGCGGTGACTTCACCTACGCTGGCGCCGTAGACTTGCTGGGCCACATCCGGCATCTCGAATCCAGTCAGTACGGCATGTTGCTGAGCGCCCACGTCATAGCTGGCCAGCATCGATGACTGGTCGCCTTCGGGTAAGAGGACGTCAATGATGTTCGGGTCGTAGTCCACACCGTCCACCGGCGACGGATCTGCACCGCCGCCCAAGCGCCATGTTTTGGCGGTCTCGTCCACGTCGCGCCATTTCCCGGTTCCAAAACCGTCCTGACTTCCGAGCACAATCACGTAGCGGTAGTCGCCGACGTCCGGTCCGATGACGTTCTTTGAAACAGTGATGGTGATGGTGTTCGTTTCCGCATCTCCATCCACTTCGATGCCCTTGGCGCTGGTCTCTCCGGTGGCCGCTTCAACGGCCTTGACCGCACCAGGCTCTCCCGTCGCCGAGATGGCCACTTCCCACGCCCAATCGTCGTGCACCATGGCATTCGCACCTTCCAACATGGTCGTGCGACCTCCCTCTCGATCACCACGATCGACGTAAATCTGGACGATTTGGTGGCTGAATCCGTTCGCGAGGCTCCAATGGTCCGTGATTTCACCCACACCGATCTCAAACCGGGCGTTCCAGGCGCTCTGACTGATCTTCAACGACGTCGCATCGAACAACCCACTTCCCGGCGCGAAGTCTGAGGCTGAGGGGTAGGTGTAGTCACCGTCTCCCGTTTCATCCCCTACCGCGTCATCAAATTCCAGCAACGTGACCCATTGTTCAAGGTCAGGCAGAACGATTTCTGCCGGAGCGGGAGGAGCGACTTCCATGTCCACCCCGTCACCGTAGGCCAGAGAATCCGTCCATGAGGTGACGACCTTGACCCTCGTGGTGTACCGCGGGGCAAGGTCAAGGTCAGACCACGGAATAACGAATTCATACACGTCTTGCGCCGCACATCCACCAAGGATCGACGTTCCGCTGAGGGCCCATTGTTCGTCGCTTTCGCCCTTGCCTCGGGCGTCGAACAGGTTCCACTTGGCCTGCCCGTCGTCGCGCAGTTGCGCGAAGTCGAAGGCCACCATTTTCTTGGCAGGGAATCCGAGAATCTGATTGCCGTAGTAGGTCCTGAAATTCGTCTCGACCTCGTTGAAGTTCTGCGCGTTTGGCTGCATGAAGTACAACGCAAGGTCGGGGTCCCGTGCTTCGTCGAGCGCCTCGATGGCGTCCGGCGTTGGCATGTCCACCCGCAGGTAAAGGTTGGACGCATCGTATCCAAGGTGGAAGGAATCGATGTCGAGCCCACCACCGTCGACCAAGTCTGCCGTGTAGACGGCTGCACCGTCCCATTCTCCGGGAAGCGCGATGCCGTCGATCATCGGTTCGATGACCCCGCTGGCCGCCTCATCAGGGAGCGCGGGGTTGGTCCACAGGTCCTGCAAATAGGGCGGCAAATCGAGGTTGATGGCGCGGTAAATGTTGGACAGGTGCACCTTGAACAGCACGTCCCACATTTCGTCGTAGCCGCTGTCTTGGTCGAGCCCGTACCACCAGTACCAGTCGCTGCCTTCCGCGATGTAGAGCGATTCCCACGCCAATTCAAGTCCCGGGTCGTCGGGGTTTTCGGCCTCGAAATCGACCAGCGCCCTGCGTGCCTCGACAAGCCGCTGCCACGCGAGACTCTCGTCGGCTTCGCCTGCCCACGTGCTCAACGTTCCGTCGATCCACGAACCCGTTCCAATCGTCTCAATCCGCGGCAAGTCCGGGTCATCGGCCAGGAATTCACCTGGCGTGGTGGTGACCACGGTCGGGTGCGACGCAAGGCGGGAATACCATTCGTGGATGAAAGGTCGGGCGTTGTCATGGTGTTGAAACTCTGACATGAACATCCAGTTCTCGCCGTCCATCGCGACGGTCAGGAGGTGTTCAGACGGGTCTTCACCGGCTGCAAGCAGATCGGAGCGAACACCGTCGAGGTACGACAAGAAATCCGATACCGCGGCCTCGGGCGTCATGGATCCGTATTGGAAGGCGACGCGGTCCGAAATCACCCGGTCACGGAAGATGACGGCCACGTCACCGCCTTGGTCGCCTGCGACCACCCACGGCGTGGCCAATTGCGCGGCGTCTTCAACGTCGATGCTTCCCCCACCAGACGTGGTGGACTTTGCAAGAATTTCTTCATCGGAGACCATCCATTCCACCCCAACGTCGGCCACGGGTTGCACCATGGGGGGCGACACCGCCTGCTCAGACGGCCACATACCCGTCGGGCGGAACCCAAGCTCCGCTTCGAAGAGGTCCATGCCGTTGCTCAAATGGCTCCTCACGTCGACCGGCCACGCGTCCTTGTTGACGCGAATACCGTCCTCAAAGGTCCAGCCCGGCATCATCAGCAAGGGCATGATGGGGTGATAGTAGGGTGTCGTGGTCAATTCGACTTGGCCTGTCGCAGCCAGTTGACTGTACATGGGCAAGACGTTGGCCATGTGGGCGTGTTGCTGGTCGATGACGTAGGCCAAGTCGGCCGGCGTGTAGTCCCGTCCTTTGGTGAAGAGGTCCATCAGGCCAGTATCGGTTTGAACCGGGGCGCCGTAGGTCGTTGGGTCGTCGAAGAAGGCGGCGTATTCTCCTTGGACGTAATCTGGGGAGAACTGGAAGAGGTACCAGAGGACCTGCAAATCGAGCAAATCCTGTGGTGAGAGCAACTCGTCGTCCATGATGGTGGCCGGCTTCAGGTTGTGAAGCGTGGCGTCGTAGAGTTCCTTGTAGCGTTCACCAGCCGGCGCGACCCACGCGTTTGGGTCGTCGTTGGAGACGTTGTAGATCCAGCCGCTGTTCCAGAAGGATTGGAACTGCATGGTGTGCAATTCGAGGGCGGTGGCGTTGGGATAACCGGCCACGGACCCGTCGGTGTTGGTGGGCCAATCACGGCGCGCAAAGTCGGTGTGCACGTCGGCCGTCTCGTTGCGGTGGTAATCGGTGAGTTGCTCAAGGAAAGAGGGCACGAGGTTGTACGTCACCTTCGTGTCTGGATACTGTGCCAAGATGCCGGGCGAATCGACGTATTCGGTCATGGCGTGCACGCGCACCCAAGGCAGTTCGTACATCCCAGTGAGTTTGTTCTTGTAGTACGGTTGATGCTGGTGGAAGACGATGGCCACGTTGAGCGCATCGTCCGCTTTCTCGACCACGCTGGCCGTTTGAATCTCCATTGAAGCAGGGGACGTCGAGACGTTCCTGTCTGGGAGGTGGTACAGGTGGGTGAAAGTCTCTGCACCGTTGGCCGAGGCCGGGTTTTGCGGTGGGAAAGCGGCCCACACGTGACCCGCGTCTTGCCACTGAGCCCAGATGACGAAATCGACCTGAGTCGGATCACCAATGGTCGACCACGGGAGGGAGACCTCTGTGATCTGGTTCCCCGACCAACCGACGTAACGCTCACCTGGGAAGGTGTGCACGTCGGTTGCAGTGTTCTCCTCGTGCGTGGCGGCCCAGCCGCTTGCGCCGTGCGCCATGATGGCATGATACGACGAATCCTCGAGGACAAAAGCATGGTCGGCTGCAAAGGGCAAGACGTGAGAAAAGCCCCAATCTGAAGACAAGGCCGAGCCACCTTCGCTGGTGTTGAGGTAAACAAAGAGATCCGCCCCCTCATCCGTCGACGAAAGGTCGGTGCCCTCCCATCCAATGGACAGATGGGTTTCGTTCCAGGTCAGGTGCAGGCCCACGCCGTTGGCGTCGGTCCCCATCAGGGTGTCTGCGGACCATTCACTCAAATCCCCGTCGGCCGTGATGTCCTCGGGGGTCGCTCCAGCCACCACAGAAAGGGTGGTCGAAGAAAGAAAAAGAAGCGACAAAAGAACAGATGTGGCCCTTCGATAGAGACCCCGGGTCATAGAGTGCAAATTCTGGAGTTTATCATGGACTTTCCGCCGGCGGATTGGTTAAAGGATTGCAGCAAAGGGGCGAAGTTGCTCGTTCGGAGGACCACCCATGCCCGTCGCCTACCTGTCTGCAGAAATCGGCCTCCATTCCGATTTGCACACCTATTCAGGAGGCTTGGGCGTGCTGGCAGGTGATCACGTCAAGTCGGCTGCGGATGCATCCATCGATTTGGTCGGTGTGAGCCTTCTGTACCGCCAAGGTTACGGGCGCCAACACCTCGACGCGGCGGGAAACCAGACCGAGACCTACCCCGAAATCGACCCGAACGATCATCTTCAGGACACCGGAGTCGAGATCACCCTTCCGCTTGACGGAGGGGCCCTTCATGCCAGGGTCTGGTCCACGGACCTCGCCGGTGCCAGCGGTGGCTCAGTCACCGTGTATTTTCTGGACACGCGCCACGACGCCAACACACCCGACCACGCCCGCTTGGGCGACCGCCTTTACGGCGGAGACCACCTGATGCGCATCCGGCAAGAGTACCTCCTCGGCGTTGGCGGCGTTCGCGCGCTGGAGGCGCTTGGAATCACCATCGACGGCTTGCATCTGAACGAGGGGCATTGCACCTTCGCAGCGCTTGAGATGCTGCGCCGAGGATGGAGCCGAGAAGAATTGGCAGCACGCACCCTCTTCACCACCCATACGCCCGTGCCTGCAGGGCACGACCGCTTCCCCTGGACGGACGTCGAAGCGGTGCTTGGCGACCTGCTTCCACCGGATGCCAAGGCGCTGAGTGGCGACGAAGTCACCTGTTCGATGAGCCATCTCGGCATCGCCATGGCCGGCGCGGTCAACGCCGTGTCGAAGCTGAACGCTGAGGTGGCGATGACGATGTTCCCTCACGTGAAGATCCACCCCATCACCAACGGTGTTCACCACCTGACGTGGACCGGTAAGGCCACGGCTGCGCTGTTCGACGCCCACCTTGGTGGGTGGAAGACCAACCCCTCGGTGCTCCAATCGGCCACCTCCATTCCAACCGAAGCCCTCCGCACCTCCCGCGAAGAGAGCCGTGCTGCGTTGCGTGACCTCGTCCTTGCCTCGACGGGCGTGACGCTGCACGCCGACCGTCTCACCATCGGGTTCGCTCGACGCTTTGCGACCTACAAGCGCGCCAACCTTGTGTTCGCCGACCTCGAACGCCTGCGACGCATCGGTGGCGGGAAGATCCAGTTCGTGTTCTCAGGCAAAGCCCATCCCAAGGACAAGGGCGGCAAGGACCTGATCCGGTCGGTG
>MDSV01094719.1_pt1 | contig 13076 bp, 11 predicted proteins | sample 810851 | NCBI WGS metagenome assembly MDSV01 (sample SAMN05326640, study PRJNA326480) | marine metagenome | isolation source: seawater | place: Atlantic Ocean: North East | collected 2012 | reverse complement strand
TTTCTTTGTCAATTATTTTAGAAATAAAATTAGATCCAATAAAACCAAGACCACCAGTAACTAAGATATTAGACATAAAATCAAATCTAATAAAAATTAGTCTTTATGAAGCCAAGATTTTTTTTCTAAAAGCTCATCTTTAGTTTCAATGTTATCGTCATCTGTTATGCAGCAATCAACAGGACAAACAGCTGCACACTGTGGCTCATCATGAAAGCCATTACACTCTGTGCATTTATCAGTCACAATATAAAAAAATTCTTCTTCCTTTGGTGGATTTTCAAAATTAGGATCAATAGATTTTCCATTTCTCTCTTCAACATCTGTAAGAGAAGTACCTTCAGAATATTTCCAACCAACACCACTTTCATAAATTGCATTATTTGGGCATTCCGGTTCACAAGCACCACAATTTATACACTCGTCTGTAATTTTAATTGCCATTTTTTTAATATTTAATTACTCAAAATTATTAATAATACGTAATTAAACAACCATAGTTAAAATATAATTCAAAGTGCACTTTTATAAGTTCAAATAAAATAGGTAAACTAATTAATTGAAATAAGGTATTGTTAACTTAAATTTGTCTAAAAAACTAAATGAATAGATTTAGTAAATATTTAGATGAAATTAAAGAAAGAGAAAAAATTGGTTTAAATCCTAAACCAATAGATAGTGGAGAACTTTTAAAAGAAATTATTACTAATATTTTAGATAATGAAAGTAAGTATCATTCACAGTCTCTTAATTTTTTTATCTATAACGTTCTTCCTGGAACTACTGCTGCTTCGGAGGTTAAATCAAAATTCTTAAAAGAAATAATTTTAGAAAATCATAAAGTTGATACAATTTCAGTTGATTTTGCTTTTGAGTTGTTATTACATATGAAAGGTGGTCCCTCTATTGAAGTTTTACTTGATTTAGCTTTAGAAATAGATTCAAATCATGCAAAAAAAGCACTAAATGTCTTAAAAACACAAGTTTTTCTCTATGAGATAGATATGGATAGGATTAAGAAAGCGTACAATAAGGGCAATTCGATTGCTAAAGAGCTTTTATTAAGTTATTCAAAAGCAGAATTTTTTACTAAGCTACCAAATATTCCAGAAGAAATAGAAATTGTAACTTATGTTGCTGGAATTGGTGATATTTCAACTGACCTACTCTCCCCAGGAGCTGATGCACATTCGAGGGCAGATAGAGAACTTCATAGACAGTCAATATTTGATCATAATAAAAAGATGCAAAAAGATTTACTTGAATTACAAAATAAATACCCAAATAAAAAAATATTATTAGTTGCCGAAAAAGGTACTATGGGTGTTGGTTCGTCTAGAATGTCTGGAATAAATAATGTTGCTCTTTGGATTGGTGAAAAAGCAAGTAAGTATGTTCCATTTATCAATATTGCTCCAATTGTTGGAGGAACAAATGGCATATCTCCTATTTTTATGACTACAGTTGATGTTACAGGAGGCATTGGATTAAACCTTAAAAACTGGGAAAAATCATATGATGAAAATGGGGATTTAGTTCTTGATGAAAATGGAGAGCCAGTACTTACGCAGAAGTTTTCAGTTGATACAGGTACTTTATTCACTATCAATACTAAAACTAAAAAACTTTATTCTGGTGATGATGAGATTATGGACTTATCCTCATCATTTACTCCTCAAAAATTGGAGTTTATGAGAGCAGGTGGTTCCTACCAAATAGTGTTTGGTAAAAAGCTTCAGACATTTGCAGCTACTACTCTTAAAGTAGATATTCCTAAGATTTTCGCTCCTTTCAAAGAAATATCTAATAAAAACGTGGGACTTACTGCTGTTGAGAAAATTTTTAATAAAAATTTTCTTGGTACTTCTGGGAAAATATTAAATGCTGGTTCATATACTAGAGTTAAGGTTAATATTGTAGGATCTCAAGATACAACGGGTCTTATGACTTCTCAGGAGTTAGAGATGATGGCAGCAAAAGTAATATCCCCAACTATAGATGTAGCATATCAATCTGGTTGCCACACTGCTTCGGTTTGGGATATTGCCTCACAAGATAACATCCCTAAGCTTATGAAATTTATGTATAATTTTGGTCTTATTACAGGAAGAGATCCTAGAAACAAGTATCCTCCTCTAACTGACGTTATTCACAAAGTATTGAATGACATAACAGTTGACGACTGGTCAATAATTATAGGTGGTGATTCACATACAAGAATGTCTAAGGGAGTTGCATTCGGTGCAGATTCTGGAACCGTTGCATTAGCACTCGCTACTGGTGAATCCTCGATGCCTATTCCTGAGTCAGTCAAAGTGACTTTTAAAGGCAAAATGAATGATTATATGGACTTCAGAGATATTGTTCACGCAACTCAAGCTCAGATGCTTAAGGAATTTGGTGGGGAGAATGTATTTCAAGGAAGAGTCATTGAAGTTCACATTGGAACCCTACCCTCAGACCAAGCTTTTACCTTTACTGACTGGACTGCGGAAATGAAAGCAAAAGCGTCGGTTTGTATTTCAGAAGATGATATACTTATACATTCTTTGCAAATTGCTATTGGAAGAATTAAGTCTATGATTCATAAAGGAATGGATAATAGTAAAAAAGTTCTTCAAAATTTAGTTGATAAGGCAAATAATAGGATTAAAGAAATTAAATCAGGTAAAAAACCTTCCATTAAACCAGATGAAAACGCCAAATATTATGCTGAATTCACTGTTGATTTAGATATTATAGATGAACCAATGATCGCGGACCCAGATGTTAATAATGATGATACCTCCAAAAGATATACACATGATACAATACGAGAACTATCATATTACAAAGGAGAAAAGAAGGTTAATCTAGGTTTTGTAGGATCCTGTATGGTTCACAAAGGTGATATAAAAATTGTTGCTAAGATGTTAAAAAATCTTGAACAGATAGATGGTAAAGTCGAATTTAAAGCTCCTCTTGTTTTGACTGCACCAACATATAATATTATAGAAGAACTGAAAGAAGAAGGTGACTGGGAAATTCTTCAGAAATATTCTGGATTTGAGTTTGATGATTCAGCACCAAAAAATATTGCTAGAACTGAATATGAAAATATTTTATATTTAGAGCGTCCTGGCTGCAACCTTTGTATGGGGAATCAAGAAAAAGCTGAAAAAGGTGATACAGTAATGTCAACTTCAACTAGATTATTTAAAGGAAGAGTAGTTAAAGATTCTGATGAAAGGAAAGGCGAATCTTTACTTAGTTCTACTCCAGTTGTTGTATTATCTTCTATTCTTGGAAGAATTCCAACTTTAAATGAATATATACAATCAGTTAAAGGTATTAAGTTAACAAAATTTTCTCCTCCAAATAATAATATCACATCAAAACCTCAACATTTAATATCATACTAAATATTTTAATTCTTCCATGATAAATTTTAATTTTTGGAGTAGACTAAAAAAAAAGATAATTTTACTATGGGCATTAAAATTATCAAAGCATACATTATAGTTTTAAAAAGCAATCAATGAATAAAAATACTATTGATTTTACGAAGGATAATATCAGCATTATTGAAATTATTACTGCAATTATTAATAAAAGAAAATTAATAATTAAAACTGTAGCAACTTTTTTTATAACCGGTATTCTATTCTCTTTACTATCAACCAACATATATGAATCTTCTTCCAGCTTTTATCCACATTATGAAAATATTGATCAAGGAAGTTCTAATCTTGCTAGCTTAGCGGGACTAGCTGGGATTAATTTAGATAATGAAACATCTAACATACCACCAACTTTATATCCTGAAATAATTCAGTCAATTGAATTCAAATTAAAGATTCTTGATGAAAAAGTTTATTATAACGAAGGATATATAGAATATAGAGAATACTTATTAGATCAAAAAGGTTTTAACTTTTTTGATATTATTAAATACCCAATTGTTTTTTTAAAAAATATAATCGTACCAACTAAAGAGTTTTATCCTATTGATGGATTAATATATATTTCAGAAGATGATTATGAATTATTTAAACTTTTGGATGATAAAATTTTATTAAATCTTAATGAAAATGATGGTTTCATTAAATTATCTGTTTATGAAGAAGATAAGGAAATATCAGCTTCAATTGCAAAAAAAGCTAATGATTTGTTACAAAAAAGCATTATTGATTTTAAACTAAAAAATATCAGTGATATTTATAAGTTTACTCAAAAACAACTTGAAATAGCTAAGAATAATTTATATATGATTCAAGATAGTACAGCAAGGTTTAGAGATCAGAATAAATCAATAAGATCTGATTTATTTTCAAATGAATTAAATAGAATTGAATCTGAAGAAATTATAAGAAAAAATATTTATAATGAATTGGCATTATCGGTTGAGAGAACAGCTATAGAAGTTAGAAAATCAACACCTATTTTTACAATACTTAATCCTGTTGTTGTGCCTAATGAAAAATATTATCCCAAAACTATAATTATTTGTTTATTATTTTCATTCTTTGGTTTTGTATTCAGTGTTATTTGGATTTTATTTAAAAGTATAATTATAAAAATTTATAATTCAGTACAATAACATTATTTTATCTGTTTTTATTATTTAAAAACTCATTATTCAAGGTTTTTTCTAAGCCCTTATCAATTGTGTATGGTGGTTTAAAAATTTCTAACATTTTTTTAGAGTCAAATTGTGTTGTAGCACAAAATTTTTTAATTCTAATAGAAGAAATAGGAAGTTTTTTTCCAGATATCTTTGCAACAATATCAAAAAAATAACCACCAATTATTCCAATTAGATAAGGTATTTTTATATTTAGTATTTTAATATTAGTCAGATATTTTATTTTATTTATTAACTCAATCATACTAAAATCAGGTTTATCAGAATAATTATAAACGTAATAACCTTCATCTGATTTTTCTATTCTATTTTTTATAAAAGAAACTACATTTCCAACATATGATAAACTTTTTTTATTATGACCGTCTCCAATCATTAGAAATTTTTTTGTCATAATTTGTTTAAATAAATTATAAACATTACCTCTATTATTTTCTCCAAATATGACAGTTGGTCTAACTATTACAACTGTCTTATCATCAGGATCTTGATCATACCATTTTTTAATTATCTTTTCCGCATTCCATTTACTTTTCCCATAGTGATTGAATGGATCAGATGGAAAATTTTCATTAGGATTTTTTTTATCAAGTCCATAAATAGCAACCGTACTCGTAAAAATCAAATTTTTAATTCCTTTTTCATCCATTTTATTTAATACATTTTGAGTACCTTCAACATTAACATCATAATATAATGATTTAGGTTCTACATCATCCTTATGCTCTGCTGCTAATAAAACAACACATTTAATATTATTATCAAATATTAACGAATCAATATTCCGAATATCTCCAATTTTTGTAATCTTAGGATATTTTTGACTATTATTTTTATCTAAATTATTACAGTTTTTTTGGCCTAATAATGAAATTAATCTAGTACCAACAAATCCAGAACCGCCTATTAATTGTATCATATTGTAAGTTTTAATAATGTTTCTCTATAATCATTCCATCCAAAATCAATTTCAAAATTTTTGATTTTTGATTTTTTATAATTTTTTACATTAGATGCTGAATATAATTTTAAATTAAAATCTTTTAATTTTATTAAATTATAAGATTCTACCATAACTCTTTTCTTCAAAACTTTGCAATCATTTAAAACGCCACTATATGATATATTCTTGTGAGAAAAATACACAAAATCTAAATCTTGTATTAAAGAATAATATTTGTTTCTTTCTATATAACCATCAAAATAAGTAAGATTTTCTAAATCTACTTTTGGATAACCTTTACCAATACAATAAAATGAAATTTCTAAATTATTCTTTGAAAATAATAAAAATTCATCAAAACCCTTGTAAGGCATATTTCGTCCAATAATTCCAATTGTTAATTTTATATTTTCACTTATAATGGTAGGTTTATATATAAATCTATTAAAACCATGTGATACAATAAATACATTTTTTTTAAAATAAAAATTATGAACTTGTTTTTTTAATTTTTCACTAAATACTAATACTTTGTTAGATAAATATGTCATCAGAAAATTAATAATAAAAATAAAAGGATTCAAAATTCCAGAATGAGGAACTGGATCGTGAAGATGAAAAATAATATGCTTTCTTTTAAATTTAAATATTAAAGCTAGAATTAAATTATAAATACTAGTGTTATAGAAAAAAACATTTTTTTCTTTAGTAGATAATGATCTTAATAAACATTGAGCATTATCTATTAAACTTGAGTGTTTTTTAGTAGTATTTTCAGAAAAATTATCCGAATTAATTTCATTTATTTGCTCAAGGAGTGCAGGATTTACTGAAATACCTACAATTTTAATTTTATCCATTGATATGTATTTTTTAATTTATTTTGTAGAAAAAAGATACTTTGATCAGAAAATTCCTCTTTTTTAACAGGTTTTTTCAAAAAACTTAAATAGTCTTTAATAAATCTAGGAAAGTTAGTCCCTATTTTATTAAATATATATCTAACGATAGGATTAATTGTTGATGTTTGATTTTTATTTTTTACTACAATATCAGCATAGATAAATTTTTCATTAAAAAATTTATTTATTTGAGTAAATATTTTTTCTTCATCATTATCATTAAATATATAAGAATTACTTTTTAGATTCCAACAATATTTTTCATACATTGATCTTTCTAAAAATGAATAATAAGGAGAATTGTTACCATTATTCTTATAATCAGTAATTACATCATCAATTTTATCAAACTTTAGATCACCTATAGTATATTTCTTAAAATTGAGAACACTTCTTAGTCTTTCAATTGGATCTCTTACTAGAATTATATTACATATATTTTTATTATTATTTATAATATCAATGAAATTAGAATCATATATATATTCAGGACTTGAATCAATATAATATTTACCATAATTATGTTTTTTTAATAATTTAATATAATCCTGAAATGTATTTTTTTTAAAAGAAAACCTTAACTCTTTCTTTGAATTATTTTTAAATGAAGGATTACCTAAAACTTTTTCATAATAATACGTTGTTCTACATTTTGGAAATCCTGAAATAATTAAAATTTTATTCATAATCTTAATTTATTAATATTATTTATAAGAATTAATATAGGTGTGGTCAATAATAAAGGAAACATAATAACCAATAAAAAATTACTATATCCTCCAGTTACTGGATATCTACAGAATGCATAGATAGCAACAATTAAATACATAGTTCTAAATGGATTTAATTCTTTTAATTTTAATAAAATCATCAGTACACCAAATGTCAATCCAAAATAGAATAAAATTACAAATGGGATAAAAAGTAGATTCAATTCACCAAAATTTAGGAGAGACTCACCATAACTAGTTAATGTCATAATAAAATTCTCATTTGAATTAAAATAGGAAGTTACCTTTTCCTGCATACTCAAGGTATTAGTAAATATTGACTTAAAATCAGATAAATAACCTGTACCATTAAGTAATCCATTTGCATTAATATAATCATTTACTCTAGGAATATTAAATAACCAATTGACTGAAAAAACTCTATTAAAAAATATAAATATTGCTTCCTCAGTATTAACCCCCATTCTAGATGCAGTTTGTAGAATAATTAAATAAAGACTTGAAAAACCAATGAGTGATAAAGTTAATATTGATTTTAGATTAATATATATTTTGTTGTTCAAAGAGTATGCAAAGAAAAAAACAAGAAGAAAATCAGCAATTTTACTCCTAAAACCTGTTAAATAAAGAACTGAAACACCTAATATAATATGAATAAAAGATTGTAGTTTAATATTTTCAGAAATTTGGGCTGCATAAAGCAACATACCTACACTCAAAATCCTATTTAAAATACCTAAATTATTTGAAAACTGTACTCTGCTTATTTCAACATTAGATTCAAAAATTGGCGCTCCATAAATAATAAAAAAAAAGAGATATAAAAACGGAAAAATCAATGAAGCTTTAATATTATTATTTTGAATTTTATAATTAATTGAAGGAAATGGAAGAAATAAATAAACTATAATCGAAAACAATAAAAAAAAAATAAAATTGTAGAAATTATTCTCAGTAGGATTTATTATTGCTCCTAAACCTAAAAACAAAAAAATAAATATAGTAAACAGATAACTAGGTCTCATTTACTTAATAAAACGGATTAAAATTAAATTTAAAATAAAATAAAAAACATTTATAAAAAGAAATTTTTTTTGTTTTGGGGTTTGTTTTAATATAAAAATGATTAATAATATTATATTTTAAATGATGTTTAAATCTTAATTTTATAAACCATAGTAATTTATGTGAAAATATAAAAAACTTTGGTAAATGATTAGCTGCTAGTTTAGTTTTGTTTAAAGCTTGATTTAGCAATACATTTTTATCAGAAATTCTTCCTTCAGGATTTTTTTTATGAAGAACCGTTATACTTTCTGTATAAAAAATCATACCATCATTTTTTAAAACATGATATGAATAATCAAACTCCTCCATTCCATAAAAAAAAGAATTATCATAACCTCCAAATTTTAAAAAATCATCTTTATAAAAAAAATGTCCTACACCAATAAAATTTGAACAATAAAAATTTTTTTTGTTATAATTAGGTATTTCATTTCTATTTATATTACCTGAATAATAATTTAAACTTTTAACTGCAATTACTCTTATTTTATTATTTTTTAGGATTGATAAAAGTCTTTTTTTAAGGTTAACCTTTTTTAAAATAGCATCATCATCAATAAAGAATAAATTATTATTTTTTGATAATGAAACTAATTTATTCCTACCCTCTGCAACACCACTATTTTTTTCAGAATCATAAACTTTGACTTTTTTGTCTCTTTCATACTTTTTACTTAATTCTTTACTTGATGTATCATTGTTCAAAATAAGAATTTCATCATTTTTTGAAAAATTTATAGATTGAATTAATGATTCAACACACTCTATACAATCGTCAACTCTCTTGTATGTTATAATACATATTGAAATATTAAATTTATTTAAAATATTCATAATCTTTTTTGTAAAATGTTTTAAGTTTCGATTTAATTTTATTGGAAATCTTCATAGTGTTTTTTTTCGAGGAGTTTATTTTAATATTAAAATCTGATTCTTCAATTTGATTAATCTTATTTGAAATTGAGTATTTCATATCATTAAACATGTGTATATCTATAGATATTTTATTAGGAATATTTTCAAGGACTTTATATTGAGGCTTAAAATGTCTATCTGATAAGTTTGTAGGTATATTTATAATCACGTCTACAAATTTATTTAAATTAATGTTTTCGTTAAATAATGATTTATTGTAATAATATTTTTTAAAATATTTTGATTTTTCATACTTAACTTTATTGTTGTAGAGTGAAATAACTCTTTCAATTGGATCTCTAAAGACAGTAAACCAATAATAATCATTCCATTTTTTAGATATTTGAAAATGAGTATAACCATGTTTTCGTGCATAAGAATGAATATTATTATAGTTACTAAAATTAATATCATTACCAAGCTCTCTTTTTAACAAAATTTTTTTTATCAATGAACAACCAACTTTGCTATTGACTATGTATACAATTTTCATTTTTGGAAGAACTACATACTCAACTGGATCAAGAACTAAATTGAAAGACTTACATATATTATAAATGATTTTCAAAGATAAATTTGATTTTTTCCATAATCTTGGATCTAAATAATGTTTATAATACATTAACTTAAATTTTTATAGTGTAAAAAATTCTTAATATTGATTAATAAAAAATAATTTAATACACTGATTGAATAAATAATTAAACCTTTTTCAATGTTTAACAAATTAATTAATATAAAAAATAAAATAACACCTAATAAATTACTTGAAAACACTAAAAAGTTTTTATTCATAAATAATAATATTCTAGCAAGAGGTCCAGCAAATATATCAATAGCATACGCTATAAATAATATATAAAGTATATATCTAAGAGATTCAAAGTCAACTGTTGGCCATATAATATATAAAAAGTCCCAAATCATTATTATAATTGAAATATAGAGAATTACAATAATTAAATTGAATTTTAGGTTTTTTAATAATAATCTATTTAGATCAGTAAATTTTTTTTCAGCTATGAGTTTATGAAACATAGATGTATATCTAATAATAAAACTTTCATTAAGTAGGGTTATTAATTTAGGAAATTTAGAAATGATAGAGTATTGACCTAAAGCATCAAGTCCGAAAATAAAATTGATTATGAGACTTTCAGATAGGACAAATAACTTTTGGGGGAATGTTGCGCTATATCTTTCAAAAGACTTATATGTAAGATTAAGATTTAAAAATTCAAAGCTAGATTTTATCTTAAAAGGATACATAACAAACAAAGTTAAAAACAAGCTAATTAGAATTACCAATGAAACATTAAGTTTATGCTCTAAAAAAATAAATATACATGTAATGATGATTGAGATTAGTAATGGTAATAATTTTTCAAAAAGCAAGAAATTAAATTGATTTTTTTTCTTAAGAAAATAAATACTATGTATCCTTAAATATGTTTGAAAAGGGATAAGAAATATTATAATATAATTGAGACTATCAAATGATAATAAAAGATCAGAAAGAAAAAGTACTATGAGAAGAACTATACTAAATAAAATAGACTGAGAATAAAGTTTATTAAATGAATTTTCAAAAATATAAAATTCAGCACCTAGTGAGCAAAAATTAGAAGAAAAATAAAGAATGGCTTGTAAATAAATATATTCACCAAGAATATCATTACCGTATATATTAGATATAATTATAGATATAATTAAATGAAAAAATAAAATCAAGCCTCTAATCAACAAAGTAGGGCTAATTTCCTTTATATATTTTATCATTAATTATTTTTCAAATGGTATCTTAATTAATAGTCTAAATTGTTTTAAACTAAGTAAACCATACTGATGTAATTTAAAAATACAATAATAATCATCAGAATAATATTTAATTAAATTTTGGATAGCTTTATTTGATAATTTAGTTTCAACCTTGTTCTCTTTATATTTTTTTCTATTATCCATATTTATATCAAAAAATGACTTTATGTCTTCATTTAATGTCTCCTGTACAAAAACCTTTTTTAAATATTTTAATCTATTTTTTTTTATTAAAAAACTTAAATAATAATTAATTCCCTTTTTTATATGATGAATTCTTTCAAATTCTAATAATTTATTACTATTTGTTTGATTTGAATCATATAATAATTCAGCAATTTGGTTTAATGATTTATATTTTTTTAAAGTATCATATTCATATTGAAAACGGTTAATTTGTGTTTTTTCTTGTAATACCAATCTTTTTCTCCAATTAAAAGCCGAAATTGCTCTTGAAATTGGATTTCTTAAAACTATATAATAGTTTGATTTTCTATTAAAAATTGGTTTTCTCATGTGATAAGTTCTTGAAATTTTTAATTTTGACATTAAAATTTTTTCAAGTGTACTTCCTGCACATTTCCCAACGTGAATGAAAGTATTATGATTATCTAAAGGATAATATTTATGTATTATATATTTAATATAATCTTTCAATTAAAAATGAATTTAACCTAAATAAAAAAACGAGGTCCCGACCAGATTCGAACTGGTGTAGAAGCTTTTGCAGAGCTCTGCCTAGCCACTCGGCCACAGGACCATTTGAAGTAAAGATATTATTTTTTACTTTCTTTTTTAGAACCTTCTTTTTTGATATCCTTATGACTCAATGCTAACCTTCTATTCTCTAGATCCTGCTCCATAACAATCACATCTAAATTCTCACCCAGTTTAATAAATTCAGATGGATGTTTTATCTTCTTATCAACAGAGAGGTCAGAAACATGGACTAAACCATCAATACCCTCCTCCAACTCTAAAAATAACCCAAAATTAGTAAGATTTCTAACCTTACCTGAGTGTACAGTTCCAATAGAATATTTTTTAAGTAATTTATTATCAGACCAAGGATCCTTAGTCAGTTGTTTTACTCCTAATGACATTTTTTTCTCATTTCTGTCAATAGAGAGAACAACAGCTTCCATTATATCTCCATTTTTCATAAAATCAGATGGATTCCTAAGGTGCTGTGACCAAGACATCTCAGAGACATGAATTAATCCTTCAACTCCTGGTGTTAATTCTAAAAAAGCTCCATAATCAGCAACATTCACAATTTTACCTTTAACAACTGATCCAACGTCAAGATTTTCATCTAACGAGTTCCATGGATGTTCTGTTAACTGCTTCATACCTAATGAAATCCTTTTATCTTTATCATTATAATCAAGAACAACTACATTTATCTTTTCATCCAATTTTAGAACCTCTTCTGGATGATTCACCCTACCCCATGATATATCAGTTATATGTAACAGACCATCAATTCCTCCTCCTAAATCAACAAAAACACCAAAGTTAGTCATATTCTTAACAGTACCTTCAAGTACCTGACCAATCTCAAGTTTCTTTAAAATCTTATTCTTTTGCTCCTCAAGATCCTTCTCAATTAACATTTTATGAGAAACAACAACATTATCATTAGAGTAATTAATTTTAACAATTTTTACTTTTAGAGGCTTATCAACATAGATGTCATAATCCCTGATTGGCTTAACATCTATTTGAGATCCAGGCAAAAATGTTTCAATACTAAATATATCAACAATAAGACCACCTTTAGTTCTTCTTTTTACAAATCCTTCTAATACCTCATCATTATCTAATGCTTTTTGTATCTTATCCCAAGCATCCATTAGCTTAGCTTTTCTTCTTGAAAGAATAAGCTGACCTTTTACATTTTCTTGTTCTTCTACATAAACCTTAACAATATCATTTAATTTAAGTTCAGGCATATCTCTAAATTCAGATCTCGGAATAACACCATCTGATTTAGATCCAATATTCACTACAACATCTCTATTAGATAAACCAACAACAGTAGCCTCTATAAGCTCCTTCTCATCAACTGATGA
>MDSV01150061.1_pt1 | contig 13078 bp, 14 predicted proteins | sample 810851 | NCBI WGS metagenome assembly MDSV01 (sample SAMN05326640, study PRJNA326480) | marine metagenome | isolation source: seawater | place: Atlantic Ocean: North East | collected 2012 | reverse complement strand
CAGTGCCTCCAATAAACTCATATTTTGATGTACCATTCTTACCTACTTCTCCTGTACCTGTATATTTTGTAAAAGCAGTATCCCCATTCGCAAATAGAAATTTACATATACCAGTTTCGTCATTAAATTTACCTTCTGATGTAGTAAGTCCACCCACACATTGAACAGATGAGTTATTTCCAAATTTAGTTCCATTCATAGCAACACCGCTGTAAAGACCATCATATGTTATAGATAGATTGCCATTGCCAGCATTCATAATATTTAAGGACCATGCCCCGAAACCTTCAAGGTGTATTTTACCTGAATGACCATCTGCATATGTGCTAAAATTAAAAAACAAAAAACTAAAAAAAACTAAAATTATTTTCATAAAAACCCCAAAATTTAAAATTATTAATGTAAGGTTTAAACAGTAACAAAATTTAAATCATTTAAAATAAAATATTTAAATATTTTTTTTCTTTTTTTAGATTCAGTCTAAAATATAGACAACAAGTGTTTTTATAAGTTAATATTTATTTAATTTAAATAGTCTAAAATTAAAACATATTTAAAATTGTGACCCACCTTAGGTTTATGACAAAGTATGACTTAAGGAAGTTATGTTATTGGCGGAGGGAGGGGGATTCGAACCCCCGAGAGGAATTTCTTCCCCTAACGATTTAGCAAACCGGCGCCTTCAGCCACTCGGCCACCCCTCCGCATTGTTGTAAATGCTTAAAATTTACACGCCGTATGCACTTTTTTGATACGCAAAAAATTTAACAATTTCAAGTTTTATCTAAATTAATGTATGCTTTTAAAAATTTGAGGTGAGAATTTATGGACTTAATTTCAATGATGAGAGTTTTTGTTATGGTTGCAGACAAAGGATCGATGGCAAGTGCTGGTAGAGATTTAAATTTATCTCCTTCAGTTATGTCAAAAAATTTATCTGCATTAGAAGATAGGCTTGGTGCTAGATTGTTAACAAGAACAACTAGATCTGTGTCTTTAACTGAGGTAGGCCATGCTTACCTTGATAGAGCAAGAAGAATTATAGGTGATGTTGATGAAGCAGAAGCTGCTGTTTCAAGTGTCACAAATGCTCCCAGAGGTCATCTTAGAATTACTGCTCCGAGCACATTTTCTTATAGACATATTTCACCCCATTTACCAGTTTTTAGAGAAATGTATCCAGATGTAGAAGTTGAAATGATAATTTCAGATAATGAGCTTAATCTAGTTGAAAATAATATCGACCTAGCTATAAGAATTGCTTTGATGAGAGATTCATCACTTATATCAAGAAAATTAGCCTCAAATCCTAGGGCTATAGTTGCATCACCAGATTATTTAAAGAAAAAAAATAAACTTATACATCCAGATGATTTAGTAAATCATGATATTATTTCTTTTCAGTTAGGGAGCCCATATAATGAATGGCATTTTTTAATCGATAACAAGCCAAAAGTATACACAGCTAAAGGAATGTTACAACTTAATCATGGAGATGCTATTCTAAGGGCTTGTATAAATAACGGTGGAGTATGTATGTTATCTAGATTTGTTGTCGGAAGACATATAGCAGCAGGAACTTTAGTCCCTATACTTGAAAATTTTCTACAAGAAGATATACCTATCTATGCAGTATATCCAAGTGGAAAACATTTATCCCCAAAAGTTAGAGCATTTTTAGATTTTTTAATAGATACTTATGGTTCAGTACCATATTGGGATGAACATGGAGATCACAATTCTGATGCTGCAATTAGAGCAAGCAAGTAGTTAACAATAAAAACTTCCACCATTAACATGAATCGTCTGACCATTAATAAAATCTGAATTTTCGTCACATAAATTTTTTATCATTTTAGCCACTTCAATTGGTTTTCCTTTCCTGCCAATTGGAGGGTCTGAGTGAGTTGGATGAACTAATCCCTGGCCAGCTGACTTTCCTCTAACAGTATCAATTAGACCTGGAACAACGCAATTCACAGTAATTCCTGAACCTGCAAATTCTGTCGCAAGAGCTCGTGTAAAACCTATCACTGCTAACTTTGAAGTAACAACGTGAGATCTCCCAATTGCTCCTATGTGAGCTGAAAGACCACCTAGATTAATAATTCTTCCCCAGCCATTTTTCTTCATTAATGGTATTGCACTTTTACATGTTAAAAAAACCGTATCTAGATTTATACTCAATACATTTCTCCAATCTTCAAAAGTCATATCTTCAAATTTAAAAAAATTCCTTTGAGATGCATTATTGACCAGTATAGATAGATGCCCAAGTGATGAACTTTCATTAATTAATTTTTTAACAAAATTTTGATCTGTTAAATCACCAATTATTACCTTAGTTTTAACATTATATTTATTTAAAATAGATTGAGTTTCTTCTGCTCCTGGTTGATCTGTATTTGCATGAATTAAAATATTGAAGTTAAGCTTTGCTAATTCAATACATGTGGCTCTTCCAATATTTTTTGCTCCACCAGTAACAATTGCAACTTTATTATTATTTTCATTCATTTTTAAAACCTAATTTTTAAAAAAACATTTTCTTTTATACTTATATGAATAATATATAATTTTATATAAAAAAGGCGAACAAAATGGAAAAATATTCTAAAGATTGGCGCAATGACATTTACGATGTTTTTAAGGATATCGGAATTTCGTTGGTTTCGCATATACCTGATGCAGGTCATACGCCGTTAATTGATTTATGTGAAAAAGATAATAATATTGATGTTGTAACTTTAACTACAGAAGAAGAAGGTGTTGGATTATCGTGTGGTGCTTGGGCTGGTGGTAAAAAAAGTGCCTTACTTATGCAATCAAGTGGTGTTGGAAATTGTATAAATGCATTAGCTTTACCAAATATTTGTAGAATACCTTTTTTAACTATTGTTTCTATGAGAGGTGAATGGGGAGAATTTATACCTTGGCAAGTTCCAATGGGATTGGGCACACCAAAAGTTCTAGAAGCTATGGATGTAAAAATATTTAGAGTTGATTATAAAGATGAAGTAGGTGAGACTGTAAATGCAGCTGCAAACTTTGCATTTAATACACGAAGATCTTCAGCTGTTTTACTATCACAAAAAATGATTGGCGCTAAACAATTTAAAAACGGATAAGCAATGATAATTAGAAGACAATTTGTTAATAAACTACTTGAAAATAGACAAGGTAATTTGAGAGTTGTAAGCGGTATAGGAACATCTACTTGGGACTTAATGTCAACTGGAGACGAAAAAAATAATTTTGGTTTTGTTGGAGCAATGGGGCAAGCTATGCCATTCGCCCTTGGCCTTTCAATTTCTCAACCAGATAAAAGAATATTACTTATCACTGGAGATGGTGATACATTAATGAGTTTAGGTTCAATGGCTACTATTGCAAATCATCCAATGAATAACCTAACAGTAATTGTACTTGATAATGAATCTTATGTTGAAACTGGAAATCAACCCACAGCAACAGCTGGAAAAACAGATCTTGAATTAATTGCAAGAGGATCAGGGATAGAAAATACTTACACTATTCATAAAAGAACTGACGATTATAAAGTTTTAAATACAATTTATGAAGAAGATGGACCATCCTTAATTATTGTAAAATGTAAAGTAGAAACTACACCTCTTGTTTTTCCACACTCATTTGATGGTGTAACAGCAATTAATCGATTTAAAGATACAATGTAAAAGAAAGCTTATAACCATGTTTGATTTAAATTTAAAAGATAAAGTTGTTTTAATAACGGGTGGAAGTGATGGTCTTGGATTTGCTTCTGCAAAATTATTATCTGAGCAAGGTGCTAAAATAGTAATTTGTGGAAGAAGAGGGGACTTTCTAAAAGCAAAAGCAGATACTATTAGAGAAGAAACAGGAAATGACGTTCTTGACATTCCATGTGATGTCACAAAAGCTGATCAATGTAAAAAATTAGTTGAAGAAACAATGTCTAAATTCAAATTTATTGATGTTCTTGTTAACAATGCGGGTACTTCTGCAGCTGCAAGTTTTGAAAATGTATCTGATCAAAATTGGGAAGAAGATATAAATTTGAAATTGATGGCTGCTGTTAGAATGTGTAGACTGGTTTTACCAAACATGAAATCTAGAAACTCTGGTTCAATAATTAATGCTGCTATTGGAGGTGGAAAAGCCCCTAATGCAGGAAGTCTTCCTACTTCGGTTACAAGAGCTGCTGGTATTAATTTAACAAAATCTCTTTCTAATGAATTTGCCCCTTTCAATATTCGCGTTAACGCAATTTGTATTGGTTTAATTAAAAGTGCACAATGGGAAAGACGTGCAAAAGATAAAGATGTAGATACTTTATATGAAGAAATGTCAAAAAAAGTTCCAATGGGTAAAGTTGGTGAAGAAATAGATTACGCTAACTTAGTTGCGTTTTTGTCTTCTGATAAAAGTTCATATATTACTGGCACAGCAATCAATATAGATGGCGGTCTTTGTCCTGTAGTTTAATCACAATTACTTAATTCTTGGTGGATTTATTTCAGCAATTTGACATGCATAATCTAAGAGCGCACTAAAGTCTTTTTTTGCAAACTCTGATGATCTTGCTTGACCGTAAACAGCATGAACAGATGATCCTACAGGAAGTCCTACTCTAAAATCATTGCCTGCTTCAAGAGCTAAACCCATGTCTTTATGTGCTAAATCAATTGTAAAACCTGGTTCAACATCATTTTTTAAAACTTTTGACATAAAATTTATATGAAATTGTCCATTATTCGCTGTTGTTCCAGCATTAACTTCTTTAAAAACATCCAATTCTAAATCAAGTTTTTTAGCTAATGTAAGTGCTTCTGCAGTAATTTGAGCTATAGATAAAATTTGAAAATTATTGACTACTTTTGCTCTAATGCCTGTTCCAACTTTTCCACATCGAATAATACTTGTACCCATGGCGTCAAGTAAAGGCTTTACTCTTTGAAAATCTTTTTCATCATCACATCCAACCATAAACAATGATTCGCCTGAAATAGCATGACTTACTAAACGTCCTACTGGAGCATCAATAAAACGTAGTTGATTTTCTCTACATTTTATTGCAATTTCATCGGTTCCTTTTGGAGAAATTGTACTCATATCTAAAATAAGAGCTTCTCTTTTTAAATTATTTATGACCCCATTTTCTCCAAGCAATACCTCTTTTACTTGTTCAGTAGCTGGTAGCATAGTAACAACAATATCTGAATCTTTGGTAACATCTAAAATATTTTTAGAGGCAATTCCACCCTCTTTAACAACTTTATTTTTTTTATTTTCGTCAATATCATAAACAAATAATTCAATTCCTTTTTTTATGATATTTGTTGCCATGGGACCGCCCATAGCACCTAACCCAATAAAACTAATTTTTTTACTCATTATTTTACCTCATTATTATTGAGCGGCTTCAAGTGATGCATGCATTAAAACGTTTGTACTTGTAAGAGCCCATTCTTTTTTAATTTCTTCAGCTTCGTTATGACTTATCCCATCTACGCAAGGACACATAATCATTGCCGCAGGAATTTTTGTATTAATTGCACATGCATCATGTCCTGCTCCTGATACAATTTCTTTATATGTATAATTATATTTTTTTGCAGCATTTCTTATAAAGTTTACACAATTTTCATCAAAAGTTATTGGATCATAACTTGCTACTTCTTTAATCTTATAATTAACTTTATGCACATTACTTACTTTACTAATAATAGATCGAATTTTTGTTTCAATATCTTTCAATTTTTCATCGACATGTGATCTAAAATCAATGGTGAAAATAGTTTTTCCAGGAATTACATTCCTCGAATTAGGATAAACTTCTATATGTCCGACGCTGGCGACAAGATTGGGTTGATTATTATTAGCGAGATTATTTACTTCAGAAATTATTTTTGCCATGACTAACCCAGCATCTTTACGAATTATCATTGGTGTTGTACCAGTATGTTGTTCGACACCTGTTAATTCTACTTCAAGCCACCTTAATCCCTGACCATGAGTTACAACTCCAATATCAATATTTTCATTTTCAAGAATTGGACCTTGTTCTATATGCAGTTCAAAATAACAGTGCATTTTTTGAGAACCTACTTTTTCTTTACCATCCCAACCAATTTTCACTAACTCTTCTTTAAAAATATAGCCATCTGAGTCTTTTGTTTCTAAAATTTGACTAACATCAATTTCTCCAACGAAACCAGATGAAGCCATTAAAGCAGGTGCAAATCTACAACCTTCTTCATTAGTCCAATTTACAATCATAATTGGCCTTTTTGTTTTGATATCAAGATCATTTAAAGTCCTGATTATTTCTAAACCTGCTAACACTCCTAGAACACCATCGTATTTTCCACCAGTAGGTTGTGTGTCAAGGTGACTTCCAATAACCACTGGTGGTAGATCATTTTCTATTCCTTTTCTCAAAAAAAACATTGAACCAAGTTCATCAACTTTCATTTTTAAATTTGCATCATAACACCATTTTTGAAATAATTTTCTTGCTTCACCATCTTCATGAGTTAGTGTTTGCCTATTATTTCCACCAGCAATACCAGGTCCAATCTTTGCCAAGTCCATCAATGTTGACCACATTCTTTCAATGTTTATAGATATATTACTTTCCATAAATTCATTTTGATAAAAAGAATATGTAAAATCAAGGTTTCTAAAAAAATTTATTTTATTTGTTTAATTCCTTACAACCTTGAACTAAAAATTTATTTATATTTTTTTGAAACTTTTTTATTAATTTTGATCTTTTACATTCCCATTCATCAACTGGGTCGAGTTTATCCCATTTTGAAAATAGAGATAATTCACTCCTTGTTAATTTTATATAATTAGAATATGTATGAGCGATGTAAAAATATGTTCTAGCTATATCACCTCTAATATTAGGTGAAGGTTCAATAAAATTATTTAGAACTTCAAAATCACATTTGCCATAATTTCTTTTTTCTTCAGGTATAACCGACATCTTAAAATTATTTCTTGCCTGATTAACTTCGCCAATAGTTGGTTGTAAATTATATAAATCTGCTTCAATTAATCTAAATTTTTTATCCATTTTACGTGCACATTTTCTACCTCTGAATTTTTTTCCATTTTTAATACATTTTGAATGTCCGTACTCCCAAGATTCGAATTTATTTCCAAACCTTGATGCTGGTACTATATGTTCCCATTCTATACGTTTTGCTCTCTTGAAATTTTTATAAGGTTTATACCCACATTTTTTGAAGTTTGGTTTACTGTTGTTATAGGAGCAGTTGCAATAAAAAGTATATTGATTATTTTGAAATATATTTTTTAAAATTTTTTTTGATTCACTAAACCTTTTAATTGCTTGGTTTCCATCAAAACTTATACTTTCTGACGAAAAAAAATGAGATAAAATAATAGAAAATAATAGTAGAATTATATGTTTATAATTTTTAACTAGTATATTTTTTTTAATTTCTTTCTCCAGCTTTTAGAGCAATAAAGTAAATTGCCAATGTAATTATCACAATTATTCCACCTGTTATCATTTGAATATTAGGAGTTTCTTTTAAAAAAAGCCAAACCCAAACAGGTCCAAAGATAGTCTCTAATAGCATTAATAAACTTATATTGGATGCATATGTATACCTGGTGGCATAAGCTAAAGCTGCAAATGAAAATGGAAGAATAATTAAACCAGAAATTGAAATTGCAAAAAAATTTCCAATTAATATTTGATCTAAGTCAATAAATAAAAGTCCAAAAAACCCTGTGGTAATTGCACCAAAGCCAGTTGTGCCAAATGCAGGAATTTTTGGATTTGCTCTTAAAAGCACAAAATATAAGCCAAGTGTTATTGCAGTTAAAAGCCCACAAATGGTACCAAATAAAAGACTTCCATCTGGAGCATTTGTTACTTTACTTGGGTCAGTTACAACAATTATTATTCCAATTAGTGAAAAAAGAGAGGCATATGTAGTAGGTTTCTTTATTTTTTCTTTTAAAATAATAAGAGAAAAAAATGCGGCAAACAAGGGTCCAGTGGCAATGCAAAACAAAATTAATGCAACAGACGAGTTGACTATTCCAAGTGTAAAAAACACTGAGCCAGATGCTTGAATTAAAATAATTAAAACACCTGTTTTTTTAAATATCAAAAAGAAATTATCCCTATACTCTTTTATACAAAGTGTCATTGCAATTAAAATGACACCCATTTGAAATCCTCTCCAAAATAGCATTGTCCAGACATTCATTTCAGAAAGTCTCATAAATAATGTGTCGGGTGTGAGAAGCAACGCTCCTAAAAAAGCAATTAAGATACCTTTTGTATTTTTAGATTTAAATTTCATTTAAGCAAATGAAGAATAAAAATTTAATATTACTTCTGTTACATCTTCTGGTTTTTCTTGTTGAACCCAATGACCAGCATTTTTTATTATTTTAATACCCTTAAAGTTACTGCATAAATTTTTCATCTGATTCAATGCACCAGGTTTCTGGAACATTCCCCAATCCTTTTCTCCACTTATGTATAATGCAGAATTCGTAATTAACTTACCTTGAAAAACGTTTAGTTCTTTATTTTGGTGTTCAGATGTCATGCATCTATACCAATTTAAGGCAGACTGAAAACCATTTTCAAAAAAAGTATTTGTATACACATCTAACTCATTTTCGGTAAGCCATTCACATTTTATACTTTTTGGAAAAAATTTAATGACACTTTCAACCATTGTATCTTCTTGTTTCATAATATAATACTCTGGTAGTTTTTCTAATTCCTTGCCTGTCCAAGAAGATAGTTCAAATGGGTCATTATATTTCCAGTCAGCACTTTTAACATGAAAATAAGATCTTAAAAAATATCCTAATTTCTCTTTGCTAGATAAGTGCATATCATTGTTGGCTTTCTTTGTTGAATAATACCATTGATAATGTTTTCTTGGAGGATTAAGCTCTTTTAACTCATTATGTATATTAACTTTATTTTCATCTATTTCAAATTTTGAAGGGCCTGTAAAAGGAGCACTCATCATTACTAATGACTTGAAAAGATCTGGTCTAACTAGAGTTGCTGCACCTGCTACTATTGATCCAGCATCATGCCCCACTAAAAGTTCTATTTTATTAATTTTCATTTCTTCAAGAAATGAAACTATATCGGAACACAGATTTATTAAGTTATATTCTCTTATATCTTCTTCGTATTTTATTGATCCCCCAATTGTTTTTCCATAACCTCTTTGGTCAATAGCAATTACTCTAAACCCTTCTTTTGCAAGAAGTGGTAAGATTTTTCTCCAACTAAAACTTATTTCAGGGAATCCATGTAATAATAACACAACAGGGTTATCTTTCTTAATTGCAAAATTACATTCTAGATAGTGAACTTTTAATCCTGTCCCAATATTAACAAAATTTGATTTAATGTTCTTATCAAGTAAGTGAAGCATGGTTTAATTGATTTTATATTTATTTATAATTTCTTTATTTACTTCAATGCCCAAACCAGAACTTTCTTGAACAATAACATAACCTTTATTCATTTTAATAGGGTTCTTTAAAAGTTTTTGCCTAAAGGGATGATCAGATTGATCATATTCTAAAATGGGTTGTCTTGTGAATAGAGAATGGTTAGTTGCTGGAAGTGACGCTATGAAATGGATTGATGCTGATTGAGCAACTGCAGATCCCCATACATGAGGATTTACTTCAATTCCAAAACTTTGAGCTAATATTGATATATGTTTTGCTCCAGTTATTCCTCCACACGATCCAATATCAGGTTGAGCTATGTCAATACACCCCAATTTGAAAAGATCTTTAAAGCCATAAAGAGTGTGTTCATTTTCTCCACCTGCAATAGGGATTTTTAATTTATTTCTTAAATAAGCATACCCTTGAATATTTTCAGGAACAACTGGTTCTTCGTACCATCTTAAATTAAATTTTTCCAACGCATATCCAAGTTCTAAAGCTTCTGTAACCCCATAGGCATGATTAATGTCAATCATAAAAGTACAATTTCTATTACTTAATGTTTTTTGGATTGACTCCATTACTTTGAGGTCATCGGACACTCCAAAGCCTAACTTAATTTTCATATGGTCAAAGCCATTTTCGTAATGCATTAACGCTTCATCTGATAATCTTTCCGCCTCATCTTTACCATTAAGTCTATAAAAACCTGTCGCATAAGGCTTTATTTTTTTTCTAAAAGCTCCACCAAGTAATTGGTAAATAGGTTTTTTATAATACTTTCCTGCAATATCCCATAAGGCGATATCAATGGCACTAATACCTGAAATTACGGAACCTTTACGTCCAAAATCTCTTGTTTGATTATACATTTTGAACCAAATTCTTTCGATATCGAGAGGATTTTCATTAATAATTAAATCTTTTAATGAGTTTTCTATTACAGCAGCAGAAATTTGAGGCGGCTCTAATCCTTGACAAAAGGCTTCTCCCCATCCTGTAATTCCATCATTAGTTTCTACTTCAACTATTGTTGCAGATCTTTTATTTACCCAACCTTGAGAAAATGCAAAAGGAGTTTCTAAAGGAGATTGAATAACATGAACTTTTAAGGATGTAATTTTAATAGTCATAATATAATAAAATATTATAATTTATAAATTACAACAACTTAATTGGATATTAATCTCTTTTTATTCTACCTCTAAGTGTTAAAGGAAGTTGAGCTAGCATGAAGATACCGACTAGTGGGAATAAAATAAAAACTTTTACAAAAACCCATTCTTGAGTAGAATAATTTCTCCAAATAATTTCATTTGTTATTGTTAAAAACCCGAAAAACAAACCCCATCTCAAGCTTAACAAAAACCAAGTTTCTTCAGTTAAAAAAAATTGTGATCCAAAAAATTGTTTCATCATTGGTTTTCTGTATAGAAGACCTCCTAACAAAACTAAAGAAAATAGACCATTATATATAGATGGTTTAATTTTTACAAAAATCTCTTCATTATATATAAATGCAAGAGCAGAAAGTAATCCAGACAAAACAATTGAAAAAATCTGAAATTTAGCAATTCTTTTTTCTATTAAATAAAAGGTAACCAAAACTAAAAAACTAAATAAAGAGGAAATTAATGCAGCAATTATAATTGACTGATATTGTGCTATAATAAAAAAAGTAGTTATAGGTAAAATTTCAAAAAAAAATGCTTTTAATTTCATATCTTATTGTCCAAGAAGAGATTTTGTAAACTCTGGATTTTTGCTGTCACTTCTCAGCCAGATATTAAAAAAAAGTTCATTAAATTCTTGGTCGTCACTTTCATAAATCTTTTCATTATCATAATAGAAAAAGGATTTATCATTTATTTTTATAGCTATAAATTTTTTATTGATTTCTGTATTTACGTAAATTGATTCAAGTAGACTTTTCCAGCTCTGTTCTTTTTGTTTTGAAATATTTTGCTGTTGTTTTATATCGTCAATTGTCTCTTTAACTAATGTATCTTTATCAATTGATCGGTTATATTTAAGAATAATTGCCAATTCTCTAGAATTAAGTTTTTTTGAGCTAGAATATAATTCAGCATCATAGACATTCCAGAATAAAATTGAATAATTTGCATTTCCTATTAAAATTTTTTTATCAATATGTTTTGATAATATTAATTCACTTTTAGCATCTAAAAAAGAAGTGTATTTTCCATAAGCTATTTTTGAAAATAATAAAAGTAAACTAATTAGAAAAATTTTAAACAATGATGTTACCAAGACTTAATATTTAATGGACTAACGGTTTTAGCTGTTTTACCTTTTAAAAATACCAATGTGACAGAACCAATGTCTATCCCAAATTTACTTACATAAGCTCTATTAATAGCAACATTACTATCTTGCTTATAAATCCAATCGTTAAATTTTACTTTGAGGTTTGAACCTTTCATATTTAAATAAATATCGTAAGTCCAATTAAGTGCATTTCCGACTGATGAACCTGTCGCTAATCCTTCAACATCATCTGCGCTACCTTCATATTTTATTGAGTTTTTATTTTCATTTAATTTTTTAATTTTCCAAATTCTTGAAGCTTTTTCACCATCGTCATAAATAAATTTTTCATCAAGTGTAAGAATGTTTTGATCAACACTTCCTTTTATTTTAACTCTGAACTGTCGTCTAAGTTTTCCGAATCTATCTTCAAAAATTCCATAGGCCACTGTTTCACCTTTGAAAAATTCAAAAAGATTAAGATTTGGAGTTTTATTTTCAAAATCTTTCATATTATTACTCGAACAACCATACAATAGGAATATTATTAAAGAAATTAATAAAATTCTGAAACTTTTTAAATAAACATACATACATAAACTCGTTATAAGTTAGTTAATTAATTCTGAAAAAATTTTGTAGGAATTAATTCTCTCTTTTTCATCATGACACCAAGTTAATATAGTTAATTCATCAAAATCATTATTATCTCTAATAGACGAAATTTTGTTTTTCACAGTTTCAGATGATCCAACTATTGAACTGCTTATCATATTTTTAAATTCTGACATCCAATTATTTTCATTTAATTTAGATAATGCATCTTTAGGCGATTTTAAAGTATCAAGTTCGCCATAATTTCTTGCTATTTTCCAGTATGCTCTTGAAGAAAATAAATACTCTGCTTTTTCGTCATCATCTGATGCTAAAGCCCATAAACATACATTAACTTTTGGTTTATTTAAGAACCTACTTGGTTTAAAATTTTCTTTATAATTTTTTATTGATTCACCTATACCTTTACCTTCAGTTATGAAATATGCAAAACAATATGGTATTCCAAGGTATGCTGCTAATTGTGCTCCATAATTTGATGTTCCTAACATCCATATTTCTGGTGAGGTATCACTTATTGGTTGAGCCTTTAATCTTTTAAATGGATGCCCATCTAACAAATCGTTATTTGTTACCCATGCGATTAAATCTCTTACATGTGAGGGAAAGTTCTCTGAAAATTCTCTATTATTTAAATTTAAAGCCAGAGCAGTTCGTCCATCAGAACCAGGAGCTCTTCCTAGTCCAAGATCTATTCTATTTGGTGCTAGAGAAT
>MDSV01117484.1_pt1 | contig 13078 bp, 13 predicted proteins | sample 810851 | NCBI WGS metagenome assembly MDSV01 (sample SAMN05326640, study PRJNA326480) | marine metagenome | isolation source: seawater | place: Atlantic Ocean: North East | collected 2012 | reverse complement strand
TCAAGTGGAAGTTCAGGTTCATCCGGTTCATCAGGTACAAGTGGAGAACAAGGAGATAAAGGAGGATTATTATATGGATTTGAAGCTAATACAACAATAGCTAACCCAGGACCAGGTGATTTTAGACTTAATAATGCTAGTGTAGGTTCTATAACTGAAATGGCTATTCATGGCACTACAGAAGATGGAGCAGAAATAGGTTCTTATATTTTAACTTGGGATGACTTAGGAAATAATTCTAATCATGGTACTATTATTATTAAATCAAACACTAATAGTGATAATACCTATTTAATGTTAAAATTAGATGGAGAAATAACTAATAACTCAGATACATGGTTCCAAGTACCAGTAGATTATATATCAGGTGCTTTACCATCAGCAGCAGAAGAGTGTGTAATAGAATTTATACCTAATGGTCAGGATGGTACAGCAGGAACAAGTGGTTCATCAGGTAGTTCAGGTTCAAGTGGATCAAGTGGATCTTCAGGAACAAGTGGTTCTTCAGGTACTTCAGGATCTTCAGGATCAAGTGGTACTTCAGGATCAGATGGAACTAGTGGTTCTTCAGGAGCTTCAGGAGCAGATGGTACATCAGGTTCTAGTGGATCATCTGGTTCATCAGGATCAAGTGGTTCTTCAGGTTCATCGGGAACATCAGGTACGGATGGTACTTCAGGATCGTCAGGTTCATCAGGAACTTCAGGATCTTCAGGAACAAGTGGAACAAGTGGTACTTCAGGAACAAGTGGAACAAGTGGTACAGATGGTACATCTGGTTCAAGTGGATCTTCAGGTACAGATGGAACTTCAGGTTCATCAGGAACTTCAGGTACTTCAGGATCAAGTGGAACATCAGGAACATCAGGCTCAAGTGGTACTTCAGGTACAAATGGGACAAGTGGAACAAGTGGTACATCAGGTAGCTCAGGCTCAAGTGGTACATCTGGACAAGATGGTTCATTTGGAGGTGCTTCATTCGATTTTGAATTTAGTACAAATACTTCAACATCAGACCCTGGAACTGGAAAGGTTAAAGTAAATAATGCTTCACAAAACGTAGCTACAGCTGTTTATATTAGCCAAGAAGATGATCAAGGAAATGATCTTCAATCATTCCTAGAAACAGTAGACAGTTCGACCTCAGCTGTAAAAGGTCATATAAGAATAGCAAATAAATTTGATACTACTCAATTTATTTTATGGGCAATATCAGAATTATCAGATAATGGAGATTGGTGGACATTAACAGTATCAGCAGAAGCTTCTTCAGCAGTAGCCCCATTTTCAAATGCAGAAGATGTACTTTGTTCATTTGTTGTAACAGGTGATTCAGGTACAAGTGGTTCAAGTGGTACATCAGGATCATCTGGTTCATCTGGTTCAAGTGGTTCATCTGGTACAGATGGTACTTCAGGATCTTCAGGTGCTGATGGAACAAGTGGATCATCAGGAACTTCAGGATCAAGTGGTACTTCAGGAACATCAGGAACAAGTGGAACTTCAGGATCAGATGGTACAAGTGGCTCATCAGGAGCAAGTGGTACTTCAGGATCTTCAGGAACATCAGGTTCTTCTGGAACAAGTGGTACTTCAGGAACATCAGGAGAAGATGGAACAAGTGGATCTTCAGGTAATTCTGGAACAAGTGGAACAAGTGGTACTTCAGGCACAAGTGGAACAGATGGTACTTCAGGTTCATCTGGTGCAGATGGAACATCAGGATCATCAGGATCTAGTGGAAGTTCAGGATCTTCAGGATCTAGTGGAAGTTCAGGAACTTCAGGTACAGATGGAACTTCAGGTTCTTCAGGAGCTTCAGGAACAGATGGTACATCTGGTTCAAGTGGATCTTCAGGTACATCAGGTACTTCAGGATCAGATGGTACAAGTGGCTCATCAGGAACATCAGGATCTTCAGGAACATCAGGAACATCAGGAACAAGTGGAACAAGTGGTACAGATGGTACTTCAGGTTCTTCAGGAACTAGTGGTTCATCAGGTACGTCTGGTTCAAGTGGAACATCAGGAACAAGTGGAACTTCAGGATCAGATGGAACAAGTGGCTCATCAGGATCAAGCGGATCTAGTGGATCTTCAGGTTCATCAGGTTCATCAGGAACAAGTGGAACTTCAGGAGTAACTCCAGGAATATATTGGAGATTTACAACTGGTACAACAGCTAATCCAGGTGCTGGATTATTTGGATTTGATAATTCTACTTTTTCAAGTATAACAAACATATACGTTAATGATGAAGCTGCAGGTTCAGTTGATGCAGATGCTTACTTAGGATCTTGGGATGATGCTGGTAACTCAAATTCAGAAGGATTTTTAACATTAACTAATAGAACTAATGGTGCTGAATTTGCTACATTTAAAATAACAGGTCAATCAAAAGCATCATCAGTTTACTCATTTGCAGTTACTCCTTTAACACCTTCAGATACTCCTCCATTTGATGGGTCAGATAATGTAGCATTTACATTTGCTCAATCAGGAGCAGATGGTACATCAGGATCTAGTGGATCAAGTGGTTCATCAGGATCTAGTGGAAGTTCAGGTTCATCAGGAACAAGTGGATCTTCAGGAACTTCTGGTTCAAGTGGTACTTCTGGTACTAGTGGTACCTCAGGTACAAGTGGTACAGATGGAACTTCAGGAAGTTCAGGAGCATCTGGTACTTCAGGATCTAGTGGTTCATCAGGATCAAGTGGTTCTTCAGGTTCATCAGGTTCAGATGGTACATCAGGTTCATCAGGATCTTCAGGAACATCAGGATCTTCAGGAACATCAGGAACATCAGGAACAAGTGGTACAAATGGAACTTCAGGTTCTAGTGGATCTAGTGGTTCATCAGGATCAAGTGGTTCAAGTGGATCTTCAGGTGCTGATGGTTCGTTTGGTGGTGCTACTTTCGATTATACTTTTGATACTACTACAGCAGCAGCTGATCCTGGAACAGGTAAAGTTAGATTAAATAACGCAACACAAAGAAATTCAACAGCAGGATATATAGACATAACAGATGATGATGGTACTTCTATACAATCATTTTTAGAAACGGTAGATAGTTCTACCTCAGCTGTTAAAGGACATATTAGAATAGCTAATAGAACAGATGCAACACAATTTTTATTATTTGCTATTAGTGAATTAGAAGATAATACAGGTTGGTGGACATTGACTTTAAGTAATGAAGCTTTTTCAACAGCATCACCATTTACAGATGCAGAAGATGTAACTTGTGCCTTTGTAGTAACAGGTGATTCAGGTACAAGTGGATCAAGTGGTTCAAGTGGTTCATCAGGATCTTCAGGATCTTCAGGAACATCAGGAACAAATGGAACTTCAGGATCAAGTGGAACAAGTGGATCTTCAGGTTCATCTGGTTCATCTGGTTCAAGTGGAACTTCAGGTGCAACAGGTGATTCAGGAACTTCAGGTTCATCAGGAACATCAGGATCCTCAGGATCTTCAGGTTCATCAGGATCAAGTGGTTCATCAGGATCAAGTGGTTCATCAGGAACAAGTGGAACTAGTGGCTCATCAGGTTCATCAGGAACAAGTGGTGTAGCAACAATTGCAAATAATGCTAATAATAGAATTACTACAGCTACGGGAGTATCTGGAGAATTAAATGCTGAAGCTAATTTAACATTTGATGGTAGTTCATTAATAATATCAGGTTCTGATACAGTTTTAGATGTACAAGGTTCACAAGGACAATTATTCTCAGTAACAGATGATTTAACAGGAGTAGTATTTGCAGCAGCTGATATTTCAGGTGTTCCAATTTTAGAAGTTAGTGGATCAGGTTTAGTACAAGTAGCAGGTGAATTAAGTGGTTCAGCAACAACTACAGCATCATTTGCTCATATGGAATTAACATCCCTACCAGCTATATCAGATGATACAGTATTAGTTGTAGATACTGCAGGTAGAGTTGGTACAAAAGAAGCAGCTGCTACAAGTGGTACTTCAGGAACAAGTGGTACATCAGGTAGTTCAGGTTCAAGTGGATCTAGTGGTTCAAGTGGATCCTCAGGTACAAGTGGAACAAATGGTACTAGTGGATCTTCAGGAACATCTGGTTCAAGTGGAACATCTGGTGCTGATGGAACTTCAGGATCATCAGGATCTTCAGGTTCATCAGGATCATCAGGTTCATCAGGATCCTCAGGTACAAGTGGGTCTTCAGGAACAAGTGGTTCAAGTGGAACTTCAGGTAATAGTGGTACATCAGGTACTTCAGGAACAAGTGGAACATCAGGTACTTCAGGTTCATCAGGTACTTCAGGAGATGATGGTTCAGATGGTACTTCAGGATCAAGTGGTGCTTCAGGATCTTCAGGTTCTTCAGGTTCATCAGGATCAAGTGGTTCAAGTGGAACTTCAGGAGATGATGGCTCAGATGGAACATCTGGTTCTTCAGGAGCAAGTGGCTCAAGTGGAAGTTCAGGTTCAAGTGGATCTTCAGGTTCATCAGGAACTAGTGGTTCATCAGGAACTTCAGGTTCATCAGGTACAAGTGGAGCAACAGGTGATGCAGGTACTTCAGGAACAAGTGGAACAAGTGGTTCTTCAGGTACTTCAGGATCTAGTGGATCAAGTGGTTCATCAGGATCTAGTGGAAGTTCAGGTTCAAGTGGTACATCAGGATCAAGTGGATCTAGTGGTTCATCTGGTTCATCAGGATCATCAGGTTCAAGTGGAGCAGATGGTTCATTTGGTGGTGCTACATTTGATTATACTTTTGATACTACAACAACAGCTGCAGACCCAGGAACAGGTCAGGTAAGATTAAATAATGCAACTCAAAGATCTTCAACAGCAGCTTACATAGATGCTACAGATGATGATGGAACAGATATTCAATCCTTTTTAGAAACAATTGATTCATCAACATCAGCTGTTAAGGGGCATATTAGAATAGCTAATAGAACAGATGCAACACAATTCTTATTATTTAGTATATCTAATTTAGAAGACAATGGAGATTGGTGGACACTAACAATATCAAATAGTGCATACTCAGCAAATTCACCATTTACAGATGCAGAAGATGTAACTTGTGCCTTTGTAGTAACAGGTGATTCAGGAACTAGTGGTTCAAGTGGTTCATCAGGATCATCAGGATCAAGTGGAAGTTCAGGTTCATCAGGAACCTCAGGAACTAGTGGTTCATCTGGAACTTCTGGTTCAAGTGGGTCTTCAGGATCTTCAGGATCATCAGGATCTTCAGGTTCAAGTGGAACTAGTGGTTCAAGTGGTACATCAGGAAATGATGGATCAGATGGTACATCAGGTTCTTCAGGAAATTCAGGAGCAGATGGTACTTCAGGATCATCAGGATCCTCAGGTTCATCAGGTTCATCAGGTTCATCAGGATCATCAGGTACTTCAGGAACAAGTGGTTCAAGCGGTACTTCAGGATCAAGTGGTACTTCAGGTAATGATGGAACTTCTGGTTCAAGTGGTTCATCAGGATCATCAGGATCATCAGGTTCAAGTGGTTCAAGTGGAACAAGTGGATCTTCAGGAACATCAGGTGCAACAGGTGATCCAGGTTCAGATGGTACTTCAGGTTCATCAGGAAATTCAGGAACATCTGGTTCAAGTGGTACTTCAGGTACATCAGGAACTAGTGGTTCAAGTGGTTCATCAGGTACTTCAGGTTCTTCAGGAACATCAGGTACGAGTGGATCAAGTGGATCATCAGGATCATCCGGTTCATCAGGAACTTCAGGATCAAGTGGTACTTCAGGAACAGTTACTTTATCAGGAACAACAGATAATGGTGTTTTAACATTAAATAGTTCATCACCAAATGTAACAGTTGAACAAAATTGGATAATTTCAACAAATAATGATAGAACTTATTTAAAAGGTAAAGAAGCAGGTTTAATTGAATTTACAGGTGCTTTAACAGATCAAGCAGTTGAAGGATCAGGTATTTGTGTAAAAATGGGTGCGGGATCAACAACAGAAGGTAAAATACATTATTGGAGACAATTAACATCACCACAATGGGCAACGGCAGATAAAGATGATACTTCAGTATCTCAAAAAGGTGGTTTATTAGCATGGGCACTTGGATCAGATCCAGATGTTAATGGTATGATGTTACAAGGATTTGTAGCGTTAGATGGTCATGGATATACAACTTCAATGCCACTTTATGTAGGTGATAATGGTGATCCAACAACAACAACTCCAGGATCAGGATATGCAAGAATTATAGGATATGTAGTAGATGATGATACTATTTACTTCGATCCATCTAAAGTCTGGGTAGATATAGCTTAATAAGATATGCCAACAATTAATGCTTCGAAATATGGTTATATGATTAGCAGTGCAGCTGGTTCGGGAGCATTTGGTACTCTTAGAAATGGTACTTCTGCTACTGGAACTGTAGTTAACCAATCTACTTCTAACAATCAATATACAGTTGGAGCTAATCAATCTTTTGGTAGTAAAGGAGATAGTGCTACCTTACGTCGTACATGGTGGGCTTTTAATGTAAGTAGTTACGCATCAGGTTATACAATATCTAATTTAAATCTTAAATTTGATCCTACAACTAGTACATCTACTAACTTTCCAATTGCTGTTATAAAATCAACGGCTCAAGGTAATGCTGATACAAATTTATCACAATCAGATTGGGATAGTTTAGATTTTGAAACTTTATATTCTGATAATAGCTCTACTAATTACTGGCCAGATTCAAATAGTGTAAGTACAATAGGTTTAAATTCTACTGCAATATCAGCTTTTTCAACAAGTTATCTTAAAGTATGTATAGTTTGGTGGTATGATTATACTGGTACTGGAGTTTTAACTAATTTTAATGGGCAAGGTGTTATAAATTATGGTTATACACCTAGAATTGAATTTACAGCAGTTGCAAGTGGTTATGCAAATACTGTAATTAATGTTGCTGATCATTCAGGAATTAACAATGTTGGAACAACAGATATTAGTGCAGTAATAAATGTTGGGGGAGAACCTTAATAGTTATTTCATAATTATTTGTCTATTTAAGACTTATTAATTATATTATTCCTTAATACTTATAACAAATGGAATATATGCCAACAACCGCTACCTGGGTCTACCAGGGAAGGGTTATAACATCAATAAAGGATATGCCAGAGGGAACTTACGGGTTTATATATGAAGTTAAATATAAACCAACAGACGTAAGATACATTGGTAAAAAAGTGCTTTATTTTGAACGAAATAAAAGGTTAGGTAAAAAAGCTTTAGAAGCACTTAGAGAAGAAAGATCAAAAAAGGGATTAAGAGGTCGTGTCCCAATTAAACAAAAAATTATTACAGAATCAGATTGGAAAGACTATTATGGCTCTCAAAAAGAAATAGTTGCCTTATCTAAACAAGATAATGCAGGTGAAAATTGGGAAAAACGTATATTAGAGTTTGTTCCTAACAAAAAATTACTTACATACTATGAGACTAAACATTTATTTAAAAATGAAGTATTAGAAAATAAAGAAAGTTCTCATATAAATGATAACATTTTAGGAAAATTTTACAGAAAAGATTTTAATGAAGACTCTTTGGATAGTTCAAAGTAAATTCATATATTATTGTCAATGATTAATCAATTACTAGTTACATTAGTGAACTCTGTATTGGGTACAGGTAAAAAAACTGCAAGAGGTAATCTTGCTTATACTTGTCCTTATTGCAACCACCATAAACCAAAATTAGAAATAAATTTTACTGAAAATAAAGAAGGATTAAATCCTTGGCATTGTTGGGTATGTGATAAAAAAGGTAAATCTATTATGCCTTTATTATTTAAATCTAAGGCATCACCTGTTAAAATAGCAGAAGCAAAAGCATTAGTAAAAGATACTTATACTGACGCAAAATATACGATAAAATCAGCTAATACTATTAAATTACCTGATGAATTTATAGGTTTATACCAACCAAATAACAATAGTATTATTAAAAAACATGCTATATCTTACTTAAAGAAAAGGGGTGTTACTTCAACGGATTTTATAAAATATAATATTGGATATTGTGAAGAAGGTTTATATAAAAATATGATAATTATACCAACTTATGATAAAGATGGTTTATTAAATTATTTTGTTGCACGTTCTTTTGAAAAAGATTCATTTATAAAGTATAAAAACCCTCAAGTATCAAGAGATATTATACCTAATGAATATATGATTAATTGGAGTTTACCTATAATATTATGTGAGGGTTTATTTGATGCTATAGCGATTAAAAGAAATGCTATACCCTTATTAGGTAAAAATATACAAAGTAGCTTAATGAAAAAATTAGTTACTTCTCAAGTAAATAAAATTTACATTGCATTAGATAAGGATGCAATAAAACAAGCTTTACGATTTTGTGAGTTATTATTAGCAGAAGGTAAGGAAGTCTATCTTGTTGATATGCAAGATAAGGATCCAAGTGAAATGGGTTTTATTAATTTCACAAAATTAATACAAACAACAGTTCCACTAACTTATTATTCACTTTTGGAACAAAAATTATCTATATGATAAAAAAATCTTACAATAGAATCCTTGAAATATCTGAGGATCATAAGCAAATTACTCTACCAGATTCAAGGTATTATAGAAGAAATGGAGAGTATTATCCTTCTATTACATATGTTTTAAATTGTTATCCAAAGGGTAAACATTTTCAAGATTGGCTTAAAAAAGTTGGTTATAGTGCTGACTGGATAGTAAAAAAAGCAGGTGAAGAGGGTACAGCAGTACATGAATTAATAGAAAAATATTTTGAAGGTAAAGAATTAAATTATTTAAATGATAATGGTTATCCTAAAATGGATCCTAATGTATGGCAAATGTTTTTAAGATTTGTTAATTTTTGGGAAACTTATAAACCAACATTAATTGAAACTGAAGTACATTTATTTAGTGAAGAATTAAAGGTAGCAGGTACTTGTGATTGTATTTGTGAGATTGATGGTGAATTATGGGTTTTAGATTTTAAAACTTCAAATCATTTACAAACTACTTATGATTTACAAGGGGCAGCTTATGCTCAATGTTATGAAGAATGCTTTGGCAAAAAAGCAGATAGAATTGGTATTTTATGGTTAAAATCTAAATCTAGAGGGCAAGATAAATCAGGTAAACGTTTAAAAGGTAAGAATTGGGAAATATATGAATCACCGAGATCTCAAGAAGAAAATATAGATATTTATAAATCTGTTAAAAGAATATTTGATCTCGAAAATCCTAAACATAAACCAGCAACAACATCATTTAAAACTACAGTAAAAAGATCCGTTTAATATTTATAATAAAACGTATAAATGGGATTTTTTAGAGGACCAAATATAGTTAGGGATGGACTATTATATGCATTAGATGCATCTAGTCCTACATCATATCCAGGTAGTGGAGCTATTTGGTATAATTTAGCTCCTATTGGTAAAGCAAATACTGCTACGTTATCTGGGACTATAGATACTCAAGTTAGTAATGAACCTAAATATATAGAAGGAGATGGAGTAGATGGAGAAGTTTTTATTCCTGGTGGAAATGATAGTAATTTAAATTTTGATAACACAGATAGTTTTTCAATAGAATCTTGGTTCAATTTACAAGCTATGCCCAGTTCTGGAAATACAACTGCTGTAGTTGCTAAAGCTTATAAATGTGGAATTGATATTTACTATCCTACTGTAAATAGTATGGTTTTAAGAGTAGGTGTTAGGGGTCCTACAGCTCAAAATATAATAAGCCAAACAAGTTCAAATGTAGAATTAAATGTATGGTATAATGTTATTTTTACTTATACACCTAGTAGTGCTACAGGAGTAAAATTATTCCTTAATGGTTCATTAAATAATTCTGGAACTAATTCTGGCCAAGATGATTTTTCAAATAATACTAATTATACAGTAGGAGGTAATGAAGCTCTAGCTGGAACCCCAAAATTTTCTAATTTACAAACTGCAGCTGTAAGATTTTATAATAGAGCATTAAGTAATGCTGAAGTATTACAAAATTATAATGCACTAAAACAAAGATTTGTATAATGGGAACTAAGGGAGGGCCAAATATAATATTAGATGGATTAGTAGGAGCGATAGATGCAGGTTCTTATAATAGAACTAATCCTACACAGGTAAGTGATGATTATTATTTTAGTTTACTTGAGGGTACTCCTGATCAAAGATGTTTTATAAATGATGCAACAGTTTTACCTTCAGCTACACCTTGGGATTTTGGGTTGGGAGCAGACAGAAATACTTATATTCAAATACCAGAAACAGATGGAACATTTGATAGTGGTCCTTTTGATTTTTCAGCAGGGGCTGGGTATTCAGTTAATGTTTGGGTAATGAGAACTGGATATGGTACTTGGGATTCAGGTGGTACTAATTATGATGGTATTTGGAATTATTATTGGAATCACTATTTAGCATTTTCTGGTAATCATACAGGTCAAAATTATGTTTATGGTACTGGTTTAAGTAATTATGATATAGATATGGATGAGTGGTATAGTTATACAACTACTCATGATAATAACTCAGCTACTAATAATCATAAAGTTTATATTAATGGTAGTTTACAACAAACTTCCACAGTTGCTGTTGCTGGTTCTCAAAGAAGATTTTATGTTGGAAATTGGGATTCAAGTTGGGCAATGGTAGGTAAATTTGGCTGTATAAGAGTTTATAATCGAGCTTTAACAGCAGATGAAGTTTCACAAAATTTTAATTCACAAAAATCAAGATTTATACCAAATTAATTTTAAAATATGGATTATTTAAAAGAAATGAATCAAACAGATACAGGATTTGAAGTAATATATTATGACAATAATTTAATATATTATAGCAGCTCTTTTGACACTGAAGATGATGCCTTAGCATTTATTAGTACTTTAAATATGACAGGAATAATACCAGAATAATGTACTCAGGACCTAGAATATTTAATGACTTTGATTTAGCAGATATGCAATGGTATATGGACATAACTAATCCTGACTGTTGGAATGGTGAAGCTATATCAAATGATCCTACTACAAAACTTTATAACTTAGCTGACCAAACAGGAACACAGTATTTTAGAACTTATGATTCTTTAGGTACATCCGATAATTACGCTTTAAGTAGAGAATATATTAATAGAAAATATGGTACTGATGGTACAGCAAATACTAATTGGAGAAGTGCTACAGATAGTGGAACCTTAAATGTACCCTCATTTGATTCTGGAACTACAGGACAGAAATCAGGTATGGTATTTTTTAAAGGTTCATTAGGAGTGGGTAATCAGGGTTCTCAAAATATTTATTTAGGAGGATATAATTCTAGAATGTCCTTTTCAATGGCGGGTAGTGGTACTTCAAATTGGGGAGGTGTTTTAGTGTATGACAATAGTGGAAATGGGTCTTGGCATAGAACTTATGGCACTTCAGGGTTAATGGATGGTGAATGGCATTCACAAGGATTTACTGTAACAGGAGGTAGTGTTGTTACTATTAATTTATACCACGATGGAGTATTTGTATCAGGAGGTACTTATAGTTTTGACAGTAAAAATTTACCAAATGGAAATAAAACATTAATAATGGGGGGCTGGTCTACAGGTTATGGAGAATTTACAGGTGATTATGGTAATTGGATGTGGTTTAATACAGAATTAGATGCAACTGATTTTAAACAAATACATAACGCTTTTATTAATAAATATAAAAGTTTTTAAATATGGAATATAATATAACTTGTACAACTTGTGATTTTCCATCTATGATTAGTGGTTCATTTATTAGTGGCTCAGCTACTGTAGAAGGTATTATGTGTTCTAACCCACCTTGTCCTGTATATTTTGTGCCTATTTCCACGTAAAAATTTGGATACCGTAGAGAGGGTTCGTATATTTACAGGGTAAATAAAAAAATAATAAAGGTTATGTTTAAAACAGAAGAATTAAATAAGTTAGTTAGTGAGTATCATAATGGTAATATTACTTTAGATGAATATTGGGATAAAGTCCATATGTTACAAGATAATAAATAAAGATTATGACATTAACAATTAAAAAAGGTAGAAGAAATTTACAAGAAATTTATGATACTATCAACCATGCATATAATTCAGGTTCAATAGATGAAATGAAAAGAATGTCTGAAGAATTTATCATAGAAATGAGAGTAGAAAAATACAAAGGAAGAGGATTTATTAATACAGTAAATGCAATTAAAGATAAAACTAAATTACTAATGTTTATGACTAATCTTCATATGCAAGATAGTAAAGAAACATCTGGATTAAGTAAAATATAATAATTAAAATAAATGTTATGGCTAGGAAAAAAGGATTAGATAAAGAAACAATGTATCTCAAATTAAATGACATATTAGATTGTTTAGAATCAGGTCAATTTTCATCAGGTAAATTACAATTAGAAAATTTAATTAATGAAATAAAAATGGGTGTTTATGATGAGTAATGAAGAAATTTATTGGGAAGAGCAAGAATATAAACGTGCTCAAGAAATAATGCAAAAAGACATTATGACTGTTACTAAAGAAGAACTTGAATTTTTAAAAAAAATGAACATGATTTAAATTTTCATATTTATAACATATACTTCAATAATATGAAATTAGAAAAATTATTAAATGAAATAAAAGGTAGCCCTAAAGCTATTATATTAGCAGGAGCCCCAGGAGCTGGTAAAGGATTTGTTCTAAAAGGTTTAGATTTAGGTGGTTTAAAAGTAATGAATATAGATAATGTTTATATCGATATGCTTAAACAAGCTAATATATCTTTAGATTTAAAAAATGCTACACCTGAAGAAAGAAGTAAACAAGCAAAAGCAATGGCAGCAGCTAATAAGGAATTTAAAGGTAAAGTAGAAAAAACAATTGAAGGTAAAGAATCATTTGTATTAGATGGAACAGCAGCTTCTTATAAAAAAACAGAACAATTAAAACAAGAATTAGAAGAAGCAGGATATGATGTATTTATGCTTTATGTTTATACTGATTTAGAGCGTTCATTAAAACAAAATCAAGATAGATT
>MDSV01086820.1_pt1 | contig 13080 bp, 11 predicted proteins | sample 810851 | NCBI WGS metagenome assembly MDSV01 (sample SAMN05326640, study PRJNA326480) | marine metagenome | isolation source: seawater | place: Atlantic Ocean: North East | collected 2012 | reverse complement strand
GCCTCTATTATCGAAAAAGCTACCGTTTACATTAATGAGTCTGGAGAAAAGCTTGTAGCCTGAAAAGAAAAATCCGAAACAGAATCCCATGGTGAAACGGCTCAACATCCGACATAATCCAGCGATTGTGCTGATTGTTCTTTTTATTCTGGCCCAGTGCCAGAGTGCCTATCCCCCTGAAATCGGAGAACTACTGAACAAGAGGATCGTGAAGGAATATGGAGAAACGGAAGTTCTGGATTTGCTGTACTTCACCAATCGAAAACTGAATTCACATTCTGGCATCTGCTCGAACCAGAACGTAACAGTGAAGAAGGGGACCGATCTCGAAGGGGGAATTTGCCGCATTCAGGTGCCCAGAAACCATGAAATCGGTGCTCTGGACCAGGCGGAACGACCCGGAGGAGATCGTCAGAATCGGTTCTCTATCATGGCCGGCGAGCACCTGAAGGCTCCTATGGATCGGCTGAGTGAGAAAGAAATTGTGGTTTTTGTGCACGGATTTAATGTGAAATTCGAAGAGGCCGTTCTTAGAGCGGCGCAGATTCAGTATGATCTGAAGTTTCCGTATCCAGTGGTTTTGTTTTCATGGCCGGCTGGTCCTTCGGATGATGTGCTCATCGAATCTCTATCACTTACCAGAACCTATCGAGAAAATCAGGCGAATGCTGCCGAATCCGTTAATGATTTTGCGCGCTGGATTGTGGAAGTGGGAAGCAAAGTTAAAACCGTGCATCTAATCGTGCATTCCATGGGCCATCAAATGGTAATACCTGGTTTGAAGCGTGCCCTGGAGCAAAAGCCCGATTTGAAATTCGGAGAGATTGTATTTTTTGCACCGGACTTTCCGGCAGGCGAATATCCGAAGTTCTCGGGCCCGATTCAAAAGGCATCATACCGTACCACCTTATACTGCAGCCCGGGAGACAATGCTCTGGCAGTTTCACAGAGGGTGAATGGAAATTACAGATTGGGTATGTGTAAACAGGTGCCGGGCACAGATGTTATAAACGTTAATGAAGTGGATGATCCTGTGCTGGGAATCGGTGGCCTGGGGCACGGTTACTATTCCAGCCGGGCCATTCTGACGGATTTGTATCAGCTCTTTCTCGGAGTGAAGGTTCAGAAAAGGCTCTTTATTCGCAGATCAGACCCCGGGCATGGCGAAGATTATGTGCTGCGGAAGTAGAGGGGAAGGGGAGTGCGGACACAATGGAGCCCCAGGAATACCGAAAGCGAGAGTCCACGGATCACTGAAAATCTAGAAACCTGGATGGGACGCCTCATGCGTAGTCCGAAGCCACCGGGGTTGGGGAGCCAGCTACGGCCCCGAGATGGGCTCTATCCGGTCCAATCGGCGTGGGGCTCTTCAATCCAGATGTCGGTGCCATTCATAGAGCAATGCAGTGACACTGGCCACAGCATTCAATGATTCCAGCCCGGATATAGGAATCCTGAATCGAGTCCCCGGAATGTCTGGTAGCCCCTTACCTTCCTGGCCTACAATAAATACGGGCGATTCCACATTTTCCAAAAAGCCTATTAGCTCCCTTAATGGCTTCTCACTTCGATGGTCCAGCAGGACGGATGTCTCTGGATCCAGCCCGTTTTCTTTTAGCGCTTCCTGGATTTGGTCCAGAGCCGGTCCCTGGAAAAAGGCCATTTTAAGGCAGGTCCCTGAGCTGCTTCGGATCACACCCGGATGAAAAGGAAATACAGATTCTGAAGTAAGAAGCACTGCATTGATCCCAAAGCCACGAGCTGTGCGCACCGCAGCTCCGAGGTTATCCGGCAAAGACAGTGGAAGAACCAGCATGGATTTCCCCGCCGGCTGGAGAGCAGATACGGACCTTATTTTTTCATGGCCGTCCAGGTTCCATAGAATCAGTGGATACTTTGTTCCGGAAAGATCCAGTCTGCGAAACAGCTCCGTCTTGAGTCTGAATACAGGTAGCTCGGGCCATCGGGATAGCAGAGAAAAAAGCTCCGGGGGTATAGAATCATAAATTAGCAGGGCTTCGGGATAACCGTTCCATTGGTCTGCCTCCGTGCCTTCGGAATTGGATGGGTGGCGAGAGATGTCCTGATTTTCGTCGGGCTTATGTTCGGGGGATTGTTGCGTAATCTGCGTCGGGGCCCGCCAATCATTCAGTATTTCGGGTACGATCTTTCTGCCAGATACCAGTGTCTGGCCGGTCTTTTTGATCCATTTGCTTTGGTCCAGCCTAGCCCAGTCTTTGAATTTCGGATTCGCATCGGATTCTATGGTTCGGATTCGGCTCTGCAAAGAAGAAGGCACTCCATGGCGATCCGAAAGAGCGATTTCATGTACAGGCTCATCTCTTCGATGATCTCGTGAAAATCCGAGTTCCTGTTCAGAGCCAGAATTCAGATCTGAATGTTGATCTGAATTCTGAGGGGAAGCCAGGTAAGGGGAATCTGGATCCCCTCCCTCGGAGAGCGCTCCCGTCTGATATTCCTCTTTGTGCTTCTGCATGGTACGGACGGCTTGAAATCTTTCCTCTTCCAGTCTTTGAAAAACTACCAGCCGCCTCTTATCGGCAGTGCCCGGTAATCGATAATCGATGGTCTTAAGGTGCCTCCAGGCAGAACAGTAGGCCTCTGCGTGACGGATTTCATCGTCACAATCAGGACCCTTCCAGAAAATAAAAAGTCCTCCCGGGTTCACGCTCAGATTGCACAGGTCCAGAGTCTCTGGAATCGACATAAAGGCCCGGCTGATGGCGCTGTTACATTCAATCCGATCCGCCGAGTTGAGCTTTCTTGAGATCACCTCAACATTTGTGAGACCCAGATGTTCGGCCACATCACTCAAAAACTCTGTGCGCTTTCTGCGACCTTCAACCAATCGAAAGACGATTTCCGGACGAAGTATGGCCAGTGGGATTCCGGGAAATCCACCGCCACTGCCCAGATCCATACATGGACTGCTTAGATCCAGTCCCGCGTCCCGCAGAAGCTTCTCCGGCAGCAGACTGTCCACATAGTGCTTTCGGCCCATGGCATCCGCCCCGTACAGCCTGGTCACGTTGATTCTTTCATTTTCCTTTCTCAACATACCATGAAAGAGCTGCAGCTTTTTCAGCTTATCCGCCGATACCTTAAGGGAGGCTTCCTGAAGATATTCAGCAATATTTAGATGTTCGATTGGGTCCATTTTCAATATCCAGCCCGCATTTTCCTGGAGAAAGGCTCCACCCATAAGATTGGGTCGGTGGTCAAGGATCTGGGATCCCGGGTTCTACTGCTCGTTCTGCAAAACGAACAATACAATCCAGATGAACTGGCTATCATTAAGACCAGTCTGGAGCGCTATACCAGTGGCTGCATCATTTATGACGATCTTGAAAAACGCCCCGGTTTTGACGAGTTGGATACGGCTGCTCATTTCATAAAACAGAGTCGTGCGGATCTAATTCTGGCATACGGAGGGCGGGATACTTTTCACACAGCCCGTGCTGTAGCCCTATTGGCCACCAACGAAGTCTTCGCCAAGGAGCTCCCCGAGCGTAGAGAGCCATTGAAAAGGCCACCCATGCCGGTTATTACTGTGCCTGGTGTCTTCACCATGGGCGAAGAAAGCTCTCCTACATTTGTAATGTATGACCACGCGTCCGGGGAGCTCTACCATGGAAATGATCCCAGATTGTTTCCCGCTGCAGTGTTTATGGACCCGGCCATTACCATGGCCATGTCTGAAGCCGAAATTACGCGCACCGGTGTAGCCATTCTTGCAGCTGCGGTGGAGGCTATTCTTTCCAAGAGGGCTAACGATCTGAGCAATTCTATGGCTCTGAGAGCTATCGAATTGATTATGCGATCACTTCAGAACCTGGTGAAGGACACATCCAACCAGAATGCGAGAAACAACATCAGCGTCGCGAATCTTCTGTGCGGTGTATCTCATTCTAACAGCTGGCTGGGCCTTTGCTACAGCATCGCAACAGCCACAAATCTTATTACCGGTATGGACTTTATGATGGCCATGGCCATTCTCCTGCCGCATGTTATGGAATATAATCTCACAACTTCTGCAGGAAAATATGTGCAGATTGCCCGAGCTCTGGAAGAGGACATCCATGATATCACTGTAATTGAGGCCGCGATCAAGGCTGTGGAAGGTGTAAGAAAGCTCTATCTGGACTTAAAGGTACCCCAGAGACTATCGGATTTCGAAGTAGATAAGGCGTTGCTTCCTGAAATCGCAGGCATGGCCTCTGCCTTTCCACTGATCAAAAACACTCCTCGAGAACTGGACCAAAACGAAATCGAAACCATTCTCATTGCAGCGTATTGATAGCTTTCATAGTCCGCATAAAACCACCTATCCGCAAGGAACCTGCTATCCGAAATGATGCTGCGATTTTCTGCAGGACTCAAAACTCGTTTTCTGCATCTTGCACATTCCTCGATTGCCGATGACCTCTCAGTGTTGGCTGAGATCCCATGCTGTTTCCCGGGGCCGGATTCATGCGGCAAAATAGCTCTGGATTATGTCCGGTGACGCCAATCCAGGCACCAGGAGCGAGGTTCTGGCATCGCTCTGGCGGTAATTAGTTGTCAGTAGGCTTACGGGGTAAAAAAGGGCACATGGCACAAATTTATTACGATGATTCCTGCGACCTTAGTGTCCTGAAGGGAAAAACTATTGCTGTTATTGGATATGGCAGCCAGGGACATGCTCAGGCGCAAAATATGCGCGATAGCGGCCTGGACGTTATTATTGGACTACGATCCGATTCAAAGTCTGTTAAGGTAGCAAAAGAGGATGGATTCGAAGTTCTGGATCCAGCCGAGGCAAGCAAGAAAGCGGATATTATCCAGGTTCTTGCACCGGATACCATTCAGCGCAGAATCTATGATGAAGCCATCGCTCCCAATCTAAAGGATGGTGATGCGCTGGTTTTCTCCCATGGTTTCAATATTCACTACGATTTGATCCAGCCTCCATCCAATGTTGATGTTTACATGGTGGCTCCCAAGGGCCCGGGGCATCTGGTTCGACGAGTTTACCGTGAGGGCGGTGGTGTTCCTGCCCTTATCGCGATCCATCAGGATGCAACCGGCGAAGCGAAAAAGAGAGCCCTGGCCCATGCATCCGGAGTAGGCGGAGGCCGAGCGGGTATTCTTGAGACCACTTTCAGAGATGAAACGGAAACCGACCTTTTTGGTGAGCAGGTAGTGCTCTGCGGCGGTTTGACATCCCTGATTATGAAAGGCTTCGAGACTCTCGTAGAAGCTGGTTACGATCCAGACATCGCTTATTTTGAATGTCTCCATGAAGTTAAGCTCATTACTGACCTGATTTATGAGGGCGGTATTGCCAATATGCGGGATTCTATTTCTGACACTGCAGAGTATGGTGATCTTACCCGTGGTCCGCGAGTAGTGGATGACCATGCAAAAGCAAAAATGAAAGAAGTTCTATCTGAGATTCAAAAGGACAAAGGCGGAAAATTCGCCAAAGAGTGGGTAGAAGAAACCAACAAGGGTTATCCTGAATTCCATAAACTGAGAGAGAATGGCAAGAAGCACCAGATAGAAGAAGTGGGTGCCAGACTCCGCGGAATGATGAAATTCCTGGGGAAAAAATAATCTTCCTGAATAGGCCTCCGAGTGCTCATCAGACTCAGAGGCTTCATTCTAAAGATCTGATGGCTTTACCGACGGGCAGAGCCTATCTGGTTCGGCCGATTATCATCCGGGCCGCTAGTTCATAGCGGCCCTTTTTCATTTGAGGGAGAATGGGGCTGTCCGCTGATTCAGAACCTCTGGATCCCGAGCTCTGCATCCGGACATGTGAATCCAGAGTTCTGAATCAGGACCACTGGATCCGTTGGCTCCATGGACGCGCGGAACCGTAACTTTTCAGGAATCGTCTTTGAGGGCTCTAGCGAATTGATTGGACTCCAGGAGTAGTTGCTTCTGGCTCTCCGGCAGAGTGGCAAAAAGATGCATGAGTAATGCTCGGCTGTCCATAACGCTCAAAGATTGCACTTCCAGCTGCCCGATTCGATCCTCCGGAGTGAACTGTGATTCGGTTTTTTCCATACTCAGGCTTTCGGGATTATAAGTGGCGAAATCAGGATCGGTGCGAACGATGCTGTAGTCGTTTCCTCTTCTCAGTTCCAGGGTTACCTTGCCGCTGACGGTGGAGGCAATCCAGCCGCTGAGGGAGCTTTTCAGAAGCATGGCTTCATTATCATACCAGCGGCCCTCGTAGAGTACCCGACCGAGCTTTCTGCCCAGGTTGAAATATAGATCCAGGGTGTTCTCATTGTGTACTGCAGATAGAAGCCTTTCATAAGCTATGTGCAGAAGAGCCATCCCCGGCGCTTCGTAGATGCCTCGGCTCTTCGCTTCAATGACGCGGTTTTCAATCTGATCGGTCATGCCCAGGCCATGTCGACCTCCCACGGCATTCGCTTCCAGGATCATCGCCGCAGGCTCCAGTGTGGTGCCATTGATTGCTACCGGGACTCCGCGCTGGAATTCAATTTCTACTGTTTCCGTTTCGATGCTTGTCTCGGATTTCCAGAATGGAACCCCCATAATCGGCTCCACAATGTACATGGAGCGATCGAGATACTCCAGATCCTTTGCTTCATGGGTGGCGCCCAGCATGTTGCTATCGGTGCTGTAAGCCTTCTCTGTGGATGCCTTATAGGGTTTGCCAATCTTCTGTAAATACTCGGACATTTCTTTGCGTCCGCCAAACTCCTGCACAAATGCATTATCCAGCCAGGGCTTATAAATCTGCAGGTCCGGATTCATAAGGATTCCGTATCTAAAGAATCTTTGAATGTCATTTCCGCGATGCGTGGATCCATCACCGAAAATGTTCACCCGGTCTTCTTTCATGGCGCGCACAATACTGAGCGTTGTAACCGCCCGACCCAGAGGAGTGGTGTTAAAATATTTCTGTCCGCCGGATTGAATATGAAATGCGCCGCATTGAATGGCTGTAATACCCTCACGGGCCAGGGCATCACAGCAATCCAGCAACCGGGCCTGGGCCGCGCCATGGGCTTTGGCGCCTTCGGGAATAGAATCCAGATCTGTCTCATCCGGCTGAGCAAGGTCTGCGGTGTAGCAATGCACTTTCAGGCCTTTTTCATTCATCCAGGCAACGGCAGTCCGGGTATCCAGACCTCCGGAATAAGCAATGGCAATTCTTGTGTCTTTTGCTGGTAGACTTTTAAGTATCCTGGGCATGATACAAAGTTCTTGAGGGGCCCAGCAAATCAATGTATTCTTGACCTGATCTGACCAGGGAGGAGGATGCGCCGTGCCGCTGTTCCACGAGAATCAAATCATTGCATTGCGGGTTCGAGGTGTGGACTGTGAAGCTCGCATCTTATACGAAACCAGCACCAGGATTGTAGTGTCTCTGGAATCGGACCTGGTTCCAGGAAACGGCGAGTCTGTGGAAGGGGTATTGCAACAAGGGAATTACAGATGCACCTTTCAGACAAAGATCCAGAACATGGAGCTTGGGCTGAGAGATCATAAGTGGGTTCTGGATCTGGCCTACCCCGCTACCTTCAAACGATCTCTAGACCAGGCCTATCGCAAGAAATGAATCGGGCATTTCTCCTACTGCCCCGTCTGGATCCCTACGATGCCATAGCCAATGATGTACTGGGAATGGCTGATGCCCTGGAGAGCCTGGACTTCGCAGTGGAAATCATCGCTGCCGGCGGTAAACTCAAGCAACGATTTCGCAAACCAGGTGCGGGAACCTGGAAAAATGCATCCGGCTCCGATCTGCTCATCTATCACTATGGCATCGCCTGGGAGCGGGGGGATGAACTATTTCAGTCATTTCCCGGTCGCAAGATCTTAAGATTTCACAATGTTACTCCCGCCGAGTTCTATGAACCATATCATTCTGGAATAGCCAACGCATGCAGGGAAGGCCTGCGAAGAGTGGCCCTGCTTCGAGCGGATAAATGCTGGTCCGTTAGCAGGTTTAATGGTGAGACATTACGCTCCAATGGCTGGGACGGAGAAATCGATGAGTTGCCTCCTTTTCACAGAATCGAAGAAACCCTGGAACTGGAAATTGACACGGTAAAATTCAGAAAACAGTGGAAGCGCAGGAAGAAGACTGAGACTCGCATCCAGGGAAAAACTCATTCGGCGCAACCTGGAGCACAGAGCCGACTGCCGGTGCTTTTATTCGTTGGCAGATTGGTTCCAAACAAAGCCCTTCCGGAAACCATTCGTACTCTGGATGCTCAACTTGGCAGTAACTCTGATGGTATAGATTCTGCGATACTGAGGATCGTTGGGGGACATGATCCAGCTCTGGCGGTACATGTTTCCGAGATTCAAGAAGCAGCCCGTGGTTGCAGTAATCTGGTTGTGGAGCTTTGCGGGCGTCTGGGCCAGGAATCGTTGAAGCGAGAATTTCTAATGGCGGATGCACTGGTTACCTTTTCACGGCATGAAGGTTTCTGCGTCCCTGTTGTGGAGGCCATGGCGATGGGCCTGCCTGTAATTACTATGAATTCAACGGCTGTTCGGGACACCCTGGGCGGTTGTGGCTTCGCACTTCAGTCGCCGGAGGAGGTCGAATCCGGGGCAAAGAAATCCGAAATTGGTGGGAACGAAGAAACCCTGAACGAGGGAAGGCCCCGGGAAGTTACAGACTCTCCAGGTTCCATTCTCAAGGCACTAAGGGATCACAGTTCGATTCTGGATCATCATATAGAGAACGGAATTAGGCGGTATTATTCGCATTTCCATCCGAGCGCACTGAAAAGCAAATTGGGCGCTCTGTTGGAAGACCTGGGTTATGAAATTCCAGAAGAATCTACGCTCAGTGTCCTGCCTCAGCGTTTGCATACTCCGGATAAGGTTTCTCGGGAGCCCCGTATTGCTCTAATAGTAGTTCGATTTGGAGAAGAATTCGCAGGCGGCTCCGAAAAGGAAGCGTTCGATTATGCCCATCTTCTGGCTTCTTCCGGGCACAATGTGGATGTGTTTAGCAGTTGTGCACGAAATGCAGATTCCTGGGAAAATGAATATGAATCTGGATTGGAAGAGCTCAGCAGGACTTCAACGAACTACGGCCAAACCACTTCCCGGGCTAGCGGCGAAATCCGTGTCTTTCGATTTCCAGTTTCCAGGGAGCGAACGAGTTACTGGCACCGATTGGATGCACTACTGAATGACTCTGATCGGTTATCCTGGGCGAGTTATTCCGGGTATGCGTTTAACCTGGAATGGATTCGAGCTCAGGGACCCTATTGCCGCGATCTGTTGCATGAGCTTAATCGAGCATCGGACTATCATCGCTATCTGTACATGACTTACCTGTATTATCCCACAATCCTGGGATCAATGCTTACACCGCCCGAGAAGAATTATCTGGTTCCAACGCTACACGAAGAACGACCGGCCAATCTGCAAGCCATGCGAAGGCTACCGGCCCGCTTTCGCAACCTGCTCTGGAATACAGCAGAGGAAGGCTTTCTGGGTCATAGATTATGGAATGTGACTGGAGGTACCGTTGTAGGAGCCCCTCTGGAGCTCTCCGGCCGTCAGGGTGTAGAAAATAGCCGAATAACCAGCGACGATGCTCCGGTTCCTGGCTCCAATAGATCGAAGAGCTCGAGTGCATCCGATAGATTAGATACGGCAGGACCTGCCGGGGAATCGGAATCCAGAGCAGGGCCACAAAAGGCGCAGAGCGGGGGGTTTGAGAGGCGAAAGCGACTGGATAAGCCGCGATTTCTGTATATTGGTCGATGGGATAGCGGCAAAGGAACCGACGTAATGCTCTCGTTGCTCAAGCAATACAATTCTATCCGGGCCCTGGAGTTACAGATTATCGGTGGTGGACTACCAGCAAAGTTACCTCCATTCGCCAGGCATATGGGTTTTGTGTCGGAAGAAACCAAGCTGCAACTTTTGGAAAACGCTACCGCTTTAATAGTGCCTTCGCCGATGGAGAGCTTCAGCATAGTGACTCTGGAGGCCCTGGCCTGTATGACTCCAGTGATCGTTAACGGAAATAACGATGTTTTGAGGGGGCATGCTATGCGATCTGAATGCGCCCTGGCTTACAGGGATGCAGCCGAATTTATGCAATGTCTGGACAGAGCCATTCATGGACTGGACCACGCTACCCTGGAAAAAGGAAAAGCATATGCGGCCACCTTTTCTGCAAGCTCAATACTCTCTCGGTTAAAGACCGGACTGCAATTAGATCCTACCTCGGCAGAATCCGGGGCCCGAGGCACCGATCCATGAAGGGATGCCTGAGGGAAGCGCTCATCCCTGCTTAATCATCATTGTCATTGGATTTTGCGCGCGGATGCAGAAGGCCAGTCCCAGGGTCGGAAGGGGACTCAATTGACCTTGCTGGACCAGAATTCCGGTTGCATGGCAAATAGGAGAAGTCCCGAGCCAGGTGCCGGCCGAGCGGGCAGGTTGATGCCGAGTACAGTTCCCGGAGGAACATAGAAGCTGGAATCGGAGCTTCCCAGGAAATAGGCGGCAATGCGAGCTACATCTGGCATATGAAAAACCAGGGCGGCCGCTTCACCGGGTTTTAAAGTGTGCAACTCAGCGCTAACACCTTCCGGACTCGCGCCAGGTCGAAGCACGGTCCACGGGTCTGTTTCACAGGACAGGGATTGCGCTAGAATAGACGCAGTCTGATACGTCCTGACAAGTGGACTGTGGAATACCTTTTGAAATTGCCAGCCTGTGCCCTTGAGGAAAGCTCCCAATGACATTATGTCCTGTTTACCTTCTGTTGAGAGCTGTCTTTGCTCGTCAGGATGAGTATTTTCTGCTTCTCCATGTCGAATCAATGCAATCTTCATAAGTTTACGCTACCTGCTAACCGATTTTTAGAGCATAGGGGAACAAGCATTTCTTGACGAATCTGCAAAATAAGGAAGTTTTGAACCGTGAGCCAGCCCTCTCTACATGAAATCAATGATAACATTCAGGTTGCAGTTAAGAACGGTCGCTACCTGACGCTAAAAACCCATCGCATGACGGAGATGGTGGAAAAACATATTCAGCATGCTCTGGAGAGTATACTGGATAAGACGCAAAAAGGTCCATTGATCCATACTCTTTATACGATTCTGAAAGAGCTGGTCATCAATGGCTGCAAGGCAAACCAGAAGCGTATTTTTTTTGATGAAGTAGGGCTGGATATCAAGGATGCCAGCCAGTACGATGAAGGAATTTCCAAGTATCGGGAGACCTTCAGTGAAAAGATGTCTCTGGAATATGGCATGAAGGCTCGCCGGAAAGGTTACTTCGTTCTAATCGATTTTCACTTCGATAATGATGGACTCACCATTGAAGTTGTGAACAACACGCCTATTGCGCCTCAGGAAGAAGAGGCGATGCGCGAGAAACTGAAGAAGGCGATGGGTTATAACGATATCGCAGAGTTCTATATGGACCAGGCCATGATGGGAGAGTCGGAAGGAGCTGGCCTGGGTTTGGCCCTGGTTATCATACTTCTGAAAGGGGAAGGTATTGATCCCAAGCTGTTCAGAATTATGATCCGCGAGGACCGAACCATAGCGCGCCTGGAGATTCCGTTTTCCGAGAAATTCGTTAGCAAGCGGGACGTCGCTTGATTGTCTGGCTTTCCAGCGTTGAATGAAATCAATTCCCGGGCTATCAGCCTGTATTATCACTTTGAATGAGCAGGAGAACCTGCCTGAATGCCTTCAATCCCTCACGCTTGCACAGGAGATTGTTGTGGTGGACAGTGGTTCCACCGATGACACGCGCAAGATTGCCAGAGACGCTGGCGCGCGCATCTTTCGCCGAGAATTTGATAACTATATAGATCAGAAAAACTTTGCTATCGAGAAAGCCCGGGGTCCCTGGATACTTTTTCTCGACGCGGATGAGCGCATCGGTCCGGAGCTGGACGTGGAGATTCGGGCACTATTCCAGAAGCCCCATTCTCTGAAATCAGATCGAGGGGGCTCCTCAAAAGGAAAAAAGCAATTTCGTGCATCTTTGGCCACCTTAGAGGACCAGCCAGTGGGATATGAGATTCCGAGAAGCACATTCTATCTGGGACGCTGGATTCGCCACAGTGGCTGGTATCCAGATTACACAGTGCGGTTGTTTCGAAAAGGTAGCGGACGGTACGAAGGCAGAACATTCCACGAAAAGGTTAAGTTACGCGGACTTTCGGGAAAGCTCCGTGGGGCCATATTGCATTTCAGCTACAAAAATATCAGGGAGCACCTGGACGTAATCAATCGATATAGTGATCTTTTCGCCGCTGAGCGAATCTCCATGGGAAAAGGAAACGGAGTTCTGTTCAGTCTGGGTAAGGCCGTAGTAAAATTTTTGACTATGTACATCTGGAAGCTCGGCCTGCTGGATGGAAGAGCTGGTCTTGTTATCGCAGTGCTGGGTTCCTATTACAATTTCCTGAAGTACATCAAAGTATGGGAGCTAAGAGCCGCCTCAAATCGCAGTCCGGAAGCTAGGATGGATGCTCCTCGAGTCCCAGAGAAAAGCACCCGCGGTGGATCTGCAAGATCCGAGGCAGCGGCGCCCGGAAAGCATCCATAGATTCCTGTGCGGATGGGCCTCATTCGCCGCTAAAAAAGGAAATGCAAAACTGACATAATGCGCTAGATTGGGCAACCATGGACCTTGCTTCCAAACTATCGCTTTACGGAAAGCCAGCAAAGTCCGAAGACTCTGCAAAACAAAGCGATATAGAAAAGCAGGACCATTTTCAAAGGAATGACCACCCGGAAAGCAGGAAGGCTTCGTCCACTGGCCTTGAAGATGGGTCCTCAAGTGCGTATTACGCTACCGCCCCTGTGAAAAGTGCGTCAGCCTCAGAGCAGACAAACCCATCCTTCCTATTATTTGAAAACATTACTCTGCGAGAGATAGCACCGGATCTATACTATCGCAAAGAGCGATACCAGGATCTCACGCTCGGGTACAGTTCATTGCCTGAATTGCTGGTGCAGCCCATGCAATTTCTGGATGATCTGCTACCATCGTCCGGAGTTCCCGGCACTCCCAGCATGATCCATCGCAATG
>MDSV01174709.1_pt1 | contig 13082 bp, 14 predicted proteins | sample 810851 | NCBI WGS metagenome assembly MDSV01 (sample SAMN05326640, study PRJNA326480) | marine metagenome | isolation source: seawater | place: Atlantic Ocean: North East | collected 2012 | reverse complement strand
GGGAGAACTGGCGGACCTTTCGGTGTTGATCGGCCTGAAGTAATCAAGCCAGGCAAATTTGAAAAATATGGGCCGTCCGGACTAACAATGTCGATTGGTTTTGCAGCAGTCTTCTTTGGGGTAGTCCTCTACACAGCTGCGTTTATAGCTGAAATAGTTCGTGGAGGAATTCTTGCTGTGCCAAAAGGGCAAATAGAAGCAGCGAACTCGCTAGGTATGAAAAGGTCAACTGCCTTACGAACAGTTATCCTCCCACAGGCCCTAAGAGTAATGATGCCTCCGCTCGGTAATCAATACCTTAACCTAACCAAAAATACCTCTTTGGCTATAGCTGTCGGATTCAGCGACCTCGTTCAAGTAGGCCAAACCGTTGGAAACCAGACCGGAAAGAACCTTTCAGTCTTTGCTATATGGATGCTTTTCTATCTCGCTTGTTCTTTAACTATTTCTGTAGCAGTAAATTTCTTCAATGTGCGGCTCAAGATCGTGGAGCGTTGACATGGACGAAATGAAACTATCAAATCCAGCTAAGGTACCCGAGACTCCCAAGCGCTCTACAGGTGAATGGGTGAAAAAAAACTTGTTCTCAAATGTGCCAAATACAGTTCTTACAATAGTTTTCGGTTTCCTGGCGCTTTATTCCATTAAAGGCCTGCTGGGATTTATCCTCAGCGGAGAACGACGTTGGGCCGCAGTAGCGACAAATATGCGGTTATTGATGGCTCAAGGCTATCCAGCTAATCAGTTCATACGCGTTTGGTTCACACTTGGGTGCCTAATGGTCCTTACAGGTGTCTCACTTGCGATATGGAGATCAAATGGAATATTAAAAACGAAACGGATAGGGACCTGGGTACTCAACTTGGGTGTAGGAGCGGCAATATTTGCTTCATTGGCGCCAATTTCCGCAAATGCTAGAGGCGTATGGCTTATCGCTACAGCTACCCTTTTGCTTCTTGGATGTTTCCTAAAAATAGGAAGCGATAAAAGCATACTTCCGTTTGACGTTCCAACGATATGGTTTTCCTTCGGTTGCCTTGCGGTGCTTGTTCTTAGTTTATGGACCGTCCCTTATGGTCACTATGCCTTCACAGATGGTGAACTCATAGCAGAATCAGGTAGAACAGTAGCGATGAGTACGAAATTACCCTTCACTGTGATGCTCTTGCTTCTAATTGGCGCGTTTCTGCTTGCAGGGGTAGCGCGGAGTATAATCCCAATTCCAAAAGCTAAAATTGTCCTTTCTGGTCTTTGGCTATTATCTCCATTCGTTTTGAATTGGATCGTATTAAGGGACCCTGACTTTGACTATGGACGCGTGTTCTCAACAGACATACCACTTGGCTTACTTTTTATCGCCTTCGGTTTCCTTATCCTTTACCCACTTACAAACCCATCAATTGGCGAGAAAGGCCGATTGGTTGCCATAGCGCTTCTGATGTTTGCAGCATTCAACTGGATTGCAGCTTTTTTTGGTTTATACCCAATGCTCCAAAAAGTAAGAATAAGTTTTCTGCTGCTAGCTTTGGCTGCGCTCTTGGCACCAAATTTCGCTGCCGACAATAGAACCAGGTTACGGTTTGTTAGCTTTTGGGCTGGATTTATCATTGTTCTTCATTGGTTGATCACAGCAATTAATTCCCCGTCATCACTCGATCTTCAAGGACCCACGTACCTGGGGGGATTCTCTTTAACACTATTCGTGGCCGTTCTGACTCTCCTCTTGAGTTTCCCGCTCGGAGTATTACTCGCGCTCGGTCGAACATCATCAATGCCAATAGCTCGAGTGCTTTGTACGGTGTACATAGAATCAGTACGCGGGGTTCCACTGATCACAATACTGTTTTTCTTCTCTAACATCTTGCCCCTGTTCTTACCCGCCGGAATGGAAATAGCCGAGCTAGCCGCCATTGTCACAGGATACACACTTTTCAGCGCTGCATATTTAGCTGAAAATGTAAGAGGAGGCCTTCAGTCTGTGATGAGGGGGCAATATGAAGCCGCGGACGCAATCGGTCTTACGACAAGCCAAAGAACGGGATTTATCGTCATCCCTCAAGCACTCAGAGTCTCCATACCACCTCTTGTTGGCCAAGCGATTGGTGTCTTCAAAGAAACTTCCCTCGTTGCTATCGTAGGAGCCTTTGATATTCTCCGTATCGCTGCATACGTCGTTCCAGCGCAGACGGAATTTCTTGGAGTTAAAAGAGAAGGCTTGCTCCTAATTTCTGTAATCTATTTCGTTGTCGCTTTCTCAATGTCCAAGTACAGCCAGAAGTTAGAAGAACGAGTGGGTCTAGGTGAGAGATGAGTGTGATGAGAAGTAAAGTAAATGTATTCGGAACAACGGGAGGAAATGCCCAATGAGCTCAGAAATGAAACAGGAAACACGACCAGACATGATCGCTTGCGAAAATGTAGATAAATGGTTTGGAGACTTCCAAGCCTTAAAAGGCGTAACAGCTACGATTGCTGAACAAGAAGTTGTAGTTGTATTAGGACCCTCAGGGTCCGGAAAATCAACTTGGATCCGTTGCATCAATAGGCTTGAAGCTCACCAACGAGGAACGATAGTAGTTGATGGTGTTGAGCTTACTAATGATTTACGCAACATAGAAAAGATTCGCTCTGAGGTGGGGATGGTCTTCCAGCAATTCAATCTTTTCCCTCACCTGAAAGTCCTAGATAACGTAACTTTGGCACCCAAATGGGTTCGTAAAATGCCTAAGGCTGATGCTGAAATAAAAGCCCAGGAACTGTTGGAGATGGTAGGGATACCAGAGCAAGCATCTAAGTTTCCCGGTCAACTCTCTGGCGGACAGCAACAAAGGGTCGCTATAGCAAGGGCTCTCGCTATGGAACCAAGAATAATGCTATTTGATGAACCGACATCAGCCCTAGATCCAGAAATGATAAAAGAAGTTCTTGATGTTATGAAGGACTTGGCATTAGGTGGGATGACGATGATGGTAGTCACTCACGAAATGGGTTTCGCGCGTGAAGTCGCAGATAGAATAATATTCATGGAGAGTGGAGAGATAGTAGAAGTAGGAACTCCGGAGCACTTCTTCACTGACCCGACCGAAGATCGGACAAAATTATTCTTAAGCCAAATTCTTTGATCAAGTTTTGGCTGGGGGCACCACAAGGTACATGAGGTGCTAGACTCCGTTTTGAAAATTTAATAATTTTTTGTGATGGTTCCGAAGTCTGGTTAGATTCCAGCGCTGTCCCGCAACGGTAATAATGTAAAAGCATTTGAGTCCGGTCGAGTCCATCCCAAAACGAACATTCTCGAGGTAAGAACAAGTTCGTTGCTGGATACCCAGTCTACGTCTCGTCCACTACCCGAGAGGAGGGTATCCAATGAAAATATTTAAAATATTACTACCACTTACAGCAATCTTTGCAGCTCTTGCCTTAACGAGCAGTTGTTCAAGTTCCTCAACGCAAGTAGTTGCGACTGGACAAGCTACAACTAGTGACTCCAGCCAGCCGATGGAGTCAATGAATGAAGTTGACACCGCCGAGCAAACAACTTCTGCTTTTCCAGTGACGCTTCAAACTCCAACCGGCGATCTCGTATTAGACAATCAACCAACGAGAATATTATCGCTATCACCTACAGCTACCGAAATTCTCTTCGCAATCGGTGCTGGTGATCAAGTGATTGCTGTTGATGATCAGTCGAACTATCCTCCAGAGGCCCCGACCTCAGATATATCAGGCTTTACACCGAACCTAGAAGCGATATTGGCTTTAGAGCCTGATCTAGTTGTCCATTCTTACCTTCCAGAAGACATCGAACAAGGGCTATCAAACGTGGGCATTCCATCATTGACGCAATACGCCGCAGCCAGCCTTGATGATACTTATCTACAAATAACCCAGCTAGGAGCAGCTACAGGATCAAGTGCTGGAGCTGAAAGCACAGTACAGGAAATGCAACAGAAAATTGATGAGCTTATGGCTAGCGTCAATCTTCCAGATGGTTCTTCTTTCACCTTCTACCACGAATTAGACCCCACTTACTTCTCAGTCACCTCTTCAACATTTATCGGCCAAGTGTATGCGTTGTTTGGTCTGACCAATATTGCCGATGAAGCCGAAGGGGCAGGGTCGGGATACCCTCAACTTTCAGAAGAGTACATCCTTTCACAGAATCCAAATTTAATTTTCTTAGCTGATACAAAGTGTTGTGCTCAAGACATTGAGACAGTAACTCAGCGAAATGGGTGGAATGTTCTTTCAGCAGTAACCGAAGGAAAGGTTATTGAATTGGATGATGATATTGCCTCACGATGGGGGCCAAGAGTTGTGGACTTCTTACAAGCAATCGCCGCTGCTATAGAGCAAATGACTGCACTAGAAACAGTTGGCTAATAACAAGAAGAAACAGCAGCAGGAAGTCCCTGCCGAACTAACCCCAGGGTTAGTCGCAGGGGCTTCCCTTATCCTCTTTGCATCAATTCTGATTAGCCTTTTATTTGGACCCGTATCCATTCGGCCAGACCGAATATTTCTTGAAATCTTCGATCGGCTTCCAGGTATTTCTATTGACTCAGGACTCTCCACGATACAAGAAGCCATTGTGTGGGATGTACGATTGCCGAGGATTATTCTTGGCTTGATAGTAGGGGGCCTCCTCGCAGTAGCTGGAGCGTCTTATCAAGGGGTATTTAGAAACCCGCTTGCTGATCCTTATCTACTAGGTGTAGCAGCTGGGGCAGGTCTAGGCGCAACTATAGCGATTGTCTCCGGTGCTACCAATGGAGAGGGCATGTTCGATGCGTTACCAATAGCAGCTTTTCTAGGATCAGCGGTAGCAGTGGCAATCACATTGGCAGTTGGGGGTGCTGTAGGAAGATCTACAAGCACTGCAAGCTTGCTTCTTGCCGGCGTGGCTGTTGCATCATTATTTACAGCAATACAGACATATATTCAACAGCGAGAATCGGCGACATTAAGGCAGGTTTATAGCTGGATCTTAGGTCGCCTCAGCACAAGTGGTTGGGATGAGGTAATTATGATTCTTCCTTATGCTTCGGTTTCTCTAATAGTCATGTTTTCCATGAAGGGAGCCTTGGACGTTCTTGCCGTCGGAGAAGAAGAAGCGCTTTCGCTAGGTATACGCCCACGAAGAGTCCGCTGGATCGTCATCGGGGCAGCTTCGTTAGCAGCAGCTTCCGCAGTAGCGGTAAGCGGACTCATAGCATTCGTAGGAATCATTGTTCCACACGCAGTCCGATTAGTAGTCGGAGCATCAAACCGACTTGTTGTCCCATTATCTTTTTTCATCGGAGCCTCTTTCCTCATTCTCACTGATCTGTTAGCAAGAACCCTGCAGTCGCCTGCGGAACTTCCTATTGGAGTGGTAACAGCATTCTTTGGGGCTCCCTTCTTTTTATTTGTGCTCAGGAGGAGATCAGATGGCATCATATGAACCTCTTAACATTCACGGGCTTAGCGTTGAACTTGGTGGAAAGAAAGTTGTTAACAATGTTTCTCTAAGTGTGAACTCAGGGGATTGGCTTTCCATAATCGGGCCTAATGGGTCAGGAAAATCAAGCTTGCTTCGAGCAATCGCAGGAATCATTCCTGCGCTGGGAACAGTGCACTTCCAAGGTGCGGACCTTATGCAAGCCGAACCTAGAGTGCGAGCTCGGATAGTCTCAATTGTTCCACAGATACCAGTTGTCCCTCCTCGTGTGCGAGTCATTGACTATATTTTATTGGGACGAACACCATATTTGGGTAGAGGCTTTCAGCCCACACAGGAAGATATATCGCTTGGCTTCTCTGTGATGGAAGATCTAGACCTCCATGATATGGCAGATCGTTTTGTAACCGAAATGTCCGGAGGTGAACGCCAAAGAGTGATTATTGCAAGATCGCTTGTTCAGCAGCCAAACCTACTGTTGCTGGATGAGCCAACTACAGCTCTTGATATGGGACACCAGCAGGAGGTTCTTGAACTTGTTGATCAACAACGGAAAAGACTGGGTTTGACAGTTTTGAGCGCTTTCCATGATTTGACTCTTGCTTCTCAATACGGGACATCGATGGCACTTCTCGTCAGCGGGGAAGTTACTAAATCTGGATTGCCGCATGAAATTTTGACAGAAACAACTCTTAAAGATATTTATGGGGCAAATGTTTCAGTGCATAATGATGGAGATCGGGTCAGTATTGTCCCCAAGCGTGGAAACCGTTTGAAGGGGAATTCAAATAGCGACGACATAGGATAATGATATAGATTTACATCTATTAAGAGTCTAAATTAGGAGTCCGATGAGTCAAATAACTGAATCTGATGTGAAGACCGAGGTTGGTGAATGGATAGATCAAAACTGGGACCCTGACCTTACTGTTGCTCAATGGTGGCAGCTTATGGCTGATGCCCGACTCTCTCATACCATGCTTAATGAAGAAGCTGGTGGAAGAGGTTGGAGCAGAGCTCTTAATCATGTTGCTCTTAGCGTTATGGCGGATAAGGGAGTTTTAGGGCCACCGACAGGGCTTGGTATGATGCTCGCAGCTCCCACGATTGCCACACACGGTACTGATGCTCAGATCAGAGAATACATACCTAAAATTCTAAATGGTCAGCATGCATGGTGTCAGCTTTTCTCTGAACCAGGCGCAGGCTCAGATCTTGCTGGGTTGCAATGCAAAGCGGAAAAAGATGGGGATGAATGGGTCATTAATGGCCAAAAGGTATGGACCTCAGGTGGCAAAGTCGCCGATATGGGGATGCTCATAGCTCGAACTGATCCGGATTTACCCAAGCATCAAGGAATTTCTTACTTTGCATTTGGCATGAATCAAGAAGGTGTTGACGTGAGGCCTCTCACAGAAATGACCGGACGTGCCCTCTTTAATGAAGTCTTCATTACTGACGCGAAAGTGCATGACGATGCATTGATCGGTGGTAAATCCAATGGCTGGCGAGTGGCAAACTCAACATTAATGTTTGAACGATCTCACCTCGGTAGCGGAACTGTTCCAGTGCCTACAGCAATTCCAGGTTCCATTGCTGGGCAGCTTGATCTAAAAGTCGGCGATGTGCTCTCAGTCATTACTAGAGGCAGTGGCGGAACACCTGCAATCGGGCCAAGACTCTTTGAAAAGTTAAGTCAACTTGCTCAGAAACTCGGTAAAGATGCAGATCCGGTCATAAGGGATGACTTGATTAAACTCTATACACTTGTGGAAGTGAACAGACTGAATATGATCCGAGCGAAAGCAAGCAGTGATAGAACAGGCGCAGAAGGAAACATTGGTAAATTAATGGTGAGCGAGTTGTATCGCCAGTTCCGTGAGGTTGGCAATATGGTCATCGGAGCTGATGGTATGCTGACGTCAGCGGAAGTAAATCAAGGTGGCTGGATTCACGAAGTTACAACATTCTCGCCAGCCCCCTCGATTTATGGAGGCACCGATCAAGTTCAGCGCAATATCATCGGAGAGCGTGTGCTGGGCCTTCCCAAAGAACCAGGACACCCAAAGGAAACACCGTTCATTGACCTTCCGAAAAACTGATGGTTTGGAGTCTGCGCAGGCCGGCTGCTCGGGTAGTTCTCCTCGATGAGGCAAAAAGAGTTTTTTTGATGCATGGCTCCGACCCCATGAGACCCGAAAAGGGTACATGGTGGGAAATACCTGGCGGAGGTATTGAGCCAGGAGAGACGAGCCAAGAAGCAGCCTCCCGCGAACTCTATGAAGAGTGCGGCTTTCGCGATGTCGAAGTAGGGCCTTGTATCTGGACTCAGTACGTTGAGTTCGACTTTGCGATGTACCATTTCAAATCTGACGAGAAAATTCATATAGCGCACACATCAGAATCCTCTGAATGGGACCCTCAAGGGCTAGAAGCACTGGAGGCTGCCGCTTTTGATGATGCTCAATGGTGGTCAATTGATGACTTAGAAGCAGCACAAGTCCAAACTTTGCCTAACAGGCTGCTTGAATTCCTTCCGAGCATAATCGCAGGAAACATGCCAGCTGAGCCAATTGATATTTCACCAGCCCAGGATAGTAACTAACTATAAAAATCTAGCTGCCTAAGACAGATCCCGCTCTTCGCGCTCCGCAGCTCTGACTGCATATGACAAAACTATTGATGGCAGTAAGATCACACAGCCTGCAATGAGGCATACAAGCAGAAGCCCTACCAAGGGGCCATCAAAATTGCTAAAAAATAGACCAAAGAAAAGAATGATTGCCACTAGCCAGAGAGAGTACCCTGTCCGCTTTCCTAATTTTACGTACTTCGCAACTCTTAACCTTCGCTGCTTTAAATCAGTTGACGTCGATTGGTGCTCTCGAAAGTAATCTTTCATCATTAAATGCCGCTTCCTCTCATGGATCCAGATAACTGACTACCTGGAGCGTAAACATAACATGCTGTCGTTCTGTATAAGCCTATTTCCCAGTCCTCTCGTTCGGGAGGAATTGAACCAATTTCAAGATCGGAAAGAACGTAATCTGATCCGACAAAACTCTTAAAACCTTCAAAACATTTTATTGCAGACCATCTCTCAATCTCCGTTCGTCCAGGGTAAGGTTCACCAGAGCCCGCAGGATGCACATACTCGCCGTAGATCTCAGCATCATGCGGCCGGCGGCAGTCTACAATGGTCGTCAAATCAGAGATGTCACCTGTCCGGTCATCAACTAGACGGTATTCATTGAAGCAATCCTCAGAACTTAGCTCATACAAAAAGGCTACAATTTTTCCCTCAAGCACAAGGGTCTCAGCGTTTCCGGTTTTGGCAAGGGCTCCAGGAATAATAGCTGGACTAAACCCATTTTCCTCTTCCTCAGCACTCGAGCACGCCCCGAATGTTAGCAATAGCATACAAAAAGCCAAAAACTGTTTAGATGCGGTGCTGAGCCAAAACGAACTCGCACTTTTCATGCTCGGTTCTTCAGGCTTGGAATAATCTCTTGGCATAGTTTCTAATTAATAGCTGGGTAATGCACGATCAAGGTTAAAGAACCAGACAAGCATTACAGCAATTATAGGAGCTAAAGAAAGAAAGTAAGTTGGCCAACGCCTCCACCGCTTTGCAATAAATCCCGCAGTCATAATGAGGGTTATCAAAGCTAACCCCCATGTAATTGATGGAGTTATTGCTGACCTATCACCACTGAGACCTTCGCCGAAACCCGAAACTTGTTGTGGTTGGGCACTAGGAGACAAATTCTCTGTTGTGGCCAGGACGTCATCACTTTCGGATCGATCACTTTCTGTACCCTGTGTTTCAACTAGCGGTTCCTCCCCATTCTCAACACTTGGGCCTTTCCCGATAGCCTCTTGTGATGGGTCTTCAAATCCTTCCTCCCGTAACGCTTCAGCTACAACCTCCTCATCAAACGCAAATGTAAATCGAGGCTGACTTAAGTAATCCGGTCTTTGGAATGACTCGGCTGGCTCCCCAATTAGCTCTGCAACAACAATGATCCTGTTTCTAGCCGTAAGTTTTGGGTGGCAAGAAACCAGCGTTAACCTGTCAGGAGAACTGTTGAAATTCTGATCAAGTACATCAAATTCATTTGGACTCACTATGAAATTTCCACGTCCACCATTCTGTTCCAACACAACGTAAGTAAAGGTCCCCTGGATCGTTTGAATCTTTATTTCGTCACCGGGTTCTAACTTCTCTATATTTCCGAACGGCGCTCCCCAGGTGGTCCTGTGACCAGCAATTGCAGAATTCCCTGGCATGCCTGGCATCGGAGTGTCCGGGAAATGCCCAGGACCTCTTCTTAAAGATTCGGAGGAAACTCCAGAGACAACGGTTGCTGTTAATCCCATTTTTGGTATAACTAACTGTGCCATGGCCTGACCCTCGGGTCTCCATAGAAGCTCAGCATAGTTAAATTCATCGCTCTCACTGGTCTCGGGAGCACTAGTTGTCGGGGTTGTCTCTTCAACTACATCAATTAACTCAGAGAAGTCTTCCTCAAGATCTGATTGGTAACGGTCTGTGAGCACACCCGTACCCCATAGTTGATATGCCACAAATAGTAGAGTCAGTCCACCTAGAATAATTAGGCTACGTCCAAGTGCTTGGAATGCTTTTGAAACAAACATCAAAGAAGACGTTAGCGAAAAGAAACTCTAATGACTTCTCGCAGTCAGAATTATTTCTTTTAAAAACCTAAATATCTAGAAATAGATGGAAACAGGATACTCGCAGTAGATTTTAAGTACAGGTCTCTGAAATGAGCGAATCTTGGCAACAGTAATCAATTTACAACAAAGTATGGTTTTCCTTGGGCAATTTCCTGCTTTGGCAGGCGCCACAATGAATATACAACGGGGCGAAGTAGTACTCATAAAGGGGCCTAATGGGGCTGGGAAATCAACGCTTCTCCGTCTTTGCGCTGGACTACTTCCGATGCGAAGTGGAACTGGGACAGTGCTTAATTTTGATCTTAGTGCTCAACGGATGGAGCTAAGGGCACACATTGGTCTCCTTGGGCACCGAACAGGTCTTTATCCAGATCTTACAGTTAGTGAAAATTTGAAATTCTGGGCGAGCGCCTATGGCGCAAATAAAACTGAAGTTGACAAAGCTATGGCATTCTTAGGATTGAACGACCGATTGGGCTCAGTTCAAGTGCACAACCTCTCTGAAGGACAAAGAAGGAGAACGTCATTCGCTCTTCTCTTAATTAAAAGACCTAGCATCTGGCTTCTTGATGAACCATATGCGGGTCTTGACAGTGACGGGAGAGAGCTAGTTAATTCCTCTATCCTTCAAGCCAGTGAACTAGGCACCACTGTGCTAATCGCATCTCACGAGATAGATAAAATAGGATCAAATCAAGAGCGGACTTTGCTTGTTAAAGGCGGTCGAATAGTCAACGACTCTGATGAAGATAGCGAAGGATAGAATATGTTTCGTGATGCTTGGTTAGTTACAAAAAAGGATCTTCTTATTGAGTTGCGTTCAAGAATACTAATTAATCAAATAGCCCCTTACACGCTTCTGATTCTTGTTTTATTTGGATTCGCGTTAGATGCGGATACTGAAACCCTTCGAGATACAGGACCAGGCCTCTTTTGGGTGTCTACCCTTTTGGTAGCCATATTGGCCATTCAACGGTCTGTGGATCTCGAAACTTCTGATTCAGCAGTAGATAGGTTGCTGCTCTCCGGAATCTCCCCAACATCTATTTATGTCGGTAAAACGCTAGGGCTATATCTGCAATTAATTATTCTTGAGGCCCTGTTATTCATAGTCATGGTCGTTTTATTCGATATGTCAGTCGTGAATTACCCTCTCGCGGTCGTTTCTGCCGTTGTAACAACCCTTGCCATTTCAAGCTCCGGAACACTGTACGGAGTTATTGCTTCCGGACTTGGCGTGCGAGAAACGCTGTTGCCTGTTTTGTTTCTTCCAGTTCTTGCGCCTGCTGTAATCGGGGCGACGAGGGCCTTCGGCGACGCTTTCGGACGAGTTAACGCCGATGGGTGGGCATGGTTGGGATTACTCTTAGTGATTGCTATTGTCTACACACTTGTGGGTATGTTGACATATGGGAATATAATAGAGGACACGTAATGCAACGCACAGAGAAGCAAGAATTCACAACTTCACGAGGAACCAGGTTCATGGGAATTTCTTTGCTCGTAGGAATTCCAACACTTCTAATATTCTCTTTCCTGCTCAGCCCAGCCGATGACAATATGGACGATGCTGTCAGGCTGATATATGTGCATGTCCCAATGGCAATCTTCGCTTACGTAGCCATAATAACCACCGGAATAGGTAGTGTTTTCTACCTCTGGAAAAAATCTCGCTGGTGGGACACTGTCGCACATGCATCAGCAGAAATTGGTCTAATACTTTGTGGTTTAGTGCTCGTCACTGGAAGTATTTGGGGAAGGCCAACATGGAATACTTGGTGGGAATGGGGAGATGTTCGACTAGTAACAACTCTTGTTCTATTTTTGATGATCCTAGGCTACCTAGCATTACGTCAAGTTCCAGCTAATGCTGATCTGAGAGCCAAGCGTGCCTCAGTGGTTGGCATAATCGCAGCCGTTAACATACCTATCGTCAACCGGTCAGTTGAATGGTGGGAGAATAATACACTCCACCAGAAATCTTCTTTGACCGATGGAAAGCTTGAAAATCTCACATTGTTTACATTGTTTTTAGGATTTGTAGTCGTAGGAATTTCCTTCCTATGGTTAATGACCCACCGATTTCGAGTTGGCTGGTTAGCTACGGAGATAGAAACAGACGGCATAGCGGGGGTAATTGAAGAGAGGCTAAACGAAGGAAATTCTGACGGCGGAAACCTAAATTATCAACAGAAGGACGAAGTTCAATGACTCATCTCGGTTATCTAATAGCGGGATGGTCTATTTCCCTAATTTCACTATCTATCTATGCGTGGCGAGTGGTTAGAAAAGGAAAGCAATTAACCCAGCAAGTTCCACAGGACCGTCAAAGGTGGATGACCTCGTCAACAGATTAGGGTAAGAAATGGACGAACAAAACATTCAAGTGGACCTCTCGCCTAGAGTTCCTAAAGACAGACAGACTCCTAAATGGCTTCCTGTGCTTGCATTATTAGCTATAGCAATTGCCGTAGTTGTGCTTGTCTGGTTTCTGATAACTAACAGCCAATCCTTTCTCCCCGCCGACGAGGCAGTAGAGGAACGATCCGAACTAGGAGACAGGAGATTCCAAATATTAGGATCACCAATTTCGAGTGCTACGTCAGACCAGACGGTAATAATAGACGGCAACGAATACACCTTCTTTACAATCTCCTTTGATGGCGTGCTTGTTGACGTGGTCAGTACAGGGACTCCACCCGACCTCTTCGATGAGGGTATACCCGTGGTACTTGAAGGTAAATGGAATCAAGGGCCTTTACCTCAACCTGAATTCATATTCTCAAACGGCGCCAATGACGGCTGGTGGTTCTCAACAAATCGGATTCTGGTAAAGCATGATAATGACTATCGTGAGGAACGGTTAGACGACGCAGAGGAACGGGGGCAAATACCGAAAGCACCTGACTCTTAGGAATGTTATGAACCTTGTAATTGGATC
>MDSV01135350.1_pt1 | contig 13084 bp, 10 predicted proteins | sample 810851 | NCBI WGS metagenome assembly MDSV01 (sample SAMN05326640, study PRJNA326480) | marine metagenome | isolation source: seawater | place: Atlantic Ocean: North East | collected 2012 | reverse complement strand
TCTGAAGTGTCAGTTGAATTCGATCCAATGTTGGCCAAAGTGGTTTCACATGCTCCGACACGAACCGAGGCCGCCTTAAAACTAGCGCTGGCTCTCGAGCGAACGCGTCTCCACGGTGTCGTGACGAACCGCGACTTTTTGGTTGCGACGCTGCGCAATGAAGAGTTTCTCGCAGGCCACACGACAACTGATTTCATCTCTCGCGTAGAGATTCCTGGGCAACGAGTTCCCACACAGTGCGAACTAGAAGACGCTGCTATTGCGGTGGCTCTCGTATCGCAAGCAGAGAACCGGGCGGCCGCCGATGCCCTCGCGTTTATGCCCTCTGGGTTTCGTAATAGTTCAATGCCCAGTCAGCAAATGGTGCTCCTGCATGGGGAGACTGAACTGACGGTCAACTATCGACCTATCCGCGGTGGTTCCTTCGAAATACGCTTAGGCGATGCCGAGGAAACAAAGTCAGCGACGTTGCTGTCCACCGACGAGAGTCGATTCGAGATTCAGTTGGACGACATTAGAGCGAGTGGCTACGCCAACAAGTTTGGGAATCGCTGGTGCGTTGATATTCCTGCGGGCAGCCTCACATTCATTGAAAAGAGTCGCTTTCCGGAAGCTGACATAACAGATGTTGAGGGTGGCTTAACAGCCCCAATGCCAGGCAAGATTCTCGCTATCGAAGTTGACGAAGGGGATTCTGTCGACACAGGGCAGCTACTGGTGCTTATGGAAGCCATGAAAATGGAACACCAAATTGTTGCGGCCTTTGACGGAGCTGTTACTGAAGTCCGCGTTGCGGTCGGCGACCAGGTCGACAACGGTGAACTTCTTGTGGTGATCGCTGCCACAGACGGGTGACCGCCCGAAATACACCAAATTCAACTCGACCCACGACGAATTGTAATTAGCGAAAGCCGTCAGGAGTTCCCGTCGAAGCCACCAACAAAGCCTGCCATCTTGTGGGGTTCATCTTTGATTGGACGAGATCGATTTGGCCAGTATCCAGATGGGTCTCCGGCGCCGACATGCACCGCGCTAGAAGTCCAACTTTCTCCACCCGGCACCACTTTGACTTGGGCAGCTAAGTAGCGCAACGCTATGCCGCATCTGCGACGCGAACTCCGGTTGGCAGGTGACCCGTGCAGCAAAAGATCCGTGTGCAACGAAACTTCTCCCGCCTGAAGCTCGTTCAAAGCAACATCGTCGAATCTCTCATGTTCGACCACACGCCGATTGAGTACGACTGACCCATCTAACGGCAACTCTGCATGAGCTAAATCACCTTCGAGATGGCTTCGAGGGATGAACCGCATAGCAGCGTTGTTTTCATCAACATCATCGATGGCTAGCCATATCGTCACTGATTTCGTGGGAGTGAAAGGCCAATAATTGGCATCTTGATGCAGAGGGACTTCCATGCCGTCACCGGGGAGCTTGCAGAATAGGTGCGTGCTCCAACAAACCGATTCAGGTCCCAGAATATCTGACACGTAGTCAACGAATATCGGTGTGTGGATGAGGTCCCACAAACGCCCACTTACCTGGTGATATTGGTTGATCGAATAACTGTTTCGGCGATCATCAGCGGACACCACTTCTTCGATTAACCAGTCAAGGTACAAACGGAGGACTCCAACATCAGCGGAAGACAATCCCGGCAACGTTGTGAGGTAGCCAGTTTCATTGAACCGGCCAATCTGTTCTGGGGACAACGCTGAAAGATTTTCCGTTGTCGATGGTTGGAAACCAATATCTCGCTGAGTTTCACGAAATCGGAAACGATCTTCCCCGCTCACACTGCCACCATAAGCTTTTCTAATTAGATTCGGCACCTTGAGGTTCAGGCTGCTCCAGCTCTACCCAATCCTACGAAGTTAGAACGGTTCTTTGTGAGTCTTTCGGAAAAGCAAACAAAAACAGCAACGCTTGTAACAGGCAGCAGAGGGCTCCGACGAGCCAAACTCTGCGCATCGCCTCCAACGCAGCACTCGAATCTGTCGGATTGCCGACCAAAGTAATAGCTAGCCCAGCTCCTATAGCGATACTTAACTGGAACACAGTCGTCCGACCAGCACCCGCCATTCCGAAACGCGCAGGCGCAATTTCTGACATTGAGGCGCCAACCAACATCGCAAAGCTGCATCCAGCTGCAACGCCCATGGTCAGGTTGGGAAGGAATAAACCAAGGAAGAAGCTTGGCTCTTCTCCTGTGTAAGCAACATGTAACAAAAGTCCCAGCATCCCCGCGCAACCCCCAACGACCAGAATCCGTTGAGTACCGATGCGGTCAGCTAAGCGCCCATTGGTCACAGAAAGAATGGTTGACACCACCGGACCCGGTGCAATCGCGAAGCCCGATTTGAGGACTGACCATCCCCACGTTTCCTGGATGAATTCCGGAAGGACAATAATCCAGGAAAAGAATGCCACCAGAAAAAACACTGATCCAACATTTGCGACGGCATAGCTGCGAATTCTGAAGAGGTCGAGGTCAAACAGTGGTTCTGGATGAGTAACTGAACGTGCAAAAAAGGCAGTAAGCATCATCATGCCCGCAAGAAAGCCAGCCAAGGTGATGGGTGACGTCCAGCCCCAACTCCCGCCTTGCACTAGCCCAATCAGCAGCGCTCCAATACCCAATGAAGCCAGCGGCACGCTAACGAGATCCACTCTTTCGCTTACTTCATCTCCCGTGCTTTCTCCCAACCAACTTCGTCCTGCGATAAGAGCCAGTAAGGCGACCGGCACATTGATGAGAAAGACAGCGCGCCAGCCGAACCCTTCGATGAGTAATGCTCCGAGCGATGGCGCTAAGGCTGCTGCTAGTCCGCTGACTGCGCCCCACACCCCGATGGCCCGCATTCTGTTTTCTATTGGGAATGCCGCGAGCAGCAGAGCCAGGCCAGCCGGATATTGCGCGGCGCCTCCTACGGATTGGACCACTCTTGCGCCGATGAGCAGGCTCGGTGTCGAGGCAACACCCGACAAGAGCGACCCGAATATGAATGCACCCAGCCCCCACAGGAATACTTTCTTTCGACCGTAGCGATCAGCCATCCATCCGGCGGGCAACAGCAGTGAAGCCACCCCAATGTTGTAGGCAGTGATCACCCAGGACAAGGTTGCCGCCTCGGCGTCAGGAAACGCCGCCGAAATTTGGTTGCGCGCTATAGAGATGATCGTGATCTCCATAGCAACCATGAAGCCAACGAGCGAGGTAATAAAAAGTGTTCGTCGGGCGCGTATTTCTGTCTGGGAGGCCATCTAGTTTTGTTAGAGACCAGCGGCGGCGCGGTCAGACGCGACAGCTGCGTCCATTTCGCCTAGAAGACCACCTCTCAGATTTCGCACTGTGGCCGCGTATGCCTTGGCGTCAAGCTGTTCAGCGAAACCTTGGGCAACCTCGATCGCTCGAGCTACAACCTGATCTGCTGTGGTTACTTCATCAAGGAACCCAGCATCTACGGCACCGGAACCATCGAAGATCTGCGCGTTGGCAACCGAGACTTGCAGATACCTCTTTGACAGTCGTTCACCTGCGATTAACAGCGCCCACCTTGGAAGGGTTAGAGCAATAGCGACTTCGTTGAGTCCAATTTTCACTGGTCCGTCTACTCCAACGCGATAATCACATCCGCACAACAGCAACGCCCCGGCGGCCACAGCGTGACCCGTGGAAGCAGCCACTACTGGCACCGATGCGCCGTATGCCTGACGGATGAAGGCTCCCCCTGATGTCGTCATTTCGGTGATGGCTTTGGCATCCCCCGAGCCGATCACGTCCAGATCAAATCCAGCAAAAAATGCTTTTTGGTTGCCAGCTATGACAACTGCCCCTACCTCCGAGTCTGCTTCGGCCTCAGCTAGTTCTTCGCTAAGAGCAACCAATAACGACGGTGAGAATGCATTGGCGCGCCCATCGTCAACTGAGATACAAACAACTTGGTCGACGCGGTGGGTGCTTATGGAAGGATGAGACATGAATGCGACCGTAGCCTTGCCGGTAACGTTTTGCTGTTTCCGCTCCCACAGTTTTCTTAAGAAACCTCTGAATTACTAGGCTGGCAACATGCCGACACTGATTAGCGATGCTGAACTGCCAATCATCACTACAAATTCATCCCTTTCGGAGTCCGAGCGGCGCGCCCGGCTTCATCAATTGAGCAAGGATGATTGGATCGCGAAAAGCGATCTTGGTTACGTGATAGCCAGTCACGATGATTGCGCCGCGATGCTTCGGGATCGACGTTGGTTCAGTGCTTTGTCTTTGATTGCTGAGACCCAGAACTATGAGAGCGCTGAGTGGTCAAATCGGTCCAACCGTAAAAGCATTCTTTCAACCGAAGGTGAAGATCATCAGCGAATTAGGCGGATCGTAAGCCCAGCATTCACCCCTAAATCGGCGGATCGGTTGCGGCCCTTCATGAGAAGTGTGGTGAACGAGCTACTCGATCCAGTGTGTGAGACGGGTCATTCAGAATTTGTCGCTGATGTTTGTGAGCCGTATCCGATCCCAATCATCTGTGAGCTGCTCGGTGCTCCCCGCGAGGACTGGGAGCTTTTTAGTCGGCTAGCTGTAGATATCTTCAAGTTGTTCAATGGCAACTTGGCTGAGGATGCCCCAGCAATTATTGCTGCGAGCGATGAGATGGACGCCTACATGCTCGACCTGATCGCGGAACGAAGGTCCGAGCCGCGCGATGACCTTCTGAGTGACTTGATTAGCGCCGAAGAAGAAGGTGATCGACTTTCTACTGACGAGCTTTTGTCGATGGCGAACGCAATATTGTTGGCGGGCACTGACACGACGAGAAATCAATTGGGTTGTGCCGTAGCCCTGTTCGCACAACACCCGGATCAGTTCAATCTTCTGCGCGATGAGAAGGGTCTCGCTCCACAAGCGGTAGAAGAAGTGATGCGCTACCTGGGAGCGGTGCGCGGCACCGCTCGGTACGCGAGCGAAGAGATCGTCTACAAAGATTTTGTGTTCCCTCAAGGGACTCTTATCTTCCCCAACTTTGTGGCGGCCAATCATGACGTCGAAAAATTCAATGAACCGTTAGCGTTCGACATCACTCGTGAGGCAGGGTCTCCTCATTTGACATTTGGGAGTGGCATTCATTACTGCCTGGGCGCTTTTTTAGCGCGGGCGGAGCTTCAAGAGGCTTTCACCGTTGTCGCAGAGCGATTACCCAATCTAAAACTCAACGGCGATATCACTTGGAAGCCTCTGGAAAACGGAATCTGGGGACCGGCGAGTCTCCCAGTTGCTTTCGATGGCGGACACTGACACCGGGCAGCGATCGTTCAGCCGAACTTATTGCTCAGTGTGAATGACATCCCCCACCGCAACAACCATTTTGACCAGTCCACGAACTTGTCTCGGTTACTGCAGTTGATTGCGCTGTTGCTCCAACCGAAACGAATGTCGACAATTGTCGTTTGGCTCCAGGGTGCCCAACTGGACAGATCGCAGGTTCACCAGATTCAGACATAGGTCTCCTCTGGTCGAAGGTCTCAACACATTTATGACAGCGATAGGAGTACACGGGCACGAAGACAATCGTAGGGTGATGAGAAGGGCAACATCAAGGTGGCGTTGTGGTTCGCGGGGACGGTTTGGTGACGCAAAAATGAGTCCCACCGCAAATTCGGGTTTCTCGCCTCGCTACGCCAGCCGTTCACCAGCCATATTTGTTGTTGAACCCTGCTCAGAAATGAGTTGGTTACGAGTTGTTCTCATAACTCTTGCAGGCGTGGTGTCGCACACCTTCGGTCGCAGCACCATGCCACTTCTTCTTCCTGCAATTTCCGATGATTTGGAGCTAACCGCAACAACTGCAGGCGCTACGGGGTCGGTAAACATGGCGGCCTACTTGTGTGGCGTTGTTGCCGTGACCTATCTGGCGAGCCGAATAGCCCCAGCTGTTTTATTGAAATGCGGCTTATGGATAGTCACAGCGGGTTTGTTATGTCTCGGCACCGCTCCGACAACTAGTCAAGTGATGATTGGTACAGCCTTGGCGGGGTTTGGGGGGGCAGGAATCTGGTTGACCATGCCGGTCATTGCGACAGCAGATGTTCCGGTGGCCAAGAGAGGCGCAGTCATGGGGTCTCTAACTGCAACTATGGCAGTCGGCTCAATATTCATTCCCTTCGCTACGTCAGCCCTTCGCGACGCAGTCAACGATGCCGGTGCTTGGCGCGAAGTGTGGCTTCTCGAAATGGTTGTTGCTGTCGTGATTCTCGCCGTTCTTTACGTTGCACTAAGTAAAGACATTTCACCACCATTGCCTCGGGGCGCTGGCATCAGAGCCATCACTCGTCTACAAGCATGGAAAACGGCTGTTTTCTTCTACATGGCTTTCGCCTTCGTAGCCGCTTCGTGGTACCAATTCTTCGGCCTGTCCCTTGAAAATGATCACAACATGTCAAGGGGGTTCACTACGAATTTGTGGGCGCTAATGGGAATTGGAGGCGTCGTCGGTGCAGTTATTTTTGGACGGCTGAGCGACAGGCTGGGACGTCCACGAACCATGTGTCTAGTCACGGCCATCGGTGCCACCACCTGCGTGTTGGTTCTTGCTGGACAAATGTGGACGGCAGCCCTCGCAGCCGCTCTTTACGGAATGGCAGGCATGGCCGTGCCGCCGTTGACGGCTGCATTTGTCCGCGACCAGGTGGATGAGCGAGATTTCACAGCTGTTTTCGGAGCGATGACGATCTTTTATGGGCCCGCTTCAGTACTCGGACCAATTACCGGCGGGGTGCTGGCGGATCTCACCAATTCTTACCTTCTGACCTACGCTGTGTTGGCGGTCACTTTCACTTTCGCCTCTGTTGCAGCCTGGAATCTAAGACACACCGACAAAGTCGCGTAACTTGAAAGATTGCCCGTCCCAATCGCTCCTCATTTCTCTACACACGAGATCATCTCTAGGATTCTCCATGTGAGTTCCGATATTGACACCATCCCAAACTGGCCGACAGGTCCAACGCCAGCACAAGACAGCCCCAACATTTTGATAGTTCTGTTTGATGACGTCGGTTTCTCTGATTTCGGTTGTTACGGATCCCCTATTTCCACTCCAACAATTGACGACCTCGCAGCCAACGGCCTCCGTTATACCGGCTTTCACACGACCGCCATGTGTTCAACGACTCGTGCAGCCCTATTAACTGGTCGAAATCATCATTCAACAGGTGTCGGTTGTCTAGCTAACTTCGATAGCGGCTATCCCGGATACAGAGGCAAAATCAGTCGAGACGCTGGAACCCTTGCAGAAATTCTGACACCTCAGGGCTACAGGAACTACATGGTAGGCAAATGGCACGTAACACCTTTGACCGAATCGGGTCCTACCGGACCATTTGACGGCTGGCCCTTGGGGCGAGGATTCGACCGCTTCTACGGCTTCCTTGACGCCGAAACAGACCACTATTCACCAGAGTTGATTCTCGACAACAGCCACATAACCGCACCGGGGAATTTTGGGACCGGATACCACTTAACCGAAGACCTCTTCGATAAGTCCATTGAATTCATCGCTTCACACACGGCTAGTAGTCCCGCAACACCTTGGATGACATTAATCGGGCTCGGGGCATGTCACGCCCCGCACCAGGCCCCAAAGGAATTAATCGATCACTACGACCAGGTGTTTCGTCGCGGATGGGATGTGGAACGGACTGAACGGTTAGCTAAGCAAATAGAGCTTGGAGTGGTTCCGGAGGGAACAGAGCTGCCGGTCCGAAATGATTTCGTCGAAGCGTGGTCAGAAATTGACGACGTAACCAAGCGAGTAGCAACACGTCTTCAAGCTGCCTACGCAGCGATGCTGCATCACGCCGACCAACACTTAGCGCGTCTCATCGGTCACTTAAAGACTTCAGGTGAAATCGATAACACCATGATCATGGTTCTGTCCGATAACGGTGCGAGCCAGGAAGGAGGTCCACTTGGTTTCGTCAACGCGATGGGGCCATACAACGGGCTTCCTGAGTCCATGGAAGACAAATTTGACCGGATAGATGACATCGGGGGGCCAGATACTCACAGCAATTTTCCGTGGGGCTGGTCAATGGCGGCGAACACCCCATTACGTCGTTACAAGCAAAATACTCATGGCGGAGGTGTGAGAGACCCCTTGGTCGTTCATTGGCCGCGCCACATCAACCATCCGGGCCTAAGAAATCAGTTTTGTCATGCATGTGACATCGTCCCTACTCTGCTTGACTGCATCGGCATTGATGCTCCTGAATCAGTCAACGGGGTGCAACAAAAGCCCATAGAAGGAGTCAGTTTCGCTTCGACTCTCAATGACCCTGAAGCGGACTCTGGAAAGACAACCCAATATTTCGAGATGTTCGGTCATAGAGGGATCGTTCACAATGGGTGGAAAGCAGTCGCGTACCACCCCCCGGGCACACCGTATGAAGAAGACAAATGGGAACTTTTCAACCTTCTTGAAGATTTCAACGAAACCAAGGACCGCTCGCAAACCGAACCTGAACTGCTTAACGAAATGCTTGATTTGTGGTGGGACCAGGCACGCATGCATCAGGTGTTGCCACTGGACGACCGTTTCGCTGAACGTTTTGCTGAAAATGCGGAACGCCATCTGGGGGGTCGAAAACTTTTTACCTTTTGGAAAGGCATGGGCCATTTACCCAGCGATGTCGCGCCCGATCTCAGAAGTCGCAGTTATCGCTTGGAGGCGCTAGTCGAGCCGACCGAGCCCGGTGTCTCCGGTGTGTTAATCGCGCACGGAGACGCCACCTCTGGCTACAGCCTCTATATAGATGACAGCAGCTATTTAGTTCATGATCTCAATATCGGTGGCAGCCACCAAATGGTTCGTTCACCTCACCCCGTCCCTCAAGGGTCGGAAAGTCTGGGCTTTCATATGACGCGTTCTTCAACTGGAACTAAAGGCGTGGGAAGTTTGATGATTGATGGTCAAGTTGTTGCTAGCCACGAAACAGAAAATATTTTCTTCCTAATGATTTCCTGGTCCGGACTTGATATTGGTTTGGATCGCGGAACCGGTGTATCTGACTATCGGACGCCGAATATTTTCACAGGGGAACTGATAAAGGTCACGGTCGATCTGGCCGACGACCAAATCCTCGACGGTGAGGGCATGGGTCGCGCAGAGATGATGCGCGAATAACAGTTCAGCGGCGAACGAAAAGTAGCTGGAACTCCACTACGCCCCTGTCTTCGGCTGATACAACGATGCTGGCTGATGGCACCGCAATGTCGTAATCAGCAAAAATAACTTCTGTCTGGCCCACAACAACAATGGAACGTGCAACAGCCTCGGCTTCAAGTTCAAACACAACAGCTTTGCTTATTCCGTTGACCGTCAGTTGACCTTTGGCCGGCAAAGCTATTTGGGACCCATCGGTCGCCGGCAGGTCTACGGGTTGGTCGAGAACGAAGCTGGCTATCGGGTTCTCTCTCACGTTCATGGCGTTGCGTGCCGCGTTGTCCCGTCGCGAATCGTTGGTGACAATCGCCGATAAGTCGGCAGTGATCACAACTGAAACAAGCTGACCATTCTGAATCGAAAGTTCACCTTCAACTTGATCAGTCCGCCCGACTGCTGTTATGGATCCAATCTTGACAAGTTCTTCCTTAACCCTGAAACCAACAAAGGATCCTGAAGCTTCTTCGAAGCTGAAGCTGCCTGAGTCCGTGTCGACGTACCAAACACCATCTGTTGATAAAGAATCGTCGACATCAGCAGTGTCGGCCAGGTTTTCGATGGCGTCGTTAGAAGCTTGTTCCTCTTCTACTGACGCAACTGCAGCATCCAAAGAGACTTCCTCAGGGGCAGCGGACAGCACTCTCCATGCACCGTAGGCCGCCATCGCTCCTACAACGGCAACCAAAACGCATGTGGTGATAACGACGGCACGACGATTGCTCAACTTTCAATCCTTTAGCTCTAAACGAAAGCCCAATACCTCTACTGGCTGACGTCCTCCGATGCGGTACCCGATCTCTGGGTACAACTCAAAACCGAGCCTACGGTAGAGACGTTGAGCAGCCTCCATATAGTCAGTCGTATTTAGAACAAGAGCGGATCTGCCGTCAAATCTGGCCTTAGCGATACACCATTGAGTTAATGCTTCGCCGATACCTCTGCCTTGATATGACGGATCGGTAGCCAGGACACGAAATCCTGCACAATCTTCAGGGTTTCCTTCGTGGGCCTCTTCGGCATAGTCGTGGTGGTAAGCAAGACTTCCAACAATTTGGTCATCTATTTCTGCTACGACGATCGTTGAACGACTAGCTCTACCGCTGACATCTCGCAGTTCGGCGCCGTACCACCCCAAATCGTCTGGAAGGCCTGTACCTTCGAAAAGGGGTTTGTAAGCAGCCATCGTGAGATTCGCGATCGACTCGTAATCTGAAGTCTTAGCTTCTCGAATCACCAGTTGTGATGTCATGTGATTCCTTCTCAGGTAGCTATAGCGTCGTCGCTGGCTTTAGCGAACGGTAGCGTCATATTCCATCGTACGAACTTTAAGGAAGCACTTGAAATGCCAAGTGAACCATCAAAAGAACTCATAGTTCTAGACAATCCTCGACCGGGTCGGGACTACGAAATTCGTTGTGAAACACCAGAACTCACCTGCCTCTGTCCCGTCACGGGACAGCCCGACTTCGCAACGGTGGTAATTACCTACATCCCCAATGAACTCATCGTGGAATTGAAGTCGTTAAAAATGTACATCTGGAGCTTTAGAGATGAAGGTGTCCATCACGAAGGCATCACTAACGGAATTCTTGATGACTTGGTCTCAGCTTTGTCACCGAGAACAATGACTGTTGTCACAGAATGGCTGGTACGCGGCGGTATTGCCACAACGGTCACCGCTACCCACCAAAGTTGAACGCCACCCCAATCACATGAGGCACGCTGATCTCATTCCTTAAGCGTCGAGGACTGTGACACCGTCTCCAGGTTCGACAAGGGGTGGTTCGGTCGACCAGGGAAAGTTGATCCATTGATCTGTGTACTTCCAGACGTATTCACACTGAACAACTGAACGCGACTTTTCGTAGAGGACAGCCGTACGGACTTCGGCGACTTCGCCAAGACAATGATTCCGGACCAACGCCAACGTGTGACCGGTGTCCGCTACATCGTCAACAATCAGAACTCGAGTATCCCTTAGGTCGACAACATCGACATATGGGGGCAGCACGACCGGCACGTCAAGCCGTTCGTCAACCCCGGTGTAATACTCAACATTCATCACGTATAGGTTCTTCACTGATAGCGCATAACCCAATGAACCCGCGACGAAAAGTCCGCCCCTAGCTATCGCAAGAATAATGTCAGGTTGATAGCCATCTTCCGCGACTAACCCCGCTAAGGCACGAGATGCCACTCCGTAATTACTCCAATCAAGGACCTCGCGCTGTTCCTCATCCACGACAAGGAACTTACACCCGGCAAGGGCTTTCGTCTTTGTACTCGCACCACGATGTCACTATTGCCCTCTACACCACTAACTTGTCGTAATGCCGTTGCTGGCCCCGCAACACAAGTTGGTGCTGCGACACCTGTTGTCGCGTGGTGGCACAGCCTTGCCCAGCGAGCTTTCAACTGCGACAGGACTTGAAACCGAAGATGTTTTGAACGCACTAGATCATCTTCATCGAACCGATCTCGCGGTCCCTATGCCACACACCCCGGGACTAGGCGAAGGTCGCTGGTCGCTCACTTCTCATGGACGACAAGTTGGTCCATCACTGGCAAAGGGTGAGCCGAACTCCAGAACCGAAGACGACAGCGGAGACCCCGCCGAAGGATGGGGCTTCCCTTGGCGACCAGTGAAAAAGGAGGCTCCCGTTTATGCAAGGACGCTGCCTCGTCCAACTCGCGAAAACCGCAAGGCAGTTCGCCGCCCGCTATTTCCTCTTCAGGTCCCACAACAGCCGCCGTCCCGTCGCCGCTGGGGTTTATTAGCTGCAGCCTCTTTGGTGACACTTACGGGAATAGTTTTGATGTTGATCACAATTCGACAGGTGTCGATTGAGATTGGGGGAATAGAGGATGGTGTAGCCCTGCAGCCAACTTCAATTGAGGGGATGCAAATTTCTTTCACTGTGGCCGGGGCAAATGCTCGATCAGCTCAACTACTATTGGACGACTTCCCTGTTAGCGGCGTTCAAAGATATGGGAACCGAATCGTTTGGGTCGTCCCGCCGTTAACCGAAGGTGACCATTCACTTGAGTTAGTCGTAGAAAGGCGGCTCTACGGTCAAGTCTCTCGCTCTATCGACTTCAACGTTGACGGCACTCCGCCTGTGATTGGCTTACCAGAAGTCTTAGAACCCGTTCCGATGGACGAACCAGTGACTATTGCCGGCACCTCCGAACCTGGGGCGACTCTGGTAGTTGGCGGAGTGCCAATAGAAACCCGGGATGGTTCGTTCATCTTGGAACTTGACGAACCTCCGGCCGGACCTGTTTCGATCTTGGCGATTGATCGGGCTGGCAACACAAGCACGTTCAATATGATCGTCCCGATTGCTTACCCTAGGACACAAGGAGTTCACGTGAGCGCTGCGGCGTGGGCGCACCAAGGTCTTAAAGACTCGGTACTCGATTTGATTGAAGCGGGCAAGGTCACCGCCGTCGAAATCAGTCTAAAAAACGAAAGCGGTGTCGTTGGATATGACAGCGACGTGGCCCTAGCGATAGAGACTGGAGCAGCAAACAATCTTTTTAATCTGCGCACTGCCATCGAAGAACTACATGCGCTGGATGTGCGTGTGATAGGTCGCATAGTGGCGTTCCGCGATCCGATTCTGGCTAAACATGCTTGGGCGAAAGGTGATCAGGATTGGGTGATCCAAACATCTGATGGCAGGCCGTTGAGTAAGTACGGCGGCTTCACTAACTTTCAAAATCCTGGAGTACAAAAGTACAACCTTGATATCGCACGAGAGGCGGCTGAAGCGGGGATCGATGACGTGCTGTGGGATTACATGCGGCGACCAGAGGGTCGTCTTGATGGCATGTACATACCAGGCGTCGGTCTAGATGATCCTTCGCCAATT
>MDSV01219297.1_pt1 | contig 13085 bp, 12 predicted proteins | sample 810851 | NCBI WGS metagenome assembly MDSV01 (sample SAMN05326640, study PRJNA326480) | marine metagenome | isolation source: seawater | place: Atlantic Ocean: North East | collected 2012 | reverse complement strand
TTGGGATTTTCTATAACTTTAACTATTCCATTTACAAGATCTTGTATGTAAGTAAAATCTAATAGATCGCTTCCATCCCCATCTATAGTTATTTCTTTACCACTTATTGCATTTTCAATAAATATTTGACCAACTCTTCTGCTAATGCATCTTTCTCCATAAAGTGCAGACGGTCTTATAATAGTATAGGGTAAATCAAAAGTCTGGTTATATGCTTTAACCATTAGTTCTCCAGAATATTTTAAAGCACCATAAATACCTAATGGTTTGCATATTGTTTCCTCATCCACAATATCTGAATTAAAATTTCCATAAACCATACTTGATGAAAAATATATAAAATGATTTATTTTATTTCTAGTGTTGTCCAGAGCGTTTTCTAAGGTTCTTAAACTATGATCAAAAGTACTAAAAGGATCTTTATTTGATCTGTTGGCATGTGACACTGCTGCTAGATGAATAATGATGTTTGGGCTGATTTTATTTATTATACTAGAAAGCGCATTATAATCACGAGCATCTTGTATATGAAGCGGAATATTATTTTTACTTAATAGATTAAATCGCTCATTCAACATTGAATGTGATAATTCTGGATTAGGTAAATTATCTATGTTGCCAATAACAGTGTTTAAATTGTTTACAACAAGACCATCAATAATATTTATTTCATAATTCTTTTCTTTCAATTTAAGTGCCAAGTTATGACCTATGAAACCTGCCCCACCAATTATTAAAATCTTTTTTTTATTCATATAATCTCTTTATAATTTCAATTAATTTTATATAAATATAGTCGATATCTTCTTTATTTAGATGTTGACCCACGGGCAAACAAATAGCTCTATCACTATACATTATTGCGTTTATAAAGTTTTTTTTAGTAAATTTATATTTTTTTTTATAATATTTCAGTCTCGGTACTGGGTGAGGATAATATATGCTAGTGCCAATACTTGTTTTTTTTAAACTATTTATTAATTCAAATCTTCTTTTTTGATTTTGATCTGGCAATAAAATTGCCAAGCAATAATAACTATTAATTTTGAAACTTTCTTCGGTATCTACTACTTTTATTTTGTTATGTTTTGACAATAAATTTTTTAGTCTTAAAAAATTTTTTTTTCTAATTGCTAAAAATTTATTTATCTTTTTTATTTGTTCACATCCAATTGCTGCATGAATTTCACTCATTCTATAGTTAAAACCTAATTCTTCAACATCATAAATTCCAGGTAGCTTTCTTTTTGAATGAGTTCTGTCAACTCCAAAAGCTCTATTAATTTTTAATTTTTTGTCTAGTGATTTACTATTAGTAATAATCATCCCACCTTCTGCACTTGTAATATGCTTAACTGGATAAAATGAAAATACTCCTGCATCACCAATTAAACCAACGTGTTTGTTTTTATATTTTGAACCTAGGGCCAAAGCACAATCTTCTAACAGTAATAACTTATATTTTTTTTTAAGTCTTAATATTTTATCCATATCACATGGTATTCCAAGGTAATGAACAATACATATAGCTTTAGTTCTTGTTGTTATCTTATTTTCAATTTTATTGACGTCTATGTTTCCATCTTTATTATTTGAATCCACAAAAACTGGAGTGGCCCCTGATAGCTCTATCGCATGAGCAGTAGCTACATGAGTTTGCGAAGAAACAATAACTTCATCACCTTTTTTAATTCCAAGTGTAAAATAAAAAAGATGAAGGCCTGCGGTACAAGATGATACTGCTATTGAGTATTTACTACCTGTAAATTTTGAAAATAATTTTTCAAATTCTGGAGTCTTAGGTCCATGAACAAGTATCGGATTATTTAAAATCTTCGTAACAGCATTTTTTTCTTCTTTTTGAATTAATGGCTTACCAAATGGAATATTTTTCGACATAATTTATCTTTATTCATATAATATTAAAAAGCAATATTATTAAATTTAAAATAATGATTTATTTATTTCTATTGCGTATTCAAGAATTTTATAGGATTGTTTAAAATTATCCTTATGAATTGCGTTAGAATTTTCTGGCACTTTTGTAATATTGTTAATTATTTTTAAAATGATATTATTAAATTCAGTTGGCTCTTTTTTTACAATCTCCTCTTTATTATTATCATTATACTTATAATAATTTACGAATCTAGCACCAATAATTTCTATTTTGCTTTTTTTAAAAAAAACACTTACTTTGTCGGTATCATTTTTCATTTCCATACCAATCATCCTTACCAATACTTCTTTATCTTTATACATAAAAAAAATATCAAAAGATGATGTAAAATCACTTGAATTTATTTTTTCAATTGGCGTTGGCGATGTCCATCTTATTGGCTTACCAAACCAATCTATAAGAAAATCTAGATAATGAGTTCCAGTATGAACTAATCCTTTAGAATAATGAATTTCAATTTTTAAAAGATCGCCTTTATTAGAATTATTAATTAATTTTCCAATTTTTTTAAATTGATTATCCCATTTCCTAAAATAATTTACATAAATTGGTATTTTTCTTTTTAGATAAGTTTTTTTTAAATTATCTAATTTGTCTAGATTATTACTTATAGGTTTTTCACAAAAAATAATTTTTATATCAAATTTTAATATATCTAATAAAACATCAACATGATTTTCATTGTTAGTTGCAATACTAACAATATCGACATGATGTTTTTTTAACATCTCATTATAATCTTTATAAACTGGAATATTATATTTTTTTTTAAATATATTAGTTTTATTTTCATCAATATCAGCTACACATTCTAGAGATGTATATTTTGACTCATTATAAGCTCTTGTATGAGTGAGTATCTCATCTGACATTTTATGATCATACATAAAACCAGCATTTCCTAATCCAATAATTGCGCTCTTTAACATTTGAAATTAAATATAATTTATTTTTGTCCATTTTTTGTTAACTATTGATTTATCAATAGAAAATGCAATAGACATATTTTTAAAAATATCCTCTGGAGTTACCTCTAACTCAGATTTATTTATTAAATGCAAAATAAATGAATTTAAAACATAATCTTTTTTGTATTTATTATTTGTAAAAATTTTTGGGCTTATATTCTTATTTCTACTATTATATAAAAATAATTTATTAAATGAATATTCAATAGTTCTTTTATTAGTAAAAATTCTAAGAAAATGGTTATGTGGCATGATTGCTCCAAAATTAGCATTTATTTTCCCAATAGATCCATCTTTGAATTTAATTAAGGAAGAACTAAAATCATTGTACTTAAAATTTGATTTGTTAGTAACAATTTTATTTGCACTTGCTATAACTGATTGAATTTGAGAGCTAGTAAACCAATTAAAAAGATCAATTATATGGATAGCGCCTCCTAAATTAATTGAATAATTTTTCTCTTTAGATCTCCAGCCATTTGTAATTTTTTCCAATCTTCCATAATTATAGTCACCTTCTATATAAAAAATTTTTTCATTTTTAATTTTTGACAACTCTGTTTTAATCTTTGTTAAATAATTATTTCCTCTTAAAACAAAATTTGAGGAAAATTTAATACTTTTTTTATTTTTAAAATATAAATTTTTAATTTTTTTTAATTCTTTTTCATTTTTACATATTGGTTTCTCAATAAAAAAATGTTTTTTTGCTTTGAAACATTTTAGAATTTGCTCATAATGATATTCATCATATGAAGCTATTGAAACTAAATCTATTGAATTATTATCAAATATTTCACTATCATTTTTTACAGCTAAAATATTTTTATTTTTTTTTGAAAAAAGATTTAATCTTTTCTCATCAAAATCACATACTATTTTAAGATTACAATATTTATTTTTTTTATATATTTCTGCATGTCTAAGTCCTACACCCAGACCTATTACTGCAACGTTTAATTTTTTAATCATAAATATATTTCTTCATACATTTTTGCATATGTTTTCCAATTTTTATTTCTGGATTTAATATATATTTTTCTTATTCTTTTCAAATCATCGATTGTATCAACACTTAAGTTAATATGTGAAAAAGAAACCTTGTTTTTAATACTCTTAATTTTAATGTTTTTAATATTATCATAAAAATAAGATGTTACATTTTCTAAATCATATTTTGATTTAATTTTATGATATTTTTTTTGAAAAAATTTTGTATTGAAGATTTCTACAGACTGTCCTTTGGGGAAAGATCTTTTATAAACATTTGTAATTATATCAGGATTATTAATTTTTTTAGTAGCAATTAAATCAATTAATTTATAATCAATTAATGGACTATCGGCATTAATTCTTAAAAAATATTTATATTTATTTTTCTTATTAATTTCATAAAACCTACTTGCTACATTGTTTAGGTTTCCTCTAAAGAAGCTGACTTTCAATTTTTTACATAATTTAACAGTAATATCATCAGATTTTTGATCTGATGTAGCCACAATTATATTTTTAATTTTTTTACTTTTTTTGACATTTTCAATTACCCTCTGTAGAATTGATTTATTTGAAATTGTTTTTAGTATTTTTTTTTTAGTCTTTTCGAAGAAGACCTAGCTTGAATAATGCAAAGCATATTATTTTTCCTTAATAGCGAACATACCTATTTTTGGATAATAAATTTTCGCTGAATTATTTTTATCTTTAAAAAAACTATCAATATACATCGTCAACGGTATGGCATTTGGATAAGAGCCATAATCACATACACAAATAATTCCACCTTTAGATAGTTTTGACCATGTATGCTTCAGTATAGTTTCGCCACTTTCTAAAGTATCACTTGCAAGATAAACAAAGGAAAAAGGTCCTTTTACTTTTTTGTAAATTTGTTGAATATTTCCAGAAATTATTTTAACATTTTTAAGATCAGAAAAAGCTGATTTAACCATTTTTTCTGAATTATCACTAAAAGCTCCATCCCAACACTCATCGAGTCCGTATTTTGATTTTGGAATTCCTTTAAAACTATCCAGTAAATATAAATTCTTTTTTCCATAATGGTTTAAGGCTTCGGCTAAAATTGCACCTGATCCTCCATATAAACTTCCAAATTCTACCACGTCACCTTTAATATTTTTTGTCATTCTAATGAATTGAACAAGATCAAAAAGTTGCTGATCAGAAATCATTGATCTAGCTCTTTTGTATGCCTTTTCTCTAATAATATTGAAAGGCTTTTCATTAAGAAAAGGGTTATGTTTAAATTTAGTATCATAAATAGTTCTGATTTTATTATATTTACTGTTAAATAAAAAATTACAACATTCCTTAACTAGAATGATTTCGTCAACACAAACTACTAATAAATGTTTTTTGGTAATTTCATTTTTAGTCAATTGTGAAAAAAGTCTTACGGTGTCTCCTCCACAATCATAATTCTTAAATTCTTTTCTCCAATCTAGTAGTATTGGTTTTATATTTATCTCTTTTAATAATCTATTTAGCCATCTTAAGTTTTCACTAAAACCTATTAATACTATTTTTTTTGAACTAGACTCTGCAATTTTATGCATTAATCTTTTTGTTATATCAGGTACGTATTTATCTCTTATAACTGGTATTAATATATTTTCATTATCCATATTTATTGTCTGAACCTTTCGTACCATCTAGTGTGGTACAATTCAATGCTCTTACTAAAATTTTCAGTCAACATTATTTGAATATAATGATTATATTTATGATCTATTGATTGCAAGTCATTATCACTAAGTTCTGGAAGATATATATCTGTCCAAACATGATCTATGTATTTATGGTCTTTGGTCAATACATTGTTTTTTTGCATTTCATTAATTATTTTACTAATGTTTTCCTTATTGTTAATAATTCCCGGCTTTAAAGCCAAAATATATATTTTGTTATCATTAATTGAACTTGTATGTTGTTCTAAATATTGAGAAACTTCATGAATATATTTTATAAATTTATTATTATCAAATATCAATTCATCAAATTTTTTTATTTTATCACTGACTAGTAAATGTAAATGTGGCCTCAACTCGACTAATGGATCAAAAATGATTTTTCCATTATCACCATCTATTTCTTTAATTTTTAAACCATGGGTGATATTGAGTATTTTTGATTTAATTAAAAATTTATTTTTATTTTTTTGATTAATAATTGTTAATTCTACTTGAGAATCTCTAGTATTTATAAATATATTTTTAACTTCATGCTCAAAAAGTATATCCAATTTATCTTCTTTTATAACTTTTTTACAAAATGTTATTATATCTTTAGATCCTCTAGAAAGATAATAAGATTTATTAAAAAGATTTAAAATAAATTTTAATGAAAATAGACTTTTAAAATTACCATTAAATATTTTCGATAATATTTTTCCTATTGGATTATCGTATTTAATTATATTTTTGTTAAATATTTTTTTATTTAAAACCCTATATTTAGAATTACTACTTACAACTTTCCATTTTAAGTTATTTTTCATAAATTTAATTCCTTTTTTACTAGGTAAAAAATAATGAATTGCATTTTCTACATCTTTATATCCAAAAATATCTATACATGCCCAAGACCCCCCTATGTACGATTTGTTTTCAATGATTAAAATTTTTTTATTTTTTTTTATTTTACTAGCAGCGTCAATAATTGCTAATGGACTGGATCCAATAAAAATATAATCATACAAGTTATCTTGAGTCATAATTTCAAATAAATTTCCAAATTATTTTAGAAAGAGGAAGAAGAGGGTTAGAGCCAAATATATTTTTTTCAAATTCAATAATTTTTATTTTTTTTTCATTACTTAGTTTTTTCATTAAAGAATAATGATTTATACAATATCCATTTTTTATTATGTAATTTTTACACAAATTACCGTGCACACTTCTTTTATCATGTATTTCAAATAATGGTTCAAAATTTATTATTAAAATTGGTTTTGTTTTTTTCAAATTATTAAATAAAGAATTTTTAATTCTATGCATATAATGCATCGAGTAAGAAGTAAAAATAACTGAGTTTTGTGGAATAAATTTATACGAACTTTTATCTAAAAAATTAAATTTAAATGTTTTCAGCTTTAAATTATTTTTTTTAGAAATATAATTTGAAATATTTCTCCCATTTAAACTTAATTCCCCAGAGTAATAATTAATTTTATAGTCTTTATTTAAACTCACTGCTAAATTAATAATTTTAGATCCATATCCAGATCCAAGCTCAACTAAATTGTATGAATTTTTTTTATTTAAATAATTTGTTAATGTTTTTTTATAAACTTCAATATATTTATTTAAAATATAGGAATTCTTATTTTTATAAAAATTTTTATTAAAGAAATAAATATTTTGTTTATTTAAATTATTATATTCATGATCTACCTGTTTAATACTTTTTAGATTATTATTTTTTACTTTTTTATATAAATTTTTCCACTCTTCTTTATCAAATTCTCTAACTACTTCATTTAAATTTTTTTTTTTTATTTGATTAAAAGATGGGGTTTGAAGGTAATCTTTATAATTTGACTGCAAATATAAATTAATGTTTTTTTTGCTATACATTAATTTAAATTAACTATTTTATCTTTAGGGGGAAGAAGAAACTCAGGTTTCTCTTTCCAATTTTCCTTAGATTGTAAAATAACAAAGAAAACGTCTCTAACTTTACCAGTTTCTAAATGACCTGCTCTATGGAGTAGGTCAGCTGTATTAATAATTTTTATAGTTCCTTTAGCGCCTGGTGATGGAATAAATTTTTCATTTTTTATTAATTCTGGAAGTTTTTTTTCAGAGTATCTTCCGTATAATTCATTTGCAAAAGCTTTTTTTGATGTTTCAAGATTGAATAAATGTATTGACTCTTTTTCTTGCTGATCTGTAAGATAAATCATAGCTCGACACCATCTTTTTTCCTGTCTTTTAAAATCATAGTGCCAATAATTGCTATAGAGCTCTCTAGAAAAATCTTCAGGGAAATGCATGTTCCTTTGCCACAAAAAACTACTAATAAAATAATCTTTTCCTAATATATTTTCTAAAAGTCCATCGAGATTTTTTTTTAAAATAGATTGTATAGATGGAAAAAAAATTTTGTGTCTTACAATTTCTGTATTTGTATAATAATAAAATTCTTTATCTATAATAATATTTTTAACAAAATACTTATTAATAAAAATTAATTTTTTAATAATTTTTTTATATAAATTAATATGTTTAATATCCTTTTTTGACAATACTAGAGATGTAAAACCTAACTCAGAATATTCGTTAATAAGTTTAGAATTGTTATTAATATATTTTTTTCTAAAAATTTTATCATTAATACTTTGAATAAAAAATATAACTATAGTTGGATGGATAATGGATAAAAAAATAAACAAAAATAATGAAATTGTAAAATTATAAAATTTAATCATTTGTTAACAATATATTATTAATTTTTTTAATGGTTTTAGACAAGGCATTACTTAAATTAACATTTTTTTTATTTTTTAAATATTTTCTACTTTTTGGATTTATCAAGTATTCTCTTAATATATTTTTTAATTTTGATTTTGTATCTACTTTAATCGAGTAATTAAAATAGTTAGAAATACATGGATCATATATTTTTTTTCTATTTATTCCAATTTGAACACTAAAAGATGGTTTTGATGCAATTCCCGCTTCAAATAAAGCTACTGAGCCCATACCAAAAATTAAATCACTACTGAAAATTAAATTTTCTGAATTTTTATTAAGCTCAATATAGAATTTAATGTTTTTATCTTGTTTATTAAATTTATATGGAATAGGAACTAATGCATCAATACTCTCCCTAGGGTGAGGTTTTATAATGAATTTAATTTTCTTCTTTAAATTTTTATTAATTATTAACAAATTTTCAATAATCAAATCTAATATCACATCTGGGGTATAACCAAAAATTGATTTACCGTTTTTATCAAAACATGTACCGATACCTCCTTCATATCCTCTATTTTTTTGTGTAAAGAAAGCATCAGAAAAAAAAGTAATAATTATATTATTATTTTTCTTACTATTTTTATATTTTTTTCTTAATACAAAATTTTTAAAAATTGCCTCAAGATTGATACTTCCTGAAACAAAAGTTTTATTATCTTCAAAGTTTGTTTCAATCAAAAAATCTTTTTTACTTTTCTTATCCATTATAAATACCCAATCAGGATAAGAATATTGAAGTGTATTTTTCATTTTTCTTTGGAACCTTGATGAATACTCACACCAATAGTCTATGATTGCAATAGATATAATCTTATTTTTTTTGGCTATTAGCCTAGCATTATGTTCATACATATTATAGATTCCTGCTGCAGTGATCATTAAATTTGGTTTTATTTTTAGTATTAACTTTTCTAATTTTTTTACTGAAGTGTTTGGTTTTAAGTTATTATTTTTAAAATTTTTTTTATCAATATATTTCTCTGAAGGTCCAGTGAAGCACGGGAATACATCATGATCTTTAGCAATTTCTTTAATGATTATACCTAGTATTACACCTCCAGCAGGATCATCGCAAAAAAATATTATTCTTTTTTTTTTATGATATTTGTTTTTTGTTATCATATACTTTCTCAAAAGCATTTACTACATCTTCCATATCTTTTAAGTTTGCGGGTGGTCTAATAAAATCATTTATAAATATTTCATTTTTTTCAATATATTCAGTTATAGGACAAATACCTATTGAGTAATCAATTGACATAGATTGCTTATCATAGCTGAAAGGCCAATGATTTTTTCCAAAAGCGATCTTTTTTTGAAATAGTGGTAATAAATATAATGGCGTACAAAAACCAATACTTATTAAATGACCATGTTTTCTATCTTCTGCAGTCGGTAATTCCTTGGAAACTGCTTCTATAAATTTATCTCTTCCAATACCTAAATCTTCAGATTTAATTTTAAAAGGTTGTACATAGTAAACGTGCTGACAATCTTTTTGAACATTTGCTTTTTCGATTCCAGGTATTTGAGATAGTTTCTCTGATAGAAAATTAGCATTTTCTATTCTATCTTTAAGAAGTTGCGGTAGTTTTTTTAATTGCTCTATTGCCATCACTGCTTGTATTTCTGTAAGTCTGAGATTAAAACCAAAACAATTAGAAATATCAGCTTGTTGTTTACTCTCTAGCACTGCTTCACCATGATTTCTTATTAATCTTAAACGATTTGCAAAATCATCGTTATTTGTTGTAACCATACCTCCTTCTCCTGTATGGATATGCTTGTGAACATTTAAACTAAAAACTGTCATGTCGGCTTTAGAGCCAATTTTTGAATTTTTATAAATAGCTCCTGGTGCTTGAGCAGCATCCTCAATAACAACAAGATTATGTTTTTTTGCTAGTTTTAAAAGACCATCCATATGAGATGGATGTCCAAATATTCCAGTAGTCATTATTGCTTTAGTTCTTGTAGATATTTTCTTTTCGACTTCAATTGGATTTAAACAAAAAGATTTTTCATCTATATCTGCAAAAACTGGTATTCCTTGATAGGCAATTATTGCCGTTGCTGTTGCAGACATAGTATAAGGTGTAACGATAACCTCATCCCCTGGCTCAATACCAGCAGCACCGATAGCCGATACCAAGCCAGAGGTATTTGAATTAAATGATACAGTATATTTACAATTTATAAATTCGGACCAATTATCTTCAAATTTTCTGACATTTTTACCGCCTAAAAATTTATCATTCCAACCACCTAAAAAACCTGATAGATCTTCTTTTGAATCAATGAAATTTATTATTGCTTTTTTTTCTTCTTCTCCAATAATATAGTGTCCTGGAAAAAGATTCTTTCTTACTGGCTGACCTCCATTAATTGCTAACGTGTTTTTCATATTATAAGTATATATTATTAACTTTAATCATATTAAATTTTGAAAAAAAATTAAACAACATTTCTATTAATATTGGCATTTACAAGACCTAGTTTTCTATTTTTATTTAGAAATTCCACAATTTCTCTTATATCAAAATATCTATCATTTTGTCCTAAAGATTTGTATATGTTTCTTAGTAATTTTAAATCTTCGTTTGTATCTAATCCTAAAAAATATTTAGATGAGTCATACTTTTTAGGAGCATGGATATGCTTTATTTTAAATGATTTAGGATTTCTCCAAAAATATGAAGATACATGTTCCAAATCTGATTTATCTTTAATTTTATTTTTTATTTCACTCAATTTATTTGTTTTAAAAATTCTTACATCAAAACCAGCAATATACATTGGTTTTTTTACACAGTTAGCTACAAAATCATAATTATTTTTTAGGAATAAACTTATAGCGCTGTCTATTAATTTGTAATCCATAAAAACACTGTCTCCTGTTATTTCTACAATAATATCTATGTCATTTTTTTTAGCAGCTTTTAAGACTCTATATAGAACATTATTTTCGGAACCTCTGAAATATTTAATTTTTTTTTTCTTACAAAGATCTACAAGTAGGTCATCTTTTCTATTAGTTGTTGTAGCAATAATTATTTCATTAATATTTTTAGTTAATTTTAATCTATCTACTGTATGTAAAATAGACGGCTTGTTTCCAATTTTTTTTAATATTTTACCAGGCAGTCTATTAGAATTCATTCTTGCTTCTATGATTGCTCCAATTTTAACCATTTATTGACTCTAACTAATTATAATTTAGATTGATATTCATCTGTTAGCCATTTCATTAAATCTAAACTTGCACATTTTTTGGAACAAAAAGGAGTAAAGGGGTCAATGGCTTTCTTCTTACAAGTTGGACACTTACTATTTTTTTTGAGTTGCAATATATTAGTTTTCTTTTTTTTTTTTATTTCCATCTAAATGTAATACGACCTTTAGTTAAATCATAAGGCGTCATTTCAACAGTTACTTTATCACCTGCCAGAACTCTAATTCTATTTTTTCTCATTTTACCTGATGAATGAGCAAGGATTTCATGTTCATTCTCTAATTTAACTTTAAACATAGCATTCGGCAAAAGTTCTAAGACAACTCCTTGAAATTCTATTGATCCTTCTTTTGGCATCTATCTCCTTTATTTATTAGAATCTTTATATAATTAACTTTATTTATTTTGTCTAATTTTTACTGATAATTTATGTGCTTCAAGACCCTCAATGTTAGCCATATTTTCTGTGTCTTTTTTTAAGGTGTTATAAGATTTAAAATTCATTTCAACTATAGAATTCCTTTTCATAAAATCTAGAACACCTAATCCTGATGAGAATTTAGCTGAACCAGACGTTGGTAAAACATGGTTTGTTCCTACTATATAATCTCCAAAAGCTTCAGCAGAATATTCACCCAAAAAAATTCCACCAGCGTTACTAATTTTGGGTAAAAGTTTTTTATAAGATTTAACTTGAAGGTGAAGATGTTCTGGCGCAATATGATTAATAATATCTACAGCGTCTTTAAAACTATCAACAATTATAATAAGCCCATTTTTTTTAAGACTTTTATTAATTATTATTTTTTTTGAAATAAATTTTTTAAGATTTTCAATTTCTTTTGTTACTTTTTTTGCAAATTTTATACTATCCGTGATTAGTATTGATTGTGCGTTAATATCATGTTCTGATTGTGCCATTAAATCTGAGGCGACCCATTTGGGGTTATTATTATTGTCTGCAACTACTACAATTTCTGACGGACCGGCAATTAAATCTATACCTACTTTGCCAAAAAGTTGCTTTTTTGCCTCTGCAACATAAGAATTTCCAGGTCCAAATATTTTATTAACTGGCTTAATTGTGTTAGTACCAATTGCAAATGCTGCAATCGCCTGAGCACCTCCTAAAAAATATACTTCGGAAATCTTTAATTCTTTTACTAAGGCTAAAAAATATGGATTTATTTCTTTAGTTGGTGGAGTTATGCATACTATCCTTTTTACGCCAGCAATCTTAGCTGGAACAACGTTCATAATAAGAGATGAAGGATAAAAAGCTTTTCCTCCAGGAATATACAAACCCACTGAGTCAATTGCTTTCCATCTTGTTTTTAAATTTACTTGATTCTTATTTTGGGTAATATTTTTAGGTATTTGTTTCTTATGAAAATCTGTAATATTTTTGATTGCTTTTTTAAAACTACTTA
>MDSV01076279.1_pt1 | contig 13085 bp, 13 predicted proteins | sample 810851 | NCBI WGS metagenome assembly MDSV01 (sample SAMN05326640, study PRJNA326480) | marine metagenome | isolation source: seawater | place: Atlantic Ocean: North East | collected 2012 | reverse complement strand
TATGCCAAAAATGAGAATATTTAAATTTGATGACGGGACCGAAGTCAAAGAGGTCGAGGCACTTTCCTGGAAGAAGGCTGTAAAGTCATTTCAGGCATCTTCTAAAGCCAAAATGGTAAGTATGGAGTGGATGACGAAGAACGGGGAGGTATTCGTCAAAGAACAAAAATTACCTTTAGGTAGATCAAAGAAGATAGGAAAGTAGAGTGAGAGTAAGTCAAAACCCGTTAGTCAGATTACTGGTTAGATTAAGAATGCTTTATGCAGATATCAGAGGACATCATGGTAAAAAATGGAACTATGAGCCATCTGAACACTACATGGGCGGACCTAGTAAAAAAAATAAAGGCAAATAATGGCCGATATAAACACACTGGTTAAAGAATTAGGACAGTTAACTGTGCTAGAAGCACTAGAGTTGTCTAAAAAATTGTCTAAGGAATGGAACATAGACTTGGATAACCTACAGGCCGCTCCTGCCCAAGCATCTGCACCCGTAGTTGAAAAGGCAACTGCCACTGTTACACTTACAGGTTTTGGCGATAAAAAAATAAATGTTCTTAAGAAAGTCAAAGAAATAATGGGACTAGGTTTAATGGAGGCAAAACAATTTGTCGAGGCATTACCAAAAGCAGTTGTAGAAGAAGTTGAAAAAGATCAAGCAGAAAAAGTTAAAAAAGATTTGGAAGAAGCAGGCGGAACTGTAACTTTAACTTAAAGTCTTAGAGTCTTCATTAAAATCAATAGCATCAGCAATCACTTGTCTATCATGTGCATTAAGGTTATTAAGTAATCTTTCGCTTTGATTGTATACTGTACCGTCAGTTCTGATACTCAATTGTTCACAGCACTTTTTAATGATTTGTTCTTCTGTTAATTTGGCAAACCCTGCCGTGTTGATTCTACTATTTTTTATTGCTTTGTTAGACACTGCTACAATGTCTATATGATCTAATACATCTGGTAATCCTTGTTCTCTTAAAATTTGTTCTATTATAGATGCTTTGTCTGAGTCAGTGTTTGTATCGTATTTAGGATTTAAAAAATCTAGATTTTTTTCATAGTCGTTAAAATAAGATTGCCAACTTGTATTCTGTGCTACTCTTGCCATTAGTTTGCTTAATTCTGCATCTTCAGCCAACGTTGCATATGCACTATTGTCTGTTAATGCGTCAAGATATGTTCTTATGCCAGACAGGTTAGAAATTTCTAAAAGTCTTTGGTTTTCAATTTCTTCTCTAATGGCGGTCAAGATAGTGGCTTGGTTTGATCCTGACGATATAGTTCGATCTCCTGGAAGAGCGGCTATTCGATTGTGTAAGTTGGCCATGTTACCCGCGGCTGTGTTTACCGCATTGTCGAGAGAGGTCTGGAAGTCTGTGGAGTCTGCAACTAGAGAATTCAAAAAAGTGACCAACGCATTATTTGAAGATCTCACCGCCGCTGTGGCAGTGGCTAGATCACTGATTCTTCTCGAATTTGTGTCTATTAGTTCTAATGTTCGTTTTAATCTTGTGAACACAGGTGCTGAACTGTCTTCGGTTTCTAAAAATTTATTATTAATACTACCAAAATGGTCATTAACATCTCTATTTTTTTCTGATGCAGGTACTCCGTATAATTCTGGTATTGTATTTTGAATAGTTTGTACTGATTGTAATAATTCAAGGAAACTACCTTGTCCTTGTGCTTCAGGTGTACCTACGATTGTAGGATCACCCGGAATGATAGAACCATCTAGTATAGTATCTGTATGTCTAATTACATCGTTAAGATAACGTCCAATTTGTAGATGAGGCTGTGCGTTATATAAAGTTTCTAGTGCATCGTTTTTTTGTGTTGTAGTTAATACGGTATTATCGTGTATTGCTGTGTCCATATCAAATGCAGATTTGATCCACAAATAGCCATCGTCCTTATCAACATTTTTAATTTCATTGATTGCGTTTTCTAATGCTTGATTAGAAAAGTTTGGACTGGATTCAACAACTGATTTAAAACCTTTATTAACTGTCATGACTTATCCTGCAAACACATCACGTGATCCTTGTACCATATGTTTCCGATCAAAAGAATCACGAACTCTGCCAACTCCTATTCCGTAAATGAAAACTGTTCGAGAACCTTTATTAAGTTTTGCAGGGTGGTTTTTACAACAAGGATTCTTGCCACACATACTTAATATTTCATGTGGACCTGCTTTATCGCCTCTTCTGGCAATTGGCTTGCCATTAGCAAACACTCTTCTCTGGCTGGCTATAACCGGAGCCTTACTGGAACACTTGTGGCCTGTTCTTCCTATATCTCTGTGTCTACATATTCCTCGTGCTGGCATAACAGTATTTATAGCAGTAGAAAACGGCTGTTATTATAACTTAAATTTAGAGAATTGACCTTTTTTAACGTCTTGTTTTATACCACCAACAATGTATGATTCTACTTCTGTTTCTTGTGGTGCTACTTGCATACCTTTAGATGATAGCCAATGTTGTGTCCATGGTAGTGGATTTTGTGTTGCTGGAATGTCATACAATGGATCAAAGCCTAATGCTCTCAATCTTTTGTTTGCTATCCATTCTACATATGTTCCTAACAGTCTTTCGTTTAGTCCTATGATAGATCCATCTTTGAACAAGTGTTTTGCCCATGCTTTTTCTTCATCAACACAATCTTTAAACATTTGAATTACCATTTTGTCTGTGCCTTTAATTGCTTTGGTCATTTCAGTATCATCACCTTTGTACCAATTTTTAATTACGTGTGTGGATAAGTTTAAGTGTGTTGCTTCATCTCTAGCAATTAACGAAAGTATTTTAGCAGAACCTTCCATAAGTTTAAGTTCTCCAAATGCAAAAGTACTGGCAAACGAAACATAAAAACGTAAACCTTCTAACAAGTTCACAGTCATCATTGCAAGATATAATTGTTTTTTAAGTTCAATCATATCAACTTTTTTTCCTGTTGCATAGTCATGAGCCATTTGTCCAAATTTGTTATAGTTGTCTGTAACTGATTTTGCTCTTTTTAATATTTCTTCATCATTTAATATCGTATCAAACACTTCACTTGGATTAGAATACACATTTTTAATAATGTGTGTGTAACTTCTAGAGTGTAATGCTTCAAAAAAATCCCAAGTAACAATACAACCTTCAAGTTCTGGATTAGAAACATAAGGTAAGAACATTAGACTTGGTCCTCTGCCTTGTACAGAATCTAACAGTGTTTGATATTTTAAGTTTGATGTGAATATATGTTTTTGTTCTGGTCTAAATGTTTGATAATCACCTCTGTCTTTTTGTAGTGATACTTCTTCTGGTCTCCAAAAGTATCCTAACATAGTTTGATTTAACTTATCAAACTGTGGATATCTCATATTGTCGTATCTTTGTACTCCTCCATCTTCTCCAAAAAACATTGGTTGTTTTGTGAAGTCAACGACCTTCTGATTAAAAACTGTCTTTGTCATAATATAATTTTGTTAAATTGTGCAGGCTTCACACTCACCGTCTTCGTCTGCGGTAGTACTTACCTTGCTGTGTCCGTTTACAGTGCCATTAACAGGTTGTTCCGGCTCTAGTATAACATCTTCGCCCTCGTCTTCTTCAACAACTGCACTTAATCCTGCTGGTTGTACTTCCTCTTCTTCACCTTTAAAGTCATATGTGTTTTGATAGTATGATGTTTTCCAACCAAGTTTATATGCTGTTAACATATCTTGAGCCATTGCAGATAGCGGTACTTCGTTGTTTTCATAGTGTAATGGATTGTAACTCCAGTTACCTGATATTGCTTGATCAAAATATTTCTGCATCATTGCAACAACATTGATGTAACCTTCGTTGCTAGGCATATCCCATAACAAAGTATAATCATTTTTAAGTTTAGGATAACCTGGTGCAATTTGTTTCAGTGGACCTTTTTTAGATTTCTTAATTGATAGTAATGCTCTTGGTGGTTCAATTCCGTTTGTTTCGTTACTAACTACGGAAGAACTTTCACTTGGCATTTGTGCTGATAGTGTTGAATGTCTTAATCCATATTTGGCAATATCTTTTCTTAAACTTTCCCAAGCCATTCTTTGTTTGTGTGGTACAATTTTATCAACTTCTTTTTTATAGTGATCAATTGGTAGTTGACCATCTGCATATTTTGTTCTATCAAATCCTGTGCATTTTCCTTTCTCTTCTGCAAGATCACAACTTGCTCTCAATAAATGATATTGGAATGCTTCAGATAGTCTATCAACTAGTTCCCACGCCTTTGGATCAGAATACTTCACACCATTTTTTGCTAGATAGTGTGCAAGTCCAATGTAACCAATACCTAAACTTCTTCTTGCTTTTGTAGAAACTTCTGCCGCTTTAACTGGATAGTCTTGATAATCAATAATTTGATCTAATGCTCTCACACTAAGATCACATAAGTTCTCTAGTTCACTTACATCTTTTAATGATCCAACATTAACAGCGGAAAGAATACAAAGTGCAATTTCTCCTTGGTCGTCATCTATGTGTTGTATTGGAACAGTAGGTAATGTAATTTCTTGACATAAGTTTGACATTGAAACTTTGTCTTTAAAAGACGAGTGTGAGTTACAGTGATCAATATTCATTATATAGATACGACCAGTTTCTGCTCTTTCTTTTAATAGTTCAAAAAATAAGTCTTGTGCTTTTACTGTTTTTTTAGGAATCTTTTTATCTGCTTCATATTTTTCATACAAGTCATCAAAGTCTTCTGTACCAAATGCATCATATAATCCTGGAGCAAGGTGCGGTGATATTAAACTAATATCTTCGTCGCTAATAAATCTTTCATAAAACAATTTAGAAATTTGTATTGAGTAATCCATTCGTCTTACTCTGTTGTCTTCTGTACCTTTGTTATTTTTTAAAACTAGAATGTCTTCTATTTCAGGATGCCATATTGGAAAGTGTACAGTTGCGTTTCCACCACGTACTCCATTTTGTGTGCAACATCTCACAGTTGATTCAAACTTTTTAAGGAACGGAATCACTCCTGTGTGTTGTACTTCACCACCTCTTATTCTAGAATTAATTCCTCTAATACGTCCTGCATTGATTCCTATGCCTGCTCTTCTGGCAACATATAATCCTATCGCCATATCACTTGAAAAGATAGAAGGAAGTGTATCATCACTGTCAACAAGAACACAAGAAGCAAATTGTCTAATAGGTGTTCTTACTCCTGCCATAACCGGAGTTGGAATATTAATTTTGTGTAATGAAATTGCATCATAATATTTTTTTACATATGACATTCTAGTTTTTTCTGGATACTCTGCAAACAGTGTTGCCGCAATCATCATGTACATATCTTGAGGAGTTTCGTATAACTGTCCTGAACTTCTGTCTTGCACAAGATACTTGTCAACAACTTGTCTTAGTCCTGAGTACGTAAAGTTTAAATCTCTGTCTCTTTTAATCCAAGTATTGAATTTTTTAATATCTGTTTTTGAATATTTTTCTACAATGCCTTTGTCATAGACACCTAGTCTAATATTTCTTAAAACTAATTTTAATAATGGAATATATTCGTACTGACCGTGTGCTTCTTTTCTCACATCATAGGATAGAAGTCTTGCCGCGGCATATTGATAGTTAGGTGCTTCCAATGTTATTAAATCATTTGCTGAACGTACCAAAACATTTTGAATATCTTTTGTTGTCATGCCATCATAGAATTGAATGTTGGCATTCATTTCAATTTGTGATGCTGACACACCCGGAAGACCTTCGCAGGCCTCTTCAACGACGAAATGAATTTTATTAATATCTAAAGACTCCTGCCTACCATCTCTTTTTTGTACTTTGATTCTCGAAGAGTTGGTTGATGTCATTATTTTTTGTGTGGTCTTTGTTTTGATTTTTGTTTTTGTTATGTCCATATTTATCTGTTTTCCGGTTAATAAGTTTTTTGTGCGTATTTTAATTTTTTTATCATGGTTCGTATTCATCAAACTGCGTTATCGTTTGACTCTTTTATTTTATACTAATATTATGATAAAAAAAAGTTTTTGTCTACGGATTAATTATCTACAACTATAAATTTAAGTGGGATATTAAGAAGTTCTCTAGGTGTCTATATTCGCGATCCTTATGGTGCCATAAGTAAGGGTCGACATTTTCACGTTGATTTTCAGGTAATTTATGATACATGAAGTTATTACCACAGAAAGAAAACAAATCAATAATGTTTTTGTTGTTACTAATTAGATTTAATTTTGAAAATCCTTTGTATCCAGTGAGATGTTTTTGTTCAAAGTTGTTCACCATATCGCACATTAGGTAGTTAATTCCTTTTGCTTCAAAAAATGATGCCAATAAAATTATATCAGTAAAAATCTTATCCCAATATGTTCTAATGTTTGGAACACAGCCATGATAGTATGGCACTAACTTTTTAAATTTATCTTCGGGAACGTTTTGCAGATCAATTCTATCTAAATTAAGATGTGGTTCTTCTAGAACCGGATGCCATGTGCCGTCTAGATTGTCGTCTTCTTTTGCTATTGCCATTTCCCATCTATGAGCGTAAGTTATTGGAATGATTGCAAATTTAGGATTGCCATTTTGTGCTACCCATTCAACGGTGGATCTTAATGTTCTAGGAAAACTAGTGCCATCTTTTCCTATATTGACAGTTCTTGAACAACCTAACTGATTTTGAAATTTTTCGCTGACGTTCCAAACACGTGCAAAACTGCAACCATTAATTAATAAAGTCATTTATTAGACTAATATTTCGATTTGGTATTCCATGGTAGCGTCTGTACCTGTGGATGTCGTTGTGTATTGCACTCTGATAGTGTCATTACCACCAGTTGAATCACCATCTGAAGTTTTGGCTGACAAGGTTACACCCGCATCTCCGTTGCTTTCTTCAAAGTCATCGTTATGTGATGCATACTCGCCAGCGGAACTTATTGTAAGAACTCCTGTTCTAAATGTTGTTCCTCTGTTTATTTTGTAAGTTATCTTAACACCTTTGTCATTAAAGCCAGGAAGGTAAATTCCTGTATCGGTGGCCGACGATGTGTTGTTTGTTAAAGTAATTTGTTTGACTGCTTTTGTATGTAAACCTATACCTTGTACTTCGGGTGGAGCATTAGACGGAGCAGTTGAATCCGCAAAATTTGTATCTCTTTGATCCGTACGTTCAAAGAAATCTAAAGTTGATGTACACTCGTCATTATCAAATTGTATCACAGGTACTTCATTAATAGAGCCTGTTCCTTCAAAATTGTTTGCTATATCTTTACCATACCAGTTGCCTGTTGATATAACATTTCTTGTACCTATTCCTGTTGTTGTGCTTGATTGTTTTACATATATTGCTTGTTGTCCAATATCGCCCCATTTAGATCCAGAGAAAATAACTGAACGAGGACCAATTGTTAATCCACTTGTACTACCGTCCATTATTTCTCCTAGCATGGCACCATAATAAGCAGTTGAAAAATCACAACTATTAAAACTGATCATTGTGACATCATAACTTAAATCAACCAATCTTGCAAACTTTGTAAATTGACATTGATTGAAAATTACATTTGAACAAGGTAGAGCAGTTGTTGATCTAACCGTAACACCTTTTGAATTTGATGCGTCTGCACCACCTGATACATATGAACCTTGAAACTTACAGTTGTTAAAATAAACTTTAGTTGCGTTGTCTATTGACACACCACCATATGCAACTGTGTTTCTAAATGTTATACCTTCTATTTGTATTTGTGTTGGTACTGTCTCAGAACTGTCACCAATGTTTCCAAATGTTTGACCACCAGTATCTTCTGTAACTGCAACTGCATTGTTGCCTGAGTTTCTAATAATTGTTTTATCTGCTCCTTCACCAACCAAATGTGCATGAGGAGGTATTTTTAATGCTGTATTAATTCTGTATATGCCTGCAGGAAAAAATAAAATTCTTCTTGCTCTTGTGTCTGCTTGGTCTGTGTCTGAATATAATTCTTCTATTGCTCTTTGTATTGCTGTTGCATCTGCTGTGGAGTCATCACCAACTGCACCAAAAGCCTTAACTGAAACATAATCATCAAGTGTTTGTTGAAGTGTTCTAGTTACGTCACCTGTTGCGCCTGTAAGTATTGGAGTTGAATCTGCTAGATACCCTTTGTATGTGTAGGATAAAGCAGTTGTAAATGCACCTGATCCAGATGTCATTATTTCTGTGTTGCCCACTGCTGGAGCACCGTCTGCCACTGTACCGTTTCCAATATAAAGTCTTTGTTCGTCAACTACCCAGCCTATTTCTCCTGCGGCTAGTTGTGGCAAATCTGCTTTTTTTCCACGTCTGTGTTGTATTCTAGATATCTGTACTATCGGCATATAGAACTATTTATGCCCAAGAAGGATTGAAGGTTTTGACAAAATTTGTGCCTCTTATCGAGTCAAGCATTTTAAAGTATTGCTTAAATCTATTGTGTAAGGCATGATCAAATTTGTACTGTTTTAGCCAATTATCAACTACTATAACTTGCGGAGAGTTAATAGTTGCAAGCCATTCTTTAAAGTGTTTCACATCATTTTGATCCGCACTGCTTAAAGTAAGATGCCCACTACCATCCACAGAACCATAGTAAATCTCTCCAATCCCAAGTTCTATATCATTTTTAATGCAATACTCATACACTCGTCTAAATGTAAAAAGAGAAGTGTGTTGCAGTATGTAATAAAACATTATTTTTATGTTTTTTTCTCTTAATTTTTTTACATTATTTTCTATAGTTTGCCAAGTACTACCGCTTCTAATATAATTGTTGTGTTCTCCTATGCCATCTAGGCTAATATTAATTTTAAGATTTGGCCTGTTTTCTAGTAATGCAAGTGTGCTATCAGAAAGTTTTGTTCCGTTGGTATTAAATGATAGTTCTGCATCTGGTTTTATTTCTTTTAAGAAATCATCTATAAAAGGATTCATAAAAGGTTCACCACCACCAAAGTTGGCAGATACACAATTTTGTAATATTTCTTTTATTAGTGTTTTGTTGTTTTCATCATTAATCCAATCGTAATCCATGTCTAATGATCCAATATTGAAAGGAGCAAATTTTTCTTGATTCTTTTTGGCTTCTGCTGACCATTGTGAACTTGCATAAGGTCCACACATTGTACATTTTAAATTACAAAAATTACCAAGTCTTAATTCTAAATGTCCAATGTTAAGTGTGTCGGCTTTGAATGCCTCATACTTTTCATTGAACAATCTACTGTGGTACTGTCTTCTGTTTATACCGTTGCTTTCACGTTTGATACAATAAGAGCAACCATTATCAATTTCACCATCTATCATTTTTTGTCTTAATGTAGTGTCGGCTTTATACTTTTCGTATTCCCATATCTTATACTGCGGTAATGATGACTCATCCTTCATGAACTCACAGCAAGGCATCAGTGTACCATCGTTGTCAACTACCAAGCCTCTAAACGGAGCCTTGCAGAATTTATCTGGTTCTGTCTTCATTAATATTATTTAATCGAGTACTTTTTTGTAGTATTGTTCTAATTTAGCATACCATTGGCCCACCCAATGATCGTAATTGTCAATTTCAAATGTTTGAAATTCGTTTGCCTGTGTGCAAATAAAAACTCTACCTGCATTTATTTGTGTGTCGTATATTTTGTTATGAGCCTCAGAATAAGCAACCAATTGCAAAAAGTAATCTTCTACCCATTCTTTCTTTTTTAGTCTACGTGCCTGTTTGAAATCCATTATTGCCGGTGCACCGTTGTACACACCAACAAGGTCTGTTGTGCCTGCATACAATTCTGGATAGTGTAAGGACACTTCCGATCCCCAAACTTCTGTCACATCTTTCAATCCATTGTCTATAATGACGTTTGCCATTTTGTGTGCTTTTTGATGAATAAGATTTGATCCAGGTTTCCGTTCTTGTCCTTTCACGTGTTTCTCTAAACTGTTATGCATCACTGTTCCTATGTTTGCGGACTCTTGTGTAATTTGTGCGGCCTTTTCCACACCAACCCTCTTACGCCATGCGTGTAGATGTGTCATATCTTTTGTTGCAGACAGCACAGTGGTTACCGATGGAACTTGCCTGCCGTCTGGTGTATTGTAATGTCTTTTACCATTTTTAGATGTTTTGGATAGTTCATCGTACGGAAACTTTTGAACATAGGCAATTCCTTTGCTTTTTAAAATATCTTCGGAAATTTTCATAGTCATATTGTATATTACTTTACAGAGTTTGTCAAAGTCTCTTCTAAATATGGTAATAACTTACGCCACGTGTTGCCTTTTCTATGTCTATCTTGTGTATCATTATATCTAATAAAAGAGTTTTGTAGATCAATTTCTGTTGCTCGGTCAAGTTGGTCAGCACGTAAATTCTTTATTTGTTCATTATAAAAAAATGATATGCCATTATATTTTTCAAAATATTTTACACTTTTTTCTAACTTGTCTGCCACCATCAACCTGTATTCTCTGGGTGCTGTGTCGTAGTTACAGATACGAGGATACCATACCTGTGCCATCCAAGAGATATTAATTGTATCTCCCCATGCGCCGTCTGAAAAATCTATAAACCATTTGAGCATCTCGTCTAGTTGATGTATGTTAAGCAGTTGTATTGCAGGACTAAAGGTTATAGATCCATTGCCATGTTTATCTAGTAATTTTTTGTAATAATTTAAATTCTCTTTTACTTTTTCAAAGTTGCTAGGATATCTTATATACTCTGTTGTTGAATCGATACCATCCAAACTCGCCCATATCTTCCATTCCTTCATTGCAGGCAACCATTGTGTCATTTTTGGATTTGTGTTTGTTAAGTTTGTCACTATGGTTATCTCTTTATCTTTCAATGTTCCGTTGTTGTGGCAATAATCTAGTAATTCATAAAACTCTGGAATCACTGTTGGCTCGCCACCTATCACTGTAAGTAGTGTTATATTTCTACTAACATATTCCATAAGTCTATCCTTAGTTTTTTTGTTTTGGAACCAAGTGTATTCAACTGACAAGTTGTTTGTCCAGTTGTTAACATTGCCACTTTGTTTGTACACCCAGGCAAGAAAGTCTTTGTCTTTCTCTCCAATCTGTAATATCTCTTTGCCAATTTGGTTTGAATAGTCTTGCCCACACATCTTGCATTTTAGATTACACACGTTTCCAAAATGTAATTCCATAGAGTATGGCATAACATCCATAGATCCGTCTGCCTTTACTCTGGCTAGATTTTCCTCTTCACGCTGATCATTCCTCATAGATTTGTAGCCACGTTCCTCTTGTTTTATACACTTTGTACATGCCTTCAACACTTCTCCGTTCTTCATTTTTAGTCTTGCGTCTTTCATGTAGTCACTGTTCCAGGCCTTTTGTAATGAGTCATTGTTCATGTGCAACCTGTTACCCTTCTTGTCTGTGGCGTTTTCCATAGTGGCACAACATAGTCTTACCGATCCGGACATATGCACATACTGATGTTCGAATGGAAAAGCACAATAAGTTTTAGGCATTTACAACTCCACAGGTATGATAACAAGTCTGCAAACGATATGCATCTTGTTCACCTTGTATACCTCTTGCCAACTCTTTAAAGAAATATCCGTCAAGTATATCTTCTAGATTGGTATGATTGATGTTAATTGTTGTGTAGTCTTTTATTATGTTTTTTGATTCGTGTATCTTTAGATCTCCTAACCAACAGCATGGACTGACGTCTCCGTTCGCCGCAAGATATATTTCGCTTTTTGTGTTATGATATGACCAACAGTCTATCTTTCTAGTTTTGAAAGTATCATTGATTTTAGATTTCTGTGTGATATCTAGTCCCGGAGCCTTGGTTTCTCTTTCGACCTTTTCTAGTGTATAGTTTCCTATCTGTATTGATGTTCTCTGTATCCAATTTCCATCGCTGTCAAAGTCATCCCATCTTGTAGTTTCTTTTTTATTAAAATATTCAAATCCCAATTTTTTAGATAGTGCTTCTGCTTCTTCAATTTGGTGTTTGTTGTGTTTGAATACTAGGAAATCCCAATCGGCTTTTCCACCTGCACCAATAAAGGCCTGTACATTCTCAATTAGTTTATCCCATTTAACATTTCTTCTGTACAAATGATTTGTATCCTCTAATCCATCTATGGCAAAGATTACACTCGTGCCAGTCTGCGCCAATGCTTTCCAAAAGTCTGTGTTTCTAGGGCCTCCATTTGTGTTAAGAGATGTGTGAGATGTGCCGGAACTTTTTACATAATCATATATTTCTACACATTCAGGATTCATTGCTCCGTCTCCCAATACCCCACATGAATAAAATCTTTGTAAATTACCCAATACCTTGCTACCTATCTTGTTCTTGATTATTTCTAGACTGGTGTGTGAATTATTTGTAATATCTTTTATTAGATTTAGATCAAAGTCAAAGCGTGGACACATCGGACATGCCGAATTGCAGTAGTTGGATAACTCTGCATTGATAACATTTAAATTACCAATATTGATGTATGAACTCATACTATTAATTATTGCTGATTTTTTACTGTGAAGTTATTTTCTTCTGTTCATTGCAGATTTGGCCATCTGCTTGACTTTATCTGTAGAACCTTGATTGTCAAAATCCATGTCTGGATCTGCTTCTGAATCTTTGTCTGTTTTAATTACTATTTTTTCTTGATCAAAATCTGCAACAATATTTTTTAAATCTTGATCTTTGTCATAAAGAGTTTTGAAAACATCGTAATTGAAAGTTGGGTAACCTGTGTTTGCCATAATGTCTTTGACTGCATCTAGACTTATCTCAGATGATGCATCCTTTTCATCGGCATCACCTTTCATGTTCATGAGAACATTCATTAATGCTGATTTAAAATCTTTTTCTTGGAATTCGTAAAAACGCATGGGGTTTATTTCCCCGATAACTTGCCGTAGATTCTGTTTGACTGTTCAAACACTTCTCTTGATTCTCTTGTTTCTCTGCCTTCAGGTTCTGTTCCGCCTGCTTCAGCATCAGAGGCTCCAAACTCATCTGTCTCTGCATCTGTTTCTGAGTCCAGTGAGTCTAGATCTGTATCCATGTT